>CEQK01003316.1_pt1 | contig 43022 bp, 41 predicted proteins | sample 531051 | NCBI WGS metagenome assembly CEQK01 (sample SAMEA2621229, study PRJEB7988) | marine metagenome | biome: marine biome (ENVO:00000447); feature: deep chlorophyll maximum layer (ENVO:xxxxxxxx); material: "saline water (ENVO:00002010), including plankton (ENVO:xxxxxxxx)" | depth 150 m
GAACTACTAATTTACATCAACTATCTTTAGATGTCTCACATCCGTTCGACATGACAAAAACGTTGTTTAAAAAGCCAAGCAATTATCAACTGTGCCCTACTATGTCTACATAACAACCAATTCTAGCAAAACTACTTTGTATGTTGGTATAACAAATGATATTCCATCCAGAATATTAGAACATGGATTGAACGCCGGAAACCCCGAAACTTTTGCGGGAAAATATCATTGCTTTAATCTTCTTTATTACGAAGAGTTCCAATATGTAAATGATGCTATCGCAAGAGAAAAAGAAATCAAGAAATGGCGTCGAGACAAGAAAGAGCAATTAATTAATTCAGTAAATCCTGAATGGAGATTTCTTAATAAGGAACTGGGATTATACCCTTTTGGTGATTATGCTGATGAAAGGAATATCAAAAGCAGAAGATAGAAAACCATCTTGTCACTTCGAACGAATGTGAGAAGTCTACAGATTTAGATACAAGAAAAACAAACTCTAGATGTCTCACATCCGTTCGACATGACAAAAAAATTAATATAAAGTCTCTGTCATTTCGAGATGAACGAAGGCATAGCCTGAATGACCGAGAAATCTAAAGAACTACTAATTTACATCAATTATCTTTAGATGTCTCACATCCGTTCGACATGACAAAGCCGAGTTTGTCATTTCGAGATGAATGAAGGCGCAGCCTGAATGACCGAGAAATCTAAAGAGCTACTAATTTGCATCGACTATCTTTAGATGTCTCACATACGTTCGACATGACAGAGTCGAGTTTGTCATTTCGAGATGAATGAAGGCGTAGCCTGAACGACCGAGAAATCTAAAAATCTATGAAACCTACTCCACTATTTGTAGATTTCTCTCCCGAATTGTCGGGATCGACATGACAGGAACGCTGCCTGCTCCCCAACCCTAAAGGGTCTCCTTGTTTAAGGTTTAAATCAATTGTGAGATTACAACGAAAAACTAAGTTAGCGGCTACCACACCTTTTACTTATTCCCTTATCCACCAATAACTAATTCACTTTGTCACTCAGTCACTTTCCCCACTCTTTCACTTCTTCAACCCCAACCAAGCATTTCTCCTCTCTACCTCTTTTCTTCCTGCATTTTCATCAAGAGTAGTTTGTAGTGTTTTGGAGGCTTCCAGTTTCACATCAAAGGTTTTTTCCTGCCCCCATCTTTCGATGAATACTTTAATTACATCGCCCGGTTTATGATTTGCTAAGATCTCATCTACATTTTCTACAGAATTCAGATCCGTTCCTGCAATTGATATGAATACATCTTCTGATTCTATTCCTGCTTTGTAGATCGGACTTCCAACCGTTGCATTCGAAGTCATTTTCCATTCATCATTTCGCTTTCTGATGGTTTCGCCTAAACTGGCTTTGTTCGGTTCTGCGATTTCAAGATTCACTCCTACTTTCGCAAATAATGATTTGTAATCAGGAAGTTTGCTGTCGAAGATGTAATTCTCAAAATAGTTATCCGCGAATTCTTTTCCGGCATATTCTGCTAAAGCAACCTGAAGATCTTTAACGGTGTACGGAACTTCTGTCTTACCGTATTTCATCCAAACTAGCTTGAAATAATCATCCAGATTCAAGCCTTTATCCATTGTCCTAAGTGAAAGATCTAATCCCAATCCAAGTACACTTCCGTATGTATAGTAAGACACAAACGTATTTGATCGATTTACAGGATCTACGGATCGAGCCGCATCTACAAACGGGGCTTGGTAACTCATCTCGATCGGATTAAAGTAATTTCTTCCCGGAGAATTGATCACGTAATTCAATCCGCCGTCCAATCCTTCTACATATTGCTTATCTGTTCTGATGTCAGCTCTGGCAAGCGTCAAGCCTGTATAATAGCTCGTAAATCCTTCTGCGAACCAAAGCTCACCGCTCATATTCGCTTCTTCAAAATCGAAAGGTTCCAGACTAGCCGGACGAATTCGTTCTACATTCCATGCATGAAAGAATTCATGAGAAATAGTTCCGATACTGGTTTCTCCCAAAGGTCGGTCTAATGGTTTTGAACTCACTACGTACGTCGAGTTTCTGTGCTCCATTCCGTCGCCACTGGCGTTGGGCATGTAGCAAGTCAAAAATGTGTACTCATCGTAATCAAACTTCGGCAACTCGCTATAAATATCTCTCTGAGCTTTTACGATCGCCATTACCTTCCCGAAATATTCATCCACTTCTTTATCTGAAGCCGGAGTGTGTAAAGCCATACGGATATTCTGTCCGTCTACTTTTTCTTCACGGAAATGCATATCTGCGATTTCGGTCGGACTGTCTAAAAAGTACTGAAGATCTTCAGCGTAATAGGTATTTCCTTCCACATGCTTTAGCTGAGTAGCAATTTCCCAATTCAGATCGTCTCTTTTGTTGAAGGTGATCTCGATCGGACGGTATTCGTAGTTTCTTGCCCACGCAAAAGTTGCCGGCATATTCATATGCGCATGCGTTTCATCAATTCCGGTGTACGTCCCTCCTCCTCTGTTCGCGTATAAAGTGTAGCTGAATTTCACGGTTCCATCATGACCGCTTACATTCCATTGATGCGGATTTGGTCGTGTAATTTCCAACTCATTTCCGCTACCATCTACTGCGCTTACATTGTACACATTCTTGGCAAATTCATGAAGTGCATATCGTCCAGGAGATGTTCTGCTCATTCTCACTTCCAGCACTTTATTTTCTACATTCGGAAAGGTGACTGAGATTTCTGCTTCGTGATGAACCGCATTTTCGAATGAGATCTCGTACTGATTATGGGTTTGAGCGGAAGCCACATTCGTGGCGAATATTGAATATCCAACAAGGAATATTGAATAATGAAGTGCTAGAACTTTTCTCATGGATATAATTTTTTGAATTGTACGATGGAAGATGAGGAGCTTTATGGATTGGTGCAACTGATGTTACATCTCTTTGCTTATTCATTTTCATCATAAAGCATTTATCCTGATCCCGAAATATCGGGACGAAGAATCTGCACTAATAACTAAGCCACTTCGATGATAATTCAAAGATTTTGTCATATCGAGTGGAACGAGATATCTAAAAATAGCTTTTAAAAATACGTTTAGATTTCTCACATCCGTTCGAAATGACAAGGTTTGGAAGCATGTCATCCTGAGGATACTTCCGAAGGATCTGCACGAATTCATACATGTTCAGATTATCCAAATTTGCAGATTCTTCGCTTTCGCTCTGAATGACAAAAGAGCTGTCATCCCGAAGTGGAAATGCTTAGTTGAAGTTTCAATTGTTAACACGAGGGATCTCAAATGATAGATCTGTCCACATTTTTGATTTGAGACCCTTCGGCGTATTACACTTTTTAAATTACAAATAAATTTGGACCGCTCAGGGTGACAGCACACGTCTGACATTTACCTCGATACCTCGTTCTTATATCAAGTGGATTTAGCTCAGCAGCATCAACTTTGTCATTTCGAAGGAGCCTGCCGACTGAGAAATCTAAAGATCGTCTTTAATGCTGATTCTTAGATTTCTCACATCCGTTCGAAATGACAAGGTTTGGAAACATGTCATCCTGAGGATACTTCCGAAGGATCTGCACAAACTCATACATGTTCAGATTAACCAAATTTGCAGATTCTTCGCTTTCGCTCTGAATGACAAAACAGTTGTCATCCCGAATGGAAATGCTTAGTTGAAGGAATAGCTTTTAACACGAGGGATCTCAAATGATAGATCTGTCCACATTTTTGATTTGAGACCCTTCGGCGTATTACACTTTTTAAATTACAAATAAATTTGGACCGCTCAGGGTGACAGCACACGTCTGACATTTACCTCGATACCTCGTTCTTCTATCAAGTGGATTTAGCTCAGCAGCATCAACTTTGTCATTTCGAAGGGTCCTGCCGACTGAAAAATCTAAAGATCGTCTTTAATGCTGATTCTTAGATTTCTCTCCCGATTTGTCGGGATTGAAATGACAACTTCGATGGCATTCCGGAGTTTTCTACGCTATTGCTTTTTGTAACATATAATTTTATCAGCTACATTCGTGTATTAAATAAATAGAATGTATATACGCAATAAAATAAGACAGGCATATACGCAATGCGTGTATGCATAAGTTAGCGGCAATGGTAGGACGAAACCGCAATACCCAACCGACCGACCTCTGACAGACAAATACACGACCTGCCGACACAGTAAAAAAATTTAAAAAAAGTCCACCACTTTGTTAAACTCTGACAGTTTCAGCAACCTTCTCCTTTTTTCCGATTACCATTTTGCGGTGTTGCAAGCCCCATCCTATCATAGCATCCAAAACCGTATTGAGCGAATTTCCCGATTTCGTCAATTCATACTCTATAGTAACAGGAGTGGTATTATAAACAGTGCGGGTTACTATGCTATTAACTTCCAGGTCTTTCAGCTCTTTGGAAAGCATACGGGGCGTGATTTTAGGAATTTCCCTTTCCAATTCCTTGAAGCGTTTTTTACCATAGAGCAAAGAACCTATAATGGGCAGTTTCCATTTGCCATTTAAAACGTTCATCGTGTCGTTTACGGCTAAAACAAACTCTCCCGAACATTTCTTTACCTTGGCTAATTCTGATATTCTGCTCATTTTATTTTTTATTTACTTATGCTATACCAAAGTATAGCGATATATTATGGTATAGTAGTTACTAAAGTATAGCAAAAGTAGTATCTTTGTCCGGTTAAAAAAATGTTTCACTAAAAAAATAAAAAAATTATGAGCAAAGTATTCATCACAGGAGCAACAGGACAATTAGGAAAATCAACTATTAACTTTTTGCTTCAAAAAGGAATTGCAGCAAAACAAATTTCAGCATTGGCAAGAGATGAAGCGAAGGCAGCAGAATTAAAATCTAAAGGTATAGATGTCAAAATAGGCAACTATGATGATTTTGATTCCTTACGCACTGCAATGCAAGGCGTAGAAACTATGCTTCTGATTTCTTCCAGCGAAATGACCAAAAGCAGAGCGGTGCAGCACATCAATGCAATCAAAGCTGCTAAAGAAAATGGTGTGAAGCATATCATCTACACAGGTTTTATGAGAACCCATGAAGACCCAACATCTCCGCTGTGGTTTATAGCCGAAGATCATGTGAAAACAGAAAAATACCTTAAAGAATCCGAAATTACCTATACCATTTTTGCAAACGGTTTTTATATGGATATGTTGATGGATTATGTGGGGGAACAGATATTGGAAACCAAAACCATTTTTGTTCCGGCAGGTGAGGGAAAAATAAATTTTGTATTGCGAAACGAAATTGCAGAAGCGCTTGCTAATGTTTTAACTACAGGCGGACACGAAAATAAAACTTACAACATCGGTATCGAACAACCTGTATCGTTTGGGGAAATTGCGAAGCACATTTCTGAAGTTACCGGAGTTGCGATCAACTATGTTTCTCCCGAACCAGAAGTTTATCAGCAAACCTTAATGCAACATGGGGTTCCGGAGGATTACGCACGTATGTTTACAGCATTTGCAGTTGCTTTTGCAGCCGATACTATGAATATTTCTACCACTGATTTAACACAATTGCTTAGTCGTAAACCAACCACTGTCCAAGAATATCTTTTATCTAAATTCAAAAAGTAAATAAATGGAAAAGAAGAACAATAAAACCCTGAATATTGCCTTGTGGGTGGCACAGGTATTACTGGCAGCCATGTTTTTAATGGCAGGAATCATGAAAGCAACACAACCCATTGAAGAGCTTAGTCAATCAATGACTTGGGTAAATGACTTTTCTGCAGGCATGGTCAGGTTCATTGGTATTTCTGAATTGCTTGGCGGTATCGGGCTTTTACTGCCTGCCTTGTTGCGCATTAAACCAATTTTTACGCCATTGGCAGCTTTGGGTCTTTTTATTATTATGGTATTGGCTTTTATATATCATATATCCAATGCCGAATATCAAGCATTAGGTATTAATTTGATTTTAGGAGCAATCGCAGTTTTCATAGCATGGGGTAGATATAAAAAAGCGCCTATTCAACCCAAAGCATAAATCACTATGGAACGCAAAGAATTTCTTCAATCAATTTTAGCTTTAACCGCAATGGGAACATTAAGCAGTTTTAAAAATTTTACTGACGCACTTCCTTCACAAGGTAAAAAAATGCCTGTGCTGTTTACCTCTCATGGAAACCCAATGGATATTCCAGTTTCAAGAAGTGAACGAGCATTTTGGCAAAAGCTTTATGATTTAGGAATTACCCTGCAAAAGAGTCATGAAGTAAAAGCTGCGTTGGTTGTATCAGCCCATTGGTGCACAAAAGGCACGTTCGTAAACATATCGCCCGAACAAAAACAGATTTACGATTATTATGGTTTTCCCGAAGAATACTACAAGGTATATTACAAAGCCAAAGGCTCGCCTGATATTGCCCGCGAAGTAAAGAAAATCGTTCCTTCCGTTTCGGAAACAACCGATTGGGGATTAGACCACGGTGCATGGCCAATGCTGATGCACTTATTTCCCGATGCCAATATTCCTGTTTTCCAGCTGAGCATTGACTATTACGCCAAACCCGAATACCATTATGAGTTGGGCAAACAATTAAAATCTTTGCGTAACAAAGGGGTGCTAATAATAGGCAGCGGTGCGCTTATCCATAACTTGCAGTTGGCAGGACAAAAAATGCGAAAAAATGATATGACCCTTTACGGTTGGGAAGCGGAATATGATGCTTGGCTCAAACAACAAATTAATGCACGAAACTTTGCCAATCTCATTAATTACCAAAACAGTCATAAGTTGGGTAAGTTAGCCGCTCCCACCCCCGACCACTACGTGCCTTTGCTATACAGCTTAGGGCTTACGGACAGCAGTGATGAAATCAAATATTTCTACGAAGCTGAGCCAACAATTCCTGCATTTAGCGAACGAAGTTTCATAATAGGATAGTGACGGGTCAAGCACATACGCAATAGATAATTTTATGAACTTAAAAATTAGATAGAGAATATACTCATAAGGTTCAACAATAAAAACAAACAGATTATGGCAACGTTCAAACAAAAAGCATTGCGTTTTCTTTATCCGTTTACTCGCATAGCGGCTAAAATTGGCAAAAACGGCACGGTTTTAAACAATGAAAGTAAAACGGCACCAACAGTTCCTTTCTACGAACAAAAGGCAACATTGAACAATGGAAAACCAATTGACTTTTCTGCCTATTCGGGAAAGAAAGTTTTGATTGTAAATACTGCTTCAAATTGTGGTTACACAGGACAATATGCCGAATTACAAAAACTACACGAAAAATTAGGCGACAAATTGGCTATAATTGCTTTTCCTGCCAACGACTTTATGGAACAGGAAAAAGCAATGATAACGAAATTTCACAATTTTGCAAGGTGAATTATGGTGTATCATTTCCAATAGCAAAAAAAGGAGTGGTAATAAAAAACGAGGAACAACAACCACTTTATAAATGGCTTACGGACAGCAAAGCAAATGGTTGGAATAACCCTCAACCAGATTGGAATTTTAGTAAATATGTGATTGACGAGAAAGGAAATCTCACAAACTATTTCGGACCTTCAATTTCGCCATTGGACGATGAATTTTTGGAAGCAGTTGAATAGCAATAGGGAACCACAGCCGCTAACAGCACCTACCCAAAAGTGGCGGTTCAGTGGTTAAATCAAGCTTTGTGCTTATATCAAAGTTTGTGCTTGGTTGACAGTGAAGTGCTTCGAAATCGCCACCTTCGGGTAGCTGCAAAACGTTCTGCCTCATTAGAATAAAACAATAACCATAGTGCCAAGACAACCAAAAATAATTTCAGTTAAAAGAACCTCTGACAAGAATAAAGAGGATATTAAAGTATTAAAACGGGCTCTGAAAAATAAATCTACAAGACCACAGATTCAAAATGGAAAGAAATACATCAATTTAAAAAGAGCAGTAATAAATCCCGATTGTGAGAGCAAAACCGTTTTGACGGATTCAACATGGACCTATGTTGAAATTTTACTTAACCAAATGAAGGCTGAAGAGGCTGTCACATATTGGAGACAAGCCAAAAATTTCTATATAGCTTCAGAGCAATTAGACTTAATATCAAAACCACTTACAACATACTATTGCCTTCTAAATTCAACCAAAGCTCTTTTGAAATTTAAAGGGGTTAACTTTAATCTGAAACACGGTGTATCTGGAAAGCGAATTGACAAACAAGCGAAACTACAAAATGAATTTATTCAAATTAAACCTCAAGGAGTTCTATCGGGGTTATGTAGCTATTTTGGTCAGCAAGTAAATCAAAACGAACCAGTACATACCATTAAGGACTTATTCTACAACCTTCCGTTTATTCACAGGTCCTTTCAACTAACCTATAATTCACCAGCCGCTTATAGTGAATTATTTGTTCCAATTATTAATCCCCGTTTTGTTCATGACAAGCACCGAAAGAAAGGTTGGTTTGAATTTGAATTAGAAAAAGAACATTCCCATAAAAGAACATTAACCAGATTACAAGGATTTAGTATTGATAGACTTTATGACAATTCTGAAATCTATACATTAAGAAGAAATAAGGTGTTTGATTGGGATTGCAAGAGAAATATTCCACAGGGGAATAGTTTTGCTAAATTTGGAAGATATTATAGGAATATTCGTAAAAGATTAAACTATATCTACAGTCATGAAGATTTGTGGTATATAAAAAGGTTTGACCTTCAAAACCATCTTATCGATAAACATCCTGCAATTTTAATATTTGCCGCTATGCATAGATTGAGTGAACTTTCAAGATATCAACCTCAAGTTTTGAAAAGACATTTAGAATCGAGCCATAGTTGGTTGTTGACAGAATTTATTAATAAATCAATGTTTCAATTTATAGATGTAATTTCATCTGAAATAACAGGACATGACTTTAGGATGACAGGATTTAGGAAATAAAAACGGGGCAGAACAAAAGCTAAAACGGAAATAGGCTCCATTCCTCGCCTACTGTGTTTAGCAAGGCCGTTGCTAAACTACTTCCCCTCCAACCACGAATACGGATAGCTAGGATCGTCTAATCTCATTGCTTCTTCAGTGACATACATGGGTTTGAAGGTATCGATCATGACTGCATATTCATCGGTTTCTTCTGCGCCGATGCTGGCTTCCGCTTTTCCGGGATGTGGTCCATGCGGAATTCCTCCGGGATGTAAAGTTATGCTCGCGTAATCCATTCCTTTTCTGCTCATGAAATCACCTTCCACGTAATACAGCATTTCATCTGAATCTACATTCGAGTGATTATATGGCGCCGGAATGGCATCCGGATGATAATCGAATTTCCGTGGACAGAAACTGCAAACCACATAATTATGTCCACGGAAAGTTTGATGTACCGGAGGTGGTTGATGAACTCGTCCGGTGATCGGCTCAAAATCTTTGATGTTGAAGATCCACGGATATAAATATCCATCCCAACCTACAACATCTAACGGATGATGATCAAAAGTGTAATGATGCATTCTTCCGCCTTTCTTGATACGAACTTCAAACTCCCCTTCTTCCTCAAAGAACAGCTGCTCTTGTGGTAAACGGAAATCACGTTCGCAAAACGGTGAATTTTCCATGAACTGTCCCATTTCAGATAAATAGCGCTTCGGAAAATCAATAGGTCCGGTAGAATCTACAGTAAGTACACGATTCTTATCCGTATCAAAATTCATTTGGTAAGTCGTTCCACGCGGGATGTAAATGTAATCTCCGTATCCGAAATCTAGTCGACCAAAATTGGTTTGCAGATGTCCGGTCCCCTCGTGAATAAACAACAACTCATCATGCTCGCCATTTCTGTAGAAATAATTCATGGAGTCGGTTGGTCGCATCACTCCGATCTGAAGATCGTTATTGAACATCAAAACCTTCCTTCCGGTAATGGCATCTCCGCCCGTTGGAATATCTTTGGTCTTTAAATGACGATGACGAAGCGTTTGATCGTCTGCCGCTTTAACTTCGATCTTTGCTCCTTGCTCGATCTTGGTCACTCGCGTCGGCATATGATAATGATACAGCAATGAACTGTTGCCGTGAAAACCTTCAGCTCCGAATAATTCTTCCGTAAACAATTCTCCGTCCGGTCGGCGAAATACCGTATGACGTTTATGCGGGATGGTTCCTAATGCGTGGTAGTACATATTCTCAATTTTGAGTTATGAGTTTTGAGTGTTGAGGTGAATTAACTCAACACTTAAAACTAAGAATTAAAAATTGTCAGAGGTTTCCTCGTAATTCTTGTTCGCGTTCGATGGCTTCGAAAAGTGCTTTGAAGTTTCCTTTTCCAAATCCTCGGGCTCCTTTTCGCTGAATGATCTCATAAAACAATGTTGGACGATCAACTACAGGCTTCGTAAAGATCTGAAGCAAATATCCTTCATCATCTCGATCAACCAGAATTCCAAGATCAGCGAGTACATCAATGGGTTCATCGATCTTGCCTACACGATCTTCCAGTTCTTCGTAATAAGTTGTTGGCACTTTCAGAAAGTCCACTCCTCTGTCACGAAGTTTGGTCACCGTATCAATAATATCTGCTGTGAGTAAAGCTACGTGTTGAACTCCCGGTCCTTCAAAGAAATCCAGATATTCTTCAATTTGTGATTTTTTCACTCCATCAGCCGGCTCATTGATCGGAAATTTTATCATTCCCCTACCGCCTGCCATCACTTTACTCATCAAAGCGGTGTATTCGGTAGAAATATCTTTGTCATCAAAACTGATGTATTGTGTAAATCCGAGCACATCTCTGTAAAAAGCTACCCAGGTGTCCATTTCACCTAATTCTACGTTTCCAACACAGTGATCCACAAACTGAACACCCACAGGTTCGGTGCTGATCAGACTTTCTTTGGCAACAAATTTCGGAAAGAAAATTCCATCGTACTCTGTTCTGTTAATGAAAGAGTGAATTACATCACCGTAGGTTCTGATGGCTGCTTTTCTGATCGTTCCGTCATCATCAGTTATTGAATGTGGTTCTTCAACAACCTCCGCTCCTCTTTTAACGCTTTCCTTGAAAGCCCGATCTACATCTTCCACATGCATTGCAATATCTTTGATTCCATCACCATGCTTATGCACAAATTCCGAAATGGGTGACTTACTGCTTAGCGGAGCTGTGATCACAAATCGAATATTCCCTTGTTCTAAATAATAAGAAGATCTATCCCGAACTCCGGTTTCCAGTCCACAATACGCTTTAAGCTGAAAACCGAACGTAGTGATATAGTAATGAGCGGTTTGTTTAGCATTACTTACATAGTGCTCCACATAATCCACGTCCTGCAACCCCAAATGATCATCAAATTCTTTTTCTATTGGTCGGTCTAAAGTCTTTGTTTTAGTGCTCATTATCTTAGTGATTATGCTTTTCTTATTTTACATTCAATATAACCGCTACGCAGAATTTTATCGACAAATAATTTATATTTCGAATGATTCTAATCTTCCGAATGTTGATTGGATAAATCAAAAAAGCGCTTACACTATGGAAACACAACAGCAATTAGACGACTTTCAAGCACGAATTGATGCGGGAGATAAAATTGAACCCAAAGATTGGATGCCTGAGCGCTATCGGGAACAAATTATCCGGATGGGTAGCCAACACGCACACTCCGAAATTGTGGGTATGCTTCCGGAAGGAAATTGGATATCCAGAGCTCCATCTCTAAAAAGAAAATTAGTGCTTCTTGCTAAAGTTCAGGATGAAGCTGGGCACGGATTATATTTATACAGCGCTATCGAAACTTTAGGTGTGAGACGCAGTGAACTTATCGATCAGTATCTGTATGGGAACGCTAAATATTCCAGTATTTTCAATTATCCGACCTTAAGCTATGCAGATGTTTGCGTGATCGGTTGGTTGGTTGATGGCGCGGCTATTGTAAACCAAACTAAATTGGCTCACTCCAGTTACGGTCCTTATGCAAGAGCAAATCTGAGAATTTGTAAGGAAGAAAGTTTCCATAAAAAGCAGGGTTACGAAATGGTAGCCAAACTTGCTGAAGGAACTCCGGCTCAACGCAAAATGGTGCAAAGTGCTGTTGATCGTTTTTGGTGGCCAACTTTAATGATGTTTGGACCAAATGATTCTAACTCTCCAAACAGCGCGGAGTTACTGAAATGGCAAGTGAAATTGAATACCAACGACGAGCTTCGTCAACACTTTGTAGACAGAGTGGTTATGGAAGCTGAAGCTGTTGGATTAACACTGCCTGATCCTGATCTGAAGTTTAATGATGAAACCGGCCACTGGGAATTTGGCGAGATTCCGTGGGATGAATTTTGGGACGTTGTAAAAGGAAATGGTGTTATGAACCGCGAGCGTATTAAATCGCGCCGAAAAGCACATGAAGATGGCGCTTGGGTTCGTGAAGCTGCACAAGCGTACGCCAGAAAGAAAAATTTAAGCCGCGAAAAGGCTTCTTAAGATAATTAAACAAAGAATTGTCATTTCGAAGGAGCTTGTCGACAGAGAAATCTAAAGAGCTATTTAAAAGCAATCTTTAGATATCTCGCTTTGCTCGATATGACAAAATCCAAATTAATGAGCGAAAACAACGAAAAAGATTGGCCTCTGTGGGAGGTTTTTTATCAACCTAAAAATGGTAAACCGTACGAGCACGCCGGAAGCTTACACGCTTCGGATGCAGAAAATGCACTACAAAATGCTCGTGACGTGTATGCACGAAGAAATGAAGGAATCGGAATCTGGGTAGTTCCATCTGATCAGATCACAGCTTCCACACCGGAAGATATGGGATCATTTTTTGATCCGGCATCTGATAAGCCGTACAGACATCCACAATTTTACAGTGTACCAAGAGCCGTAAAGAAAAGAAGCTAATTCGTTAATTGTTATTAGTGCGTTTGTGAAACCAAGTAACTAATAACCAATAACTATCAAATGAATACAACGAAAGAATTATCAGTTAAAGAATCTAAAATAGCTTACCTGCTCAGGCTGGCCGATGATAGATTAATACTTGGACAGCGAATGTCAGAGTGGTGCGGACATGGTCCGGTTTTGGAAGAAGATCTTGCTTTAGCGAACATGGCTCTCGATCTGATCGGACACGCGTCTTCACTATACGCTTATGCAGCAGAAATTGAAGATGAAGGTCGTGATGAAGATCACTTTGCCTATTTCAGAGATGACTACGAGTTTACGAATCTCCAGCTGTGTGAACTCCCGAAAGGCGATTTTGCTTTTACCATTGCCCGACAATTTTTATTCAGTTCTTTCAGCTATTATCAATATCAGCAACTAAAAGAAGCTAAAGACGAACAGTTTGCCGGAATGATCGACAAGCATTTTAAAGAGGTCAAATATCATTTGAGACATTCCAGAGACTGGGTGCTCAAGCTTGGTGATGGAACAGAAGAAAGCAACAAAAGAATGCAAGATGCTTTCGATGAACTTTGGATGTACACCGGAGAATTATTTTACATAGACGGCGTTGATGAAATGATGTTGGCAGAAGGAAACGGAGCTGATCTGTTATCATTCAAAGATGAGTGGAAGAAATTAGTGGAAGACACTTTAACAGAAGCCACATTGAGCGTTCCGGATTGGGATCAGTTTATGATGACAGGAAGTCGGACGGGAATGCATACCGAGCATTTAGGTCATATGCTTGCTCAGATGCAATTTTTAAGACGTTCTCACCCTGATGCTGATTGGAAGTGATAGTTTTTAGTGTTGAGTACTTAGTTGATAGTGACTCAACACTAAAAACTAAAAATTCAAAACTATGTAAATGCCAAATACTCAAACCCTACATACCGAAGAGCAAATTTGGGATTATATCCGCGAGGTAACAGATCCGGAGATTCCTGTTCTCAATATTATCGAAATGGGTGTCGCGCGTAGTGTTGATATAGATCATTCAGGAAAAGTGACCGTAAAGATCACTCCGACTTATTCCGGTTGTCCTGCTATGAATGCCATCGAAAAAATGGTGAAGGAAAAACTGGAAGAAAAAGACATTGAAGATTTTGAAGTAAAGCTGGATTTTTCTGAAGCCTGGACTACTGATTGGATGACGGATGAAGCCAAAGTTAAACTTAAAGATTATGGTATCGCCCCTCCTGAAAAATCTGTGAACGATGATGATTTTTTGAAGAGTTTATCAGGAACTAAGATTGTCCCCTGCCCTTTTTGCGATTCTTTTGAAACTGAGCTACAAAGTCAGTTTGGTTCTACGGCTTGTAAATCTCAATACTTTTGCAATTCTTGCCATCAACCCTTTGAACATTTTAAGTGTATTTAGGCTCTAAATTTTTGGTAATTCGTAAACGAAAAGCTTTTGTGGTTCCAAAATCGAATACGCGTAAATTTTTGAATACTTTTCCGAGACTGTAAACCCGTTTATCAATCTGTCAAATTCCGCTCTGAAGAGTTGATTTCCATTCCAGTCGAATATTTCAATAAATGTTTTAAGAGTTGAATCTGGATTCTCATATAAAGCTTCACTACTACTATTTAAGCCCAATGTGTAAATAAAATCATCAGATGACCAAGAAGCTTCTCTATAAATTATATTGTTGGTTTCCTCACTAGAAGAAAAATGATCGTCAATTAAATCAATGTGTTTTACGATTTCTCCACTAGTGTTATATATCTTAATTTTATTTTGGTATAGATAGAAAGCGGCAAACAACGATCCATCCGGTTTAGACATATTGGTTTTTAAAAATTTGAAATATCTCTCAGCTTCTTTTAATTCTGAATCAGGATATTCACCAAACGTAAAAAGTGTATCCTCCTCATCGGGTTTAAGAGCAACGTGTTCTGTATTAGATTTTTCAATTGAAGTCCCGTAATCAACGAAATAAAGTGTGTCATTCATTCTTTGAATTCGATTCAGGGGATCAAGCTGATTTTTATAACTTAACAACATGTCCTTTTTATGGGTAACACTTGAGTCTTTCACTTCAAATGTTCTCAACTTTTTTAAAACTGGATCATAAATAATCAGATCATCTCCAGATGTCATAATATCTCCGGGAATGCCCCTAAACTCATTTGGTCCCTGTCCTAATTTCCCCCATTTATACTGAAAATTCATACCCGGCAGCTTAAACACTTTGAATATATTTTCAGGTAATAATTCTGAAACTACAACATAATCATCATTTAGATTTCTGATACGAAAAGGTCTAAATAATTCACTATTATCATCTAAAGGAACTACTTTTGATACAGTCAGGTCAGCCTCAAATGGAAGAGTTTCTCTAATTATAATTTGAGTTTCACCTGAATTACATCCGTATGTAAGAGCTAAAAAGATTATTCCAATATATATTCTCATAGTGCTATAATGTATTGAAGTACAACAAAAATAAATACTCCAATGAAAATTAAAGCCTTTCTTATTCTCAGTATTGCATTATTGTTTGCAGAGTCAGGGTTTACACAAACTAAAAGAATCGCACCCGATATTGAAATTAAAAACGGCTATACCTTTGTTCCTTATACTTTTGTGGATCTTTTGAATATTTCATCGTTAAAAGTATCAAATACACATTTTTTTGATGAAAATAAATTTTTAACGGGTATGGGATACCTACTTCAAAACTTAAAATTCAGCTCACCCATCGATCAGTTTAATGCCGTTGCTCCATTCGATTTCAGAGCTTATCAACCGCTGAATTTCAGATCTTTTTCACAGACTATCCAATCAAATTATTTACTTCAAAATTCTATACAGCCTATAAAATGAGTCTACAGTTTATTGAAACCAATTTAGAAGAAGGCGTTTTAACCATAACATTAAATCGTCCGGATGTATTAAACAGTTTCAACTACGGAATGGCTGAAGAAGTACAGGATGCTTTTAAGGAAGCTGAATCCAATGATGAAATCCGTTGTGTTCTACTCACTGCAAATGGTAAAGGGTTTTGCGCCGGACAAGATCTGAAAGAAGTGACTGAAATTGCCAAAGATCCGGATCGCGAGTTGGGTGAAGTTGTTCATCATACTTACAACCCGATCATCAAAGCTATTCGGACTTTAGAAAAACCTGTTATTTGTGCCGTTAACGGAACTGCTGCCGGAGCAGGAGCTAACATTGCACTAGCTTGTGATATGGTTTTTGCAGCTGAGGAAGCCAAGTTTATTCAATCGTTTTCGAATATTGGATTAATTCCTGATAGTGGCGGAACTTACATTCTGCCCAGACTAATTGGACTTGCCAGAGCAACCGAGCTTACTTTTACCGGTCGACCTGTAAAAGCACCTGAAGCTGTTGAAATGGGAATGATCTACAAGTCAGTTCCTGCCGATGAATTACTGAATGAAGCGATGGGTCTTTGCAAGAAATTCGCAAAAATGCCTACTCGTGGCTACGGACTTACGAAAAAAGGTTTTAATGAAGGGTTTAATAATGACTTGGAAACCCAATTGAAACTGGAAGCTGACCTGCAAGCGGAAGCAGGTAGCACGGAAGATTATCATGAAGGAGTTGCTGCTTTTCTTGAGAAGAGAAAACCAGAGTTTAAGGGGAAGTGAATTTCAAATCCTACAACTTTTATAACTCATTTATTGATGTAACAAACTCTTTATAAGCTGTCTTTTTTATACCATTAGACATTCGAACATCAGCTGTAAATAAATTTCCCTCATAATTGACAGCTACTGCAAGATAACAAGCATCATATAAAGTAATTGAGAACCGGGTAGATATAAAAAATGCTTCCTCCTTAATTTTGTCGAATGCAACAGTAACAAAATTCATGCTCTCCAGAATTTGAATAATTCTCTCAGCCTCGTTTATAGAAAGCTCTCTCTTCCTTACTTTTTTTGAGATAATATTACTCGTTTCTATCCAAAAAAGATCCGGTACTACGAAATGATTTTTTTCAGATAAAAAGCTTCTGGCAATTTCACTGTTTTCTTCAGGAAAGAACCATTTTAAAGCAAAAGATGCATCAATAATCGGGACTTTCATCGATCCCTATCTTCACGAATATCTTTTACGCTATCTGAAAATACCCGGCCCTCAGCTTTGTATTTCTCATATATTTCCCGAACCATATCCTTAGCTTCATCCATGTTCATGGATGCTTCTTCTTCAAGCAATATTTTTAACTCTGCTTGTAAGGAGCGATTATTCTTTTCTGCTCTTTTTTTGAGCTTGTTCAGTGTTTTCTCATCGATATTTCTGATTAGTACATCAGGCATAGTGACTGTGTTTGTTATATGATATCATTATGATAGCAAATTGTATTGATGTTTACAATGCTATACTCAAATTCCCCTTAAGATTTGTTATCTTGGAATGGTCTAACTGACCGTTTAAATTAATTTGTGATAAATGAAATACGTTCTTAAATCAGAGCAACTGGTTCTGTTCTTTTTTACTGTGATTTTCTTCCCTTTTGCTACAAACCTGCCTTGGTACTTTTATGCAGGTTTGTTTTTTGCTCCGGACTTAGCTTTTATAGGATATGCCGTAAACTCAAAAGTTGGTGCTATTCTCTATAATATATTACACCATCAGGGAATCTGGATGATAGTTGCTTTGATTGGGTTCTCGACGGGTACTGAATGGTTGTTGGGGCTAGGAATTACATTTGTCGGGCACTCTGCTTTTGACAGAATTTTTGGATATGGATTTAAGTATTTCGATAGTTTTCACAATACGCATCTTGGAATAATTGGTAATAACAAAAAATGACTTTAGATAAAGAAACAGTAGTAGGAATCATAGGCGCAGGTACAATGGGCGCCGGAATCGCACAAATAGCATCTACAAATGGTCATGAAGTTTATCTGTACGATGCTTACGCCGAACAACTTCCAAAAGCTAAATCAGGGTTAGAAAAGATCCTGAACCGACAGGTTGAAAAAGGGAGAATGTCACAAGAAGAAGTGGATGGAATTCTTTCCCGAATCCATTTTGTGGAAGACATTACAGAATTTGGAAAGTGTGGTTTTGTGATTGAAGCTATCGTAGAAAATATTGATATCAAAAAAGACGCATTTCAACGATTGGAAGGAATTGTTTCTAAAGATTGTGTGCTTGCATCCAACACCTCTTCCCTTTCCATTGCTTCGATCTCATCAGCATTAAAAAAACCGGAACGGTTCTTGGGAGTTCACTTTTTCAATCCTGCCCCGCTGATGAAATTAGTGGAGATCATCCCAAGTGTAGCCACTGATTCTGATCTGGCTCAATCAACCAAAGAGTTTATTTCCGAATGGGGAAAGATCACAGTATTAGCAAAAGATACTCCCGGATTTATTGTAAATCGTGTGGCTCGACCTTTTTATTCTGAGGCACTCAGGATTTTGGAAGAAGGCGTTGCTGATGTTCCAACTATCGATTGGGCAATGAAAGAGATCGGCGGATTTAGAATGGGACCTTTTGAACTAATGGATCTTATCGGTCATGATGTAAATTATGAAGTGACATCAAGCGTATTCAAAGAATTTTACTACGACCCAAGGTTCAAACCATCATTTACTCAAAAACGATTGGTAGAAGCAGGATGGTTAGGAAGAAAATCAGGAAAAGGTTTCTACAATTACGGAGAGGATGCAAAAAATCCTGATCCAAACACTGACAAAGAGTTGGGTGAAGAAATCCTTCACAGAATACTCGTCATGCTGATCAACGAAGCTTTCGATGCTGTATTTATGAATATCGGTTCAGCGGAGGATGTTGATCTTGCAATGCAAAACGGAGTGAACTATCCCAAAGGATTACTTGCTTGGGCGGAAGAGATAGGATTAGAAAAAGTTTTAGGCCGAATGAATGCTCTTTATGAGAAATATCAGGAAGATCGCTACAGGCCAAATCCACTTTTGAAAAGAATGGTAAGGGGGAAGAAGTAGGCAGAATTCAGGAGTTCAGGAATTCAGAATATGAGTAGAACTCTGCTGAATTCTGAACTCCTGATTACTGACAGCTAACAACAATATGAGCAAAGACTACAAAAACATAATTCAATCCATGATGGAAAAAGATGCCTTTTCCCAGTGGATGGTAATTGAGATATTGGAATCAGAACCAGGATATGTGAAATTATCCATGAAGATCCGGCAAGAAATGTGCAACGGGTTTGGGATTTGTCATGGCGGAATTACATTCTCTTTGGCTGACAGCGCTTTAGCATTTGCATCAAACTCAAGAGGATCTGTATCTGTTGCCTTAGAAAACAACATCAACTACACTAAAAAAGTAGAAGTAGGTGATACACTAATTGCCGAAACAGAAGAAATTCAAAACGGAAGAACTATTGGTGTTTATAAGATCAGGGTTTTGAATCAGAGTGATGATCTAGTGGCAGATTTTAGGGGAACGGTTTATAGGACTGGGAAGCATTAGATGTTAGTATTGAGTAGTTAGATTTTTAGTATCGATAGTAGGAGTATTTTTATGCATCAATTTAAAGAATTAAAAGTTTGGCAGAAATCAGTAGAATTAGCTACCGAGGTTTATAACTCTACTAAGAATTTTCCACCTGAAGAGAAATTTGGAATAACTTCTCAAATTAGAAGGAGTGTTGTTTCTATAGGCTCAAATATCGCTGAAGGAGCTGGAAGAAAATCAAAAAAAGAATTCAAACTTTTTCTAAACTATGCATATGGGTCATGTTCTGAACTCGAAACTCAACTTATCATCTCAAAAAATTTAGGATTTTTAAATCCAGACTCATTGCCTGTTTTATCTGAATCAATAAATGAAATTCAAAAAATGATCTACTCTCTGTCTAACAGTTTGAACTAGGTGATGAAAACTAATTTCTAAATACTCAATACTTACACATCATGTCCAAAAGCGAAGCTTTTATTATCGACGGAATCAGAACTCCAATTGGAAAGTTAAAAGGCTCTCTTTCTTCAATCAGAGCGGATGATCTTGCAGCAATTCCTATTAAAGAACTTTTGAAAAGAAATCCGGAATTAGATCCTGCTTCAGTAGAAGATGTGATACTGGGATGTGCGAATCAAGCCGGGGAAGATAACAGAAATGTCGCTCGGATGGCTGCTTTACTTGCCGGACTTCCGGTATCAGTTCCGGGCGAAACGGTAAACAGACTTTGTGCATCAGGAATGAGTGCCACAATTCGTGCTTTTCATGCAATAAAAGCCGGTGAAGGCGATGTCTTCCTCACCGGAGGTGTAGAACATATGACTCGTGGACCGATTGTTCTGGGCAAAGGAAATACTCCTTATTCAGGAACGACAGAAATGTATGATTCTACTTTCGGATGGAGATTTGTAAACCCGAAAATGCATGAAATGCATGGAACTGATGGCATGGGGATGACTGCTGAAAATGTAGTTGAAATGCATAAGATATCCCGGGAAGATCAGGATAAGTTTGCAGCATGGAGTCAACAAAAGGCAGGTGCAGCAAGAGATTCAGGTCGTTTGGCTAAGGAAATTGTGAAAGTTGAAATTCCACAGCGAAAAGGTGATCCGATCGTTTTTGAACATGATGAATTTATGCGTCCGGATTCAACTGCTGAAATCCTTGGAAAGCTCAGACCTGCATTTAAAAAAGATGGATCAGTAACTGCTGGTAATGCGTCGGGTTTGAATGACGGAGCAGGAGCTTTATTGATAGCTTCTGGTTCTGCTGTAGAAAAATACGGATTCAAACCAAAAGCAAGAATTGTTGCTTCGGCAGTTTCCGGAATAGAGCCCAGAATTATGGGACTTGGTCCTGTGGAAGCAACTCAAAAAGCTTTGAAACGCGCCGGACTTTCCTTAGACGATATGGATATCATTGAGCTGAATGAAGCTTTCGCCGGACAATCTCTTGGAGTCACCAGAAAACTTGGACTGAAAGACAATGATTCGAGACTAAATCCGAATGGTGGTGCAATTGCAATCGGACATCCATTAGGAATGACCGGACAAAGGTTACTTCAAACGGCTACCATCGAACTACATGAAAACTCAGATAGCAAATACGCACTTTGTACACTTTGTGTAGGAGTTGGACAGGGATTTGCTGTTGTTTTGGAAGTGGTTAAGTGATTTAGTTATTGTGAGATTGAGTAATTAAGTTTCTAATATGTATAAACTATCTGAATTAGAATCTTGGAAATCAGCACGGCAATTACGAATTGCTATTTCTGATTTAGTAAAATCATTCCCAGCTGACGAAAAATTTAGATTGAAGGATCAGATTATCAGATCTTCGAGGTCAATTCCTGCTAACATAGCGGAAGGTTATGGAAGGTTTCATTATCAAGAAAACATTCAATTTTGTAGAATTGCACGTGGCTCACTATATGAAACACTTGAACATCTAATGTGCGCTAAGGATGAAGGCTATATTACCGACGAACAATTTCAAGATCTTAATAATCAAATTCTTGAATGCTTAAAAATATTAAATGGATATGTTCAGTACCTTAAAAAGGCAAAGAAATCCACTTAATCACACAGTAACTAAATCACTTAAAGACTAAGCCAAATGGCGATCTACTCATATAAAAACTACAAACCTGTAATTCACAAAAGTGCTTACATCCATCCGCTTGCGGCTGTGACGGGTAATGTAATTATTGGGAAAGATGTTTATATCGGTCCCGGGGCTGCTATTCGGGGTGATTGGGGAAAGATCGTAATCAAAGATGGTTGTAATGTTCAGGAGAATTGTACCATTCATATGTTTCCGGGAGTTACGGTTACTCTGGAAGAAGGTGCACATGTTGGGCATGGAGCTATTATTCACGGTTCGCACCTTGGTAAGAACTGTTTGATCGGAATGAATGCTGTAATCATGGATAATGTGAAAATTGGTTCCGGATGTATTGTAGGAGCTTTGACATTTATCAAAGAAGGAATGGAAATCCCGGATCGTAAAGTTGTAGTTGGGAATCCTGCTAAAATCGTGAAAGATGTTTCTGATGAAATGCTGAAATGGAAAACAGAAGGCACCGGTTGGTATCAACGACTGCCTAAAGAACTGCATGAAACTTTGAAAGAATGTGAGCCGTTGAGAGAAATACCGGAGGATAGAAAAGATCAGAACTCTGACTATGAGACTTGGGGCAAATCGAAAGGTGGTTAATAGCGATTAGTTATTTGGAGAGTCTTTGCTTTACGTTATTTTCTACTCTTTCTATAAAACCACCAATAACTAATCACCATTAGCAGAATACATGGGATTTTTTAAGAACGATAAAAAAGGAAAGCCTCCGCATACTTGGTATCCGGATATTTTACACTGGCGTGAAGGAGATAATCTTTATTGCTGGAATGTGATGTCTGCGCTTGGTGGAAATAAACAGTCATGGGCTGAGATTCATCGGTACACCCCTCAGGGTGGTGGATTTGCGAAAGCTCACTTTACATTTGTTGGAGTGAATTCTGAGGGGAAAATTTTTGTGAAAGATAAAGAAGAGAATTTACTCGAATTTGAATTCTATCGATTTATAAAAAAATCAAAAAATGAGAGTTTGGCTAACAGGATGGTTCAAGATCGCCTAAAAGGAACTGAAAATTATATGGAACTGATGAAAAATTTTCAGATATCTTTTGATGAATTACAGGAAGCGGATGAGCATCCTAAAAGACTAGGTCAAAAAAACTCGTAACTGGTTACTCGTTTCTTTTAACTTAGAAATATAAACATGAGCTATCGTAATTCAGAAATTTGGCAACTTGCAAAGGAGCAATCAAATAAAATTCATTTTATGAGTTTAAAACTTCCAAAATTTGAACTGTATGAAACCGGAAGTGAGATAAGAAGGTCTTCAAAATCCGTCCGCTCAAATATTGTTGAAGGCTATGGCAGAAGAAGTTATAAAAAGGAATATGTTCGATTCTTAATTTTTGCTCTCGCATCTAACGATGAGACTAGAGATCATCTTGACTCGCTATATGAAACTCAATCATTAAAGAGCAAAGAACTTTATCTTGAACTGATAGAATTAAATGATAAACTTGGGAAAAAATTGAATTTGTTTATCCAATCAGTTGAACGTACACAATCATGAATATGAAATCAGATACCGCCTCAGTAGACACGAGTAACCAGTTTCGAGTTTCGAGTTACATACAAGGTAAATGGCTTAAAGAAGGATCAGAAACCGATCTTATAAGTGCAATTAATGAAGAACCGGTTGCTCAATTAGTCGAAGCTGATATCGATTATCAATCTGCACTCGAATACGGACGTACTGTAGGTGGACCTGCTCTTCGCAAACTCACCATCCACGAACGTGCATTCAAAATTAAGTTTTTGGCTGCTTACTTGATGGAGAGAAAGGAAAAACACTACAAACTTTCGTCTCACACTGGCGCCACCCGTAAAGATTCTTGGATTGATATTGAAGGTGGATATGGTTCTATGTTTGTGCTTTCAAGCAAAGCAAGACGTGAACTTTCTGATCTCCCCTTTCATGTTGAAGGAGGAACAGAACGACTTTCCAGAGGCGGAACGTTTGTAGGACAACATATTTGTGTTCCAAAGCATGGAATCGCCGTTCATATCAATGCATTCAATTTCCCGGTTTGGGGAATGGTAGAAAAGTTGGCACCGGCAATTATGGCGGGACAGCCATGTATCATCAAGCCTTCACCGGTTGGATCATACTTGGCGTATGAAGTCTTTAAAGATATTATTGAGTCTGAAATTCTTCCTGAAGGTAGTGTTCAATTTATTGCCGCAGATAAACCCGGAGATCTTCTGGATCATCTGAACAGTCAGGATTCTGTTTCTTTTACAGGTTCGGCTACTACGGGTAAGAAGTTGAAATCTCATCCCAACATTGTAGCGAATTCAATTCAATTTAATATGGAAGCCGATTCATTGAACGCTTCTATTCTTGGTCCTGATGTTAGTCCTGATATGGAAGAGTTTAGTCTCTTCGTAAAAGAAGTCGGCATGGAAATGACTGTGAAAACAGGTCAAAAATGTACTGCCATTCGTAGAACCATCGTTCCCAGAGAACGACTTGAAGATGTATCCGAAGCACTAAAGAATTTTCTCTCGAAAACGACCATCGGAGATCCGACTGATAAAAATACAAGAATGGGCCCCTTAGCATCCAGCCTTCAATCTCAAAGATTTGATGAGCAACTTGCAGTGCTTGAGGATGTGACAGATTCTATTTTTTCTAATGGAACTCACGAAGGCGCTTTCACAAGCCCTAAGGTTTTGGTTTGTCATCAGCCGATGAAAGTTGATAAAGTGCACGAAGTAGAAGCTTTTGGTCCAATGACAACCATTATGCCTTATGATTCTACCGAAGAAGCTATTCAATTAGCTAATAAATCTGATGGTTCTTTAGTGGCTTCTCTTTTTACTGCCGACGATGATATTGCTGCTGAAATAACTTTAGGATGCGCGCCTTATCACGGACGTTTTATGGTCATCAACAAAGATTCTGCGGGTGAGTCTACCGGACACGGTTCCCCGATGCCTCATATGATTCATGGTGGTCCGGGAAGAGCCGGAGGTGGAGAAGAGCTTGGTGGAGCCAGAGCAGTGCTTCATAACATGCAGAGAATTGCATTACAAGGCTCGCCTACTACCTTGATGAACATAGTTCAGCAGCACATTAAAGGAGCAGAAACGAAAGAAGCACCTAAGCATCCATTCCAAATGTATTTTGAGGAATTGGAAGTAGGACAATCGCTACTTTCTGATGTTCGAAAAGTTAAAGATCAGGACGTCGAGGATTTTGCGAATCTTTCCGGTGATCACTTCTATGCACATACAGATCCAGATGCTGCTTCCCGATCTTTGTTTGGTAAAATTGTAGCTCACGGATATTTCGTGCTTTCCGCAGCTGCCGGACAGTTTGTTCATCCGGATGAAGGGCCTGTATTACTTAATTATGGATTAGAAAATCTGGCTTTTCTCGCACCCGTTGCTCCCGGTGATACCATCCAAACTAAGCTTATTGTTAAGCGTAAAACAGTTCGTCAACAGCGTGAAGCTGACCTGTTCCCTTTCGGTGTAGTGTATTGGGATGTGGAAGTAAAAAATCAGGAAGACGTTCTGGTTGCTGAGTATACCATACTAACTTTAGTGAAAAGAAAGAATAAATTAGATATCGACCTTATTTAAAATTTTGAATTGTAAGGTCTAAAATTAAACAAGTCGACAGAAAATTATGTCTAAAGACGGAAACGTAGAACTAACCATCTCAAATAATATCGGAACCATCGAATTTTCTCATCCAAAGGGGAATTCATTGCCTGGAGTTATACTCAGAAAGCTGGCTTCTACTATTGATGAAGCAGGAAAAGATAGCGACATAAAAGTGATAGTGATTAAAAGTTCAGGAGAAGGAGCATTTTGCGCCGGAGCTTCGTTTGATGAATTGATTGCCATTGAAGACTTCGAAACAGGAAAGAAATTTTTTATGGGATTTGCATTGGTCTTAAACGCTATGCGACAATCACCTAAACTGATCATCGTTCGAGTTCATGGAAAAACAGTAGGTGGTGGAGTTGGAATTGCATCGGCAGGAGATTATACCTTTGCAAAAAATGGTTCGTCTGTAAAACTTAGTGAGTTAGCTTTAGGAATTGGTCCTTTTGTAGTAGGTCCAGCTGTGGAACGAGCTGTCGGAACTTCTGCATTCTCAACAATGGCTGTTGATGCCACTACTTGGTATGATTCAACCTGGGCAACTCAAAAGGGATTGTTCAATAAGGAATTTAATACCACACAAGAACTTGACGACGCTGTTTCAAATTTAGCTGAGCAGCTTTCCAAAAGTAGCGCAGAAGCTATGCAAGAATTAAAACAAGTGCTTTGGAAAGGAACTGAAGATTGGACAGATCTTTTGGATCAGAGAGCTGAAGTAAGCGGCAGATTAGTTTTATCGGATTACACTAAAAACTTTATCAAGAAGTTTAAGTCGAAAAGCTAGTTCTTTTTATATGGAATAACGATCTCAAAAAGAGCTCCGTTTTCATTTTTCACGTTAAATTTTGCGTTTAACTGTGCAACCAATGATTCAATTAGAGTAATTCCCAGAGATCCTCTTGTGGATTCCATTATGTTTTTGTCAATTCCCTTTCCGTTATCTCTAACCATCAGTCTCAAACTTTCTTTGTTTTCCTTAAATTTGATAATGACCCTACCTTCTTTTCTACCATTGAAAGCATGTTTGAATGCATTGGTTAAAAGCTCATTTATTATTAGCCCACAGGGAATAGCAAACTCAAGACCGATCAAATTTGAATCAACATCTAAATCAACTTCAATATTTTTGTCTTTGGAATGCATTGTTACAACAATTCCGTCTCGAAGTTCTTCTAGAAAATTCTCGAAATTGATCTTACCGAGATTTTTATTCTGATAAAGATTTTCGTGTATTTTCGCTATAGCTAAAACTCTTAGCCTAGATTCATTCAGAGCTTTTTGAGCTTCTTCATTATCTAAAGACCAGCTTTGCATTTCCAATAATCCTGAAATTACCGCAAGATTATTTTTAACTCTATGATGTATTTCTTTGATAAGAACTTCTTTCTCGTCAAGAGCCCCTTTAAGCTCTTTCGTTTGTTCATCAACAAGAATTTTTAGCTTTTTCTTTTCAAGTGCCGCTATTCTGAATTTAACGATCAAGTATAAACCAATAATTATTCCAAGTATTGATATTATGATAAACCACCACTGCATCCAGTAAGGTTGTTTTATAACAAATTCAAAGCGTAAAGGATTTTCGATCCAATCTGAACTTGGGGATTTAGCATAAACTTCAAATGTATAACTGCCGGGATTTAAGTTTGAATAGAGTATGGTTTTATCCCCTCTATCGGAGATAAATTCTGTATCAAATCCGTTCAATTTATGCTTGATGATTACCCGTTCGGGATCTTTATAATAAAGCACCCCGAAATCGATTTCGATATTGTTTTCATTAAACTTAAACTCTACATATTCCCCATTAAGTTTATCGAAGTCCACGGGGTTTCCGTTTACTAAAACTTGATTGAGAAATAGCTTTGGAGCATTGTCTTGATTCAGAACTCCGGAAGCCTTTGGAAAGTTATACTTAACAACACCATTTTCAGCTGTGCCGAACCACAAGTTGCCGTCGTCATCAATTAAACTTGAAGAACCATTAAACTCTATCCCTCTTCCATATCCTTGTAACGAGAAATGGATGCTCTTCATTTTCCCCGTTTCGTCCCAATCATGCAAATTGTAATAGTTTAAACCTGCATTGGTTCCTTGCCACAAACCACCCCGATTATCGAATTGAATAAACATTGTTTCAGTACGATAATTTTTATCTGTTTCAAAAGTATTAATCAAATAAGGATCTTCGATATTTTTCAACTTAGTAAAAGATGTAATTCCTTTGTTGGTACCAAACCAAATATTACCTAATTCATCTTCCTTGATTTCATATACGCTACTACCTTCTACTCCCTCTTTATTACTATATCGAGTTTGTTCACCGTTTTTATACTCGACAACTCCGTTTTCTGTACCTAGCCAATAAATTCCTTCGGTATCTTTATATATTGCATTTACATACCTATCCCAATAATCTTTACCTATTACTGAAACTGTATCCGCAACATCTCCATTTATGAAGAGTATTTTTTCCTCTCCAGCAAGAACCAGAGTTCCATTTTCCTCAATTAAAATATCGGTGTTATAAACAGGCTTTTCATCAAGCTCAAATTTGTACTCTGAAAAAGTAGATCCATCAAATGTTAACAGGCTGTTTTCATAGGAAAGTAGAATAAGCTTTCCGTTGCTTGATTGTTCAATATCCCAAATTTCTTCATTCTTATAATATTCTGGAAATTCGAATGTCCTAAACTCTAAATTTGAAAAACTTGTTAGTCCTTTACTATTTGCAAACCACAGTGTCCCGTCTTCAGTTTTATAAATCCCATATGCTTCATTTGCTCCATATTCTGAACCGGAATCAAATATTTCAAATCGGGTATCTTTAAAAATAGTAACTCCATCTCCATCAGTAGCTACCCAAACCGAACCGTATTCATCTTTTGCAAACCGATACACAAAATTACTGCTTAGGCCATTCTTTTCTGTTATCTGTCCGGATTCTCCGTCTGCATACCAAAAAACTCCATCTCTTTCAGTTCCGATCCATATATGACCTTGGTCGTCTTCAATAATGGTGAACACAAAATTTAATTTAGCGCCATTTAGTTCTGAAATGTTTATGGAAGAGAAATCAGGTTTTATAATAGTGACCCCATTTGTCGACGCGATCCATTTGTCACCATTTCTGGTTTCGTATGTTTGGTATGCGGCAAAACCGTTTAAGCCATTTCCTTCTTTAAATACTATTCTCTCCTTAAATTCATTATCTAAAACAGCTAAACCGGCCTGAGTAGATATCCATATAGAACCTGAATCATCAAAGTAAATATCCCAAATTGTATTCGAAGGAAGTACTGAGTTTGAAGTATTTAAAGAATCAATTTTATTTGTTGTTCTATCCCACGAATATATTCCGGAATCATTGGTTCCAAACCACAATTTTCCGGGAGAAGATTCAACGATATAATTCACATCTTTACTATTCAGAAAATTCAAATCTTCTAAATAAACTGCAGTATCTCCCTGTATTAAGCTCACCCCATTTTCAATAGACGCTACCCAAAAATTACCTTCGCTATCTATAAAAAGATCATTGATAGTTTCTTCTTTTAACCCTTTTTCTTCCCCAATGGTTATGAAGTTTACTCCATCCGTTCTAACAACTCCATATGAAGTTGCAAACCAAGCAAAACCATTTTCATCAAACTCAATATCATAAACCTGACTTGAAGGCATTCCTTCATTTACTGAATAACGTTTAACATCGTATCTCTGTGCTAAACCAGTACTTGTAAATCCCCAAAAAGCTATGATGAATAAATAGTATTTCAATATTCTCTATCATTGACTAAAACTAGTTTAATATGCACATATTTTTTGAGCTTATTAATTAATAATGATTAAGCTAAACTTATACTTATGTAAAATTGCTTCATTCATTGAAATTTTAAGTATATATATACTATTATCGCTGTAACTATAAATTATTGAAGTACTATGAACTATCTTTATACTATTCTTTTAGCTCTGCTATTTATTTCATCAACTTCGGCTCAGGATAAATGGGATGTTACAAATCCTGAATTAGGTGATTCAAATGTACATACATTTACCACCAATGAAGGAACATGGATGAACCTTGATGTAAGTCCTGACGGTAAGCAAATCGTTTTCGATCTATTAGGTGACATTTATATAATGCCTGTAAAAGGTGGGAAAGCTAAACTATTGAGAGGCGGGCATGCTTTTGAAGTGCAACCACGATTTAGCCCTGATGGAATGCAGATTTCATTTACCAGTGACGCCGGTGGCGGGGACAATATCTGGGTTATGGATGCAAATGGTGAGAATGCAACTCAAGTAACTAAAGAGAGTTTCCGTTTGCTGAATAACTCCACCTGGATGCCGGATGGAGAATACATAATCGCCAAAAAACATTTTACTTCTTCTCGCTCTTTAGGAGCAGGTGAAATCTGGATGTATCATAGATCAGGTGGATCAGGAATTCAATTAGTAGAAAAGAAAAACGAGCAACAGGACATCGGAGAGCCTTCCGTTTCTCCTGATGGAAGATATATTTACTATAGTGAAGACAATTATCCCGGAGGATTTTTCCAGTACAACAAAGATCCAAATAGTCAGATCTATGTAATCCGCAGATACGATACAAAAGAAGGTGATATAGAAACGGTTACAGGTGGAAATGGCGGTGCCGCGAGACCTCAAATATCTCCTGATGGCAAACACCTGGCTTTTGTTCGAAGAGTAAGAACAAAAAGTGTGCTTTATCTTCGAGATCTTTCTTCAGGAAAAGAATGGCCGATCTACGAGAATCTTAGTAAAGATCAGCAAGAAGCCTGGGCTATTTTCGGTGTTTATACCAATTTTAATTGGATGCCTGATGGAAAAGAGATCATCATTTGGGCAAATGGCAAGATCAATAAAATAAATGTAGAAACCAGGAAAGCATCTGAAATTCCTTTTGAAGTTGAATCCAGCCACACCATTTACAATGCTGCAAGATTCAAGCAAGAAGTCGCCCCTGATAATTTTACCGTAAAAGCTATCAGAAATGCGGTTACTTCCCCCGATGGAAAAACTTTAGCTTTTAGTGCTGCCGGTTATTTATGGACTAAAGCTTTGCCGAACGGAACGCCGAAGCGCCTTACCCGAGAAACTGACTTTGAATTTGAACCTTCTTTTTCTCCGGATGGAAAACTACTCGCATACGTTAGTTGGAGTGACGAAAACATGGGCTCTTTGAACGTTGTTAACCTGCTCACAAAAGATCGTTACAAAAGACCAACAGTACTTACAAAAGAAAAAGGCATTTACAGAGAACCATCTTTCTCACCTGATGGAAAAACCATCGTATTCAGAAGAGAAAGCGGAAACGGCCAACAGGGTTTTGTTCATACATTGAATCCGGGAATTTACACTATTCCTACTGAGGGAGGCGAACCAACAAAACTGGATGTAAATGGTTCTTTCCCAAGATTCAACTCCACAGGTGATAGGATCATGTATCAATCGGGAGGTTACATATTTGGAGCTATCAACAAATCCTATAACAGTGTAGGTTTGGATGGTAAAGATCGAAAAACACTATTTACTTCCAGTTATGGTCATGAATTTGTACCAAGCCCTGATGGAAAATGGATGGCTTTTTCTAATTTATTCAAAGTATATATCGCTCCAATGACCAGCCCGGGAAAAACAATCGAACTTTCCCCTAATACAAAATCAATCCCGGTTTCATTAGTTGCTTCAGAGGGCGGTTATCATATGCATTGGTCATCAGATAGCAAGAAACTGATGTGGACTTTAGGAGAAGAATACTTCAGTGTTGATCTGAAAGAGAGCTTCAAATTTGTTGAAGGTGCACCCGACAGTTTACCCGAACCACCTAAAACAGGATTGAATATCGGATTAGAACTAGACACATATATTCCTGAAGGAACCATTGCATTTACCAACGCTCGAATTATCACGATGAATGGTGACCAAGTTATTGAAAGAGGCACCATTATAGTGGAAGGAAATAAGATCAAAGCTATCGGAGCAAATGTCTCTGTTCCAAGCGGGGCTAAAGTAATAGATGCATCCGGGAAAACTATAATGCCCGGAATTGTTGACGCTCACGCTCACTTAGGAAATTTCAGATTAGGATTAAGCCCTCAACAGCAATGGGAATACTTTGCTAATCTGGCATATGGAGTTACTACTGCTCACGATCCATCTTCGAATTCTGAAATGGTATTTTCACATTCCGAAGCTATTAAAGCAGGAAATATGATCGGACCTAGAGTCTTTTCAACCGGTGTGATCCTATATGGTGCAGACGGAGCTTTCAAAGCAACAGTTAATAATTATGAAGATGCACTTTTTGCTTTAAAACGAACCAAAGCATTTGGCGCATTTTCGGTAAAAAGTTACAATCAACCAAGAAGAGAACAACGTCAACAGATCATGAAAGCAGCTAAGGAATTGGAAATGATGGTTGTTCCTGAAGGCGGCTCGTTCTTTTTTCATAATATGAGTATGATCCTTGATGGACATACCGGAATTGAACACAACATTCCTGTTGTCCCTCTCTATAAAGATGTTCAAGAATTATGGAGCAACAGTGCTACCGGCTATACTCCAACTCATATTGTAAATTATGGAAGTATGAGCGGTGAATATTACTTTTACCAAAAGAACAATGTGTGGGAAAATAAAAAACTGCTCACTTTCACTCCACGAAGTGTTATCGATCCACGTTCTCGTCACAGAACTATGATTCCGGACGAGGAGTACGAGCATGGTCATATTAAGACTGCGGAGTCTTCTAAATTACTAACTGACGCCGGAGTTAAAGTTAATCTAGGTGCGCATGGTCAACTTCAGGGATTGGGTGCTCACTGGGAACTTTGGATGATGGCGCAAGGTGGAATGACTAATATGGAAGCACTAAGAGTGGCCACTTTGAATGGAGCTCATTATCTAGGATTGGATGATGACATCGGTTCTTTAGAAGTTGGTAAATTAGCTGATCTTATTGTTTTGGATAAAAATCCTTTAGAGAATATTCGAAATACCAATTCTGTGCGCTATACTATGGTGAATGGACGTCTATTTGATGCATCTACCATGAACGAAATGGGTAATCAAACAAAAGAACGCCTTCCGTTTTGGTGGGAGCGCAATGATTATGGTGATGAATTTGATTGGCACGCTATTTCTTTAGAAGCTGCGGGATTACAGTGTACTTGCTTCGGAGATCAGTAACTTTTTGTTCTCACTAATTCGAAAAGACCTCTCTTTTTAGGAGGTCTTTTCGAATTCCCTCAATAGATAGAGCCAATAATTGTAGAAGCTTTATCGATAGAAATCCTACTCTTTTTGATAGCTATTTAAGGTTAGACTCATATCGTGTTCATTGTTATTACATACGCATTATGACATTTAAAGAAGCCTTCGAAGACTTAGAAAAATATGCTGATTCTGAAAAAGCCGAACATTCAAAAAGATTTTTTAAAACCGGAAAAGGAGACTATGGTGAAGGAGATGAATTTCTTGGGGTTACTGTCCCTAATCAGCGAAAGATCGCTAAGAAATTTAAAGATATGCCTTTGAACGAAGTTAAGAAACTGCTTCAAAACGATATTCATGAATGCAGGTTAACCGCTGTAATTCTTCTCGTGTATAAGATTGAGAAAGCTGAACAAGAAGCTATTGATGAGGTTGCTGAATTTTATCTAAAGAATATTCAATATATAAATAATTGGGATATTGTTGACAGCTCATGCAGATTCATATTAGCAAAACACCTTGAGCATAAAGAAAGAGGACTTTTATATAAACTTGTGCATTCCCAAATTCTATGGGAACGTAGAATTGCAATTATTACCTGTTATTATTTTATCAAGAAAAATGATTTCAAAGACGCTTTAGCTTTATCAAACATTTTAATTGATGATAAACATGACCTGATTCAAAAAGCAGTTGGATGGATGTTAAGAGAAATAGGAAATCAAGATCAAGAAGTTGAAGAGAGTTTTTTATTAGAAAATGAACGCTTTAAAACAATGCCGCGTACTATGCTCCGCTATGAATAGAAAAATTTGAAGAACCAAAAAGACAATTTTATCTAAATAGATAAAGCTTCTTAACTATCGATGTTCTTTCATAAATGAAAGTTTAAACACAGTACCTGGGTTTCCTTTTCTATTTTCGAATAAATACGTTCCTTTAAGTTGACCGGTTAGGGTTTTCATTAAAGTAAAACCTAGCGATGTAATTTTCGACCTTTCTTCCCTTCCTGATTTTAAACCCTTGCCATCATCAGTGATCTCTACATCTATTTCTCCATCAACTTCTGTTATTTTTATGGAAATTTTACCCTTATCAGTTTCTGTAAACGCATGTTTATAAGCATTTACAAGAACTTCATTTATTAACAAAGAACAAGGTATTGCTTGATTTACATTAAGAGATACGTTTTTTACATCCGTAATTATATCTACTTTTTTGTTTTGAGCTACGAAAGTATGGCCAATGTTTTGTATTAATTCTTCTATATATTTTCCATAATCGATATAAGCAAGTGAATCGCTTGCGTAAAGTTTTTCATGAACTAAAGCAATGGATTTAACTCTTAGCTGGCTTTCTGTTAATACTTTGTTTACTTCTTCACTTTGAGTTTGCAAAATTTGTAACTGTATCAAGCCCGAAATAACTGCAAGATTATTTTTAACCCTGTGATGTATCTCTGCCAGCATTACGTTCTTTTCTTCCAGAGATTTCTTGATCTCGTTCTCTGCATTTTTTAGTTCAGTAATATCCCGAACTACAATTACACTCCCTTTTCTTTCTCCATCTTCAATTAACGCTGATTCAGAAAATAATACCGGTACCTTGTTATTTCTTAGAGTTTGTAGTTGATACTCTTCTTTTCTTATTTCTGTTGATGATTCCTTAGGTTCAATAAGATTGAAAAAAGTTGAAATTGGCTCCCCAACCAATTCACTTTTTTTGAGTTCCAACATTTGTACTCCTGCTTCATTCAGTCTTCTAAGAATGCCATCATTATCAACAACAAATATTCCCTCATTTATGGATTCCATTAGATTGTCCAAATAAGCACTTGAGATAGTTTGTTTCTGCAAATTCTCAGCCATTGTATTGAATTCTTTAGCTACATAGCTGAATTCATCTTCCTTTCCAACTTCAACTCGTTGATCGAGATATCCTTCTCCAACTCTTTTTACTGAATATGTAAGATTTTGAAGTGGATTAATTATAGAGCGATATAAATACAGAGCAATGACAACTCCAATTACCAAAATCACAAAAGTAGCAAAATAATTGATTATTCTACCTTTTTTAAGTTTGGCATCAAGATTATTGATCATCAAATCTTGCCGATTAATAGTCAACATTCTTATTTCTTCGAACTTTGGAATTATATTATTCAGAAAATAGGGTGCTATAGAAGACAAGAAGAGAATATTTGATTGGGCAACAAATTCTTCTTCCAATTCAAGCCATTCTTTAGACAAACTTTCATATAAAACCACTCTTTGGTTAAGCTCATATACTTGATCCAACAAAAGTGGTTTATCAGCAATTATTTCTTCCAATTCTTTGCTGGAGGAATGAAATATCTCCAATCCTTTATTGAATCCCATCTTTGACCGGCTTGGAAGAGGTGTATCCCTGATATCTTTTATGTTTTCTCGGGATGTTCTTGTTTCATGAATCAGGTTTAGGTAAATCAGAGTTTGATACAATCCAACTTCCATTTGATTTGTATGATCTACAATCAGTGTGGCATTTTTGCTCTCTTGAAACTGTTCGTTATTTATTCCTGTGTAATAGAATTCCCATAAAAAGCCTATTCCTATCAGCAATAGTGCCAGAAATGCAAAACTTAAAATAATTTTCCGTTCTAAATTCAAAATAGTGTAACCCGATTTCCCATTCTCGGAATTTATCTAAACACATAGGCAATAACCATTTCTGAAGGTTATAAAATCCTCATGTAACATTTGAGTTAGTAGTTACTCAAGTATATCAGTCTTTGTTTTATTTTATCTACGGTAGGTAGTACAGATTCCATTAGACCCACGTTGTAAGGAACTGGTATATCCGGCATTGTAATTCTTTCAATTGGCGCGTCTAATTTATCAAAGCTTTCTTTTGAAAGTACTGCTGAAATTTCTGCTCCAAAACCTGCCGTTTTATTATCCTCATGAACAATTAAACATTTATTGGTTTTTGCCAATGATTTTAAACACGCTTCCTTATCCCAAGGCATGAGCGTCCTCAGATCAATAATGTCAGCAGAAATCCCTGCTTCAAGTGCCGCTTGTTCACTACGTTCGCACATAGCTCCCCAAGTTATAATGGTAACATCTGTACCTTCTTTCAAAAATTTAGCTTTACCAAATGGTACCACAAACTCGTTTCCCGGATATGGCTTTCTGGCATATTTTGCATCTAACAAATTTCTGTGTTCAAAGAACATAGTTGGATTATTTGATCGCATTGCTGTCCTTAAAAGCCCAACAGCATCCTCTGCGTTACTAGGCATTGCTACCTGCCATCCGATTGCATGTGTAAAGAATACTTCATTACTCATACTGTGCCATGGGTCGCCACATTTAGCAAAACCTCCGGGCATTCTCACTACAATAGGTGCAGCAAATCGATTTGCTGTTCTCCATCTTGTTGTTCCACAATTATTCAATTGCTCAGTAGCAGGATCTGCATATTTTCTGAACTGAATTTCTGCAACCGGCATTAATCCTGCATAAGCCATACCTACTGAACGTCCTATAATTCCTTCTTCTGATAAACTAGTATCAAATACTCTAGCTTCACCAAACTTAGACTGAAGATCCATGGTTGCAGCATGTACTCCTCCCTTCAATCCAACATCTTCTCCAAAGACCAATAACTTTTTATTAGTTTCTAGCTCATATGCCAATGTTCTTCTAATGGCCTCTACAATATTAATTCTTTGTTTTTCCGGAGTTGGTGTTTCGCTTTCTTCCGGAAATTCATGTCCTTCAACTGCTAAACCACCTATGGTTTGCAACTCTTCGGCAAAGGCGTGTTTCTCTGTAATTGAGGAATCGGGTTCAGGTCGTGCAAGAGCTTTCGATGCTGTTTCTTCTATGGTTTCTTTCGCTTTTTTCTCCAGATTCTTCCAAACTCTCTCCGATAAAGTGTTTGGAACCAAGTACTTTTTCAAAGTATCTAAAGGATCATTTTGCTTTTCTTCTTCAACTAGTTCTTCGGGCTTGTACGCTTGATTATCCTGATAAGAATGCCCGTTCAATCTTGGAACTTTTAGTCGAATCATTGTTGGGCCCTTTCTGTCCCGGACCGAACTTACAGCTTCTTCCATTAGTTTAGCAGCTTCTTCAGGATCGGTTCCGTCTCCTTCAATAATCCTAAGATTCTTAAAAGATTGGAGGTTATCAGTAATAACTCCTCCGGGTGTTTGAAACTCACTAGTTACCGAAATTCCATATCCATTATCTTCAATATAAAATAAAACAGGAAGGTTCTGAGTCGTTGCGATAGTTAAGGCTGACCAGAAACCGTTAGTAGCAACAGAGCCATCTCCACCAAGAATTGCAGCAATGGCTCCTTCATATTGTTTTTCTTTTAAAACTGTACGGCGGTATTCAATAGCCTGAGCCCAACCTATAGCAGGTGTGTATTGAGAACCGACATCACCAGCCATTGGTAGAACTTTTACTCCATCTGCTTGCGGCATATTACAAACCACACCAATATCTCTACCATCACTGTAACTTCCCGATTTCCCCATTGGTGCAGCCATTGCATCTTCAAGATCCAGCCCTAAGGAAAGCAATAGTGGCCTAGAACGATAATAAGCACTTGCTGCATCATTCGAATTTGTTAAAAGTTTTCCAAGTAGTATCTGACCTAATTCATGCCCACGTGCTGAAAATTGATAAAGCACCTTTTTGTTTGGCACTAAATCTGTTTCTTCTTTTTCATCCATTGCTCTTGATGTAAGCATCAAACGAGCGACATCTCTCCAATCTACTTTAGCAATACTTTTACCGGATTTCTTTTTAGTAGCCATGCTGTGTTCTAATTATTTAATTACTTTTTTAAAGGATTCTTCAAAGTGATCCATTTCTTCACTTGTCCCAATAGTGATTCTTATACACTTTGGTAAACCAAATGCATTTATCCGTCTTAAAATAACGCCTTCCTCAAGCATTTTTTGGGTAAAATCTATTGCTTCTTCCTCACTTGACAATATCATCATTACTGAATTGGAGATAGACCTTTTGTATTCCACATTTTGTTCATCCAAGAATTTGTAAAGCCTTTCTTTCCCCTTATTTACAAGTTCAATACTCCGTTTTAAAAAATCTTCATCCTGATACGCTGCTAATGCAGCAGCCTGTCCTAATGTTGTTGGTTCAAAAGTTAACTTGGTCTTCAGTAAATTGTTTATAATCTCTTCACTGGCGATTCCGTAACCAACCCTAAAACCTGCCAGTCCGTAAGCCTTAGAAAATGTTCGTAAAACGATTACATTCTCATGGTCATACTCCAAAGCTTTCGGGTAATCTTCAACATCCTCAGCAAACTCATAATACGCTTCATCTGCTATTACTAACACATCTTTAGGAACTTTCTCCATCAGCCATTCATATTCCTTTTTGTTGATGTACGTACCGGTTGGATTATTAGGGTTAGCCAGATATATCATCTTTGTCTGATCATCGATAGCATTTACAATAGCTTTAACATCGAATTTATAATCCTTTGTTAATGGAATTCTTTTAAGTTGCACTCCTCGTACTCCTGCTTGTACAAAAAATCCAACAAAGGTAGCCTCTGCAGTTATTGCATTTTGTTTATTTAGAAAAAAAGTTCTGCACAACATAGAAAGTAAGCTTTCTGACCCGGAAGCAAGTATTACTTCGGACTCTTTGACCTTATTTTTTTGAGCTATGACCTTTCTTAACTTACGTGCAATTGGATCCGGATAGTCTTGAATTTCTGACATCGCTTCCAGCACAGCTGGTTCAACTTTAGCGCTACATCCCAAACGGTTTTCATTTGAAGCCAATTTTGAAATCCTTTCAGGATTGTATGCTTCTTTTACCTCAGCGATCGTTTTACCTGCTATATACCTATTTAGTTGTTCAATATTCTTGGGTACAAGAGGTTTTTTTTGGTTCTCGCTCATTAAGTCTTCTTTTTTCAAATTTTATCGAGGCTCAAAGATAAACAGGAAAAGCGCTTTTTCTAAACTCCTTTTCCTTTAAAAAGTAAATGTTTTGTAAACACTCCTCATTCCTTAACTTCAAGGAAATAAAATATTGGAATGAAAACTATTGTAATTACAGGAGCAAGCAAAGGAATTGGGTTCGAAACTGCATTAAGTTTATTAAATCAAGGATGTTATGTTGTTGCAATTGCAAGATCATCAGAAGAATTAGAGCAACTCAGATCTCAATCTTCATCTAAAAACTTACTACTTATAACAGCAGACATTACATCCAAAGAAGAGTTAGAAAAAATTTCATCAGAAGTAGCTAAGCTTGAGAAAATAGACGGACTGATAAACAATGCTGGCATGGTTCTAAATAGATCTTTCTTGGAAACATCTCAAGAAGATTGGAGATCGATATTTGATGTTAATTTTTTTGCACCTGTTCAGCTTATCAGAATATTGAAACCTCTTTTAAGAAAGGGTTCTCATATAGTAAATATCGGAAGCATGGGCGGTTTTCAAGGAAGCGAAAAATTTCCGGGCTTATCAGCTTATTCTACTTCAAAAGGAGCGTTAGCTATTTTATCTGAATGTCTTAATGCAGAATTTTCAAATGAGGGTATAGCAGTAAATTGCCTGTGTTTAGGAGCTGTTCAAACGAAAATGTTAGAGGAAGCTTTCCCAGGCTATGAAGCTCCCGTGAGTCCAAAAGAGATGGGCTCATATATTTCATATTTTGTATTAAATGCTCATAATTTTATGAATGGTAAAATTATTCCAGTCTCCTTAAATAATCCCGATTAGCTTTGGAATAGCACTTCAAGAATCGTTAAATTTGCCCAACCAAAACAATACAGATGAAAAAAGTTTCTTTATCAATTTCTGCATTTCTTTTACTTATATGCATCTTTTCAGGATCAACAAAAGCCCAAACTGTTGAAATACTTGCAGGGAACACCTTAAATGGAGCCGTACAAGGAACATTATTAGGTGGAGCATCAATGGCACTTTCTAATTCTGATGACTTCTCGGCTTTGCGTGTAGGAATTGGAATGGGAACTCTTTACGGTGTAGGTATGGGTGCTTATGATATCACTACAGGAGGTGGACAGGAAGTACTTGTTTCAGGGTTATTTAATGACGGAAACAATAGCAGTATCATTGTTTTACTTGATACTTTTTACGGAGCTGCATTGGGTTCTGTAATAGTAGTAGCAGTTACCTTGGTAGCCAATGAGAGAATTACAACCGGTCTTCAATATGGAGCAGGAATTGGTGCTTGGGCTGGATTTGGATTCGGCATCTTCGACACATTTGTGTTAGCTGAAAGAACTTTTGCACCCATGGCAGTATCGAATTTATCTCAAAATGCTAGTGGATTGATTGGTTTGAACTTTGAAAATAAATCGAGTTTTGGCTTTATTAATCCAACCTTGATACGCACATCTCAACTTACCCAAAACGATATCAATTCTACAGTTAGTCCAGCCGTGGAAATGATTAATTACAGATTCAATTTTTAATCTGATACTACCTTAGAATCAGATAATTTCTTTAGAACCAAACGTGTTGTATTCATATGTCCTGTTAGTGAATGATGTAAACCATCAGCTACATAATTCCAAGCCTCAGGACCTTCCTTTCCCATTCTACTTCCTAGAGAATCGATAATCACTCCATCTTTACCGGCAACTAGCTGCCTAACTTGTTGCAGGTCCTCTTCTATGATCGTGTATTCGTATAACATATTCTCAGAAAGCAATTCCGAAATAACAGGTGTAGGAGTAATCCAAATAATTGGGTTTTTAACATACTCTCCTACAATATTCTGAATAGATTCTAAATTTTCCCAGGTAACTGATAGAGGAGTGATTGTTCTATCAGGAACTATGTTTAGTCTTTGAGCATCGAACGTTCCCAGTGCTACAAACACCCAATCAGGCTCATGAATAAGAATATCTCTATCTAATCTTTTTAATGCTTCTGACGAAGTCTCTTCACCAATAGCAGCATTCAAGAATCTGAAATCTGCTTTCTCAACAGATAATTCTAAAACATGTTTTAATATCTCAAACCATCCTTGCCCGTCTTCAGTAATTGAATCGCCAAGAACCGCTATGGTTTCAGAACCATCTAAAGGTAATGAATCTATACAGTCTATAATCTCATCTTCTTTTAAAAGCTCAAGCGCAGCTTGTTTTGCATTCTGAGTTATATTTTCTCTATAACTTTTAAGTTCTTCTTCAGTAATTCCCAATAATAACGACTCTGCTTTTTTATCTGCTTTTCCCGGGAGTAATGGAAATCTTTTCTCTAAATGAAAAAATGGAATAGTAAACTGTTCTAGTATTGCTTTAATTTCTTCTGAGGTCTTAGCCATGATCTTTCTCTAATTCTGTAATTAATTTTTCTATTCCTGAAGTAGCGGGTTCTTTTATATGTATCCACCCATCAAACGAATACAGTTCAGGATTAGATGGATCTATAATATATTTCATACAAGAGTCGGGAGCATAATGAATTAAACTTGCTGCCGGATATACTACTAAGGATGTTCCTATTACTACCAAAACATCTGCTTTATCAACTATTTGAGCACCTCTTTCAAGCATAGGAACCATCTCGCCAAACCAAACAATATGTGGTCTTAATTGCTTTCCATCAGGACCAACGTCACCAATATGAATTGGGCTTGTACCGATATCAATAACCAGGTTTTCGTTTTCAATGCTTCTGGCTTTTGTCAATTCACCATGTAAATGAAGAACATTAGTTGACCCTGCTCTTTCATGCAGATCATCAACATTTTGTGTCACAATTTGAACTTCAAAAAAGGACTCTAACTCCGCTAAAGCATGATGAGCACGATTAGGTTCTGCCTTTCCTGCTTGCTTCCTTCTATGATTATAAAAGTCTAAAACTAGTTTTGGATTAGTTTCCCATCCATCAGGAGTTGCAACCTCATTAATGTTATAGCCCTCCCATAAACCTCCGGAGTCTCTGAAAGTTGATAATCCACTTTCTGCACTTATACCTGAGCCTGATAAAACTACAATCTTTTTCTTACTGGGCATGTACCGTTTGAAGGTTGAACCAAGAACTCTCTATCTGATAATCTTCAACTACAGAAGCTTCTCCTCCATGTTTGAATAAACACATGATTGAATTCACTTCATCTTGCAATGTCTTAACAGCATTATCAACTAATTCTTTATTGAAACCTTGCTCACCTAAATTAATAGTAAATTCCATTGAAATAATTCTGCCTAATGCTTTACCAAGATCTACAAGCTTACGCTGAGGCATTTTGGTATCAATTTCAAAATTAAGAACTTCTTTAAAGTAGTCAGAAGATTTTACGGTAAGTTCAAAATCACTTAAAAAATCATACAAATTTGAGCTTTTAACTCTTCTCATCATCTTCATTACTGATTCTGAAATCTGTTGGTATAAAATATCATTAGAGCCTTCAAAGATTTGAAAAGGTCGGCTATCAACGACAGATCTACCAGCAATGTGATCAAGTCTATAGCCTTTCGCTCCTGTTAGCTGAAGAAGTGATTGGGATGCTTTTTGCATGAAGTCTGTCACAACTGACTTTATAGAGTTAGCCTCTAAGTCCATTTTGGAAGTGTTTCTTTCTAAAGGAACAGTACTTCCTGTGAAATTACACATAGCAGAACATACTGTAAAATAGGCTTGTAACTCAGATATCCTACTTTTTACCTGATCGTAATTGAATAAGCTTTGTCCACCTACAAAACGTTCTTTACAGTGATCAACGGCTTCATCTAGCATCCTTCTTAAGAAACCCATTCCCATTCCTGGAAACTGTAATCTACTACGGTGAAGTAAATCCAGCATCATAGTTATTCCTGTACTGGATGGTTCAAGTTTATGAGACTCATCAACCTGAATATTAATCTTATTCTTACCATAGGGAAGCATATACAACCCTAAGTTATTATAATATTCCTGAACTTCAATACCACCATTTCTTGTATCATGAATAAAGAAAGAGATATCTCTTGTTAAATTACCATTCTGATCCTTGCCTCTGGCAGTCATTAACCAGTAATCAGCCATTCCTGTTAAACCAGCCCAATGCTTTAAACCTTCAATCTTATACTTTCCATCTACCTTAGTAAATGAAGTTTGCATTTTAAGGGCATCAGAACCATAATCAGGTTCTGTTATCATCAACCCGCCCATTCTTTTATCATGCATCACACGATTATAAATAGCTGACTTTGCTTCTTCAGACCCATAATTTGCAAGAGGCTGAAGAAAAAGTGCTCCGTTTATTCCCATCATTAATGAAAGAGGAAGTGATTCATAAGAGCTAGCCTCCAACATAGAAAGAGCCTCTGATGTATGCCCACCAAATCCGTCGTACTTAGAAGGAATGAATGCTCCTAGTGGAGCTAATTCCATAATTTGGTTAAAAGTTGCCGGTCTAATTCCTCTTACCAAACTATCTTCGTGCTTTTCTTCTTCCGTTGAAAAAAGATCAGCCAACCTTTGTTTGTACTCTTTTATAAATTCTTGAAAATTAAAACTCATCAGATTGTATTTAGCTTTTCTAAAAATAGCAGATAATAAATATACGACTATTTAATGTCTCTTTCTGTCTCTTTAACATAAAAAAACCTCTTACTAAATCAAGTAAGAGGTTATAAAAAAAAGAAG
>CEQK01024583.1_pt1 | contig 42716 bp, 35 predicted proteins | sample 531051 | NCBI WGS metagenome assembly CEQK01 (sample SAMEA2621229, study PRJEB7988) | marine metagenome | biome: marine biome (ENVO:00000447); feature: deep chlorophyll maximum layer (ENVO:xxxxxxxx); material: "saline water (ENVO:00002010), including plankton (ENVO:xxxxxxxx)" | depth 150 m
TTTTCGGGGCCAGAAATCGCCCTTAAAGCCTTGAACGGCAAGGAAATTTCAGGGGTTTGAAAGCCCTCAAAACGGTCGAATACGATCTTCCCACCAAACACCAGTTTGAGCATAGCGCGGCGGTCTTCCAACCGACCACTTTCCCAAAGATTCCAAGGGTTTGACAGAAATTTGAGAGCGGTTTGAAAAGTTGACTGATAGTCGCGAGCAGGCGTGCCGCATTTTGCGATCTTTTCGGCCAGAATCAGCTTTTGACGTTCGAGTTCATCGACCTTCTGCTCATAGGCCCGCACAATCGCTCCGCTATCGGCTTCGACAAGCCGATCTACGACCTGAGCGAGCTTGCGCTCAATCTGCCCGATCTCGACGCGCATCTGAGTGATGCGCTCGCGGCCAGCATTGGCGCGCTTCTTCCAGAAGTCCTGGAATATCTCATTGGCCAGTCGAAAGAGGGACGGTGCAGGCGTGAGAGCCTTCACCATTTCGTGCAGCGCATCTTCGATCCGCGCACGAGGAATGGACTTCTTCTCGCCAGAGCAGCCACGCTGGCGGCACATATAGTAGGGATAGAGGGAGTTCCGTCCCTTTGACCATGCAGCGGTCATAGGATGGCCGCAATCAGCGCAGCAGACCACGCCCCGCAAAGGAAAATCCTCATTGAGGTCTTTGCGGGTGATCGCATAGCCCTTGGTCTTGAGGCGCTTCTGGATCAGCTCGAAAGTTTCGAGGCTGATAAGCCCCTCATGCTGACCCTTGCGCAGGCTGACATTCCACTCGGGGAATTCCAGATACCCAGAGAACAGCGTTTGCGTGAGAAGCTGATTGACGCGCTCGTTGAGCACAACGCCATGCCGACACTTCGGAAATTCAGGCTGCGCCTCAAAGAAGCGCTTCACTTCAGCCTGAGAAGCGAAGCGTCCGCTGGCAAAGCCTTCCAAGCCTTCCTTGATGATCGAGGCCAAAGGCTCATCAGGCACCATCAGCTTGCCGCCGCCAGATTGGCGCTGAAAGCGATAGCCCCACGGGGCTTTGAAAACCCAATAGCCATTCAGCATGCGCCCGCGCATGCGGTTCTTGGTTTGCTCGCCATTCTTCTGGCGCTGATGCTGAGACACACTCGCCAGCAGGTTTTCGACAAGGACACTGTCTGAGTCCTCGCCAAACTCGATGGACGGGGATTCCAGTGTCGCACCCGCAGAAGCGATTGCGCCACGCAGTTGCAGGTGCGCTTCGAGGCCACGCGCGAGGCGGCTGATGTCGTCGATAATGACGACAAGCTCTTTCTTCCTGTTGCTGCGCAGGAATTTGAGCATGGCTTGCATGCCAGGGCGGCCAATGACCGAGCCCGACATATCGTCGCTGAATGTCTGAATGATCTCATAGCCGCGATACTGAGCGAATTCGCGGCAGCGGCTCTCTTGGGATTCGAGCCCGTTTCCATGCGTGACCTGCCTTGCCGAGCTAACTCGGCAATAGATCACGGCTTTCTTGTTTGTCTGTGCGGTCATGGCGCTTGCCCTCTCAGGGTTCTCTTATGTTACTCGCGCCCTCGTAACCGAGGTCAACTCTTTGATTTTCAGGAATATCGCCAAGCTTACCACACTCCACAGAGCTTGGAAAAGCGCCATTTTCCCTCGCCGACAGGATAATTTGCTCGGACGTCTCGCCGAAGGCAGCATCGACGAAATGTGCCATGATCTGCGCGACAATGCCGATCAGTTCATCCTTCTCGGCATCAGGCAAATCAATGTCGGCCACACATTGCCGATAGCGCTCAAATTCTTCAGGCGTAAGAAGCGACACCCGCGTTCCCTTTCCCGTCTCAAGACGGCGAATTCCAAACCTAGACGCGGGTTTCAGTTACTCTGAATACTTGCTCCTTCTGGGGGGAACCTGTCCCGCCACACGTCACCAAATCGCCATCTTCGCGATCATAACTTTATTTTACCATGTGAAGTTTGAATTATGCAAACTTTTGAAAAATATGGATATTAGCGCAAACTCATATAGGACAAGGGATTGCGGAGATTTGATCTCGGCTGCAAACTTGACCAAATCCTGAAAATCATCGGCTCAGAGTGCGGATCATAGCAAGCAATGGCAAAGAAGCCCGAACCAGAAGGCAAAAAGGAATGGAAGCCAGCGCGGATAGTCCATCTCCTTGGCGGGCTGCGCGCCGTTGATGGCCGAGCTGAATCCGTCCTCATCCAGATCGCGCCGAACAAGCAGCTACTGCGCTTTGCGACGCCGAAGTACGAACAGCTTTACGCCACACTCGGAGGCCTCAGCCAGACAGCAATCGGAGTAGAGTTCCCCCATCCCTTGACATGGGAGGGGCGGATGGCGGCGGATTGGGAATGCTTCTTTCCCACGCTCGGTTTCAGAGTCATGGAAGAACGGCGTGCATGGTCCAATATCAGGCATTCTGCGTCACGGTCGGGAGAGGCGCAGGTTTATGACGCAGCTTCCCGCTGCGTCACTTACCTCGACCTGCTCGATATCCGATTGATGGAACTGAGTAGCGCTTACAATCGGGTTCTCAGAGCTGGCATCGCCGACGATACCAAGCCTGGCCACCTCTTCAGCAATTCCTACATGCGCGAAATCGACGCAGCAATTCATGCCTTCGTCGCCGATGCCGGCTCATTCCGTGATTTGATCGCAGAGATCGTCTGGAAATTTGCCATCAGGGGTGATGGAGAGGTGACGCGCTTCAGTTCCTTCATCAAAAAGGCAAAGGGAATTTCCTCGCCAGTTGGTGCCGAGCTTCTCGAGGCAGGGGAAGGCGAAGGCTGGTTGAGTATCCTGACCGATCTTCGGAACAACATTGTGCATGTGGCTCCCGTAGGTCGTTCCGCAGGTTTTCATTTTTGCGAGGTGCGTGAAGTGCCGTGCGGAAGGGTAAACGTCGTCCCGACGCTGCATTATCCGCTGCTCTCGGCCAATGGCAAAATTTGGGGCGGAGCCGCCAAAGACATGGTGTTCACATCCGAGAACGAGCCCGCGATCAAGGCTGCTCTTGCTGAGTATAAGGAGTATCTCGCAGGCAGCATCGACGGCCTCACCTACGCATGGCAAACGATACAGCGCTTTGCGGAGCTATTGACACGTATCAGGACGGAAACAGGGCTGCATGGGGAAACGCCGACGATCACTGACAAAGACATTATCGGAGAAGTGAAGGTTCACCCACCTTCGAAACCCTGATGCAGCTTCCGCGTGTCGCCGATCTGCCATTTCCACGGCTCGACCTCATAAAACGGCAAGCGGTTACAAACCGCCAGTTGTGGGATCCCTGCAATCTTGATGATCTGCCGTCCCGCGCCGATTCCGCGAATATCTTCGGCCTGAAGGACAGGCCTGCGGCTCTCGCCGCGATTGGTGCCAGCGCTTTCCACCGCCCCGCCACCGATATTCTGGCCTCTGGTGACGATGGTACGATTGCCCGACCAGCGTTCCACATCGCGCATCATCGAAGGGTCTTCGATTCCCGTCATGTTAAGGATGGAGGCCTGATCCTCGATTTCTTTGACAGCATCCTGCGACCAGCGCCCTTCCATCGAGAAGCGGCCTTGAGCGAAGAACCAGAGCTGAATGCCCTTACCCCGATAAAGCCGCAGCGCCTTCATAATGGCAGGCGCAGGCGGAAGTTGAGGGAATTCATCGAGAAGGAATGTCGTGCGGACAGGCCCGCGCTCGCGAGCAATCGCCTCGATTGCATAGTTGACGATGAGGCTTACCCAAGGCGCGGCGACACCGAGCTTGTCGGAAGGGGTGATAAGATAAACCGTGCAAGGCTCGTGCTTGAGCCTCCCGAAGTCGAAATCATGGGCGGACGTTGCACGGTCGAGCGTCTTACCGATCTCGAAGGCTGAGAGAGCCTCGATTGCGTCTGACCGATAGGCCTCAAATTGCTTCGGCGCGTCGGCATAGGTTGCCCCCATCGCCGCCGCTTTCCTTTCAATCCCTTCGATCCCGCAGCTCGCCATGAGCTGAAATTCGCGTTCCAGCTCTGCATTCGACGCATTCACAAACTTCCACAGCCCGCCGAGCGTGCAATTCGTGGTATCAAAATGCGCCGCATATTCCGCGCGCACCGACATAAGACGTACCGAGCCTTTACCGACCCAGCTATCACCCTCTTTGGGATTCACAGGGCGGATGGTCTGCGCAATCTCATCCGCCTGCGTGTCGATCTCCCCGCCATCGCGCACGATGTCGATGAGCACCTGAAGCGGATTGATGCGGGTATTGGGCAGGCCCAGCAGTCCGAACGGGTTGAGGTAGATGCAAGGTTGCCCAAGCTCCCCCTCGCGATGCTCGCGTGACGCGAAGCAGTTCTCGCCATCCTTCACGTCCACGACGATCAGGCTGCGATCACGAACATGGGCGAGATTGGGCAGGACCAGATCTCGCCCCTTACCAGACCCCGTGCGGGCATAGGTCAGGAGATGCCCTTCCCCGCCAAAGAAGAGCATCTTCCCATGAAGTGCTCCCAAGAAGAGGCCGCCAGCCTCTAGGAGGCCAGCGGCTTTCAGGTCTTCGAGATTGGCAAGCCGTCCGTCTCCGAGTTGCCCCGAAGGAGCGGCAATCGCCATAAGATGTTGCTGCCATGCGGCGCGCTGACGCGCTTCCTCTTCCCGCTCGGCGCGGTCGAGTTCGCGCGTCATGGAGAAAAGGCGCGGCAGGAACGCTGCCATCTGTTCCAGCCGCATTCCCTTACTCCTCGCCTTCGCTTTGCGCGTCGCGGCTGATTTCAGGCAGATCAGGGAACGTAATCGGCGGCATCGCCTCAATCGTTGCCCGCACTTCGGCAGGGGGCGGAAGCCCTGTGTCCCAGCCATCGACCGAAACCGTCACGCCGTTCTGCACCGCATCATCGAGTTCGTCCTGAAGCTCGCCGCCGATGTTGTCGGCATATTCGAGCGCGTCATCGCCGCTGCCAGGCTCAAGAACATTCGAGACACGACCCCAGAGTCGCGCGAAGTTGATGACGAGCTGATCGGTGCCTTGTTGCTGCCGCGCGATATCGGTGCGCTGGTTCACATAGTCTTGCTGGAGCTGCGCCGTCGTCTGCGCATAAATACGCGAGCGATCATAGGCCGCCTGATAGTTGTTGAGCATGGCTTGCGCAGCGGCGCGGTATTGCTCTTGCTGCTGCGCCACGCTGACCTTCACCTCTTCGGACCAGTTTTGATACGCCGCATGTGTCTCCAGATCATGTGCCTTGATCTCGGCAGTATAGCGTCCGCCATAAGAGCCAGTGACGGTCGAGGGGCGCAGTTCGGCAGGAGCAAACATTTCGGCCCCATAAAGAACGCCGCCACAAAGGATGATTCCAAAGAACATGCCCGCTCCGGCCGAGACTCGCTTCTTCTGGGGAGGCATGAGAACCTGGTATGGCTGACCCGCTACCATCTGAGGCGCGGCGACCATGCCGCTTTGCTGAGGTGCATCACCTCCGTAGTCCATCGCGTATTGATTGCTCATATGAAAGCTCCTGTCTGACGGATTGTCGCCAGACAGGAGCCAGAATTTTCCGAGGCGCGTGGGGGAAACAGCGACCTTCTTCAGGCAGCGATCTTATCGTGAGGGCATGCCTCACAACGCTCGAAATAGCGCCATGCCCAATGCCCGCATTGGGGCATATTGAGGCACTGTTTGCGCCCAAAGCTCTCTGCAATCTCGGGATGCGCTACCCAGAATGCCAAGGAGAGGAGGATCAGCCGAGGAGCCAATCGCGCCTGAGGCGTCTGCCGTGGTGGATTTTCGGCAAAAGCCACCAGATCAGACAGCCAGCGAAAGGAGCCGTCATCATTGAAGGCGTCATCAATGGCAGTATCCGTGACCTCGAATGCTGAGCCGTCCTTTCGGACGAAGCTCACATCGCTGAATAGTTGGTCTGCCATCCAGAATGGCACATCTCGCCTCGACATCCTGCGACCATCAGGATGGCGCAGATCGGCCACGGCTTTTGCCAGTTCGTGATAATAGGAGATGGTGAGAACCTCGGAAGGCTCCGGCACCGCGATAGTCCTGAAGTCTTGCATGTCTGGTCACTCCAAAAAATGACCAGAACCGAATATTCACACGCCTTCCGTTGCTCGAACCAACTGCCTAAGAAGGGGGCAAAGAAGAGCGATTCCAAACGAGGTGCAAACGACTGTGCCGAAACAGAAAAACAGGCGATATCGGAACGCAAAAATTTCAGAACACCGCCTCAAACGGGTGGTGGAATGCTTCTCCGCAAATCTGACCGTGAAAGAGGCGGCACATCGGACGAAATTATCCGAGCCCGCAATCGCCAGCATATACATGCGGCTTCGTTTGAAGCTGAAAACGAACGGCATGTTCACGTTCGATATTGCCAAGGAAACCCATCGCCCAGGGCAGGCGATCTGGGGCAAGGTCAATCGCGGCGCACCCGAACATCACAAGGAGCTTCACGAGATCGAGCTGATTAGCCGCATCGTGGCGGCCCACAAGTTCAGCTACGTGGAGAAGCTCTCGCCATCCGATCCACAGCAGTGGGAACGGCTCAAGAAGCTCTATCTCTCGGACAGGCGCTTGCAGCGCTACAACTTCATCGAAGTCTTGCCCGAGGGACTGACTGACAGGGATGGCGAGAACCAACGTCCATTCGATCCGATGGACGTTCACATGAACAGCACCGTCATCATCAACGAGAAGATGGCCGATCCAAATGCAGCCTTCTTCCGCTACCTCTGGCAGCTCCTTCTGAAGAGCCCGTTGGACGCTTCGGAAAAGGTCTGATCCGCTCGGTGGCATTCACTTTCGGCACTGAGGCCTTCGCCATCTGCGCCCTGAACTCTTTCGTCTGGCCGACAATCGGCGGCTGAATTCACGTCAACCCTTGCCCCCGTCCGCTTCGCTCAGGCGGGCAAGCCCCTGCCCGCACCACGACACTGACGTGCCCCGTGTTGGGGCGTTGCCCGCGCGAAGAACGGCGTGGGCCGCAGGTCTCCATCAGCCGCCCGAATGGTCGGGCGGTGCAACTGAAAGGAGACCATCATGGGACTTGATATGTATGCCCACTCAATACCGACCGACGAGAATATCCCGCCAGTCGATTTCGACATCAAAATCCTCGACGAGCGCCCAGGCGATTGCCCACGCATCCACTACTGGCGCAAGCATCCGAACCTGCATGGCTGGATGGAGGAACTCTATCTCGCCAAGGGCGGCAAGGATGCAGACTTCAACGTCAGCACCCTGCAACTCACGCCCGAGGATATCGACCAGCTCGAAAACGCCATCAAGGCAGGCAACCTGCCAGACACATCGGGTTTCTTTTTCGGCGCAACCGATGGGTCGGAGACTGAGGACGATCTCGCCTTCGTCGCCAAGGCCCGCGAGGAATTCGCGAAAGGCAACGCCATCGCCTACTACGCATGGTGGTGACAAAAATGCGGGGCGATGTTTCCATCGCCCCGCATCACCTTTGTTTGGCCCCGTTCAGGTTTTTCGAGGTCGTCCCACCCTTCGCGGTGCAGGTGCGACCTCTGAAGGCCTTGGAAGATTGCCACCGCCGCCTGTACCCTTCTGTGTGACCATCACGAACCCAAGCAGGATTCCGCCGAGCGGGATCAGTTCGATACAGGCCCCGACAGCAATCGCTGCGATTGTCGCTTCAGGGTAAAGAGCGAGATAGGCCATGTTCGACACGACAGGCATGGTGGGGATCGCCTCCTCCTTCAGGGCTGCGATATCATCGAGACCTTCGGTCAGTTCTTCGGCCATGCCGTCGAAGTTATGCGTGATCGCTGCTGCGGCCGATGGGGGCAGTCCCGCCGCCAGCCAGTCCTTCCGCATGGCATCCGCCACCGCCTGCACGGCTTCAACGGGAAGTGCGTCATTCACCTCGCGCGTCAGGCGCGTGAAGTTCTCGCCGTTCTTGCGCACGGCGACCATCTTCTCGTGCCGCTCCATGTCGCTGTCGATCACGCGCCGCGTGTCGATCAGCAGACGGTCGATCCTGAAGAACAGCCGCTCCAGTTTTGCGCGGCTTGCAAAGATCGCGGCCCGCGCATTCGCGCAGCCTTCGCTGATATTGGTAAGCGCTGTCGCGACCTGGCCGATATTCCCGCCCTCGCCGCTATAGACGCCAGTGCCGACTTCTTGGACGCTCATGTTGCCCGCCGAACTCACGCAATCGTTCATCACCGACGACCGATTGATGAGCGAGGCCGCAGCACGCTGACGCGCTTGCGTCGCTTCGGTCTGAGTGGTGAGCGACGTTTCCATGTGGGCGACCTCGCCCGAGGCAGAGGCAAGCACCGACGACGAGGCGATACCGAGCATGATTGCCACTGCCACATAGGCCGCAACAAAAATCCCCATGACCTGATTGCGCTTCGCTTTGGGCAGCGTCGGAATATGGGTCAGAGCGATGTAGGAGCCGTAGGAAAGCCCCGCTGCAATCGCGACGGCTGACATGATGGTTTCCAGCCAAGTCAGCAGGGTCATCTGGCCAGTCGGAGCAGCGAGGTCTGCGATCCAGACCCCCGTGAAGATGCCCGAGAGGACATGGAAAAGGATATTCAGGATCAGGATTTTCCCGACCATCACGTCAGTCAGATCATTGGTCTTTGGCATAGCGCCCTCCTTTGGTTCAGGAGTGGCGTTGCCAGTCATTTGCATATGGCTTGGGGGGAAGCGGGACAATCCCGACAGAACAGAAGCGGTGACTTTAATCGGAACCGCGCAGCGTTATCCCGCCATTCCGCTCCAGATCGAGGATGGCGAGCTTCGCCGCCTCAATCGCGCGGTTGGGGCCGGATGCTTCACCGATGCCGACCGCGCCACGACCGCCCGTCTCCTTCAGCACCGCCCTCACATCTGCTAGATCGACGGCGATCAATTGCTGATCCATGATCTTGACCAAAGTGCCGACGAACTCAGTCATTCGGTCGAGCGCGGGGTCGGTCATGGTGGCGGCTCCTTTTTGAATCGCCAGAATGGTAACATGGAGCCATAAAGCGAGGCCATAGGATACGGCACGTTTCGGAATAGGGTCTCGGGGCGACCATTGAGACCACCTAGGCGGCTTTAGAGCCTGTTTTCTGCGTTAGCACGTTCCGCAAGATGTGCGTTTGTATTACAAAATCCTGCGCCTACGGCTCCAGTTTTGCCAAACGCTCATCTTGGCAAGGGGCACCCGCTGCGCGTTCCCCGTTGCATCCCCTCCGGCCAAATGGCGCTTCACAATCACCTATCCAGCCTGACAACGGGTCGGGCTGGATAGGTGTGCTCAGCACCATCGGGGAGACTTCGGCTCTCCCCGCGAGGCATACGAACGTATGCCTTCCCCCATCGACAAGGGGCGTGCCTGACCCCTTTGAACCCAGCCGCCTCCAGCGCGGCGAAGGAGCATTTCATAGCTCCCCTCGACCCCATCGACCATTTTCATGGAGACCAACCGTCCGCCGATTGGATACCGCCACGGGTTCGCCCGTGGATGCGACCAAAGGGGCTAGCGCCACCCCCTCTGGACACCCGCGATTCATAAAAACGTTAGTGGATAGCCCTATAAAATTTCTCGGATTTTCTCTGATTTTCGCTATATTGAAGCCCTCATCAGCTGAGAGGGGCAAAATGCCAACCGACATTCTCACGATGCGTGAGGTGGCCGAGTTTCTCAAAATCAACGAGAAGACGGCCTACAAACTCACGGCGGCGGGAAAGCTACCCGGGTTCAAGGTCGGAGGATCATGGCGCTTCAAACGAGCTGACATAGAAAGCTGGATCGAAACCAAAGTGAGCGAGGGGCATGGGGGCAGCACAGATTCTGACGACTGATTATCATGCAAAGCTGTTCGCTCATCAGCTCAGCTTGCGTCACTCCGCAGGTGATTCCGAGAAACTCGCCAGCACGCTGTTGGATGCGCAGGTTGATCTCAATCCGCATCAGGTCGAGGCTGCGCTGTTTGCTTTCAAGTCACCCTTCTCCAAGGGGGCGATCCTTGCTGATGAAGTCGGTCTTGGCAAAACCATTGAGGCAGGCTTGCTGCTCTCCCAAAAGTGGATCGAGGGTAAACGGCGGATCATCGTCATCGGCCCGGCCAACCTGAGGAAGCAATGGTCGCAGGAAATTGAGGAGAAATTCTACCTCCCGACAATGATCCTTGAGGCCAAAAATTTTAACAAGATGGTCAAGGATGGCGTGCGCAATCCGTTCGACCAGAAGGCCATCGTGATTTGCTCCTTCCAGTTTGCAGCCCGCCATGCTGAGGAGCTCATGATTACGCCATTGGATTTGGCCGTGATCGACGAGGCGCACCGTCTGCGGAATGTCTACCGCACCGACAATCGCATCGGGAAAGCGCTCAAGGCCGCGCTGTCAAACACTCCTAAGGTATTGCTGACGGCAACCCCGCTTCAGAACTCACTCATGGAGCTCTATGGCCTTGTCAGCATCATTGATGATCTCGCTTTCGGTGACGCGAAAAGCTTTCGGGCGCAATATGCTCGTCTAAGCGGAGAGCGGCAGTTTGATGAGCTGAAGGATCGGCTGAAGCCAATCTGCCACCGGACGCTACGCCGTCAGGTGCTTGAATATATCCGCTACACCAACCGCATCCCGATCACGCAGGAATTCGTGCCGACCGAGGAAGAGCAGGTACTCTACGACATGGTGTCGGATTATCTGCGGCGGCCTTCACTCAACGCCCTTCCAAGCAGTCAGCGCGTCCTCATGACTCTCATCATGAGGAAGCTGCTCGCATCATCCACCTTTGCCATCGCAGGCGCACTCGACTCGCTAGCGCGCAAGCTCGAACGGCAACTTCGCGACGATCAGGCCTTGCGTGAAACGCCCGATGACGAGGAGGGCGCTGACGAGATTTCGAGCGACATCGACGGCATCGAGGAAGAGATCGAGGAATGGGAAGAGAACGGCGACGAGCTCGAACTTCTTTCTGAAGATGACATTGCGGCGATCGAAGACGAGATCGCCGACCTTCGTCGCTTCCGCGATCTCGCGGTTTCCATTGCTGAAAACGCCAAAGGGCAGGCGCTGCTTCAGGCTCTTGATGCAGGTTTTGCCAAGGCAGAGGAATATGATGCGCCCAAGAAGGCCATCATTTTCACCGAGTCACGCCGTACACAGGACTACTTGCTGAAGCTCCTCTCGGAGAACGGCTTTGAGGGAAAACTCGTTCTCTTCAACGGCTCCAACTCGGACGCCCATTCCAAGGCGATCTACAACCAGTGGATCGCCGACCACAAGAATAGCGACAAAATTACAGGTTCACGCACCGCTGACATGCGCGCTGCACTCGTGGATCATTTCCGCAGCGACAAGTCGCAGATCATGATCGCAACCGAAGCAGCAGCCGAAGGTATCAATCTCCAATTCTGCTCGATTGTCGTGAACTACGACCTGCCCTGGAATCCACAGCGCATCGAACAGCGGATCGGCCGCTGTCACCGCTACGGCCAAAAATATGATGTCGTCGTCATCAATTTTCTGAACAAGAATAATGCGGCTGACCAGCGCGTGTTTGAGCTGCTTGCGGAAAAATTCCAGCTTTTCTCAGGTGTCTTTGGGGCGAGTGACGAGGTGCTGGGTGCCGTTGAGTCGGGCGTCGAATTCGAAAAGCGGGTCGTAGCTATTTATCAGAATTGTCGAACGCCAGATGAGATCGAGCAAGCCTTCGAGCGTCTCCAAGAGGAAATGAGCGCACAGATCGACGAGACGATGCAGGACACGCGTCGCAAGCTGCTCGAAAACTTTGACGCCGAAGTGCACGATCGCCTCAAGGTAAATCTCGACGAGGCCCAGGAGTATGTGAACCGCTACGAGCGGATGCTCTGGCAACTAACCAAGCACGAGCTGAAGCGGCATGCGGAATTCGACGACTCATATCTCAGTTTCGTCTTGAAGAAGCCCATCGAGGGACTGAAGGCGACCGTCGGCGCCTATCACCTCACAAAGAAGGGATTGGAGGGCTACCGCTATAGGCTGGGCCACCCGATCGCGCAGCATTGCGTGGGCGGAGCCATCGAGCGTGATCTCAAGGGCGCTGATATAATTTTCGATTACTCGGCGTGGCCGCAGAAGTCTGCGAGGCTCGAAGGCTTGGTAGGAAAATCGGGTAAGCTCACTGTCCACAAGCTCTCGCTGACAGGAATCGACGCGCAAGATCACATCATTTTCTCAGGCCAGACAGATGACGGAGAGAGACTCAAGCCACGAGCAGCAGCTCGTTTGTTTGAGCTCCCCGTAAAGGCCTGCGGTGCGAAGCCGATTGAACCCGATGAAACGCTGCTTGACGGCGTAAAAGCACGCAAACAGACGATCCTTGAAGAGCTCGCTGCTGTTCAGAGCGCCTGGTTTGATGAGGAAATGGAGAAGCTCGACAACTGGGCACGCGACAAACGGGCAGGTCTGAAAGCTGACCTCAAAGAATTCGACGACCAGATCAAAGAGCTGAAGAAGCAAGTTCGCCAGACAGGGAACTTGCCCGAGAAACTCTCTCTCCAGAAGCAAGTCCGCACTCTGGAGACAAAGCGTGAGGAAGCGTGGCGCGAGTATGACGCCGCCGCCAAGGAAATCGAAGGTCAAAAGGACACGTTTCTCGACGAGGTTGAGGGACGCATGAGTCAGGACATATCAGAGGAACATCTCTTCACGATCCGATGGAGCGTGGAGTGAGGTTCAGAAAGTGAGCGAAAGAATGAGCACCGAGAAAATGACCCTAGAAGAGGCGGCGGAAAAGGGTCTGACCAGCATGGATATCGCCGAGGAGAAGCGCGAAGGGTTGAGGCAGCTTTGCCCCGAGGTATTCGCCGAGGGCAAGATCGACTTTGATCAGCTCCGCCGCGTGGTGGGCGACTGGATTGAGCCGGGCAAGGAGCGGTACGGCCTCAACTGGCCTGGCAAGACTGATTGTATGAAGGTTATTCAAGCCCCGAGTATTGCGACGCTGAAGCCGTCTCGTGATGAGAGCGTAGATTTCGATAGAACAGAAAACCTCTTCATTGAGGGCGACAATTTGGAGGTGCTGAAGCTCCTTCAGAAGGCATATTTTAGAAAGATAAAAATAATTTATATTGATCCTCCCTATAACACTGGGAAGGAATTTATATATCCCGACAAGTTTGCCGAAAATATTGACACGTATTTGCAGTATACTGGTCAGAAAGATTCCGAAGGTCGGAAATTTTCCACGAACACCGATTCTGATGGGCGGTATCACTCAAACTGGCTCAATATGATGTATCCGCGACTTTATTTGGCTCGCAATCTTCTGCGAGATGATGGGGTAATTTTCATATCAATCGGAGATGATGAGCAAGATAACTTGAAAAAGGTCTGTAATGAAATTTTTGGAGAAGAAAATTTCGTTTCCCAAGTTACTAGGGTCGCAAAGCGCACGTCTAATAAAGGAACGCATTTTCGTCCCACAAAAGATTACGTATTGGCATATGCAAAAAGCATTTCATCGTTACCTGAGTTCGGGGTGCAGAAGGATGTAAATGAAGAGGACTATCCATTGTCCGACGAAGATGGACGTAGATATAAGCAAAGCGGCGCGTCATTATATCAGCCATCCTTAGATTCGAGGCCCAACCAAAGATATTATATCGAGGCTCCGGACGGCAGTCTAATAATACCTCCTGGCAACGTTTTTCCGGATAAAAAGGAAGACGGCTCAAAAGTTGTTCCGAAAACAAACTCAGATAAAGTCTGGCGCTGGTCTGTAGATAGCTATCTTAAACAAAAGCATTTGTTAATATTTACCAAGGGATCAGCGAAGAACCCCTTACTAGATGAAAATGGAAATCAGTCAAAATGGAATATCTATCCGAAGGTTTATCTCGATCAAGACGAAGAGGCAACACTATATCCAGAAGACGTAATATATGATTATCCCAACTCTCAGGGTACAAAAGAGTTATTAGCTCTTGATATTCCATTTAGCTTTTCGAAGCCGAGCGAACTTCTAAAATACATCATCACGATTACGCAAGCTGATCATGACTGTATAATACTTGACTTCTTCGCGGGCTCTGGAACTACTGCGCATGCTGTAATGAAATTAAACGCAGAAGATGGGGGCAATCGTAAGTGTATTTCGATTCAATTGCCTGAACCAACGGAAGAGGACTCGGACGAATTTAAAGCTGGATATAGAAATATCGCCGACATCTCTAAGGAGCGTATTCGGAGAGCAGCCAAAAATCTCGAGCAACAAACTGAAGGGCAATTGGCCTTGGACGGGGAAAAAGAGATCGACACTGGCTTCAGAGTCTTCAAACTCAGCCGTTCAAATTTCAAAATTTGGGACGGATCCGCCGACGCTACTGACGAACTCTCCAAGCAGCTTGAGATGCACATAGACCATATTTATGAATCCAGCTCTCCGGAGGACATTTTATTTGAATTGCTGCTCAAATCGGGATTCGAATTGACCACCCCTGTCGAGAAGCTCTCGATGGCCGGAAAGGACGTTTATTCCGTCGCCGACGGGGCGATGCTGATTTGTCTCGATAAGGACATCACCCCAGAGGTGATTGATGCGATCGCCGCTGCCGAGCCACTCCAGGTCATCTGCCTAGACGAAGGCTTTAAGGGGAACGATCAGCTCAAAACTAATGCGGTGCAGACCTTCAAATCTCTTGCGAAGGAGGACGAAGAGGCTGTCGTCTTCCGCACGGTGTAGGGGGCGGCGATGAAGTTAAAATTCGACCCCTCGCTTCAATATCAGCAGGATGCAATCAGCGCTGTCGTCGATGTGTTCGACGGACAGCCGATTGCGCAGTCCAGCTTCGAGATCAGCCAGACCACGGGTGGCCTGGGGCTCGTTCAAACCGAGCTCGCCGTCGGCAATGCTGTCCAGCTCGCAGATGACAAGATTCTTGAGAATGTCCGCGCCGTGCAGGAGCGCAACGACATCGAAATGGTGCCAGAGCTTCAGGGCATGGAATTCTCGATCGAGATGGAGACGGGCACAGGAAAGACCTACGTCTATCTCAGGTCGATTTTCGAGCTGAACAAGAAGTACGGTTTCAAGAAGTTCATCATTGTAGTGCCGAGCATCGCCATCCGTGAGGGCGTGCTCAAGAGCATTGAGATTATGGGGGAGCACTTCCGCACGCTCTATGACAACGTGCCTTTCAAGTCGTTCGTTTACGACTCGAAGAAGCTGGAAAATGTGAATGCCTTCGCGAAGGACAATTCACTCCAGATCATGATCATCAATATCCAGTCCTTCCAGCGCGAGGCCAATATCTTCAATCAGGAGCACGAGCGCTCCTACGGCTATCGACCGCGCGACCTTGTGAAGGCGGCGCGCCCGATCCTGATTATCGATGAACCGCAGAATATGGAGGGCGAACGCTCAGCCGAGGCGATCCGCGATCTCGAAGCGGTGGCGACACTGCGCTACTCCGCGACCCATAAGAACTTCTATAATTTGCTCTATAAGCTCGATCCCGTCCGCGCTTACGATCTTCGGCTCGTGAAGCAGATCGAAGTGGCTTCGATCCGCTCGGATGACAGCTTTAATGATGCCTATGTGAAGCTGCTCCAAACGGACAACAAGAACGGGATCAAGGCGCAGGTCGAGATTCACAAGATGAAACCTAGCGGCGAGGTTGGGACTTCAAAGCTCTGGGTCAAGCAGGGTGACGACCTCTTCGTTAAGTCCGGCGAGATCGAGCTCTACCGTGACGGCTACCTTGTGCAGAACATCGATTGCACGCCTGATGCGGAGTACATTGAGTTCAATCAGGGCAAGTTCCTTGAACTCGGCCAGGAAATGGGCGGCATGGGCGATGACATTATGAAGGCACAGGTCTTCGAGGCCGTCGAGCAGCACCTCAAGAAGGAGCGCGCACTCAAGGGTAAGGGCATCAAAGTCCTGTCGCTCTTCTTCATCGATAAGGTCGCCAACTACCGCATCTACAACGATGATGGATCGACCTCGCACGGCAAGATCGCGCAGTGGTTCGAGGAGGCCTATACCGAGCTTACGGCCAAGCCTCTCTACAAGAGTCTGATCAATCACCCCGTCGAGAAAGTTCATGACGGGTATTTCTCGCAAGACCGTCAGGGACGGGCGAAAGATACGAGCGGTACAACCAAGGATGACGAGGACACCTATAGCCTCATCATGCGGGAGAAGGAGCGCCTCCTCGATCCAGACGAGCCACTCCGTTTTATTTTCTCTCACAGCGCGCTTCGTGAAGGTTGGGATAATCCCAACGTCTTCCAGATTTGCACGCTGAACGAGACGAAATCTCAGGACAAGAAGCGGCAGGAGATCGGGCGCGGGCTTCGCCTGCCTGTCAACAAGAAGGGCGAGCGTGTCCATGACGAGCACATCAACCGCCTGACCATCATTGCCAATGAGTCCTATGAGGATTTTGCCCGTTCGCTACAGACCGAATTCGAGGAAGATTGCGGCATAACTTTCGGACGGGTCGATACTATCGCCTTTTCAAAGCTGGTCCGTCCTACTGACGATACGGTATTGGGGCAGGCAACGTCTAAATCGATTTGGGAAGCGCTCGTCGGAGAAGGTTATCTCACCGACAAAGGCGAGATCACAGATAAGTTCGATCCGAAGAATCCGCTTTTCGAATTGAAGATGCCCGATGAATTTGCCGAGCTTCGGCCCGTCATCATCGACACGATCCAGTTGCGCCTCTTCAAGAACCGAGTGATCAATGCCCGCGAGAAGAAGGCGGTAAAGTTCAACAAGCACGTGCAGCTCAGTCCCGAATTTTCGGAGCTTTGGTCACGCATCAAGCACCGCACCCGCTACCGCGTAAAATACGAGACGAGCGAGCTGATCAACAAGGCCGTCAAGCGGATCAAGGAGCTTGAAGAGATCAAGCCTGTCCGTCTGTCGATGACAAGAGTCGGCGTCGATATCACCGAAGCGGGAGTCCAGGCCGATCGCACGCTTGAGCAGCGCACGCGAGATGCAGAGGCCGTCAAGGTATTACCCGACATTCTCGCCTACCTTCAGAAGGAAACAGAGCTCACGCGTCACACGCTTGTCGAGATACTCAAACAGTCAGGACGGCTGGACGAGTTCAAGATAAACCCGCAAGCCTTCATGACCTCAGTCGGGAGGGAAATCGGCAGGGCGCTCCACGATCTCATGCTTGAAGGAATCCAGTACGAAAAGCTTGCCCATGAGGAATGGGAAATGAGCCGTATCGAGCCGGACAGCGAGACCGAGATTACTCGCTATCTCAACAACCTCTATCTCGTCCAAAACCAGAGCAAGAGCCTGTTTGACCACATCGAGTTCGACTCCGAGGTCGAGAAGCAGTTCGCCAAAGACCTCGACAACAACGAGCATGTGAAGCTTTTTGTGAAGCTGCCCCGCTGGTTCAAGATCGACACGCCGATTGGCCCCTATAATCCTGACTGGGCTTTCGTGACCGAGCGGGAAGAGAAGCTCTATTTCGTGCGCGAGACCAAAAGCACGCTCGACAGCGAAGAGCGCCGCACGAAGGAGAACCAGAAGATCAAATGTGGCGAGCGCCACTTTGAAGCGCTTGAAGTTGATTTTGGTGTCGTAACCAAGCTTTCAGAGGTGGTGATATGACTGAGCTTTGGGACAGCGATCATATCCTGCATATCGGAGGCGAGACCTCGACTCCCGATGATCCTGCTAATGACACCGTGACGTTACGCAGAAGGATTGAGCCTTGGCTTTCCTCGGTGTTTCAGTCGGAGCACTTATCACTCCTCCTAGGAAACGGCTTCACGACAGGTCTCGCACATTGCGCATCGGCAACGCCAGTTTCTATGGAAAGAGGCGGGTTCGACGCGTGCCCGAACCATGCAAAGGTGGCGACACATGCAGCCAAAGCTGCCGCCCAGATGGGTCGAGGCATCGCCAACATCGAGGACAATTTATCCGCAGCGCTCGCACTTCTCACAGGTTTACAGATTCTTGAAAGCGAAGAGGCGGCGTCTTGGGAGAATGCAATCGACGAGGTGATGCGCGGCTTCATCAATGACGTGCTGACGACCGAAAAAGGTATTCTCGACGGCCTTGAAAAACCGAGCACCCCAGACGGCCCGCTTGCCAGGGAGTTGCTGGTTTCTTTCCTCATGAGTTTCGCTAGCAGAACGGCATCTCGCGAGCGTTTGCATATTTTCACGACCAATTATGACCGGCTGGTGGAACGCGGCTGCGACCATGCGGGATTGCGCATTATTGACAGGTTCGTCGGCGCGCTAGAGCCCGAGTTTCGATCCTCGCGGCTGCATGTCGATATGCATTACATGCCGCCAGGAGTTCGCGGTGAACCGCGACACCTTGAAGGCGTGGTTCACTTCACCAAGCTCCACGGATCGCTGGATTGGCGGTACGAAAAGCCTCGTCTTTTTCGCACGGGACTGCCGTTTGGAGCGGATGCCACACACCCTGCCATTCCGGCGAGTCCACGCGATTCCGTCATGATCTATCCGAACGCCGTCAAAGATGTTGAGACCGCCTCCTATCCCTATGCTGACCTTTTTCGGGACTTCTCTTCCTCAATCTGTCAGCCAAACAATGTGCTTGTGACCTATGGATACGGCTTCGGCGATGACCATGTGAACAGGGTCATCGCCGATATGCTGACAATCCCATCAACACATCTCGTGGTTCTCGCTTGGAGCGAGAAGCCGCATGATCGGATTGCTTCGTTCGTAAAGCGCGTTGGTCGCCCGCAGCAGCTTACGCTTCTTCTCGGGAAGCACTTCGGGGATTTTCGTCAGCTCGTTGAGAACTATCTCCCGAAACCTGCAATCGACCCACTAACCATTCGGATGGGCGAGCTTGTTGAAAGACGTGGCAAGGCCAAGAAACAGGAAGCAAATGAGGGCGGTGAGGGCACATGACGACGCTTGTTGAGCGGATCGGAACACTTGCCGTTGGGCGCGTCGAAGCTGTCTCCGCCGAGGCGCTGCGAATATCTCTGTTCAACGAAACGCCCCAAGCAATCGCGCTCAATACTGGCACGCCTTCGGGCTTTCCCCGCGTCAACGCCTATATTCTCATTCCCAACGAGACGGGGGCAGTTGTTGCCGTCATCAAAGAAATTTCGATCGTGCGCGCCAAGCCTATCGCAGGACAAAAAGAGGAGGGTTTGGTTGACTTGCCGTACCCAGCTCGCACGCTTGCTGCGATCCCATTCGGTACCTTGCTTCGCGAGAAAAATGATGAAGACGGCCAGCCGCAATTCTCTCTAGAGCGAGGCGTTCCAGTGCTTCCGTCAGTTGGCGATCCTGTCTTGTTGCCAACCGCCACTCAATTGCGATCGATCGTCGAGGCCAAATCGGATGATCGCCTAGTTCGAGTGGGGACTGCTCCGTTTGCCGGCAACGCCCGTGTTTGGGTTCATCCTGATAAGCTGTTCGGTCGTCATTTAGCAGTGCTCGGGAATACAGGGAGCGGCAAATCATGTTCTGTAGCGGGCATCATTCGTTGGGCGCTTGAAAGCGTTCTCGACAAGAAGGTGGAGCCCGCAGATGGCGAGCCTGCTCCCCCAGAACCAGTTCCGCCACTGCCGCCCAATGCTCGATTCATCATTCTTGATCCTAACGGAGAATATTCTCAGGCATTCTCGGACGGATCGTTACCTGTTCGCCGCTTTGCCGTAGGTGGGAAGGATGGCGCGAACGCGCTGACAGTCCCGGGTTGGCTGTGGAACGGTCAAGAATGGGCAGCGTTTACCGCTGCCCAGCCAGGTGTTCAAAAGCCTATCTTGCTTCGGGCACTTCGGCAGCTACGCAATGCGGGCTCTTCCGTTGCGACTGCCAAGGCGCAAGCGCTCCGCAGATATAGTGGCTACGTCCGCCAGCTTGAGCAGCTCTATGCTGACCTACCACAAAGCGTTGCGGGCTTTCCCCGAAACCGGGACTTTGGCTCTCTTCTGGAGGGGCTGATAGGTTTGACAGAATCGGACGAAGAGGCGCTTGCCAACTATGGAGAAGACGCCGCTGATCTCGCTGCTGCCATCGCCAGCATTCGCGATCCGATCGAGACGGTCAGAGCGCAGCGTCACTGGACCGGCCAAAATTCCTCAGGATACAGCGATTTCCAGCCTGCCGATTTGCAGAATGTGTTAGGGGCACTTCGTTCCCTCACCAACGCATTCCCCGTTGCCGCTACCCATGGAGAAATCAGCGAGGATGCCCCTGTCCGTTTCGACGTCGATGCGCTTCCAGACTGCATTCGCGAGGTCGCCATGGCGACGGGCGGGCAAGCCCTGAACAACGTCGAGCCGTTGATAAATCGGATTCAGATCAATCTCGGCGATTCAGGACTGAAGCCAGTTATAGCCACAGATGGCGCGGAATCCCTCACCAAGTGGCTTTCGGCATTTCTAGGACCTAGTGAAGACTCGCCCGAGTCCCTCGCAATTCTCGACCTGTCTCTAATCCCGTCCGATGTCGTACATATTGCTGTCGCAGTCATCGCGCGATTAGTTTTTGAGGCGCTTCAGCGGCACATCAACGAGAAAGGTCATGCGCTTCCTACTGTTCTGGTGTTGGAAGAGGCTCATAATTTCGTTCGACGTGACACGGACGCTGGGGCAAACGCGCAGGCTACCGATCTTTGTCGACAGGCCTTTGAGAAGATCGCACGGGAAGGCCGCAAGTTCGGCTTGGGATTGGTTCTTGCTTCGCAACGTCCCTCAGAGCTTTCACCCACCGTTCTCGCGCAGTGCAATTCTTTTCTGCTTCATCGAATCGTAAACGATGTTGACCAGAATCTTGTGCGGCGTCTTGTGCCCGACGCGTTGGGCGGACTGCTAGGTGAGTTGCCGACTCTACCTTCTCAGCAAGCGATATTACTCGGATGGGCAGTGCCGACACCTGTGTTGCTGAAAGTTCGAGACCTGCCAAAACCGCAATGTCCTCGCTCACACGATCCTAAATTTTGGGATACATGGCTTGGTAATTCTGGTGCCCAACCTGATTGGGCAGCCATCGCGGCAAGCTGGGAGAACTCAGCCGTCGATAGTAATCAGTCAGAAGATACAGATGGAGGGTGTCAGAACTAGCGTAGAAGCTAATTCACTTGCTTTCCTCTTCCGGTGTCCCTGAAATTCATCCGCGAATGTGGCTGAGGCCTACGGCCCATCAACGGCCTGCCCGATCCATTCGCCTGCATTGCATTCCGGCTCCCGTGTTGTCCGTTTCGCCTGACGGCTGACGAGCCGTCTCAAACCCCAGCCTGGTCCCTTCGCGTCCTCAGGAACAGCGAAAGGAGATCAGGACATGACAACTTCATCACATGAACGCACTGACGTTTACACCGCAATTACCGACCAGATCATTGCCGCCATCGAAGCGGGAGCCGACAATCCGCAAATGCCCTGGCATTCGCAAAGTGGCCTCATCGAACGCCCGATCAACGTATCGAGCGGCAAGGCCTATCGCGGCGTCAACACCGTTGCCCTCTGGGCTTCCGCCTACTGCGCCGAATACACGCACGGACTCTGGGGCACCTACCGCCAGTGGCAGGATCGTGGCGCACAAGTCCGCAAGGGTGAGAAATCATCCCTCATCATCTTCTACAAGGATATCGAGCCTGACGAACAGGACGGATCGTCCGAAGATGGCTTCCAGCGGCGCTTCGTTGCCCGCGCATCGCGTGTCTTCAATGTCGCGCAGGTCGATGGCTATGTCATCGACGAGCCAGACACGTGTATCGATCCCGTCTCGCCCTGCGAGCGTGCAGAGCAAGTGATTGCAGCATCAGGTGCCGTCATCCGCGAGGGCGGATCGAGCGCCTATTACAGCATCAAGGACGATGCGATCACGATGCCCGACCGTTTCCGCTTCACGGGAACGGCTACGAGCGATGCATCCGAGGGCTGGTATTCCACGCTGCTGCACGAGCTGACCCACTGGTCGGGTGCCGATCACCGTCTGGCGCGCACCTTCGGTGAACGCTTTGGCGATGATGCCTATGCGATGGAAGAGATGGTTGCTGAGCTCGGTGCTGCCTTCCTTTGCGGTGATCTCGGGATCACGGTCGAGCCCCGTCCCGATCATGCCGACTACATTGGCCATTGGCTGCGTATCCTGAAGGGCGACCGCAAGGCGATCTTCACGGCGGCCAGTGCTGCGAACAAGGCTGCCGAATACCTCCTGAGCTTGACCTCGAATGACATCAGGGAGGCGGCCTGAGGGCCGCCTTTCAATTATCCGATACCGTTTCATGGGAAGGGCCGCTTGTCGGTCCTTTTTCATGCCTGCCCCCGTTCGGGTGCGTCCGATCACACTGACGGGAAAATTGGCAGGGCAGGAACACCGTCAACGGCTTGCCCGATCCATTCGCTAACGCTCCCGTGTTGGCCGTTTCCCCATGCAAGCATGGGTGACGCTGCCCCTTTGAACCCTGCCGTCCTGGTCTCCCCGTCGAACGGACGAACCCGAACTCAAGGAGGCAGATATGACCACCGACTACGCAATCATTCACAAAAACTGGAACGGCATCGAAATCGAAATCCGCTGGAGCCGCGACTACCTCGCCTATGAGGATGGCCGAGGCATGGCGCATTTGGAGGTGGAAAGCATTTCACCAGCACGCGCACCGCTACCGATCACCGAAACTGGCTATCGCTCCCACTTCATCCACCCGTCAGAGGTGGACAATTTCGGCGGACCAGAAAGCTATGTCGAAGCTTGGATCGAGGAAATCTCCCGCACCGCTGCATGGCGGAAATCCGAAGCAGCGTCCCGTCAACTCGCGCTCTTTTGAGCGCGAGTTTTTGCCATTTGGTCGATGCGTTGCAGAGCCGAGAGATTCGTGCATCAATTGTTGCCATGAGCAAAAAATACGAAGCACTTGGCGAATTTCTAGATCAGCAGACAGGCAATGAGGTCTCGCTAAGCTTCGACCGCATCGCTGGCATTCTCGGTAAAAAACTGCCGCAAAGCGCTGATGAATACGATGTCTGGTGGAGCAATTCTCCCGTCGATGGTCGTCACAATGGCGTTTGGCTGAAGCGCGGCTGGGAAACTACATCTCTCAATCGCAAGGCGCGAACGGTCAAATTCGTCCGCGTGTCGTCGGTTCGCGCCGCTCCGAAATCGACGCGCTCAAGACAGTCTTCAGTTGCTCCCCATTTGCCGAGTGCACCGCTCGCTCCAGCAATGGTCGCCGCCAGGAATGACATTGCCATCAGGTCCGAGTGGAAAGCCTTGGGGTCAGTGACGCTCGACAGCGCGGGTTCGCTGTATTTCCCACCTGTGGCCGAGATGCCTGGACTCTACCGATTGCGGATCATCCACAAGAATCGATCCGAATTCTACATCGGTGAATCCCAGAGCTTACGAGGGCGGTTTCGGAACTACCGGACAGGCTCGAAAGGGCAGGCGACAAGCCACCGTATCCATGTGTTGTTGAAGAACGCCTTGGCGGCGGGTGCCCGTATCGAAGTCGATATTGTGGTCGATGACATTGAGTTGAGAATCAATGGCGAGGCTCGGTCCGTTGACCTGACCAACAAAGCGACACGCCGAATGATCGAGCATTCAGCCATCGTTGCCACTGGCGGAACTGACATAGAAATTGCCAATAAGTAGTCTTGCCGTTGCCTGACGGCCCGCGCTCTATGCGTGGCCGCACCGAGCCAAGGTCTCGGCCCATGCGGGTGACGATCGCTAACGGGGTTCTATCCTAAGGGGCGTTGCCCCTCGCGCCTGCAAGGCATCCAGACGTATCCACCTCCATTTGTATTTCGGCGGAGCCTCGGCCGGAGCCTCCTTGCAGTTGCACCCCCACTTCTCGGCGAAGCGCCAGGGTTGCATGGCGCAACCCATTCCCATTCGGGAGTGATATTCGAGAAGGAAAATGAGGAGATGGAACCAGTTCAAAAACCAGCACGCGCAGGAAGCCTTTGGTATTACAGGGACGGCGGGAAACGCCTGAGTCTCAAAACAATTCGCCAGTCAGCCGACGCCTCGCAAATGACAGCGTTCATGCGGGAGAAGATCGCGGCAGCGGATAGGCTACCAGAACCGCAACGCTCGCAGGCTTTTCGCTCATTGCGAGCTGAAACTGTAGCAGAGTTGCGCAAGGTCATTGGCGCATATCGTGACTTAACGCGGCACGGTCAGCCATCTTGCGCAAACGTCCAATGCAGCTTGTATGTCGCCACCTGTTATCTGCGATTTGAATTCGCAGCGCTGCAAGTCATCGACGAGAAGGCAACTCGACAACTCAGCCTGTTTTGAGCGCCGCGCCTTCGGAACGCGGCGCACTCAGATTCAGATTGAATTTTGCTCCTAAATGTGCAGAACATTTTAGGAACAAAATAGAACAATGTGGAACTGTCCGACGAAAGCCATCCCTCGCGAGCATTTGCTCCGAAATGCTCTTGAAGCCCTTGAAAGGGTTCAGGCTGCGATGCTGTGCGAGGACTTTCTGCCCGACCATGGGGAAGCCTTGCGGGTGATCCGCAAGCACGGTTGCCTCGAAGAGCGTTACCTGAAACGCTTTGAGATCGCTTTGCGCGATCCCCGCCTGTCTCCCGACATGCGCTACGAGGCAACGGGGCAGGCTATTCGCCTGATGCGGCGACAGCTTGGCTCACTCTTTTCTTAATTACGATCTATTTTATGGAAATTAATTCATTTTGAAATCCAATTATTAAGAAAAAGTGATTTTTTGTACAAAGAATACTTGCGCTTGAAGCCAATAAATCTTATAAACCCGTCTGTCTTTAAGGTCACATGATCTTCCGATCAGTACGTCCCGTTCGTCTAGGGGCCTAGGACACCGCCCTTTCACGGCGGCAACACGGGTTCGAATCCCGTACGGGACGCCAGCTTTTTCGCTGCTATATCAATAATTTAATCCACAATCCAATTATGCAATCAGATCAGAGATTTATCGCTCTGGTTCGAATCCCGCGCATCCAATCCGATTGGCCAGTTTTTTAAATTCTCATAGCCTTCATGAAAAAGGAGGCGACTATGGAGCAATATCTACTAAAAAACTTGGCAGAACTTGCAGAACGACGAGCTAGAAACATTCGGGAAGAAGCGATGATCTGGGATATTCTCAGCCGCGACTTGAAGCGGGAGGCCAAGCGCAGAGAAGAGAGATACTTGGATCGGCCTGCAACGCCCAAGGTGGATGCACCCGATCACCAGATGATCGACGACGCCCTTTATGTCCGTGTCAAAGACGCAAAGCGCATCATGGGGCTTGGGCACACCAGCCTTTATAATGAGATCAAAGAGGGCCGCCTCCCCATCAAGAAGGCAGGTCGCAAGACGCTTATCTCGATGGCGGCGATCCATGAATGGTTCGCTCGGTTGCCATCGGAGTAGGTTCATCGAAGGCATGCGGACTTCCACCCAATCGCTTTTAGCCGCGAAGCTAGTCCGATCCTCTTGAAACAATGGAGGACGACCATGCCGCGAGTGACCCGCCGAGATTTGTTGGATTGCAAGATCGACCTTTACGACCAGTGCCAGGGTCTTGCCGCAACGCTTGAAATCAATCTTGCCGATTTCGCGGGGCGGCTCGGTATTGCGACCGACCGCGAGTTAGCGATGATGCGCAACGGCGAGCCCTGCATCCCGATCTCTTCGATCCCACGGCTGGCCATATTGATGATGCGGCTTCAGGATCAGGTGAATGCGGCATATTTCCGACAGTTGCAGGAGGCTTGGCCTTCCGATGAGATGCAGGGCGAACTCTTTACCTTGGACGATGAATTCGACGATTGTCCGTTCTGACGGCCTGCATGTGTCAGTCCGATGCTCCTATGAAGATCACATGCTCACGGAAATGTGCCCCTCGGCTTCTCTTCATGGGGACTAAGACACGGTGCCAGCGGGGATCAATGCGGCTCGCTTCCTTCGTGCAGCTCCGCCCCCGTGAACGGGCTAACGGCATTTGACCCCGCACGGCTTACCCCGTGTCTTTCCAGTGCTCCCATGAAGCCGACGGGCTCATCCGTTCGGCGAAGTGAAAAGGAGCATCAAAATGTCTGACACAAACACAAACCGCCCCGCCTTCCGTCTCTATTCCGTCAACGGCGAAGGCAAGTCCGCCCGCTGGACCGATATCGGAGTGGCCTGGCCGACCCGCGACGGGAAAGGCTTTTCCCTCAACCTGAACGCCCTTCCGCTCAATGGCCGTATCGTCATGCGCGAAGTGACAGAGAAAGAGGCCGCCGCTTGAGGCGGCCTCCCCCTCATCGGGGGCTGATACCGCGACGAGCCATTTCGTCGCGGATCATCAGCAGGGCAGTCGAGGCATTGCTGAAAGTGACGCTGAGGCGTGGGTTGCTTGCAATCTCGCGCGTAGCTCGCTGAAACAGGTCGCGAAGCTGGGCCTCGCTTTTGGCTTTCAAGCCGTCTTTCGTCAGTCGGAACATGGCATCCTCCCTTGGAGTTTTCCGCTGCCCACCACGGGCCGCGTTACGGGAGGAGTGGTTGAATCCGAGGCTATGACAGATGCATTGCCCGCAATCGAAAGGACGACTGGAGAAGGCTTTACGCCTTGCATCCCACCGTCATGGGAATCGGATTAGAAGCTCCGGTCTGGGTAACAACGCGGCAGCCGTGTTTGGGAAAAGAGAAAACTGCTAGGGAGGAGGGCGTTCAGGCTGAAGAGGCTTGAGGGCGGCGAGCGCCAGCAATGACCTAACTGTTTCGAGACTACCGTCCGAGTTCAAGTCCGCGTGTCGGTGCGCTTCGGGATTGCTCCCTCGCTTGCCCTGCGCTCCGCGAGAATTCGCTACGGATCGTTTGCTGATTGCCGTCCCGCATGAGGCGATAATTGGCGGCCTGATTATGCAGGCTCAAAATCTGCCGCGCATGGCGCTCGCGGGTCTGTTTGATCTGCTCTTGCAGTTTGCGTCGTTCGGCATGTTGAGCGTTCAGCATGGCCTGACGCTGATCGCGGTCGCGGCGCAGCGCATGATAGGCCTCGAACTCGTTCTTCTTGACCATCTTGGCGTGATCGCCCGTCAGGCGATCCCACAAGCCCCGCACGCCCGTCCGAAGGCGACTTGCCCGCTCTTTGGTCTCGCGCTGCCACCGCTCGCGCTGGCCTATGGCCATCCGCTGTCGCTCCTCAGCGTGAGCCTGTTGCAGTTCCTTCTTCTTTTCGGAAAGCGGTTTCAGCGCGTCCCGCGCCATGCGCTTTGCCTCCTTCAGGAAGCTATCAAGGCGCGGAGCGATGGCGTTCGCAATATGCGCCTTGGTTTCCTCGACGCTGCGTAAGGCGTCCGCCTTGCCGAGACGAGCCGTTACGTCCTTGGCTTTCACGCCGATCAGGCGCGAGAGCGCGAAGACCTCGCCCTCGTAAGTCACTGCAACATGGGAGCGCCTGTCACCCTTTGCCAGATACAGCCCGCGCTCTTCGAGCGCATGGGCAAAGGTTTGGGCATTGTCCGAGACCGCCCAGCATTCCTGGGCAATCCCTTTGACGGTCTTGGCATCCAGTCCCGCGCGTTTGGCCTGCTGCCATTCGTCGAGTGTGAAATTGCGCGGATCACGCGCTTTGCTGTCCATCAGGCCAGACGGCATCTTCCAGCCGTTTTCGAGATAGAGCTGCTTCGAAACATCGCGCAGCTTGGATTTGAAGAAGGAGAGCTGTTTCGCGGTCATGGTCTCGGCATCGATCCGTGACCAGACCGCATGCGCATGGCGGCGGCCTTCCTTTTCATGGAAGACCACCATGCGGGGCTGACCTTGCAGACCGAGCTTCTCCTCGATGGAGGCGAGCGCGCCTTCAAAGACCTCGATGGCGACATTTTCGGTTTCGGGAGGGTTGAGCGAGACGGAGAAGAGATACTGCTTACAGCGCGTCCCCTTGGCCATCGCCTGGGCTTCTTTCATCGCGCCCATGACGTTTTTTGACATGAAGCCACGGACTTCATGCACCTCGACATGCTCGTTTTCTTCGGTCTTCAGAAGGTGCTGGCCAAGTTGCGCCGCACCGCTGCGCTGAGAGGCCTTGAGGATCATGGAGTGACCTCCAGTCCCAAGGCCTGAATAAGTAGCTTCCGAATCTCGGCGATATCCTTCGAGGCATCCTGCAAAGCCTCTTCGGTTTCGGGGGTGACGGGCAGCGTCCCCAGATTGGCTTGCTTGGCGAGTTGGTTGAGGTTGTTTGCTATGCGCGACTGGCCAAGCTGGCCAAGAACGCGCAGCAGGGAATCTTGATCGATCTGGCTGAGACGCTTGCGACGCGGCGGCTGATCGAGAATGCGCGAGCGGATATAGGCTCCGAGCGGCATGCCTTCGGCTTGCTCGGCAAGCCTTGCCCGCTCTTCAAAAGATAGACGGAGAGAGAAGGGAGGATCGTATGGCTTTCGTGCCATCCAGCCCTCCGTTCTCAAGACCTACGACGACGCCTCCGCACGGTCGCCAGACGACGGTCGCGCGGTGCGTCCTCGTCCTCACCTTCAAGTTCATCGGGATCGAATGTCTGGCTGAGGCTGGTGTGCTGGAGAATCTTCTCCCAGCCCGCCAATTCCTCCAGGATTTGGTTTGTAAACACTCCCTCAGAGTGCACCATTTCCATTCGAGGCAGCGCGCCATGCTGCGCGCGGAATTTTCCCAAGATTGCGAAAGAACCTGGGCAGGCGGCCGCCGGCACGTCTGCCTTCGGGTGGTGCTTGCCCGAGCCATTTCCGCGCGTTAGCGTGCGGCCACCTACTTGGTAGGTAATCCTTGGAGGTTTTTCCGGTTTTCACCAAACGGGTCCATCGCTTTATCGAACAGGCCTGTGCTGCGGGACCGATCGTGGCCGTCTGCGCGCCGCCCGGGTTCGAGACCAGGCGGCTGCTGCAATCGCTTGCCGAGCCGGATGCGGGGGAAGGGGGCGTCTCCTACTTCGACAGGCTGGACCATCTGGCCGATCCGACATGCGCCGCCCAGGCGGTGATGGACATGGGCCACGCGGCGCGGCGGATCATCGTCGAGGATGCGGATCTGTGCGACGCCCAATGGCTCGGCTCGGCCCTGCAGAGGTTCGCACGGGGCGCAGGGGCAGGGCAGATCTTTCTCGGGATGAGCAACCCGCAGGGCCTCTCCGTTCTGGAAGAGGGGCTGGCGCAGCCGATCCCGATCGTGGGGCCGGCGGTGCTCAGACTGACCCGAGCCGAAGCCGCGCGTGCCTTTCGCAAGATCGCCCGGCCCGCCAACCGGACGCGCATTCTCGATCTGATCGGGGGCTGGCCGCACGCGGCGGTCAGGCTCTCGCACTGGGCGGCCAGCGCGCAGACCGATGCGTGGGGCCGGGAAGATATCGATATCCTGCGCGATTGCGGGATCTATGATGTCGTCGAGCGGCGGGTACTGCCGCTATTGGATGACAGCCAGAAACAGGCTCTGGCCGCGGCATCGCTGGTGCCTTCTCCGGATCGGGAATTGCTGCATGACGAGGTCCGAACGGACCGGGTGCTGGCGTCGGTTGCGAGGGTTCTGTCCGGTCTCGTCGACATCGAAGGGCGGCACTATGCGATCAATCCCGCGCTTGCGGCATGCGTGCGCGAATGGTCGCTGTTGCAGGACCCGGCCGGGCACAGGCACCGTGTGATTGCCCTTGCGGACCGATGCTCGCGTAACGGCAGGCTGACCGATGCAGCGCGCCTGGCCGGAGAGGCCGCAATGCCGGAGCGGGTCCGCGCCTATGCGGAAGAACACGGGGCGCTGCTGATCTGGGTGCTGTGCGGATTCGCGGATCTGGCCGCGCTGGTGAAGAACGCCAGCGACGAGGTGATCGCGGCGTCGCCCGAGCTGCGGATGATGCGGTGCATCGTCAACCTGAAGTCGGGCCGGATCAATCTGGCGGAGCAGGAGCTGCGCGATCTGTCCGAAGACCCTCGCGTGGCGAACTCGATGCAGCGGGAGATCGAGATCGTCCGGGTGACCCTGCTGGTCTATGGCTGCGCGCTCGCGCGGCGTGACGATCTGGAGTTCCTGACCGAGCTTCTGTCCGAACAGTCGAGCGAGCCGGGCTGGCAGACCTTCCTCGCGACGCTGGCCTGCGTCCTCAATTCGCAGCGTGCCCGTTTCGATGCGGCCGAAGCCAATCTGCGCGAGGCGCGGCTGGAGGGGGAGCGCGCGGGTTCGCGCTACAACCTCATGTTTCTGCACGCCCACCAGGCCACGATCGACATTGCGCGCGGCAAGCTGGTCGAGGCGCGCGCAAGCCTGGCCAAGGCACGCAAGATGTGGCGCGACGAATTCTCGACCGATCAGGGCGTCGAGACGGTAATCGCCGCGCTGGGGGCCAAGGTCGAATTCGAGACGGGACGCCTGACCAGCGCGCGCAACTCGCTGCGCAAATCGGCCCAGCGCATGCCCGAGGCAGAGGCGTGGTTCGACATCTACTTCGCGGCCTACGAGCCGATGACCCGTATCTATGTGAAAGATTACGGGATCGCGCGGACGATCCAACTGGTCGAGCAGGAGCGGGCCAAGCTGGAGGCACGCGGGCTTGGCCGCATCGGCAACCTCCTCGGCGCGGTGATGGCCTGTCTGGTGGGCGAGGCGCGGCTGGGAGGAAATGGCGTCGACGTCGAGCCGCCTCTCACCGACTTTTCCGGGCTTGCCGCATCGAGCTGGCAGGAGCGCGAGCTGTTCTCTCTCGCCGCCGCGCATGAGATGCACCGGGCAGGGAAGACGGCGGAGGCGATCGCGCTGCTGTCGGCCGCGCGCGAGGAAGCGGGCAGGAGCGGGGTGGTCCATTCGGTTTCGCGGATGACCCAGCTGCTGTTCGCACTGCGACATGTTTCGGGCGACCGTGAAGGCGCGCTGCGCGAGGTCGCCGAACTGGCGTCGCTGGGCATCGCAACCGGGATGCGCCAGACCTGCGCCGATATGCTTGGCGGCTATCTGGCCGATTACGTCGCGCAACTGGCCGCGCAGCCCGATGCGGACGAGGCCCAGCTGCACTTTCTGCGCAGCGTGATGAATCGTGATCGCGCGGCGAGGGCGTCTGCGAGCGAACTCAGCAAGCGCGAGACCGACGTGCTCCGGGCGCTGGCGACCGGCGGATCGGACAAGGAACTCGCGCGCGAACTCGGTATTTCCGACCACGGCGTCCGCTTCCATCTGAAAGGCGTGTTCAAGAAGCTGGGCGTTCACGACCGGCTTTCAGCCGTGGTCCGCGCGCAGAAAAAGGGCTGGATCTGAAGGCCGACCTACTTGTTTCGGTAGTGCTGCAAGCCGCGCCGGATTCAATGACTACCAAGTAGGCTTGCCACCCTCCACACCGCTTCAATTGCTCTGCCTGCCGTGACGGGCATGCTCCAGATCGACCATGAATGGGAGATCGGGTTTGCGCATAGGGGTAGACGTAGGCGGCACCAATACTGATGCGGTGTTACTGTCCGATCGTGACGTGCTCGCGACGGTGAAGGTGCCTACCACCAGCGATGTGGGCAGCGGCATCGTCGCCGCGGTCCGAACGATCCTGGAGCAGGGGCAGGCGTCCCCCGCCGCGGTCGAAGCGGTGATGATCGGCACGACCCACTTCACCAATGCTTTCGTCCAGCGCCACGATCTGGCCAAGGTGCATTGCCTGCGCCTGGGCCTGCCGGCATCGCGCGGTGTGCCGCCGTTTTCCGGCTGGCCGGACGATGTGCGCGACGCGGTGTTCGCCGGGCGCACGCTGGTGCGTGGCGGTTACGAGTTCGACGGCCGCACGATCGGCGAGCTGGACGAGAACGCAGTCGAGGAGGTTGCCCGCACTCTCCAGCGCGACGGGATCGGGCAGCTCGCGATTTCGGGCATCTTCAGCCAGATCAACGACGATCAGGAGCGCGGCGCAGCGCAGATCGTTCAGCGGGTCGCGCCCGAGATCGAGGTCTCGCTGTCGTCGGAGCTTGGTCGGACCGGTCTGATCGAGCGCGAGAATGCCGCAATCATGAATGCGAGCCTGCGTCCGCTGGCGGAAAAGGTGGCCACCGCCTTCGCCGATGCGCTCGCCACGCTGGGCCTCGATTGCCCGTACTACGTCAGCCAGAATGACGGCACGCTGATGAGCGCGGATCACATGCGCAGCTATCCCGTGCTGACCTTCGCTGCGGGGCCGACCAACAGCCTGCGCGGTGCGGCCTGGCTTACCGGAGCGTCGGAGGCGATCGTCGTCGATATCGGCGGCACGACATCCGATGTCGGCGTGCTGGTCAAGAACTTCCCCCGCCAGTCGAGCGTCCACGTAGATGTCGGCGGAGTGCGCACGAATTTCCGGATGCCGGATGTGCTCTCGGTCGGCCTGGGAGGCGGATCGCGGGTTCGCGAGCAGGATGGCGTTGTCACGGTGGGCCCGGACTCGGTGGGATACCGGCTAACCGAAGAAGCCCTGATTTTCGGCGGCGAGCAACTGACGGCGAGCGATATTGCAGTGGCCGGGGGCTGGGCGCAGATCGGCGATCGCGAGAAGCTGGGCGCGGTCAATGCCGCTCTGGTCACGGGCGCGGCTGAGGCGATCCGGCAGATAGTTGCGACGGCGATAGACAAGGTCAAAACGAGCCCGGACCCGATGCCGATGATCTTGGTCGGCGGCGGCGGGGTACTGGTGAATCAGCAACCGCCAGGCGTGTCCGAGATGATGCGGCCCGACCATGCAGGCGTCGCCAATGCGATCGGCGCGGCGATCGGGCAGGTCAGCGGCGAGGTGGATTCGATCTTCGCGATTACCGATCCGACCGAGCGTGAAAGCGCTCTGGAAAAGGCGCGCAAGGAAGCAACCGACAAGGCGATCGAGGCAGGCGCGGCCGCCGGGAGCGTGGAAATCACCGATATCGAGACCTTCCCGCTCCAATACCTGCCGGGCGGGGCAACGCGCGTCTTCTGCCGCGCCGTCGGCGATCTGGCCATTAGGGAGACAGTTGGTGGTTGAGGCAGTCACGCTCGAAAATATCGAGCATCTCGCGATAGGCTCGGCGTTCCTCGGCACCGGCGGCGGCGGGGACCCTTATCTGGGGTCGCTGCTGTGCCGCGAGGCGCTGGCTGAATACGGGCCGGTGAAACTGGCCGATCCGGCAGAGCTGACCCACAGCGACTCCGTGTTCGTCGCTGCGGCGATGGGCGCGCCGACGGTGATGCTGGAAAAGCTGTTCTCGCTGGAGGATCAGGATCGCGCCGTTCGCTCGCTCGAACAGCGGCTCGGCTGCCAGGCCAGCGTGATCACCTCTGCGGAGATCGGTGGGTGCAATTCCATGATGCCGGTCGCCTACGCTGCGATGCGCGGCCTGCCGCTGCTGGATGGCGACGGGATGGGCCGTGCCTTCCCGCAGTTGCAGATGACCAGCTTCAATATTGCCGGTGTTGCGGTGGCCCCGATGACGCTCGCCGACGAACACGGCAATGTCGTCACCTTCGAAGCGGAAAACGGCAAGAAGGCGGAGGAATTCGCCCGCCCCGTCGTCGCCGTGATGGGCGCGGCGGGCTGTCTGTCGTGCTATCCGATGACGGGCGCGCAGGCGCGCACGGCCTGTGTGCGCTATACTATCAGTGCCGCGATCGAGATCGGACAGGCCATTGCCGGTGCGACCTATGGCGATCTGCCGCCGATCGAGCGGCTGCTGCGCGCGCTCGACGATCACCAGTACTACGACACTCCGACCGAGGTCTTCAGCGGCAAGATCACCGCGGTGGAGCGCACGACCAAGGATGGCTGGGTCACAGGCGAATGCCATGTCGAGACGATTGCGGGCGGCAGTTCGGCCGTGGTTGCCTTCCAGAACGAGAATCTGTCGGTTCACGTCGACGGCACGCTTCGCGCGGTCGTTCCCGATCTGGTGACCATCGTCGACAGCGAAACCGCCCATGCGATCCCGACCGAGCGACTGGCCTATGGTCAGCGCGTGTCGGTGATCGCGTGCGAGGCTCCGCCTGCGCTGACCACGCCCGAGGCGCTCGCCATCGTCGGACCCGACCAGTTCGGACTTTCGGAACAGTACAGTCCGCTGGGCAAACTGCACGAGGACGGATCATGAGCGGAATGCACGTGATCCACTCCGGGATGAGCGCGGGCGCGCGATCCTTCGACGATATCGACCGCCGGGTCGGCCCCGGACCTGAAACCAGCCATCCCATTTTCGAACTACGACCCAGCCGAGGAGCCAAATGATGCGCCCAACAATTCTTGCCAGAACCGTCAGCGCCCTTGCCATCGCCAGCGCCGCGAGCATGGCTGCACCCGGCTTCGCGCAGACCGTCGCCGACGACGAGAGTGGCGATGAAGAAGGCCTCGGTGTCATCGTGGTCACCGCGCAGACGCGCAACCAGCAGTTGCAGGACGTGCCGATCCAGGTGTCGGCTTTCGGCGAAGAGCAGATTGCGGACGCGGGCATCGATTCGACCCAGGATTTCATGGACCTGGTCCCCAACGTCTCGTTCGACGACAGCTTCACCTACCTCAACAGCTTCGTCGTCGTGCGCGGCGTCACCCAGATCAACAACGCCGATTCTCCGGTCGCGGTGATCGTCGACGGCGTGCCGCAGAACAGCCAGAAGCAGCTCAAGATGAATCTGTTCGATCTGGAGCGGATCGAGGTTCTGAAAGGCCCGCAGGGCGGTCTTTACGGGCGCAATGCGATCGGCGGTGCGATCAACATCGTTACCAAGCGCCCCGGGGACGAGTTTTCCGGCATGGTTCAGGCGACCTACGGCAGGGGCGATTTCGTCGACCTCAACGCAGCAATCTCGACCCCGATCGGCGACAGCTCCGGCCTGCGGGTTTCGGGCAACTACATTTCCGACGGCGGCCGGATCGAGAACAGCTTCACGGGCAAGAATGTCGATTTCGTCGATCACGACTACACGCTGCGCGGTCGCTTCGTGTCGGATATCGGGGCTGCGACCAAGCTGGACCTGCGTGCATCCTATCGCGATTTCCAGGCGGGCGGGATCTACGATTCGCAGGTCAGATCGGGCAATGCGGACGATATCGTCTACCCTGCGGAGAACATCGAAGGGCTGACGTTCGGCGATATTGTCGAAGGGGCCATGAAGTGGGATTTCGAGATCGGCAACGGCACTCTGACCTCTATCTCCGCCTACACCGACCTTGCGGAGAACGTCCGCGGCGATCTCGATTTCTCGAATGCGATTGATGATCCCGGCGGCTTTGCAGGCCTGGGTATTCAGGCCGGGCAGGGCCAGGATCTCTCGGTCGAGTTGATGAGCCAGGAACTGCGCTACGTTTCCGACGACGCGCTGCCGTTCCGGTGGATCGCGGGGGTCTATTATCTCCACACCAACCGCGACCTGCTGACCCGTGCCTTCATCGATGCCGAGGGCACCGCAGGTGGCATTGGTTCGCGCGACCAGATCGATAATCCCGCGCTCAGGCTGATCACGCTCAACGAGAGCAACCGGAACGACGCCTATGCGGTCTATTCCAACTTCGAATATGACCTGACCGACTCTCTCATCCTGTCGGGTGCCCTGCGCTATGACCTGGACGAGCGGCGGCAGACCGACCTTGAGAATGGCGGCGTGCGGAGCGAGAGCTTCTCCGCGGTCCAGCCGAAAGTTACGCTGACCTACCGGCTGGACGACGACAAGCTGGTCTACGGCACCTACTCGACCGGCTTCCGGTCGGGCGGGTTCAATGCCCCGACGGTGTCGATCCCCGTCTACCAGTCCGAATATCTCCAGAACTTCGAAGCAGGCTTCAAGTCGAGCTGGATGAACAACCGCCTCATCCTCAACGGAGCGGTCTATTTCGCCAAAAGCGACGATTTCCAGTTCTTCTATATCGACGCGCTATCGGCATCGCAGATCATCGGAAATATCGACCGGGTCGACATCTTCGGGGTCGAGCTGGAGATGCAGGCACTGGTCGCCGACGGGCTGCAGATCTTCGCGGCGCTTGGCACGACCGATACCCAGATCAAGGAATATGCTCTGGACCCGTCCTTCATCGGCAACCACACGCCCAAGTCGACCAGCTTCACCGGTAATCTCGGCTTCCAGTACAAGGCGCCGATTTCGGACACATTCGATCTTCTCGTGCGGGCGGATTACGAACATCGGGGCAAGAAGTACTGGCAGGTCGACAATCTCGACGTGCAGGGGCCGCTCAACCTGCTGGGCGCGCGGATCGGGATCGAGAATGACCGCATGGGCCTGTTCCTGAGCGCCAGTAACATCTTCGACGAGAAGTATTACGCGGACTACAATCCCAGGGAATTTTCCGGCCTTACCACCGATATCGGCTTCCTTGCCCAGCCCTCGACCTGGGCGATCGAGGCGACGCTCAAGTTCTGACTGTCCTCGCGTCATGTCGGGTTGCTCGCGGAACTCATGCCGTGCCTTCTGGTTGAAGGGACACCACATTCCGGAGCCCCCTTGTGAGCAGTGCAGAAGCGATTTTCGAACGTCCGAGGCGGGGCGATGCCACCCGGCATAACCATGGAGAGCTCCCCCTCGAAACCCGCGAAGACGCGACGGAATAGTGGGTCGCGAGGGGGACAGCGACGGGTCGAACAGTGCCATCGCCGGTGGCACCGGCCCCGACGCGTCCGCAGAACCCGGCATCTGGCGCTATGCGATCGCCGACCGACTGGCGGTGGTGATCGACGGGGAGGATTACTTCGCGCTGGTCCACACCGCGATGTACAACGCGCGCGACCAGATCGTGCTGATCGGGTGGGATTTCGACACCCGCATCTCGCTGAGGCGTGGTGAGGAATGGGACAATGGCGATGCCGATCGTCCCGCGCGGCTGGGCGATTATCTCCCGTGGTTGGTCAAGGAACACACGGATCTCGACATCCGCATCCTCAAATGGGGGCTGTCGTGGGTTCAATTCCTCAAACGCGGACGAATGGCTTACGACATTGCGCGGATGTGGATGGTCGACGGGATCAGCTTCCGCTTCGACAGCCACCATCCGACCGGGTGCAGCCATCACCAGAAAATCGCCGTCTTCGACCGCAAGCTGGCGGTGTGCGGCGGGATCGACCTGACCTACGACCGGTGGGACACGCGTGAGCATCTGGAAGACGACCCCCGGCGGCTCAACTGGCCGGGCAGCACACACGGCCCGTGGCACGACATCACGCTGATGATGGAGGGGCCGGTCGCCGGTGCGCTGCACGACCTGTGCAACACCCGCTGGCAGGTTGCGGGCGGCGAACCGTTGGCACGACCGGCCGACAATATCCGCTCCCCCTGGCCCAAGCCGCTCAAGGCAGGGTTCGAGGATGTCGAGGTGGGCCTTGCGCGTACCCGTGCCGAGTGCGGCGACGTGACCGAAGTCAACGAGATCGAGACGCTGTTCCTAGCCCACATCGCGCGGGCCAAGCGGTTCATCTATATCGAGAACCAGTATTTCACCTCGCGCAAGATTGCTGAGGCGATCGCTCTGCGGCTGTCGGGCGAGAACCCGCCCGAAATCGTCATCATCCATCCCAAACACGCCGATGGCTGGGTCGAACAGCAGGCGATGGATCATGCGCGCGACCTGGTCGCCGAAGCGGTCGAGGCGGCGGATGGCGACGAGTTTTTCGAGATCTACGTGCCCTATACCGGCGAGACGCCGATCTACGTCCACGCCAAGCTGATGATCGTCGACGATGAGGTCGTGCGGATCGGGTCGGCCAACCTCAACAATCGGTCGATGGCGCTGGACAGCGAATGCGACGTGATCCTCGACGCGAACCGGCCGCACAATACCGGGCGCGGGCTGGAGGACGAGATTCGCTCCATCCGCGTCTCGCTGCTGGCCGAACATTGCGGCGTGGCCGAGGATGTGATGGCGCAGGCGCTGGAGCGGCACGGCACGATGCAGGGCGCGATTGGCGAGCTGGGGCTGGAGGGATCGCGGCGGCTGGTTCCCTATCGCCCGCCGGAGAAGAACGGCGTGACCCGCTATCTCGCCGAATCGGCGATGCTCGACCCGGAACGTCCCGACGATCTGCTGCGACCATTTGCGCGCGGCGGACTTTTCCGCAAAGGCGGCCTGCTCGCGCGGCTGCGCGACAGGGTGAAGCGCAAGGTGAAGGGACGGTTGAAGAGATGAGCAGTCTGGTTGGGCCCGACGAGGACCGGGAAGACGGCAAGCCCGCAGTGCCCGAAGACGTGCAGGCGGCAATCCGCACGCTGATCGAATGGGCGGGCGACGATCCCTCGCGCGAAGGGCTGCTGGATACGCCCAAGCGCGTGGCACGCGCGTGGAAGGAATATTGCGTCGGCTATACCGAAGACCCTGCGGTGCATCTGGGCCGCGTGTTCGAGGAAGTGGGCGGGTACAACGATATCGTGCTGCTGAAGGACATCCCCTTCCAGTCGCATTGCGAGCACCACATGGCGCCGATCATCGGCGTGGCGCACATCGCCTATCTGCCGACCGATTTCGTTGTCGGCATCTCCAAGCTCGCCCGCGTGCTGCACGGCTTCGCCCGGCGGCTGCAGGTGCAGGAACGGCTGACCGCGGAGGTCGCCGAGTGCATCTGGGACAATCTCAAGCCCGAAGGCGTGGCGGTGGTGATCGAGGCGAGCCATGCCTGCATGACCGCGCGCGGCGTGCGCACCCCGGGGGTGACGATGGTGACCAGCCGAATGATGGGGGTGTTCCGTGACGATCCCCGCAGCCGCGAGGAAGTGCTCAAGCTGATGGGGCACTGATGAGTGGCGCGGGTCGCGCGCCGGGCTAGTCTGCCTGGTCGCGCGGTCCGATGCCGTCTTTCAGGATCGAGGCTGCGGCCAGCGCCGCGCGTTCGCCATCATCCTCGTCGCCATTGCTCCACACCGCGTAGCGCAGGCCGAGGAACACGTTCATTCCCATGATCGCCCAGGCATGGGCTTCGTTCAGATCGCCGCGTAGCTGATCCGCCGCCGCGCCCGCGCGCAGACGGCCCAGAATGCGCTCTGCGGTCTTTTCGTAGTGCAGGCGGTAGCTTTCCGGATCGACGAATTCCGATTCGTCGATGATCCGGTAGATTTCCTTGTGCTCGCGCGCGAAGGCGAGGAATGCGCCCAGCGCAGCGCGCTCCGTCTCCAGTGCGTCCAGCTCCCGCTCGGCCAGGCTCTGCGCGGCGGCTTGCCGCACGCCTTCGCTCAGGTCGCGGACCAGATCGCGGAAGATCGCCTCCTTGCTGCCGAAATAGGTGTAGAAACTGCCCAGGGCGACACCCGCGCGGCGGGTGATCGAGGCGATTGATGCTTCGTGAAAGCCCCGTTCCCCGAACTCGATGGTTGCCGCATCCAGCAGTTTGCGCCGCGTGCGTCGCCCCCGCTCGGTCGCGGGCGGGGCGGGGGAAATATCCGGATCGGTACGTGCCATGATGGCCACAGCCTATGGAAACTCCACCGCGCTCACAAGACATAACTTGAAACATGGTTCAGGTTTCAATATGTCTTCGGAATAAGAAACGAAATGGAGAGGGAATTTGAGGATGCGTAGCGCCAAGAGTCATGCCTTGCGTGCCGGCCTGCTGGCTGGGACGGGTTTTGCAGCCTTCATTGCGGCGCCTGCCATGGCGCAGGATGCGTCCGCCGAGGACGCGATGCCGTATTCGGAGGAGGCACCTGCCGATCCCGATCTCAACGTCATCACCGTTACCGCCCGCCGCCGCGAAGAGCGGCTGATCGACGTGCCGATCTCGGTCACCTCGTTCAGCGGCGAGCAGCTGGAGCAACGCGGCGCGGTCGATATTACCGATATCGGCAACTACACCCCCAACGTGACGCTTGAGGCGAGCCGCGCGACCAATTCGACGCTGTCGGCCTTCATCCGCGGGATCGGCCAGCAGGATCCGGTTTCCGGCTTCGAGCAGGGCGTGGGCATCTATCTCGACGACGTCTATCTCAACCGCCCGCAGGCTGCGGTGCTGGAAATCTACGATGTCGAGCGGATCGAAGTGCTCCGCGGGCCGCAGGGCACGCTTTACGGGCGCAACACGATCGGCGGCGCGGTCAAGTATGTCAGCCGTCGCCTGCCGCAGGATTTCTCGCTCAAAGCGAAGGCGAGCTACGGCACCTATAATCTGGCGGAAGGCGTGGTCACCGCGTCCGCTCCGCTCAACGATCTGATCCGCGTCGGCGGTTCGGTCGCACGGCTTTCGCGCGGAGGCTTCGGCGACAACCTTACGCTGGGGACCGAGAACTACAACAAGGACATCTGGGCCGGCCGCGCCAGCTTCGAAATGGGCGGCTATGGCGAACCGGTGTTCCTGCGCATCCAGGGCGACTACACCAAGGACAAGAGCAATCCGCGCGGCGGCCATCGCCTGATCCCGGGCCAGGTCTCCGGCGCGCCGGTGCTGGACGATGTGTTCGACACGCGCGGCGGGCTCGACGATCCCAAGCAGGAGGTCGAATCCTACGGCCTGTCGATGCAGGCGGAAATCGACATGGGGGCAGGGCTGACGCTGCGCTCCATCTCCGCATGGCGCAAGGACGACAGCAGCACGCCGATCGATTTCGACGCGCTGCCCGCGGTCGATCTGGATGTTCCCGGCCTCTATCTGAACGAACAGATCAGCCAGGAACTGCAGGTTCTGTACGATGATGGCGGCCCGCTGACCGGCCTGATCGGTGCCTATTATCTCGACGCGACGGCAGACACGCTGTTCGACGTGCGCATCTTCACCACGCTGGCCGGGCTGACCGCGTACACCCAGGCGGACGTCGATACCGAGACCTTCGCGATCTTCGGCGATTTCTCCTACGATCTGACCGACCAGCTTTCGCTGTCGGTCGGCGGTCGATACACCTGGGATAACCGGCAGGCGTCGATCCTGCGGCAGAACTATCTGGGCGGCGGATCGCCCGTGTTCGGCGGCGCAGGCGTGCCGTTCGGCGCACCGGGTACCGATTTCGACGGCGAGCGCGACTTCAAGAAGTTTACTCCGCGCGCCTCGATCAGCTTCAAGCCGACGCCTGACCACAATATCTACGCGAGCTACTCCAAGGGCTTCAAAGGCGGCGGTTTCGACCCGCGCGGGGTAGGGGCGAACGCCCCCGATCTAAACAATGACGGCGTCCGCTCCGACGACGAGATCACTGCGTTCCTCAGCTTCGCGCCGGAAGAGGTCGACAGCTACGAAGTCGGCTACAAAGGCAGTCTGCTGAACGGCATGATCAATGTCGCGATCGCCGGCTTCTATGCCGACTACAAGGACGTCCAGATCCCCGGATCGGTCGCGTGTACCGTGGCTGGCCTGCCCAGCTTCTGCGGGGTCGTGTCCAATGCGGGCAAGGCGACCTTCAAGGGGCTGGAATTCGAAGGATCGGCGCGGCTTGGCGCGGGCTTCGTGCTGTCCGGCTCGCTCGGCTATATCGACGCGCAGTATGATGAGTACATCACCAACATCAACAACACGCCGACCGACGTCGCCGATTTCCGCGAGGTGCAGAACACGCCCAAGTGGACCGGCAGCGCGACGCTGGCGTACAACGCCGCTGTGGGGACCGGCGATCTCTATGCTGGTGCAACCGTCAGCTACCGTAGCAAGACCTACCAGTTCGAGATTCCCAATCCCTATCTCGATCAGGATGGCTATGCGCTGCTGAGCGCGGACATCGTCTACACCCTGCCGGGCGACCGGATCACGATCGGGGTCCACGGCAAGAACCTGCTGGACAAGCGGTACAAGACCAGCGGCTACACCTTCGTCGCGACCAATCCGACCACCGGCGAGATCATCAATGGCGCGAACGGTTTCCCGATCCCCACGCTGGGGCCGGAAGGCACGCTGACCGCGTTCTACGGCAATCCGCGCGAAGTCTTTGCGACGATCGGCTTTAAGTTCTGATCCGACCCGCCGGGTGACACAAAAAAGAGGGCGCGCCTTCACTGCGAAGGCGCGCCCCCTTTCTGTTTATCCTGGCTTGAAGCTTAGAGCTGGCCGAGCATGTATTCTGCGCTGGAGACGCTGAAGTCGCCCGGCTTTTCGACGTTGAGCTTGCGCACCTGGCCGTCGTCCACCAGCATCGAATAGCGCTGGCTGCGCTGGCCCATGCCGAAGCTCGACCCGTCCATCGTCAGGCCGACCGCTTCGGCGAAATCGCCGTTGCCGTCTGCCAGCATGGTCACATCCTTGCTGCCGTCGGCCTTCTGCCACGCGCCCATCACGAACGCGTCGTTGACCGAGATACAGGCGATCTCGTCGATCCCCTTGGCCTTCAGCTCGTCCGCCTTTTCGGCGAAGCCTGGCAGGTGCTTGGCGGAGCAGGTCGGGGTGAAGGCACCGGGCACCGCGAACAGCGCAACCTTGCGGCCGGCGAAGTATTCGCGGCTGTCGACCTGTTCGGGGCCGTTTTCGGTCGCCTTGGTGAGGGTGACCTGCGGGATCGTGTCGCCTTCGGAAATCTTCATCATGTCTATCCTTCGCGGTTTGAGTCGTGGAGCGCTGTGTGGCGCGGTCTTAGGCTTCGGGCAATCCTGAAGGGATCGGCGCGCGCGCAACCGGGTTCAACAGAACATACGGCTCGGCACCGCATTCTTTCCCGTTTGGGCGCTTTTCGTCGCACGCAAAGAATTTTCGGGCGCATTCCCCGGCGTACATCGCTTGCAGATATAAAGAAGTCTTTATATGGGCCGTATCAATCTGCGCGGCACCTCAACGCCCGCAACGGAACATTCCCCGGGTTCCCTGCGCCTTCAAGGGCGTATGCCCACCAAACCCAAAGGAGCTAGCATGGCTACCCCCGCAAATATTATCGCAGACATCGGCCTGGCAGACTACGGTCGCAAGGAAATCGCGATCGCCGAAACCGAAATGCCCGGCCTGAT
>CEQK01055632.1_pt1 | contig 42646 bp, 38 predicted proteins | sample 531051 | NCBI WGS metagenome assembly CEQK01 (sample SAMEA2621229, study PRJEB7988) | marine metagenome | biome: marine biome (ENVO:00000447); feature: deep chlorophyll maximum layer (ENVO:xxxxxxxx); material: "saline water (ENVO:00002010), including plankton (ENVO:xxxxxxxx)" | depth 150 m
AAGTCGCCCGGCAGCGGGATATCATCATCATAGAAAACGATGCCTGGGGTCCGATGCAAGTCAACCGACCGGCGCCGATCGCCAACCTGGCACCCGAGCGGACCTTTTATTTCACCGGGCTGACAAAGTGCGTCATGCCGGGCCTGCGGATCGGATTTCTCGTCATGCCGGAGCCGCTGGAAGCGGCGACAGCCAACCGCCATCTCGTCACCAACTGGATGGCTACGCCCATGCTTGCGGAAATCGCCGCGCGCTGGATCGAGGATGGCACGGCCGAAAGACTGGCCCGCTACCAGACCGATGCTTTCGCCGAGCGCAACCGGCTGGCCGAGATCATTTTGGCCGGTGTGCCCTTCAGGTCCTCGCCGAACGGCATGCATATCTGGCTGCCGATGCCGCCCGGATGGAGCGAAGACGATTTCGTCTCCCATGCCCGTCAGCAGGGTGTTGCGGTCGCACCGGGCGGTGCGTTCGCAATTGCCGACGATCATCCTGAGCCCGCGGTGCGCGTGTGCCTCGGAGGGCAGTCGATCGAGATGCTGGAGAGCGGCCTGCGGGTCGTCGGCCGGCTCGTCCGAAGCCGCTTCGAGCCCGCGCTTTTGACCAGTTAGGGTTGCCGCTCGCAACCAATCCCCTAGTTCCTTGACCACGCAAAGTCTGCCGGGGCGGTGGGCTTTGCTCGTCCGCAGGGTTGATTCGAAATTGTAATGATTTAATATAATCGTTGACTCGAAATTGTCCTTGTTTCACCGTTATCAAATCAGAACAATAATAAACATAGAGCGGGAACACCGGCCACGATCAATTCGGATCGTCGAAGCCGGAGACAGCGCAGACCGAAATCGAGGCAACACTCCTGCCCGGCATCGCCGTGGCAGGCCCATACTCCATTGCGGTCGCGCACAAACACAAGAGGAGTAACCATTTATGCGCATTAACAAGCGAACCCTTTTCAGTTCCGTCGCTGCGGCCGTGATCACCGTCGCCGGTATCGGTACGGCACATGCGGCCACCTGGAAGTACGCCTTCGAGGAAGCCATGGACGAGGTTCAGGGCAAGTACGCCCAGAAGTTCAAGGAAGTGATCGAGGCCAATTCCGATCACGAGATCCAGCTTTTCCCGTTCGGTACGCTCGGTGAATCCGCCGACATCATGGAACAGGCCCAGGCCGGCATTCTTCAGTTCGTCGACCAGTCGCCCGGCTTCACCGGGTCGCTGATCCCGGAAGCCCAAGTGTTCTTCGTGCCCTACCTGCTGCCGACCGACCAGGACCAGCTTGCGCGCTTCTACAAGGACTCCAAGGCCGTCAACGAGATGTTCCCCGAGCTCTATGCAGAGCAGGGCCTCGAGCTCCTCACGATGTTCCCTGAGGGCGAAGTCGCCATGACCACCAAGGAGCCGGTGGAATCCTGCGCCGACCTCGAGGGCGTGAAGTTTCGCGTGATGACCAACCCGCTGCTGGTTGAAAGCTACAAGGCATTCGGCGCGACGCCGACCCCGCTGCCTTGGGGCGAGGTCTACGGTTCGCTGCAGACCAACATCATTCAGGGCCAGGAAAACCCGACCTTCTTCCTGTATTCGACGAAGCTCTATGAGGTGACCGACTACATCACCTATGCCGGCCACAACAACTTCACCACTGCCGTGATGGCCAACAAGGACTTCTTCGACGGACTGGGCGAGGACGACCAGAAGCTCATCGAGAAGGCCTCTACGGAAGCCTACGACTACATCGTCGACTACCAGAAGGGTCTGGCCGATTCCGAGCTGAAGAAGATCACCGACGCCAAGCCTGAAATGAAGGTGACTGTGCTCGATGAAGAACAGCGCAAATGTTTCAAGGAAGCCGCCAAGGACGTCGAAAAGACCTTCATCGAGATGACCGGCGACTCCGGTCAGAAGATCCTCGACCAGATGAAGGCCGACCTGAAGGCTGCAGAAGAAGGCTAAGTCCCGATACGTCCGGACTTATCACCAAAAATGAGGACCGGGCGGGTTTGTGCCCGCCCGGTCTCTTCCAATATCGGGGACATGTGCCATGACCGACGGCGGCGACGACAGTATCGACCGGCATGAATCCAGCCTTCCCGGCATTCTGGGCGTGATCGACACGACCATCAGCCGGATCGAATCCTTCTTCCTCGCCACCGGCGTCCTGCTGATGGCACTGAACACGGTTTCCAATGTGGTGGGCCGTTTCGTTTTCCAGCAAAGTCTCTTCTTCTCCGAAGAGCTCAACCGCATTCTCATCATTCTCATCACATTCGCGGGTATTTCCTACGCAGCGCGGCACGGACGCCACATCCGGATGTCGGCGATCTACGATGCCCTGCCTGGCAAGGCCCGCAAGTCACTGATGATCGGCATCGCGCTGATAACCGCAGTCTTCATGTTTGGGCTTTGCTATTACGCAACCACCTACATCATGACGCAGTTCTCGCGCGGCCGCGTTCTTCCCGCCCTTCAGATTCCCGTCTGGATCACCCTCGTCTGGGTGCCGATCGGCTTCTTCATGACCGGTGTGCAGTACACGCTGACCGCCGTGAAGAACATCGCCTCCCGGGACATCTATCTCTCGACCAGTGTGCTCGAGGGATACGAAGAAGACGAACTCGAGATCTGAGGACGCAATCATGGCAGCAACAATTTTCATCGCGATGGTCGTCCTCCTGCTTCTCGGGTTTCCGATGATGATCCCGCTCATCGTCGGGGCGTTCATCGGCTTCTTCACGATGTTCGGCGGCATGGGACAGATGGAGACCATGGTTCAGCAGATGATGGCGGGCATTCGTCCCGCCTCGCTGATCGCGGTTCCGATGTTCATCTTCGCAGCCGATATCATGACCCGCGGCCAGTCGGCCGGACGCCTGATCGATCTCGTCATGTCGTTCGTCGGGCACATCCGCGGCGGTCTTGCCATTTCGACCGCCGCAGCCTGCACGCTGTTCGGTGCGGTATCCGGTTCGACACAGGCGACCGTGGTTGCCGTCGGTTCGCCGTTGCGTCCGCGCATGCTGAAAGCCGGTTACCGCGACAGCTTCATACTGGCGCTGATCGTCAACGCCTCGGACATCGCCTTCCTGATCCCGCCGTCGATCGGCATGATCATCTACGGCGTGGTGTCCAACACCTCGATCGCCGAACTCTTCATCGCCGGCATCGGCCCGGGCCTGCTGATCCTCGTGCTTTTCTCGATCTACAGCTACATCTATGCGGTTCGGAACAAGGTCCCGACCGAGGAACGCGCGACCTGGTCCGAGCGCGGCAAGGCGCTGCTCGCGGCTCTCTGGCCGATGGGCTTTCCAGTCATCATTATCGGCGGCATCTATGGCGGCGTGTTCAGCCCCACTGAAGCTGCGGCTGCCTGCGTGCTTTATGCATTGCTTCTCGAAGTCATCGTCTTCCGTTCGATTACTGTCGGCGAAGTCTATCAGACGGCAAAGTCGACCGGGCTGATCACCGCGGTGGTCTTCATTCTTGTAGGCGCGGGCGCCGCGTTCTCCTGGGTGATTTCGTTTGCGCAGGTGCCGCAGGCAATCCTCAGCGGTATCGGGATTACCGAAATGGGGCCGATCGGCGTGCTCTTCGTCATCTCGATCGCGTTTTTCATCGGCTGCATGTTCGTTGACCCGATCGTGGTCATCCTCGTCCTGGTGCCGATCTTCGCACCGGTCGTCGATGCCGTCGGTCTCGATCCGGTGCTCGTCGGCACGATCATCACGTTGCAGGTGGCGATCGGTTCGGCCACGCCGCCATTCGGCTGTGACATCTTCACGGCGATCGCAGTCTTCAAGCGACCCTATATCGAGGTGATCCGCGGGACGCCGCCCTTCATCTTCATTCTGCTGGGTGTTGCGGTGGCCCTTATCTTCTTCCCGCAGATCGCACTCTTCGCTCGCGATCTGGCATTCAGATAAACCGGGAGGAAATAGAATGTTCAAAACGATTGTCGTTGCCGTCGACGGCTCGGAAGGCTCGAAGAAGGCCATCCATTACGGGGCGCAGATGCAGGCACAGTATGAGGGTGAACTCCTCATGCTGACCGTGTTCCGGCACCATTCGCTTCTGGAAGCTTCCATGTCGATGGTTCGTCCGGAGAATCCCGAAAACATTGATGACGCCATGCGCGGCTACGCCAAGGAAGTAGCGGATGAGGCCAAGGTGCTCGCCAAGGAAGCCGGGGCCACCAAGTTCCGCGCCTTCATCAAGAGTGGACAGCCGGCGCGCACCATCGTCAAGTTCTCCGCCGAGCACGATGCCGATCTGATCGTCGTCGGCAGCCGCGGCATGGGCGATATCGAGGGTTTTCTGCTGGGCAGCGTCTCCCACAAGGTGACGAGCCTGGCATCCTGTCCAGTAATGGTCGTCTGACGCCACGGCGCGTCTGTACGTTTCCCGGAGAGCGTGATGGCGGATCCAAAAGTTTCCATGTCGCCGCAGCAGATCGGCTACGAGAGCCCGGGCGCCACTGTGCGCTTCGGTCTCATCGCGCTGGCGACCGACATGACGACGGAGCCGGATTTCGTGCAGATCTTTCCGCCCGAGGCGATCGTCCATACGACGCGGGTGCATTATGCCAATCCGACGACGCCCGAGAACCTGCGCAAGATGGCACCGCTGCTCACCGATGCGGCGGCACTCATCACGCCGGGCGTTCCGCTTGTCGGCATCTGTTATTCCTGCACTTCGGCATCGGCCACGATCGGTGTCGAGACGGTCGAGCGTTTCATTCACGCCGCGCGGCCCGGTGTTCCGGTGGTGCTGCCGACGGTCGCCTCGTCGCGCGCCTTCAAGGCACTTGGCGTTAGCCGAATTGCTGTCGTGACGCCGTATTTGCCTGAGGCGAGCGAGGCTGTGGCCGGATATTTTGCTTCGCAAGGTTTCGATATCACGAGCCATCATTGTCTCGGGCTCGCCGATGATCGCGACATGGCGCGCGTCTCCAAACAGACGATCGTCGAAGCGGCAATTGCGGCCGACGGCCCCGACAACGAGGCGATCTTTCTTTCTTGCACCGCCTTTCCCGCGGTTGGAGCCATTTCCGAAATCGAGGAACGAACCGGCAAGCCGGTGGTGACATCGAACCAGGCAAGCGCCTGGGAGATGTTGCGCCGCGGCGGTTTCAAGGACTGGTGCCCCACAGAATACGGACGACTGTTCGCGCTGCAGCTCGATGGCGTGAGCGAAGGATTTGCAGCATGACACAACCAGATTTTATTGGTCTCGCCGATATTGAGGCAGCGCGCGAACGCATTGCCTCGACCATCCGCCAGACGCCGGTCAATCTCTCCGACACCCTTTCGACTGTCGCCGGCGTGCCGGTGCACCTCAAGCTCGAACATCTTCAGTATACCGGCAGCTTCAAGCTGCGCGGGGCAGCCAACGCGGTTGCCCGCCTGTCGGACAAGGAGCGTGCCGCCGGTGTGGTCGGTGTCTCCACCGGCAATCACGGGCGTGGTCTGGCCCATGCCGCCAAAGCCGCCGGCGTGCGCTGCGTGATCTGCATGTCGCGTCGGGTGCCGCAGGTGAAGGTCGACGGCATCCGGGCACTCGGCGCGGACGTCCGCATCGTCGGCAAGTCGCAGGACGAGGCGCAGGCGGAAGTCGACAAGCTGGTCGCAGAAGGCATGACGATGATTCCTCCCTTCGATCATCCCTCGGTGATCGCCGGGCAAGGGACCTTGGGTCTCGAAATCTGTGACCAGATCCCCGATGTCGAGACCGTTGTCGTGCCGCTCTCGGGGGGCGGTTTGATCGCCGGCGTGGCTGCGGCCTGCAAGGCGAGGAACAAGGACATCCGCATCGTCGGCATCACCATGGAGCGCGGTGCCGCAATGGTGGCGAGCCTCGAAGCCGGTAAGCCGGTCGAAGTCGAGGAACTGCCGACGCTGGCGGATTCCCTCGGTGGCGGCATCGGTATGTCCAATCGCTACACTTTCGCCATGACGCGCGATCTCGTCGATGAGACCTATCTGATCGACGAAGGCCAGATTGCGACCGGTATGCGCCATGCCTACTGGCAGGAGCGGCAGATCGTCGAAGGATCGGGTGCCGTGGGGATTGCCGCGGTCATCGCGCAGAAGTTCAAGCCGAAAGGTCCGATCGCGCTCATCCTGTCCGGCGGCAATGTCGATATGGAGCAGCATTTCCGCGTCATCGGCGGCGAGGACGTCGACCTCATGAAAGAAGTCGCGTAATGCCGAAGGTCAAGATCCTCACCCAGTCCGACCTGATGAAAGCCGTGCCTCTCGATAACGGCGCCGTCGCTTGCGTCGAGAACGCCTTTGCTGCCCTTGCCGGCGGCAAGGTGGTCATGCCGCCGATCCTGAGCCTTGCGATCAAGGAGGCCAATGGCGAGGTCGACGTGAAGACGGCCTATGTGCCCGGCCTCGACAGTTTTGCCATCAAGGTCTCGCCGGGTTTCTTCGACAATCCGAAGATCGGTCTGCCAAGCACCTCCGGCTTGATGATGGTGTTTTCGGCCAAGTCAGGAGTTCTGGAAGCGTTGCTTCTCGACAATGGCTATCTCACCGACGTTCGCACAGCAGCGGCCGGCGCGGTGGCTGCCAGGCACTGTTCGCGTGAGGAATCCGCGACGGTCTGCATTTTCGGCGCCGGCATGCAGGCGCGGCTTCAATTGCAGGCGCTGATGCTCGTCCGTCCGGTGAAGAAGGCTCTGATATGGGCCCGTGATCTGGCGAAGGCAGAAGCGCTGGCCGAGCGTATCGGCAGTGAGGACGGCATCGAGGCTGTAGCCGTCGCCGATCCGGAAACTGCCGTCGGCGAGGCCGATATCGTAATCACCACAACTCCCGCGACCGAGCCCGTCCTCAAGGCGGACTGGCTGAAGCCCGGCCAGCACGTGACTGCCATGGGCTCCGACCAGCATTCCAAGAACGAGATCGAGCCGGCCTGTTTGGCCAAGGCCGATGCCTATGTTCCCGACCGTCAGCCCCAGACTGCCGAACTCGGCGAGCTGCGTTCGGCGATCGAGGCCGGCATTGTGCCTTCCGGCAAGCGGTTCGCCGAACTCGGTGAGATAATCACGGGCGCGGCCAAGGCGCGCCTGTCACCTTCCGCCATCACCATTGCCGACCTGACCGGAACAGGGGTTCAGGACACGGCCATCGCAACCCTGGCCCTCAAGAGGGCAGGTCAACTGGGTCTCGGCGTCGAATTCGACTCCGGGGCATGATCGCAGTCATACCGCATAGAAAGTAAAAGACATGTCTGCACCGCAACTGGCCTTTTCACGCAGTGAGTTTGCCCGGCGTATCAACAAGACACGCAAGGCTATGGAAGAACGCGAGGTGGAGGTTCTGATCGTCTCGGACCCCTCCAACATGGCCTGGCTGACGGGCTATGACGGCTGGTCGTTCTATGTGCATCAGTGCGTCATCGTCGGCCCGGATGGCGATCCCGTCTGGTTCGGTCGTGGCCAGGACCGCAACGGCGCCAAGCGCACCTGTTTCATGTCCGAAGACGACATGATCGGCTATCCGGACCACTACGTGCAGTCCGACGTTCGCCATCCGATGGATTTTCTCGCCGAAAAACTCGAGGAGCGTGGCTGGGACAAGAAGCGCATCGGCGTGGAGATGGACAATTACTGGTATACCGCGCAGGCTCATGCCTCACTGCAGCAGCATCTGCCGAACGCGACCTTTCTAAACGCCAACAGCCTGGTGAACTGGCAGCGGGCGGTGAAGTCCGATCAGGAACTGCTCTACATGCACCGCGCCGCACGCATCGTCGAGCGCATGCACCAGCGGATCTTCGAAAAGGTCGAACCCGGTATTCGCAAATGCGATCTGGTGGCCGATATTTACGACGCCTCGCTCCGCTTCGACAATGACTACGGTTTTGGCGGCGATTATCCGGCCATCGTGCCGCTCCTGCCGTCGGGGATCGATGCTTCGGCCCCGCACCTGACCTGGAGCGACGAGCCTCTGCGGCTGGGCGAAGGCACCTTCTTCGAGATCGCCGGCGTCTATCGCCGCTATCACTGCCCGCTGTCGCGAACGGTGTTTCTCGGCAAACCGACAGACACCTTCGTCAATGCGGAAAAGGCCGTGCTCGAAGGCATGGAAGCGGGTCTCGAAATGGCTCGTCCGGGCAATCTCTGCGAGGACGTCGCCAACGCCTTCTACGGTGTGTTGAAGAAGTACGGGATCACCAAGGACAACCGCACCGGCTATCCGATCGGTCTGTCCTATCCGCCGGACTGGGGCGAGCGCACCATGTCGCTCCGCTCGGGTGACAAGACCGTGCTCGAAGAGAACATGACCTTCCACTTCATGACCGGTCTCTGGATGGAGAGCTGGGGCTTCGAGATCACCGAGAGCATCGTCATCAAGGAAGGCGGTCCGGAGTGCTTCGCCAATGTGCCGCGCAAGATGTTCGTGAAGGGCTGATTCATGGCGACCAATCCGATTTCGCCGACGATCCCCTTCGATGTGGACGGCAAGCATCATGGTTTTCTGAAACTGCCCTACAGCCGGGACGATTCCGCCTGGGGATCGGTGATGATCCCGATCTGTGTAATCAGGAACGGGGAGGGGCCGACGGCCCTTCTGACCGGGGCGAACCATGGCGACGAATATGAGGGGCCCATCGCCCTCCAGGATCTCGCCCATCGTCTCGAACCGTCCGACATTACCGGCCGCGTGATCATCGTGCCCGCCTTCAACTTTCCGGCTTTCATGGCCGGAAAGCGGGTCTCGCCAATCGACGGGCGCAACCTGAACCGTACCTTCCCCGGCAAGCCGGACGGCACTGTCACCGAGAAGATCGCCGATTACTTCGCGACCCAACTGGTGCCGCTGGCGCATCTGGTCGTCGATTTCCATTCAGGCGGCAAGACGCTCGATTTCGTACCGTTTGCCTGCTCCCATGTTCTCGAGGACAAGGAGCAGGAGAGATTGTGTGCCGAAGCCGTGGAGGCGTTCAATGCGCCCTATACGATGCGGCTTCTGGAGATCGACAATGTCGGTATGTACGACACCGAGGTGGAAAACCACGGCAAGGTGTTCGTCACCACCGAACTCGGGGGCGGCGGAACCGCGTCGGCCAACTCCGCTCGGATTGCCAAGCGCGGGGTGCGCAACGTTCTCAAGCATGCGGGTATCATGAAGGGCGAGATCGAGCGTCAACCGAGCACCTTTCTCGACATGCCGGACCATGAATGCTTCGTCTTCTCGGAAGTCCGGGGCCTTATCGAGCCGCTCGTCGATCTTGGCGAGGCGGTGGAGCAGGGGCAGCCGATCGCGCGCATCTGGCCAACCGAAAAGACCGGCGACGCGCCGGTCGAGTATATGTCGCACAAAACAGGTGTGCTGATTTCGCGGCACTTCCCCGGCCTCGTGCAGCCGGGTGACTGCCTCGGCGTGGTCGGCGTTCACATCGACTGACCGCAAATCATTTCGCGCGGGGTCGATCATTTCTGTTGATCCCGCGCGAACGCTCTCATACTCTCCGTGAAAATCTGGTCGGACCAGTTTGGTTCGCAAATGGGAGGAGTGGCATGCCGAAATTTGAGCGCAAGGACTTGATGGCCAAGTTCCAGAAGATGAAGGCGGACCGTGTGCCGATCATCGGGGGCGGTGCGGGTACCGGGCTTTCTGCCAAATGCGAGGAAGCCGGCGGCATCGATCTGATCGTCATCTACAATTCGGGACGCTACCGGATGGCAGGCCGTGGTTCGCTCTCGGGCATGATGGCCTATGGCAATGCCAACGATGTTGTCCTGGAGATGGCCCGTGAAATCCTTCCCGCGGTCAGCAAGACGCCAGTTCTTGCGGGGGTGAACGGGACCGACCCCTTCTGCATCTTCGATCATTTTCTCGGCCATCTGAAGGACCTCGGTTTTGCCGGAATCCAGAATTTTCCGACAGTCGGGCTGATCGACGGTAATTTTCGCAAGAACCTCGAGGAGACCGGCATGTCCTACGGTCGCGAGGTCGATCTGATCCGGCTTGCGAGCCAGATGGACATGCTGACCACGCCTTATGTCTTCAACGCCGACGAGGCCGCGGAGATGGCGAAGGCGGGGGCCGACATCATCGTCTGTCATTTCGGACTGACGACAGGCGGCTCGATCGGAGCGGAGACAGCCCTCAAGCTGGAAGATTGTCCGGCCATGGCGAATGAATGGGCGGAAGCGGCGCTGAAGGTCAACAAGGATGCGATCGTGCTCGTGCATGGCGGCCCGGTCTCGTCGCCGGAGGATGCGTCCTACATGCTCAACAACACCTATAACTGTCACGGCTTCTACGGCGCGTCCTCGATGGAGCGGTTGCCGACGGAACAGGCGCTGACGGAGCAGACACGCAAGTTCAAGGCGGTTACCTTCTGATCCGTTCACGCACCTTACGCAGGGAACGCTTTGCGTAAGCCGCAACATTCGTCATAGTCATTGCCCTAATGGACAACCTGCAGGGAGGGCAGGCATGGCGGATGCGGACGTCATCGTCGTCGGTGGAGGGCTTGCCGGACTTGCAGCCGCCGCAGAACTCGGCGATCGCGGCAAGAAAGTCATCATCGTCGATCAGGAGCCGGAAGGTTTTCTCGGCGGCCAGGCTTTCTGGTCGCTGGGCGGGCTGTTCATGATCGACAGCCCCGAACAGCGGCGGATGGGCATACGGGACAGCCGCGAACTCGCCCTGTCGGACTGGATGGGCTCGGCCGGCTTCGATCGACCGGAAGATTATTGGCCGCGCCGCTGGGCCGAGGCGTTCGTCGACTTCTCCGCCGGCGAGATGCGCTCATGGCTCCACCAGATGGGCCTGCGCTGGTTCCCGGTCGTCGGCTGGGCGGAACGCGGTGGTGGCTTCTGCAATGGCCACGGCAATTCGGTTCCGCGCTTCCATGTTACCTGGGGCACAGGTCCCGGCTCGATCGAGCAGTTCGTCCGCCGGGTCAACGAGCACCGTCAGAAGGGCCTGATCGAATGCCGTTTCCGCCATCGTGTGGATGGGATCGATATGGCGGATGGCGCCGTGACCGGCGTCCACGGCGCGATACTGGCGGACGATGCCGCCGCGCGCGGGCAGGCGACCAATCGCGACAAGGCCGGTGATTTTCGTTTGGCCGCATCTTCAGTGATCGTCGCGTCCGGCGGCATCGGCGGCAATTTCGATCTGGTGCGCAAGAACTGGCCGGTCGACCGGCTGGGGCCACCGCCGAAATCCATGGTGGCGGGCGTGCCGGCCCATGTGGATGGCCGGATGATCGGCATTACCGAGGAAGCTGGTGGCCGGGTGATCAATGGTGATCGCATGTGGCACTATACCGAGGGCCTGCAGAACTGGGATCCGATCTGGCCCAATCATGGCATCCGCATCCTTCCGGGGCCCTCATCCATGTGGTTCGATGCCGATGGCGAGCGGTTGCCGATTCCGTGTCTGCCGGGTTTCGATACGCTCTCGACGCTCAAGGAAATCCGCAAGCGGGGGCATGAGCACTCCTGGTTCGTGCTCACCCAGAAAATCATCGAGAAGGAATTCGCGCTCTCGGGCTCGGAGCAGAACCCGGACCTGACCTCCAAGAAATGGATGGAGGTGCTCAAGAGCCGCTTCGGCGCGAAGGGCGCTCCAGGGCCGGTGGAAGCGTTCAAGAAGAACGGTGCGGATTTCGTCGTGGCCGACGATCTGAACACGCTTGTCGAGGGCATGAACCGCCTCGCGCCGGACTATCATATCGAGACAGAGCGGCTTCGTGCGCAGATCGCTGCGCGCGACAAGCAGGTCGACAATCCATTCGCCAAGGATCTCCAGATCATCGCCATCAACGGGGCGCGGAATTATCGCGGTGACAAGCTGATCCGCACGGCCAGGCCGCACAAGATACTCGACAAGGACAAGGGGCCGCTAATCGCGGTGAAATTGCATATCCTCACCCGCAAGACGCTGGGCGGGCTCGAGACCGATCTCGATGCCCGGGTGCTTGGTGTGGGCGGCAATCCGGTTCCGGGCCTCTTCGCCGTGGGGGAGGCCGCCGGTTTCGGCGGTGGCGGTTATCACGGCTACAACGCACTTGAAGGCACTTTTCTCGGTGGCTGCATCTTCTCCGGCCGCAATGCCGGGCGTTCCGAGTATTGCGGATAATCCGCGCAAAGCAGGGGATGAGGTTAAGCAGGGCGTTGCCAGCGCAGGACTATGCGGTCAGTGTCGTTTCTCTTTTTACTTGGGGAGGCGCAGTTGTCGATCGTCAGCGCTGTCATTGCCGTTCTGGTGGCGGCCATTCATCTCTTTATCGTGTGGTTGGAAATGTTCGCCTGGGAGAGCAGGGGGCCGAAAGTCTTTCGCGGTTTGCCAAAGGACATGTTCGCGCCGACCAAGGCGATGGCTGCCAATCAGGGGCTCTATAACGGCTTTCTGGCAGCGGGTCTGATCTGGTCGTTGATGATCAGCAATCCGGTCTGGCAGTCACATATTGCGCTTTTCTTCTTCGGCTGTGTTGCCGCTGCGGGAATCTATGGCGCGGTCACCGTCTCGCGCCGGATTTTCTATGTTCAGGCGCTGCCGGCACTCCTTGGCATTGTTTCGCTGATGTTCTGAGCCGGGCCTATCCCGGATTCGCCGTCGAAAAACCGAACCAGATCGCTACGCAGGCGAGCAGTATTGCCAGAACCCGGCGGATGCGCCGGGAGCGTTCGGGGTCCGTCAGGAATGGCGCGAGACTGCCGGCAAGCAGCACGATGCCGCCATGGATGATGGTCGCGACAGCGACGTAAATCGCAACGAGAAGCAGGTTGGCGGCAAGGTTCTCGACCCCTTCCGGCAGGAATGCGGGGATGACGGTGAGAAAGAAGATCGCGGCTTTCGGGTTCAGAAGGTTGGTGACTAGGCCACGACGGAAGTGGGCCGCAGAGGAATGCTCGATTGCCTCCTCATCGCCCGAGCGCCAGGCATCGAAGGCGAGATAGAGCATGAAAGCCACGCCGCTCCAGCGCAGAACCTCGTAAGCCAGCGGCGAATTGGCGACGATACCGGCGAGCCCCATCGCGGACGCAGTGCCGATGGTCGCAAGGCCCAGCGCGATGCCGAGCACGGTGAGAAAACCGGCGCGTCTGCCTTCGCCGAGGGAGACCACAGCGAGGTATCCCATGTTCGGGCCGGGTGTGATCTCGATAATGGTCGAGGCAAGCAAGAACGCCAGCAAGTTTTCAAAGGACATGCCGGAACCTCACATCACCACGTATCCAACAGCAAACGCTTTAATTCATCGCGCAACGCAACTATACCGAATTTACGTCCGTCCGCATGCAAATCCCGAATAGGTCTTCCATGAATTTCGCCGCTCTGGGCCGCACCGCCCTCACTCTCCTGATCGGCGGTCTCGGGGCTGCGGTGGCATGGAGCACAGGCTTCCCGGCTCCTTTTCTAACCGGACCGGCGCTGGCCGTGACGATCGCGAGCCTTGGCGGTTTGAAACTGGATGTGGCGAACTGGTTCCGCAACGGCATGTTCGTGGTTCTCGGAACCACGATCGGCCAGACTGTGACGCCGGACGTTTTGTCCGCCGCGATCCGCTGGCCACTCTCCTTTGCCTGCCTCTTCGTCATGTTGCTCGTGATCATCGTGGTGTGTCGTGCTTTTCTCATGCGGCGATGGGGATTCGATCGGACCACCGCCCTTATGGGCGCGTTCCCCGGTCATCTGAGCTACGTTCTCGGCCTCTCCGAAGGCATCCGCGCCGATATCCCCACAGTCAGCGTGATCCAGAGCGTGCGGGTTCTGGCGTTGACGCTTTCGGTGCCGGTGATCGTTGCTGTCTTCGGCGACCTGCCCGAGGCCGCGCCGCAGCCCGCCGAGATTCTCGATGGCCGGCTTCTTATCGCCGTGCTGGCCCTGGCGGGAGCTGTCGGCTGGCTTTTCAAGCTCGCCAAATTTCCCGCAGCCTTTCTTCTCGGTGCCATGGCGGTGTCTGCGGTCCTCCACGGCGCAGAGATCGTCACCGCAGCGGTCCCGCCCTGGATGACAATCGCGGCCTTTATCGCGCTTGGCAGCATGATCGGCACCCGTTTCTCCGGCACGACGTTCGCTGAACTCAAGCGGTCAATGGCCGCCGGGGTCTTCGTCACCATCGCGTCGGTTGCGATTGCGGCCTTGTTTGCGCTGCTCGCCGCCTATCTGACCGGTTTTCCCGTTCCGTCGGTCCTCATCGCATTTGCGCCGGGTGGGCTCGAAACCATGGTGGCGATGTCGGTTCTACTGGGCTCAGATCCGACCTTCGTGGCGGCTCATCACGTCGCACGGCTGCTGATGCTGACGATGATCATCCCGCTCTTTCTGATCCGCGGCAAAAGGAATTGACCGCTTTGGCCTGAAAGGCATTGGAACGCGCGGCGATGACCCTTATGTGAGGGTCTGAATGAAGGCATGGGAGCGTCAATTGACCGTCACCAAGGAACAGATTCTCGACAAGCTGCGCAGCGTGCGCGGCCCGGACCTTGAAACCGATATCGTTACGCTCGGCATTGTGTCGGATATCTTTATCGCTGACGGGAAGGCCTACTTCTCTCTGACCGTTCCGGCCGAGAAGGCACAGGAACTCGAGCCCATGCGGATGGCCGCGGAAAAAGCGGCGCTGCAGGTCGAAGGCCTGAAAAGTGCGATGGTGGCGCTTACGGCTGCGCGTGAGGGCGGCAGTACGCCCGCGTCTTCGGCTCCGCCCCAACGTCCAGCGCAGGGCGGTCACGGCCATTCCCATGGCGGCGCGCCGGGGCAGGGTGGTGGCGCTCAGGGTGGCGGACGAGCAAAGGGTGAAATCCCCGGTGTGTCGAAGATCATCGCGGTGGCTTCGGGCAAGGGTGGGGTCGGCAAGTCGACGACCGCCGTCAACATTGCTCTTGCACTGAAGGCCAAGGGTCTCCGTGTCGGGCTCCTCGATGCCGACATCTACGGGCCTTCTGTCCCGCGGCTGACGGGCGTGAAAGGGCGTCCCGAGCAGCTTGAGGGCCGCATGCTGAAGCCGATGGAGAATTACGGGCTGAAGATCATGTCGATCGGCTTCCTCGTCGAGGAAGAGACGCCGATGATCTGGCGCGGTCCGATGGTGATGTCGGCGCTCACACAGATGCTGCGTGAAGTCGCATGGGGCGAGCTCGACGTTCTGGTCGTCGACATGCCGCCGGGTACCGGCGACGCACAGCTGACCATGGCGCAGCAGGTGCCGCTGGCGGGCGCGGTGATCGTCTCGACGCCGCAGGACTTGGCACTTCTCGACGCGCGCAAGGGCATCAACATGTTCAAGCGCGTCAATATCCCGATCCTCGGGCTGGTCGAGAACATGAGCCATTTCGTCTGCCCCGATTGCGGCGGCCGGCACGATATATTCGGCCATGGCGGGGCACGCGCGGAAGCTGAGAAGCTGGGCGTACCGTTCCTGGGCGAGGTGCCGCTTGCCATGCCGATCCGCGAGACGTCGGATGCCGGCAGACCGGTGGTCGCGTGCGAGCCGGATGGTCCGCATGCGAAAGCCTATCTCGCTATTGCCGAGGGCGTGAAGGCCGGGCTCGAGGGTGCCGGCGAGCAGGCCCGCGCAGCACCGAAGATCGTTTTCGAATAGGCCGCCGGTTCAGCTCCAGTTTTCCGCTGCCACCTGCTCCGCGCAGAGGCGACGGAAGAAGGCGAGGTTTTCCTGGTCCAGCGGATCGTCCGCGGGTTCCTCCTGGGAGGCGAACTTGACGATGACCGTGCGCGTTTCCGGGTCCACATAAAGAAACTGGCCGTGGATACCCACTGCCATGAAGGTCTGGCTTTCGCCTCCGAGCTGATACCACTGGCTGCGATAGCGGCCACCTGGCAGGAAGTCGGCCTGATCGCCTTCCGCCCAGATCTTCTCGTCTCCGTTCTTCATCATGTCTTCGATGAAACGCGCGGGGACGATGCGGCCCGATTGGCCCACGCCCTCGTTCATCATCATCTCGCCCAGAAGCAGAAGATCGTGCGGACGGCACGAGAACCCGCCTGCCGTGCGCGGCGCGCCGAAGCGGTCGACGGTCAGGAAGGCGTCGGCATAGGCGCCGAGCGGTTTCCAGATAAGATCCGACAGAAGATCGGGAAAACGACGGCCCGAGAGCGTCTCGATGACGATGCCCAGCATGTCGGAATTGGGAGACTGATAAGCATGTGCGCTACCATGGGGGCCTTCGCCCTTCCTGAGGCTGCAGAGCATCTTGAAAAGACCCTCGTCGGGCTGGCCCGGAACGGGAGGGTTCCACAGCATGGCGCGGCGATAGCGGGCGTAATCGCCGTCCGACATGTAGGATTCCTCGAAATCGAGGCTCACGCGCATGTCGAGAAGCTCGCGCAGAGTGGCGTCGCCAAAGGCGCTGTTGCGTGTTTCCGGCAGAATCATGCCGACGGAAAGTGCGGGATCTATAAGGCCGTCTTCTTCGAGAATAGCCAAAACCAGTGCGGTGATCGACTTCGTGATCGAGAACACGAGATGCGGATCTTCCCGTTCGACGCCCGTGGCATGCCATTCGGCAACAATCCGGCCATCGCGCGACATGAGGAAGCTGTCGGTCTGGCTGCGGGCGAGAAACCAGGCAACGGTTTCATCCGAACCGGGACGAATGGCGCTTGCCATGAGTTCCTGGTTATGGACGCGCTGGGGCAGCGGGCGAGGCGCATCCGTGCCGATCCGTGCGGAAGGCACCAATTCGGCAGCATTGCGAAACGACCATCGGCTGAAGGGTTGGCGGCGCCAATTCTCGAGTGTTGCCGCGGAGCGCGGAAAACCGTTCTTCTTTTCGAATTCGTCTTCGATTGCCATTGTGATTCCCAATTCCCTCGCTAACGTATTGAACCAAGCAAGGTTTCATCCGCGTAAATTGCACCGCTCTCGATTTGTGGAAAAAACCTGAATAAAAAGGTTCACTTTTTACCTTGAATCATTCTAAACTAGGATAGCCGATTGAGGAGTGCACGATGCGACTGACACGCCAGACCAACTACGCTATCCGGATATTGATGTATTGCGGCGCGAACAAGGGGCAACTCAGCCGCATCGCCGAGATTGCCAAGGCTTACAACGTTTCAGAACTGTTTCTGTTCAAGATCCTGCAGCCGCTGACCAAGGCCGGCCTCGTCGAGACCGTGCGTGGCCGCAATGGCGGTATTCGTCTGGGCCGTCCCGCCGAAGAGATCACCCTGGTTGACGTGGTTACCGTGACCGAAGAGAATTTCGCCATGGCGGAATGCTTCGAGAACGACATGGCGGATTGCCCGCTTGTCGATTCCTGTGGTCTGAACAGCGCGCTGCGCAAGGCACTCGGTGCCTTCTTCGAAGTTCTGTCACAATATTCGATCGATGATCTGGTCAAATCCCGTCCGTCGATCAATCATCTTCTCGGCATTGAGGAGCAACCTGCGGCCTGACCTCTGCGTTCGGGTTTCGGGTGGCTGATCAGCCCGAGGGAAACCCGATAATGGAGGCTTGCATGGCAGAGACGAAATCCGACTGGTGGCGTGGCGCTGTCATCTACCAGATCTATCCGCGCTCCTTTCAGGATTCCAACGGCGACGGCATGGGTGATCTCAAGGGGATCACCGACCGGCTCGATCATGTCGCTTCGCTCGGCGTCGACGCAATCTGGCTCTCGCCGATCTTCACCTCGCCCATGGAGGACATGGGCTACGATGTTTCCGACTATCGCGATATCGACCCGACATTCGGCACGCTCGAGGATTTCGAGAGGCTGATCGCGCGCGCCCACGAACTGGGGCTCAAGGTCATCGTCGACCAGGTCTATTCCCATTCATCCGACCGGCATCCCTGGTTCGAGGAAAGCCGCTCGTCGCGCGACAATCCCAAGGCCGACTGGTATGTCTGGGCCGACGCCGACGAGGACGGCTTCGTTCCCAATCATTGGCCCTCGGTCTTCGGTGGCTCGGCCTGGCAGTGGGATACCCGCCGGCGGCAATATTACCTGCACAACTTCCTCACCTCGCAGCCGGACCTGAACTTCCACAACAGGGCGGTGCAGGACGAGATTCTGGACATCATGGAATTCTGGCTCGACCGCGGCGTCGACGGGTTCCGGCTCGACACGGTGAACTACTATTTCCACGATCCGCGATTGAGGAACAATCCGCCGCTTATGACGAAGGCCGGACGGACCGCGGTGCGCCCCTATGACATGCAGGATCATGTCTATTCCAAGACCCGGCCAGAGAATGTTCCGTTTCTGAGACGCATGCGCGCCACGATGGACAAGTACGATGCTAGGATGATGGTCGGCGAAGTCGGCGAAAGCCACAAGGCGAACGCCATCATGGCCGAGTATACCGCCGACAGCGACAAGCTGCACATGGCTTATTCCTTCGAGATGCTGAGCGACGAATTCTCCGCCGCGCATTTCCGCAATTGCGTGAAAGCTTTTTACGACGCGGCGCGCGCCCGCAATGGCTGGCCGTGCTGGAGCTTTTCCAATCACGACGTCATTCGTCACGTCAGCCGCTGGGTCAAGCATTCCGAAGATCTCGATGCGCTCGCGCGTCAGGCGGCGGCGCTTCTTCTCTCGCTCGAAGGCACGATCTGCCTCTATCAGGGCGAGGAACTGGGCCAGACCGAAACGCAGCTCGCCTTCGAGGAACTGGTCGATCCCCCCGGCATCACCTTCTGGCCGGAATACAAGGGCCGCGACGGCTGCCGCACGCCGATGGTCTGGCAGGCGCAGGCCGAGCATGGTGGATTTTCCGACGCCAAGCCATGGCTACCGGTCAAGCCGGAACAGGCTTCGCGTGCCGTCGACCGTCAAGAGGGCGATCCCAGTTCGGTGCTCGCCTATTATCGCGAGATACTGGCCTATCGAAAAGGTTCGGACGCCTTGATGACCGGCGTGACGACTTTTGCTAATCTCCCCGAGCCGGTGCTCGGCTTCGCGCGCGGCGAGGGGGATGACGGGCTGTTATGCCTGTTCAATCTCTCCAATGCGCCGCAGACGCTGACGCTTGGTGAGAAGGCCTCGCCGGAGCCTGTCTCGCGGAACTACGAGATGGCCGGTGAGATCCTGAAGCTCAGCGCTAATGGTTTTGTGCTGATCAAGGGGTTGTCGGCGGACAGCGTGAAGGCTGAGTGAGGGGGCCACTCTCTCGTCATGCCCGGACTTGATCCAAGTCCAGCGAAGCGACGACGTTGCGCCGGGCATTCATTCCGTTTGGCCTACATCACGGGATGGATTCTCGGGTCGCGCTGCGCTTGCCCGGAAACGACGAAATGAAGGTTATGCCTCGATGATCTCGAAGGCGTCGACATCGACCATGCCGCGGTCGGAGATCTTCAGGTGGGGGATGACCGGCAGAGGCAGGAAGGCGAGCTGGAGGAAGGGTTCTTCCAGCGTACCGCCTAGATCGCGGGCGGCCTGGCGGAGCGGGATCAGCAGTTCGCGGACGGTCTCGTAGGGTTCGAGGCTCATCAGGCCCGCGACGGGCAGGGCGATTTCGGCCTTTACCTTCTCGCCCTCTGCCACCACGAAGCCGCCGCCGATCTCCGCCATGCGGTTGGCGGCTGTCGCCATCGAGACCTCGTCTGCACCGATGACGCAGAGATTGTGGCTGTCATGGCCGACGGTCGAAGCAATGGCACCGCGCTTGAGGCCAAAACCCTGCACGAAGCCGGTCGAGATATTGCCGTTCTTGCCGTGGCGCTCGATGACCGTGACCTTGAGGATATCGCGGTCGATATCGGCGTGTTTCTCGCCCTCGGAAACATCGAGATCGAGCATGCGCTTTTCAGTGATGATCTTGCCCGGCAGGATGCCTATGACGGCGGTCTCGGCATTGTTCTTGCGCACGGCGAAGGTGGCTGGCTCGACCTTCGGTGCCTTCACGCTTTCAAGGCCCACGGGCGCAACATTCTCGCGGGTGGCGAAGAGTTCGTCACTCACGAGACGACCGGCGGAGAACACCATCTGGGCATTACAGTCTTCCAGACTGTCGAGCACCACGATATCGGCCCGCCAGCCGGGGGCAACGAGGCCGCGATCGCGCAGGCCGAAGGCACGGGCTCCGGAAATCGAGGCCGCGCGATAGACGGCAAGGGGATCGGCGCCCTCGGCGATCGCATGGCGGATCATGTAGTCGAGATGGCCGTGCTCGGCGATGTCGAGCGGGTTGCGGTCGTCGGTGCACAGTGCGAGGAAGGGCGAGTTGCGCTCGGTCATGATGGGGATAAGGGCGTCGAGATCGCGGCTGACCGAGCCTTCGCGGACGAGAATGTGCATGCCCTTGGAGAGCTTTTCGAGCGCCTCCTCAGCAGTCGTCGTCTCATGGTCGGTGCGAATGCCGGCCGACAGATAGCCGTTGAGCGCGTAGCCCCGCACCAGCGGCGCATGACCGTCGATATGGCCGCCCTGAAACGCTTCGAGCTTGGCCATGCAGACGCGGTCCTTCGCCAGCAGTCCCGGGAAGTTCATGAACTCGGCGAGACCGATGACCTTCGGGTGATCGCGGAAGGGAAGCAGATCCTCGATCTTCAGTTCCGCGCCGGCGGTCTCCAGATGGGTTGCCGGAACGCAGCTCGAAAGCTGCACGCGCACATCCATGATGGTGCGTTCGGCGGAATCGAGGAAGAAGCGGATGCCGGGTGAGCCGAGAACATTGGCGATCTCGTGCGGATCGCAGATCGCGGTGGTGATGCCGCGCGGCAGAACGCAGCGGTCGAATTCATGCGGGGTGACGAGCGAGGATTCGATATGGAGATGGGTGTCGATGAAGCCCGGCACCACGATGCGGCCGGAGATGTCGATCTCCTCGACGCCCTCATAGCTCTCCAGCGTTCCGACAATCGTCTCGCCGCAGATGGCGATGTCGCCCTCGCGCAATTCACCGGTGACGAGATCGTAGAGCCGTCCGCCCTTCAGGACGATATCGGCTTTCGCCTTGCCCTGTCCCTGGTCGATGCGGTCGGTGAGGCGGCTGGTCATGGGGAGGCTCCGTTCGAATCTTTGTCGCGTACTATAGCAAAACGGCCGGCGTTGCCGCCGGCCGCATGAGTTTTCTGAAGCTCGGGGGCCTTATTCCACGGTCACCTTGTCGGTGATGTCCGCGGTCCAGGCGCCCGAGGGCTCTTTCTCGATGATCTTCTGGTCGAGAAGGGCCTGAGCGGTACGCTCGTAGGCTGCTTCGATCAGCTTGGCATCGGGCTCGCCGATCAGCTTGGCGACTTCGCCCATCATCCGCTTCTGGTGGTTTTCGTCCTGTCCGCCATTGTCCATGACGATTTCAGCTGCTTCGTCCGGGTTCTCGATGGCGTATTTCCAGCCCTTCATGGAAGCCGAAACGAAACGCACCATCTTGTCGGCGAAGGCAGGATCCTTGAGATCGTCTTCCATGGCATAGAGGCCGTCCTCGAGAAGATCGACGCCCATTTCCGAATAGTTGAAAACGACGAGATCCTCCGGCTTGTAGCCGGCGTCCATCAGCTGCCAGTATTCGTTGTAGGTCATCACCGAGATGCAGTCGGCCTGCTTCTGGATCAGCGGCTGGACGTCGAAGCTCTGCTTGAGCACGGTCACGCCGTCATCTCCGCCTTCCGTCGAGATGCCGAGCTTGTTCATCCAGGCATAGAACGGATATTCGTTACCGAAGAACCAGACGCCGAGCGTGTGGCCAGGGAAGTCGTCGGTGGTCTGGATCGGGCCGTCCTTCGGGCAGACCAGCTCCATGCCGGCCTTCTTGAAGGGTTGTGCGATGTTGACGAGGCCGACGCCCTTTTCACGCGCGGCAAGCGCGCCGCCCATCCAGTCGACGATGACATCCGCGCCGCCGCCGGCGATCACTTGTTCCGGCGCGATATCGGGCCCGCCCGGCTTGATGGTGACGTCGAGATCGGCGTCTTCGTAAAAGCCCTTGTCCTTGGCAACGTAGTAGCCGGCGAACTGTGCCTGGGCCACCCATTTGAGCTGCAGGGTCACCTCGTCGGCGGCATGGGCGCCGCCGGCGAGAACCGTCATGGTGACGGCGGTAGCAAGAGTGCTGAGCATTTTTTTCATGCGTTTGTTCTCCTCTGGAAGTGGCCCCGCGCTATCAACGATAGCTCGGATGCCAGAATGTCACGATCCGCTCGGCAAGTGCGAGTAGACCGTAGAACACGGACCCCACCACGGCTGCGAGCGCGATTTCCGCCCACACCATGTCGAGGTTCATCCGACCGACTTCGGTCGAAATGCGAAAGCCCATGCCGACGACCGGCGTACCGAAGAATTCGGCCACGATCGCACCGATAAGCGCGAGAGTCGAATTGATCTTGAGGGCGTTGAAAATGAAGGGCATGGCGACCGGCAGACGCAGCTTGCCCAGCACCTGCCAGTGGCTGGCGCCGTAGGTGCGCATCAGGTCGCGCTCCATGTGACCGGTGGCCGCGAGGCCCGCGAGCGTATTCACCAGCATCGGGAAGAAGGTCATGACGACCACGACGGCGGCCTTCGAATGCCAGTCGAAGCCGAACCAGATCACCATGATGGGCGCGATGCCGATCATCGGGAGAGCCGCGACCATGTTGCCGATGGGCAGGAGCCCGGCCGCGAGAAACCGGAAACGATCGGCGAGCACTGCGACAACGAAGCCCGAGAGCGTGCCGATCAGGTAACCGATCAGCACCGCCTTCATGACTGTCTGTACGAAATCGGCAGCCAGAATGTTGGTCGAGGTGACGATACGCGCGCCGATGGAGGAGGGAGGGGGCAGCAGCACGAAGGGAACCCCGCCGCCGCGTGTGAGCGCTTCCCAGAGGATCAGGATCCAGACGCCGAAAATGGCGGGAACGACCAGCGCAATCGTGCGCTGTGCCGTGAGCGAGGTCAGCTTCATTTCCGAGAGAACGGTGACCAGCCGCCAGGCGAGAAGCCAGGCGGCTGCCAGTGCAGCGAAATAGCCGAAGGTCGCCGTACCGAACGCGTCGGCCAGCCCTCCGATCAGCAGCCAGGCTGCACCGTGGCTGGCAATCGCGAGTATGCCGGCTTCGATCGCTGGGCGCAGCTTCAGCGTCGAGAGAACCGACGCGCCAATCACGATTGCCGCGACCAGAAGCGAAGCCCCGGTGTCCATCGTGGCCGTAAACGGCAGGCCGATCAGGCTTGCGAGACCTGCGACGAGCCCGGCGACTGCCTGCCAGTTGGGGCGAAACCCGCTCATGGCTTCACTCCCATCCGGCGTTCGACGGTGCGTCCGATGATATCGACGAGGCTCACCAGCAAGATGGCGCAGATCGAGCCCGCGATCAGCGCTGCGAAGATGTCGATGGTCTGGCTGTAATAGGAGCCGGCAAGCAGTTTGGAGCCGATGCCGGCGACCGCACCTGTCGGCAGTTCACCGACGATCGCACCGATGAGAGAAGCGGCGATCGCGACCTTGATGGAGGCAAAGAAGAACGGCACCGACGCGGGGATCCTGAGCTTCCAGAGCACCTGCGAAGAGCTCGCCGAATAGGTGCGCATGAGATCCATGTGCAGGATGTCGGGCGAGCGCAGGCCCTTCACCATGCCGACTGCAACGGGGAAGAAGGACAGATAGGTCGAGATCAGGGCCTTAGGCAGAAGCCCGGTGACGCCGATGGCCGCCAGCAGAACAATGATCATCGGCGCCACCGCCAGGATCGGCACGGTCTGCGAGGTAATGATCCAGGGCAGCAGCGACTTGTCGAGCGCTTTCACATGGACAATCGAGATCGCGATGACGACACCGAGCGCGGTGCCCATCGCGAAGCCCAGGAGTGTGGCGGAAAGCGTGACCCAGGAGTGGTAGATCAGGCTGCGGTTGGAACTGAGCTTGACGCCGACGGTGTATTTCCAGAACGCGGCTGCGACCTGATGCGGCGCGGGCATGGTGGGCTTGGGCTGTGACCACGTCTTGAGGACGAACTCCATCCCCTCGGTCTGCTCGCCCGCGCGTTTTTCGAAGTCGCGCAGCACCGGCGCGTTGAGCGCCACCGCCGCGCCGTACCAGATGACCACGATCGCTGCGAGAATTGTGAGGATCGGCACCAGCCGTCCGGTGAGAAAGTCGCGCATGGGGATCATGAGCCGGCCTCAAGCCTCATCGCTGTGGCCCTCGCGCAGTCCGTCGCGGACCTGATGAGCGATCCGGAGGAATTCCGGGGTTTCGCGAATATCGAGCGGGCGGTCGTCGCCGAGATTGCAGTCGATGATCTCGTGGATGCGGCCCGGGCGCGGGCTCATGACCACGATCTTGGTCGACAGATAGACGGCTTCCGGGATCGAGTGCGTAACGAAGACCACCGTTTTCTTGGTGGTCGCCCAGAGCTTCAGAAGTTCTTCATTGAGGTGGTCGCGGACGATCTCGTCGAGCGCGCCGAAGGGTTCGTCCATCAGGAGCATGTCGGGTTCGACCGCGAGTGCGCGGGCAATGGATGCGCGCTGCTGCATGCCTCCGGACAGCTGCCACGGAAACTTTTTCTCGAAGCCTGAGAGGTTGACGAGATCAAGATTGCGCTTGATACGGGCGGCCTTTTCCTCCGCACTCAGTCCCATGATTTCCAAGGGCAGGGCCACGTTCTTGGCGATCGTGCGCCAGGGAAAGAGGGCTGCCTGCTGAAAGACGTAGCCATAGGCGCCATCGAGACGGGCATTTTCAGGCGTGGTGCCGTTGACGGTGATCGAGCCCGCAGTCGGTTTTTCCAGATCGGCGATCACGCGCAGAAGCGTGGTCTTGCCACAGCCGGACGGGCCGATGAGGGAGACGAATTCACCCTTCTCGATATCGAGCGTGATATCGGACAGCGCCTGGACAGAGCCGTCGCCGGTCTGGAAGACGAGATCCAGGTTTTTTGCTGAAATGACTGGCATTGTACTCATACCGACCGCGTAATTCCCCCATCCACCCTGATGTTCTGGCCCGTGATATACCCTGCACCTTCGGAGGCCAGAAACGCAATGGTTTCCGCGATTTCCTCGACTTTTCCATAGCGTTCCATGGGGATGCGTTCGCGGAATGCCTCTTTTTCCGGCAGGCTGTCTATGAACCCCGGCAAGACATTGTTCATGCGCACATTGTCGGGCGCATACTTGTCCGAATAGAGCTTGCAGAAGGCGGCGAGGCCGGCGCGGAAGACGCCTGAGGTCGGGAAGACCGGATCAGGCTCGAAGGCGGCAAAAGTGGAGATGTTGATGATTGTTCCCGCCTTCTGCTCGACCATGATCGGGGTCACGAGGCGGGTCGGGCGGACAGCCGAAAGCATGTAGACATCGAGACCGGTGTGCCAGTCCTCGTCGGTCAATTCGAGCACCGGCGCGCGCGGTCCGTGGCCTGCGGAATTGACGAGGACGTCGACGCGGCCCCAGCGCTCCAAGGCCCCGTCGACGAGCTTCTTCAGGTCATCCTCGCTCTGGTTCGAGCCGGTGACGCCGAGCCCACCGAGTTCCTCGGCCAGCGCCTCGCCCTTGCCGGAGGAGGAGAGGATCGCGACCGCGTGGCCGGTCTCGGCGAGTTTGCGCGCCGCGGCTGCGCCCATGCCGGAGCCTCCCGCGGTGACGAGTGCGACCTTCATCATGACAGCTCTCCCTTTTTCGGTGCCGCAGGTTCTACGCCCACAGTTTTGGTTCTGCGAACTCGATCGAATTGCCCGCCGGATCGCGGACATAGATCGAGCGCGCACCGTTCGGCCATTCGAAATCGGCCTCGATCTCGATGCCGGCACTTTCCAATCTCTCGTGCCAGGCCTTCAGTGCCGCCGCATCGGCGGCAAAGCAGAGATGTCCCTGTCCTTCCGCGCCGTGCGGCGGGACGGGGAGCTTCGCGTTGGCTGTCGGTATGCGCGTCTGTTCGGCGATGAAGAGAAGCACCACGGTGTCGCCCGCTCGGTAGAAGACATGCCGGCCTTCCACCTCGGTGATCTTTTCGAGGCCGAGTACATCGCCATAGAAGCCCTTCGCCGCGTCGAGGTTATCGATATACAACGCGGCTTCGAGCACGCCGGAGAGGGGCGGGGTGGCGCTGGCGTTGACCAAGCCTCACACCCCCGATGCCGGAATGCCTGAGCGCTCGATCTTGCGCGGGGCAGAGATTTCCTTCCACGTCGAGAGCGCCTTGTTCACCGCGCCATAGGGTTCGCGCTTGACGAACTTGCCCCAGCCTTCCTCGTTGGTCATCTTGCCGTCGGTCACCGAGACCTTGCCGCGCGAGAGCGTAAAGCGGGGCAGGCCCTTGACGGTTTTGCCTTCGAAGACGTTGTAGTCGATCGCCGACTGCTGGGTCTTCGCGGAGATGGTTTTTTCCTTCTCGGGGTCCCAGACGACGATATCGGCGTCGGCGCCGACGAGGATCGCGCCCTTCTTCGGATAGACGTTGAGAATCTTGGCGATATTGGTGGAGGTGACGGCGACGAACTCGTTCATTGTCAGTCGTCCGGTGGCGACACCATAGGTCCAGAGCATCGGCATGCGGTCCTCAAGACCGCCGGTGCCATTCGGGATCTTGGTGAAGTCGCCCACCCCGAAGCGCTTCTGCTCGGTGGTGAAGGCGCAATGGTCGGTGGCGACCACCTGCAGTGAGCCCGATTGCAGGCCGGCCCAGAGCGAATCCTGATGGTTCTTGTTGCGGAACGGCGGCGACATCACGCGGCGGGCCGAATGGTCCCAATCCTTGTCGAAATATTCGCTTTCATCGAGCGTCAGGTGCTGGATCAGCGGCTCGCCATAGACACGCATGCCGTTCTGGCGCGCACGACGGATGGCCTCGTGGCTCTGCTCGCAGGAGGTGTGGACGACATAGAGCGGCACACCTGCCATGTCGGCGATCATAATGGCGCGGTTGGTGGCCTCGCCCTCGACCTGCGGCGGGCGCGAATAGGCGTGCGCCTCGGGGCCGTTATTGCCTTCTGCCAGGAGACGGGCCGAGAGATCGGCCACCACGTCGCCGTTTTCGGCATGGACCAACGGCATGGCGCCGAGTTCAGCACAGCGCTGGAAGGAGGCGTACATCTCGTCGTCCTGCACCATCAACGCGCCCTTGTAGGCCATGAAGTGCTTGAAGGTGTTGATGCCCTTTTCGCGGACGACCGTCTCCATCTCGTTGAAGACCTGCTCGCCCCACCAGGTGATCGCCATGTGGAACGAGTAATCGCAATTGGCGCGGGTCGACTTGTTGTCCCAGCGCTGCAGCGCTTCGAGCAGCGATTGGTCCGGGTTGGGCAGGCAGAAATCGACCACCATCGTGGTGCCGCCTGCGAGAGCCGCGCGGGTGCCGCTTTCGAAATCGTCGGAGGAGTAGGTGCCCATGAAAGGCATTTCGAGGTGGACGTGCGGGTCGATGCCGCCCGGCATCACGTAGCAGCCGGTCGCATCCAGCGTCTCGTCGCCCGAAAGATCCGGGCCGATCTCGGTGATTATGCCGTTCTCGATCTTCACATCCGACTTGTAGGTCAGGTCGGCCGTGACGATGGTTCCGTTCTTGATGACCTTGCTGCTCATTTTCATTCCCCTTGTCTCATTCTTTCGTTTGGTCGGATCAATCGGCGTAGGAAGGGTCCTCCGCGTCGAGGATCCGTTTCATTTCGGCGAAATGGGCCTGTTCGGCATCCTTGTAGACGTCCCATTCCGCAGCCGTCGCCTCGGCGAGGTCGTGCGGCATGATGTTGATTTCGCGGCCCGTCGAATAGGCAAGCACCATGGTCCGCGCCGCGCGTTCGAGGTGGTACATCGCGTCAAAGGCTTCGGCGACCGTCTGGCCGACAGTGGTGGCACCATGATTGCCCATCATGACAGCCGAATGGTTGCCGATGGTGGCTGCGATGCGCTCGCCCTCGGCTTCCTCGGTGGCGATGCCGCCGAAAGACCGGTCGATGGCGAGGCGATTGTAGAAGCGTGCGGTAACCTGATCGATCGGGTAGATCGCCGGGTCCTTCAGTGTCGCGAGCGTCGTCGCATAGGGCGGGTGCAGGTGCAGCGCCACGCGGGCGTGCGGCAGATTGCGATGGATTGCCGAATGGATCGACCAGGCGGACGGATCCGGCGCATCCTCGCGATTCATCGTTTCGGGATCGTCGGCATCGACCAGCAGAAGTTCGGACGCCTTCGCCCGCGAGAAGTGCTTCCAGCGCGGATTGACGAGGAACTTTTTTCCGTCCGGCGAGACGGCGGCGGAGAAGTGATTGGCCACGCCCTCGTGCCAGTCGTTGCGTGCGGCGAGCCGGAGGGCCGCTGCGAGATCGATGCGGAGCTGGTGCTCGTCGGTCTTGTCGATCGGAATGACTTTGGCTGTATCGCTCATCTGTTTCCTCCGGTTGTCCCTGTCAGGGTCGCAATGTCGCCAGCTTGATGCCGAAGCCGATGAAGATCGCCCCGGTCGCGCCCTTGATCCATCGCTGCACGCGGCCGCTCCGGACAACGATGGAAAGCCGATCGAAAAGCAGCACCATCGGGACGAACCATGCAGCGTTCAGCGCGGCATGGATGGTCACCAGCAGATAGGCCGAAGCCGGCGAAACCGTGTCATGCGGGATGAACTGCGGGAAAGCAGCGAGGTAGAACATCGCCACCTTGGGGTTCAGTGCGTTGGTCAGAAAGCCCTCGACGAATGCCGTCGTCAGCCTCCGCCTGCGACGTGCCGGAGCGACCTCGGCAACAGCGGCGAGCCCGTTGTGCCATGCCTGGCGCAGCGCCTTGACGCCGATCCAGATCAGATAGCCTGCGCCCAGAAGCTTGACGGCCAGAAAGAGGTTGGCCGACTGCATGAGAATGAGCGACAGGCCGAAGATCGCAAATGTGCCGTGGACGAAGAAGGCGACCACGAAACCGGCGATATTGGCGAAACCCGCCGCGCGGCCCGAGGTGGGAACCGTCTTTGCGATGAGTACGCCATTGGGGCCAGGCGACATGATCAGAAGTGCTGCCATGGCGGCGAAGGCGAAGATGGTTGCGGTGGTCATGACGATTTACTCCACGATCTCCGCAGTCTCGACCACGGCATGCATGAGTACGTCGGCGCCGGCGGCGGCCCATTCCTTCGAGATTTCCTCGGCCTCGTTGTGGCTGAGGCCGTCAACGCAGGGGCACATGACCATGGCGGTCGGGGCCACGCGGTTGATCCAGCAGGCGTCGTGACCGGCGCCGGAAATGATGTTGCGGTGGGAATAGCCCAGCCGCTCGGCGGCATCGCGGATGGCGGTCACGCATTTTTCGTCGAAGGTGACTGGGTCGAAGCCGCCGGTCTTCTCGAATTCGATGCCGAGGCCCATCTCGTCGCAGATCTTCTTCGCACCCTCCTTGAGGCGCTTTTCCATGTCCTCGATGACGGCGAGGTTGGGCGAGCGGAAGTCGACGGTGAAGACGACCTTGCCGGGTATGACGTTGCGCGAGTTTGGATAGACTTCGATGTGACCTGCCGCGCCCACAGCGTCGGGCTTGTGGCTCCAGGCGATCTCGTCGACGAGTTCGAGCACGCGGGCCATGCCGAGCCCGGCATTCTTTCGCATCGGCATCGGTGTGGAGCCGGTATGGGCGTCCTTGCCGGTGATCGTCACCTGCGTCCAGGAGAGGCCCTGACCGTGGGTGACGACGCCGATATCCTTGCCCTCTGCCTCGAGGATCGGGCCCTGCTCGATATGGAGTTCGAAGAAGGCGTGCATCTTGCGCTGGCCCACTTCCTCGTCGCCCTTCCAGCCGATGCGCTCGAGCTCCACGCCGAAGGTCTTGCCCTTGGCGTCGGTGCGCGCATAGGCCCAATCCTGCTCGTGGATGCCGGCGAAGACGCCCGAGGCGAGCATGGCGGGCGCAAAGCGCGTGCCTTCCTCATTGGTCCAGTTGGTGACAACGATCGGGTGCTTCGTCTTCACGCCCAAATCGTTGAGGGTGCGGACGAGTTCAAGTCCGCCGAGAACGCCCAGAACGCCGTCATACTTGCCGCCGGTCGGCTGGGTATCGAGGTGCGAGCCGACATAGACGGGAAGCGCATCGGGATCTGTGCCGGGGCGGGTCATGAACATGTTGCCCATGGTATCGACGCCCATGGTCATGCCCGCATCCTCGCACCATTTCTGGAACAGTTTGCGGCCTTCGCCATCCTCGTCCGTGACGGTCTGGCGGTTGTTGCCGCCCGCCACGCCGGGGCCGATCTTCGCCATCTCCATCAAGGAGTCCCAGAGCCTGTCGGCGTTGATTTTCATGTTAGCTGCCGGTGCGGCCATGGTTGGTCTCCTGTCAGTCCGAAACGTGTATTCTGGAGCCGGGCATGACGGTCATGTCCGGCCGGGTATAGCTTTGGGGCGGGATTGGTCTGGCGGCGTCGCGCAATGCGGCTGCCGAAGGCTGCGTTATGGCCCGGGAGAGGGCCATCAATCGACCTCGTTGAGGACGGTGCGCAGCGTATCGATGATCTGGTCGATCTGGTCTTTCGAGATGATCAGCGGCGGCGAGAGCGCGATGATGTCGCCGGTCGTACGGATCAACAGTCCCTTCTCCCAGGCACGCAGGAAGCACGAGAAGGCGCGCTTGGTCGGCGAACCCGCAATCGGTTCGAGTTCCACTGCGCCGACCAGACCGATGTTGCGGATATCGATGACGTGCGGTTCGCCCTTGAGCGAATGCAGGCCCTCTTCCCAGTAGGGGGCGAGCTCGTTTGCGCGCTCGAAAAGGCCTTCTTCCTTGTAGGTCTCGATGGTGGCGAGACCGGCGGCCGAGGCGATCGGATTGCCCGAATAGGTGTAGCCGTGGAAGAACTCGATGAGATGTTCCGGACCGTTCATGAAGGCGTCGTGGATCTCGGGTGTGACGAAGACCGCGCCCATGGGGATCACGCCGTTGGTCAGGCCCTTGGCGGTCACCATGATATCCGGCTTCACGCCGAAATAATCCGCAGCGAAAGGCGCACCGAGACGGCCATAGCCGGTAATGACTTCGTCGAAGATCAGAAGAATGCCGTGCTGGGTGCAGATCTCGCGCAGCTTCTGCAGGTAGCCCTTCGGCGGTATCAGCACGCCGGTCGAACCCGCGACCGGTTCCACGATCACCGCTGCGATGGTGGAGGGGTCGTGCAGTGTGACGATTCGGGTGAGCTCGTCGGCCAGATCGGCGCCGTGCTCGGGCACGCCCTTCGTGAATGTGTTCTTGCCGGGCAGGTGTGTATGGGGCAGGTGGTCGACGCCGGTCAGAAGCGTGCCGAACATCTTGCGGTTGGCCACGATGCCGCCCACCGAGATGCCGCCGAAATTGACGCCGTGATAGCCACGCTCGCGACCGATCAGGCGGAAGCGTGACCCGTCACCCTTGGCGCGGTGATAGGCGAGCGCGACCTTGAGCGCGGTGTCGACGGACTCCGAACCGGAATTGGTGAAGAGGACATGGCCCATGTGATCGGGGGCGATGTCGATGAGACGATTGGCGAGTTCGAACGCCTTCGGGTGGCCCATCTGGAACGCGGGCGCGTAGTCAAGCTCTCCCGCCTGCTGGCGGATCGCCTCGGTGATCTTCGGACGGCAATGGCCGGCATTGACGCACCAGAGCCCGGCGGTGCCGTCGAGGATCTCGCGACCGTCGGAGGAGGTGAAATGCATGTCCTTCGCGGCGACCAGCATGCGCGGGTCTTGCTTGAACTGGCGATTGGCCGTGAACGGCATCCAGAATGCACGAAGGTCGTTCGGCGTGACGGTGGTACGGTTCGACATGTGTTCCCCATAGCCTGAAGCTAATGTATCCAGTCAGTGCCCGTTTTTGTGGTGCTTGGTTCCGTGCGCAAAGCTGTGCTACGGAAATTGACTGTTTGATAAAACTCTATCAGCGCCAATGGTGCGGTCAAGGGTGAAAGCGGCGATTGGGAGGAGGTGAACGTGGGGGTGAATTTTGCGAATGACGCAGCCGGACGGGTGGAGGCATAGCGGCGATGGATCATAATCCGGAACCGCGCAAGACGCGCATTCAGACCGAGAACGAGGCCCGCATTCTCGACGCAGCGCTTGACGCTTTCTCCTTGCACGGTTTCCGTGGCGCCACGGTCGACCAGATCGCCGAGGGCGCCGGCATGTCGAAGCCCAATCTGCTCTATTATTTCCGCCGCAAGCAGGACATTTACGAGGCCCTGATCGACCGGCTTCTCGACACCTGGCTCGAGCCGCTCGAAAGCCTCAACGAGAACGGTGATCCCATTCCCGAACTCAGGATGTATATCCGCCGCAAGCTGGAAATGTCGCGGGACTTTCCGCGCGAGAGCCGGCTTTTCGCAAACGAGATACTGCAGGGTGCCCCGCGGATCACAAGGATGCTCGAGACCCGTCTCAAGGAGTTGGTGGACGAGAAGTCCGAGGTGATTTCAGGCTGGATGAAGGCCGGGCGTCTCAACAAGGCCGACCCGCGCCACATGATTTTTTCGATCTGGTCGACGACGCAGCATTACGCCGATTTCGACGTCCAGGTCCGTGCTGTTCTCGGTCCAGACAGGGGCGGAGACGGGCGCTTCGAGGATGCCGCACGCTATCTCGAAACACTGTTTCTCGACGGATTGAAACCGCGGCCTTGAGAACTGCGCATGCGCTCTAGATAGACCTCCATGACCCGACCCGAAGGGCCGAACCAATAAAGGAGGTCGTCCATGACCCAGACATCCGACACGAACCGCCAGATGGTGCTGGCCGAGCGTCCGAAGGGCGAGCCCGACGACAACACGCTGCGCATGGAGACGGTCTCCGTACCGGAACCCGGCGACGGCGAAATGCTGCTCAGAACAGTCTATCTCTCGCTCGATCCCTATATGCGCGGGCGGATGAGCGACGCACCGTCCTATGCGGCTCCCGTTGAAATCGGCGGTGTGATGACCGCCGGTACCGTCAGCCGTGTGGTCAAGAGCAACCTCAAGGGCTTCGAACAAGGCGACTGGGTGCTCTCGCAGGGCGGCTGGCAGGATTACTCGATCTCCAAGGGCGAGGGGGCCATGAACCTCGGCAAATCGCCCGATCATCCCTCCTGGGCACTCGGGATTCTGGGCATGCCAGGCTTTACCGCCTGGGCGGGGCTGACGCAGATCGGTGCACCGAAGGAAGGCGAAACGATCGTTGTTGCGGCCGCCACAGGCCCCGTCGGCGCAACGGTCGGTCAGATCGGCAAGATCCTCGGCTGCCGTGTCGTCGGTATCGCGGGCGGCCCGGACAAGTGCAAGCACGCGGTCGATGACCTCGGTTTCGACGCCTGCATCGACCACAAGGCGGATGACTTTGAATCCCAACTCAAGTCAGCATGTACGGACGGGATCGATGTTTATTTCGAGAACGTCGGCGGCAAGGTTCTCGATGCGGTCATCCCGCTTCTCAACGTCAATGGACGCGTGCCGCTCTGCGGTCTCGTTTCCGGTTACAATGCGACGAGCCTGCCCGATGGTCCTGACCGCATGAACTGGCTGATGGGGCAGATCCTGCGCAAGCAGCTTACCGTGCGCGGTTTCATCATCTTCAACACGTTCGGTCATCTCTATCCGGAGTTTTCCGAGGCAATGGGTGGTTGGCTCAAGGACGGCAGGATCAAGTACCGCGAGGAAATGATCGACGGGCTCGAGAATGCCCCGAGTGCTTTTGTCGGACTTCTGAAGGGTGAGAATTTCGGCAAGCGCGTGATCCGCGTCGGGCCGGACGACTGAAGATAACGATTTATCGTCCGGGCGAAGCGCGGCTCGTTCCTTTGGCGACTTGCCGCTAGCTTCGCCCGTAAGGCAGCCACGATCAGGCCGCGGCGCGTTTGACCGGATGGATCATCCTGGAGGAGATTGCGATGCGGTTCCAGGTGTTGATCATCGATACAGCTACCGTCAGGCGTGTGAGGTCGGGGGCATCGAATTCTCGGGCGACTTCGTCGTAAAGGTGATCTGTCACGCCGCCGTCGGCAATCCGCGTCAGGGCTTCGGTCCAGGCCAAGGCCGCCCGCTCGCGCGCCGAAAAGAGCGGGGAATCGCGCCAGGCTGAAACGAGATAAAGCCGCTGCTCCGTCTCTCCATCGGCGCGGGCTTCGCGGGTGTGCATTTCCACGCAATAGGAACATCCGTTGATCTGTGACGCTCGCAGTTTGACGAGGTGGAGCAACCCGGCCTCGAGGCCGCATGTGTCGACCGCAGAGCTGAGTTCGGCAACCGCAGTCATGATCTTCGGTTCGGTTTCAAAATAGTTCAGACGAGGCTTCATGGTAGTTCCTTTTCTGGGGTTGAGGGGGATCATTTCGACCGACGGCTGTTGGTCTCGATGAAGGCGCAGCCGCGCGCGATCACGCGCGGATCAGCCGTTGAGACGTGCTCCTTCGTCAGTTCGTCGAGACTGACCTGAGACAGGGCTGTCCGATAGGCTTTTTCAGCCCGCAGCATCGCCATCTTGATGCCGCACGGGTGGGGATAGGCGCCGTCCGGCAGGGGATCGGGGCCGGCGCGCCGGATTTCGTTGCAGCGAAAGGCGGGCTCGCGACCCTCGATCGCGAGGACGATATCGAGAAGTGTGATCGCCGTGGCCGGCTTTGCCAGACGGTAGCCGCCGGAAGGTCCGGGGACGGACTCGAAAAGTCCCGCCTCGACCAGCTTCGCAAGTTGCTTGAGAAGATAGGAGGGGGAAACGCCGTGGAAATTGGCGAGTGAGGCGGCCGGTATGGCTGCGCCATCGTCGATGCCGGCGAGCATGGCAGCGCAATGAATTCCGGTCTCCACGCCGTCTGAAAGTTTCATGATCTATCCATTTGTCTATGTTTCTTATCCAGGATAAAGTTTGTCCATGAATATGGCAAGCGAATATTGGAGAAGGAGGGATGTTCACGCCTCTTCGCCCGGAATCAAAAAAAAGCCGCCCGGTTGAACCGGACGGCTTTCCCCCACCACACCTGTTGTGAATACAGGAGCTTATTGTCTATTCGGCGGCCTCCGTGGCCATCGGGTTGTTCGGATGCATCGTCCAGTTGGCATAGTCGGACTGGACGGTCTTTCCGGTTCGCGGATCGGTTTCACCGGTCTCCATCGGCACCATCGAGATGCAATTCTCGACCGGGCAGACATTGACGCAGAGATTGCAGCCCACGCACTCGTCGTCCATCACCTCGAAATGACGCACGCCGTCGACCATGTTCGTGATCGCCTGATGCGAAGTATCCTCGCAGGCGATGTGGCAGCGGCCGCACTTGATGCAGAGATCCTGATCGATCTTCGCCTTGGTGATGTAGTTGAGGTTGAGGAACTGCCAGTCGGTGACATTCGGCACGGCCATGCCGCGAAAGTCCTCGATGGTTTCGAAGCCCTTCTCGTCCATGTAGTTGGACAGGCCGTCGATCATCTCCTGGACGATCTTGAAGCCGTAGGTCATGGCGGCCGTGCACACCTGCACGGTGCCGCAGCCGAGCGCGATGAACTCCGCCGCGTCGCGCCACGTGCTCACGCCGCCAATACCTGAAATCGGCAGGCCCCGTGTTTCGGCATCACGGGCGATTTCCGCCACCATGTTCAGCGCAATGGGTTTCACCGCCGGGCCGCAATAGCCGCCATGAGAGCCGCGTCCGTCGATCGACGGATTGGGCGAGAAACTGTCCAGGTCGACCGATACAATGGAGGAAATGGTGTTGATCAGCGACACTGCATCCGCGCCGCCCTTGTTTGCCGCACGGGCCGGGTATCGGATATCGGTGATGTTGGGCGTGAGCTTCACGATCACCGGCAGCTTGCCGTATTGCTTGCACCACTCAGTGACCATCTGGATATATTCCGGCACTTGGCCGACGGCCGAGCCCATGCCGCGTTCGCTCATGCCGTGGGGGCAGCCAAAATTCAGCTCGATGCCATCGGCGCCAGTGTCCTCGACACGCGGCAGGATATCGCGCCAGCTCTTTTCTTCGCAGGGCACCATGATCGAGGCGATCAACGCGCGGTCTGGCCAGCGCTTCTTGACTTCGGTCATCTCGCGCAGGTTGGTTTCGAGATCCCTGTCGGTGATCAGCTCGATATTGTTGAGCCCGAGAAGCCGGCGATCCGGTCCCCAGATCGCGCCGTAGCGTGGGCCGTTGACGTTGACGACGGGCGGTCCGGCTTCGCCGAGCGTCTTCCAGACGACGCCACCCCAGCCGGCTTCATAGGCCCGCTCGACATTGTAGGCTTTGTCGGTGGGTGGCGCGGAGGCCAGCCAGAACGGGTTGGGTGACTTGATGCCGAGGAAGTTGGTAGAAAGATCAGCCATGTCCGTTCTCCTTAACCCGCAAGCGAAGCGTGAATGCTCTCGGCGGCAATCTTGCCATCCTCGACAGCGGTGACGGTGAGGTCCTCGCCGCCATGGGCACAATCGCCGCCGACCCAGACCTTGTCCGCATAGGGCGAGCGGGCCTTGTTCCCCTCGTCTCGTCCAAGGGTGGTGCCATCGAGTTCGAGTTCGCCGGTGTCAGCCTCCAGCCATTGTCCGATGGCAACCAGCACCTGATCAGCGGGGACCTCGAAGGTCTCGCCGGTCGCCCTGAGCCTGCCGTCCTCGGTGGTGGTGTAGTCGAAAGTCATGGTCTCGACGGCATTGGCGCCGTTGATCCGCGACGGCATAGCGTTGAAGACGAGATGGACGCCGTTCGCTGCCGCCAGATCCTGCTCGTAGCGGCTGGCGGGCATCTGCTCGCGGCCACGGCGATAGACCAGTGAGACAGTGCGGGCGCCGAGAAGCTTGGATTGCACGGCGGCGTCTACCGCCGTCATGCCGCCGCCCACCACAACGACATCCTGACCGACGGGAAGGGTCGACTTGTCCTCGGTCTGGCGCAGGCGGGCGATGAAGTCGATCGCCGATTCCACGCCCGGCAGATCGGAACCGGGAATATCGAGTGCATAGGCCGCGGGCAGGCCGATGCCAACGAAGACGGCGTCATAGTCGTTCACCAGATCCTCGATCTCGAAATCGGTGCCGAGGCGCTGGCCGAGCTTGATCTCGATGCCGCCGATCTGCATCAGCCATTCGACCTCGCGCTGGGCAAAGTCGTTGGTCGATTTGTAGGAGGCGATACCGTACTCGTTGAGGCCGCCGGGCTTCTCGCGGGCTTCCAAGATCACGACGTCATGGCCGTAGCGTGCGAGCCGGTGTGCGCAGGACAGGCCGGCAGGACCAGCGCCGACAACGGCGATTTTCTTGCCGGTCGACGCAGCGCGTGTGAAGGGATGGGGAAGATCCCGCGACATGTAGGTGTCCGTCGCGTGGCGCTGAAGCTCGCCGATCTTTACCGGCTTGCCCTCGGCTACTTCGCGGACGCAGACTTCCTCGCAGAGCGTTTCGGTCGGGCAGACGCGGGCGCACATGCCGCCGAGGATGTTCTGCTCGAAAATGGTCTTCGCCGCGCCCACCGGATTGCCGGCCTGGATCTGGCGGATGAACAGCGGGATGTCGATCGAGGTCGGACACGCGTTCATGCACGGCGCATCGTAGCAGAAATAGCAGCGATCCGCCTCGACCAGCGCCTCGTGGTGATCGAGTGGCGGATGCAGATCGGAAAAATTCTCGGTGTATTCCGCGGACGTCAAACGTCCTGCACGGACGTCGCCCGATTCAAGCGTGCTGGTCATGTGTTCCCCTTTAACCAAAGGTCCGGTTTTCCGGATGCCCGTTCTTTGAGGTCTTATGGCCGGAGCCATCGCCTGTTCGGGTCAAGGGTAGTGTGAGGCGATTTTATCAAAAGGTCAAATTTTTTGTTCGCGCTTGCGGTACGTCCATTCGCGAAGACCGCCTTAAACCTTCCTTCAGTCGAAAATGTTTTCTAGTTCGCAGTGTCTGGCGCGGACAATTCGCCAGCGAAACGGAGTTGGCAGATGGCAATCCCCGAAAACCGTATCGGAATTATCCCTGTGCTGCTTGCGGGCGTCGCTGCGCTGTACTGGTGGTCCCTTCCGGTTTCCGCAGGGGCTGAGGAGCCGAACGCCATACGGATCAACCAGCTCGGTTATCTGACTGGCGGACCCAAGCGGGCCACGCTGGTTCACGACGGAAGCAAGCCAGTCGAGTGGCGGCTTGTCGATGCGGACGGCGCCGAGATTGCGTCGGGCAAGACGCAGCCGATGGGTCTCGACCGCGCTTCCGGGCTGAAGGTCCACTGGATCGATTTCTCACGTATCACCGAAACAGGTGAGGGCTATCGGCTTGATGTCGATGGCAAGGAGAGCTTTCCCTTCGCGATTTCCGACAGGCTCTATGGCGGACTTCGCACCGATGCGATGTCCTATTTCTATCCGGTTCGCTCGGGCATGGAGATCGATGGCGCAATTGCAGGTGGGGACACTGGGCGCTCAGCCGGCCATGTCGGCGTGGCGCCCAACAAGGGCGATACCGACGTTCCCTGTCTCAGTGGCGCAACGGCGCGGAAAATCTTCGGAACGGCAACAACCTGCGATTACCGTCTCGACGTGGTCGGCGGATGGTACGATGCCGGCGACTTCGGCAAGTATGTCGTCAATGGCGGGATATCCGTGGGACAGTTGATGGGCGCCTATGAGCGCTCGCTCAATTTTGGCGATGAGACGTCCAAAAACGTCGCCGATAGTTTCCTGCGCATTCCAGAGACCGGGAACGGCATGCCGGACATTCTCGACGAGGCGAAGTGGGAGCTCGATTTTCTCGTCTCGATGATGGTCCCGGACGACAAACCCCTGGCGGGCATGGTGCATCACAAGGTTCACGGAGAACGCTGGCTGCCCGGCCCGATGCGGCCGAGCGAGGATCCCGAGCAACGCGTGCTCTATCCGCCCTCAACGGCTGCGACGCTCAATCTTGCGGCGGTGGCGGCGCAGGGCGCTCGGCTGTTCAAGCCCTATGATGGCGAATATGCCGACAAGCTCCTGGACATTGCCAAGCGGACATATGCGGCAGCGGAAGCGCATCCCGACATGATTGCCCCCTATTCGGACGGGCAGAACGGCGGCGGCGATTATCACGATCCGGAGGTGTCCGACGAGTTTTATTGGGCAGCTGCCGAACTCTATCTCACCACCGGCGAGGCGGAGTGGTACGACCGGCTGAAGGCATCGCCGCACTGGAACGGGCGGGTGTTCACCTCGGACGGGATCAACTGGCGCGAGACGGCAGGCTGGGCGCGGCTGCAGCTTGCCTCGGTGCCCTCAATGCTCTCCAAGTCGGACCTCGCTCTGATCCGCGGTTCGGTGCGGGCGGCGGCCGAGACCTATCTCGCGGTCCAGAAGGGCGAGGGCTTCGGACTGATGTACAAGCCGGGGCAAGGCTATGGCTGGGGTTCGAACCACTCCGTGATCGAGAACATGATCGTGGCGGCTGTGGCCTACGATATCTCTGGCAAGTCCTATTATCTCAACGGCGTGCGTGAGAGCATGGACTATATTCTCGGCCGTAACGCGATGGGGCTGTCCTACGTGACCGGCTATGGCACGCGTTATGTGCAAAACCAGTTCGCATTGATGTTCGGGCACTCGGTCGAACCCTCGCTGCCACCGATACCGAAGGGATATCTGTCGGGCGGGCCAAACGAGCAGCCGGCCGATCCGGTGGCGGAGGAAAACTTGAAGGGTTGTGCGCCGCAAGCCTGTTTCATCGACGATTACTGGTCCTATTCCACCAACGAGATTGCCATCAATTGGAATGCGGCGCTCTCGTGGATCGCGGCCTTTCTGGCCGATACGGAAGGCAAATAAGCAAGCCTCACGGCTTCCATTTCCCGGCCGGCTCTTCGGCCAGTATGGTTTCGACGATTTCCAAGACCCTGATGGAATCGGTGGGTGTGTTGTCGGGCTCTTCAATGCGTCCTTCATTGATGGCGCGGGAGGCAGCTTCGATCTCGCAACTCAATCCCGTGCCTGGGACAGGAAACACCTTCCGTCTGGCGCCCGGCAGAGGAAGTTTGGCGCCAATCCTGCGGCGCACGCGTGAAGCCAGTTTCTCGCCGCCGGGAAAGGCGAGATCGGCCATTCCGGGCGAATTGTAGCGGCCCAGAATACGGGCGCCAATGAAGGGAATGCCGAGCACCAGCGTGCCCTTGTCACCCTCGATGATGAAGCGGTTGTCGCCATGGCGGTCGAAACCGCAGGAGAGCTGGGCAGTTGCCGTTCCGAAACTCAGGGTGATCTCGGCGGCAACGTCGACACCTGTCGGCGCCTCTGTCCAGTTGCCGTCAACGGTGTCGGGTTCGCCCAGAAAGAAGCAGGCGAGCGATATCGGGTAGACACCGAGATCGAGAAGCGCACCGCCTGCCTGAGCAGGATCGAAGAAGCGGTTCTTCGGATCGTATGGCCGGCGCCATGCGAGTTCTGAGCGGATGGCGCGGACGGTGCCAATCTGGCCGGCGCGGATCACTTTTCGCGCGGCCTGAACGGCAGGCAGGTAGCGCGTCCACATTGCCTCCATGGCGAAGGTCTTGGCAGTGAAGGACGCCTCTGAAATTTTCTTCGCATCCTTGCTCGAAGTCGTCAGCGGCTTTTCGACGAGCACCGGCTTGTGCGCCTTGAGAGCGGTCAGTGCCTGGGAGAGGTGAGCGGAATGGGGACTGGCAATGTAGACCGCATCAATGAGGTCGGAGGCAACCATCGCGTCGAGACTCTCGAAAGCCTCGACGCCCGGATAGTCATCTGCAAAGCGTTTGGCCTTTTGCGGATCCCGGGACGCTACCCCCGCCAGAACAGCGCCTTTTGCGGACTGAATATCCCGTGCAAAGGCGTGTGCAATGCCACCTGTAGCGGTGATTCCCCAACGGATTTTGTGGGTCTTTGTCGTCATGCGATGCCTGTGTGCCGCTTACGTGACAAGCTTCTCATTGGCCAATATGCTGTATTATAAAGACTTTTTCATCGCTCGACCATATGCCCGGCAGATGAAAAATTTGCGCAAGGCTTGGGCAAGTTTACTTCGCTTATTATTGATGCGACCGGCGGCACAACGAGGCAACTCGCTGTCGCAAGACGGGCATCGGCTCCGGAGGGGATCGATGCCCGTCATAATTCCTCCCTCAGAAAATCAGCCTCTCTCGAAACGCGGACGCCAGCGTGCCATCAAGGCAGAATTGGTCACGACCGAGACCGATGAGAAGGCCATGGCAGCCCCGGCAAAGACCGGCGGCAAGATGCCGAAGGCTGCTAGCGGAACACCCACCAGATTGTAGATCAGCGCCCAAACGAGATTGGAGCGGATTGTCCGGCGCGTCTTGCCCGCGACATCGAGCGAGGCTGCGACCAGCCGGAGATCCGGGCGCATCAGGGTGATATCGGCGGCTTCCCGCGCGGCATCGGTGCCGCCGGCCATGGCGATGCCGAGGTCGGCCGCTGCAAGGGCCGGGGCATCGTTGAGGCCGTCGCCGACGAATGCCGCATGGCCATTCGTTTGCTGCGAGAGTTCGCGGATTGCCTTCAGCTTGTCATCGGGCTTCAAGCCCGCGCGGAAATCAGACAGGCCGATGCGGGTGGCGATATCGCGTGCCGTCGGCTCGTTGTCGCCGGTCAACATCACGGTTTTGATGTCGGCCTCCGTCAGTTCGGCGATGGTCGAGGCGGCATCCTCCCGCAGCTCATCGGCGAGCCGGAGAGCGCCGATCCATCTGTCGTCCCGGGCCACATGGGCAAGTGTGCCGGCTGCTTGGGCGTCGTCTTCGACGGGAATATTGACGGCCTCGGTCATGAGAAACGCGCGCGAGCCGACGCGGATCATCGTTCCCTCGACAGTGCCTTTGAGACCCATGCCGGGTACGGCGCGGATGCCGTCAGCTTTCGGCACCGTGAGACCGTCATGTTCCGCGCGACGAATGACGGCGCGGGCAAGGGGATGTTCACTTGCGACTTCAATGCTTGCGGCAAGAGCGATCAGTTGACTCGGAGCAACGCCGTCTGCGGGCAGAATGTCGGTGATTTCGGGCTCGCCGCGGGTCAGCGTGCCCGTCTTGTCGAAGGCCACGGCATGGATCGAGGTTGCGCGTTCCAGTGTTTCGATATCGCGGATCAGAATTCCGGCGCGCGCTGCCGCACCCGTTCCTGCGACGAGCGCTGTGGGCGTGGCGAGGCCGAGTGCGCAAGGGCAGGCAATCACCAGCACGGCGACGGCTGCGACCATGGCTGGTTCGACGCCGTAGCCGGCAATCAGCCACCCAGCGAAAGTCACGGCGGCAATCACGAGAATGATCGGCACGAATACGGCCGAGATGCGGTCCACCAGCTTCTGAACCGGCGCCTGGCCGGTCTGGGCCTCCTCGACGAGCCGTGTCATGCGGGCAAGGCGGGTATCGGCGCCGGCGGCCGTCACTTCCACGATGAGCACGCCGTCCGCATTGGTGGTGCCGGTCACCACCATGTCGCCGGGTTCGCGAGCCACCGGCAGGCTTTCGCCCGTCACCATGGCCTCATCGAGTGAGGAGCGGCCTTCAAGGATACGGCCATCGGCGGGTACACGGGTTCCGGGGCGGATGATAATGCGGTCGCCGATCGCAAGGGACTCAATGCCCACCTTTTCGGTCTTGCCGGTCGCATCGACGACCTTTTCGGCGGTATCCGGTTGCAGCTTGCCAAGCGCACGGAGAGCGCCTGCCGCACCCGACTTGGCACGGGCCTCGAGATATTTGCCCAGCATGACGAGGGTGAGCACCATGGCCGCTGCTTCGAAATGAAGATGAGACGCCATTCCGTTTGCGTGATGGGCGCCTAGACCAAGTGTCGGGGCCGTCATCACCCAGAGCGACCAGACATAGGCCACACCGGTCCCCAGGCTCACC
>CEQK01029361.1_pt1 | contig 41772 bp, 31 predicted proteins | sample 531051 | NCBI WGS metagenome assembly CEQK01 (sample SAMEA2621229, study PRJEB7988) | marine metagenome | biome: marine biome (ENVO:00000447); feature: deep chlorophyll maximum layer (ENVO:xxxxxxxx); material: "saline water (ENVO:00002010), including plankton (ENVO:xxxxxxxx)" | depth 150 m
CCCGCCCACAAGGTCGGACGCCTCTGGAAGTTCCAAGCCAGCGAGATCGACGACTGGGTGCGACGAGGTGGCGCCTCATCCTCGACTCACGACGAGGACGCCGGGTAGCCACGTGCGGATCATCAACAACGTCTCCGACCTCCTGGGCGACGATCTCGAAGCTGAGATCGCGCCGGGCTCGAAGGTGCGCATCGCCGCATCGACGTTCTCGATCTTCGCGTTCGAGGCGCTCCGCAAAGAGCTAGAGAAGGTCAGCGAGCTCGAGTTCATCTTCACGTCGCCGTCGTTCGTGACCGAGAAGGTAACGGACAAGCTCCGCAAGGAGCGCCGCGAGTTCTTCATCCCAGGCGGGCAGGCCGAGTCGAGCCTGGCCGGCTCCGACTTCGAGATTAGGCTGCGGAACAAGCTCACCCAGCGTGCGATCGCACGAGAGTGCGCCGACTGGGTCCGCCGCAAGGTCACCTTCCGCTCTAACGCCACAGGCAACCCGATGCAGCAGTTCGCGGTCATCGATGACAAGACCGCCTACACCCAGCTCCAGGGGTTCACCACCGCCGATCTCGGCTACGAACGCGGCAACGCCGTGTCGAGCTTCGTCAACAGACTCGACGAAGCTCCGATGACTGAGCAGTACCTGCAGCTGTTCGACCAGATTTGGAACAACCCCGAGCAGGTCAGCGATGTCACTCAGGCCGTCCACGACCACATCGCCAGCGTGTACACCGAGAACTCCCCGGCACGCATCTACTTCTTGATCCTCTACAACCTGTTCGCAGAGTTCCTCGACGACATCAACGAGGACGTGCTGCCGAACGACCGCACCGGGTATCGGGAGACGAAGGTCTGGCAGAGCCTCTACAACTTCCAGCGCGACGCGGCGACGGGCATCATCAACAAGTTGGAGACCTATAACGGCTGCATCCTCGCCGACTCCGTTGGTCTCGGCAAGACGTTCACCGCGCTCGCGGTCATCAAGTACTACGAGCTGCGCAACAAGTCCGTGCTGGTGCTGTGCCCGAAGAAGCTCGCGGAGAACTGGACGAACTACAACGCCAACCTCACGACCAACATCTTCGCCTCCGACCGGTTCAACTATGACGTGCTCGCCCACACCGATCTCTCCCGCACGAAGGGTGAATCGCTCGGCCTGCGGCTGGACCGGATCAACTGGGGCAACTACGACCTCGTCGTGATCGACGAGTCCCACAACTTCCGCAACGCTGACTACGCCGAGGAGAAGGAGTCGCGCTACCAGCGCCTCATGCGCCAGGTCATCCGCGAGGGCGTGAAGACCAAGGTGCTGATGCTCTCGGCTACCCCGGTGAACAACAGGTTCAACGACCTCAAGAACCAGCTCCAGCTGGCCTACGAGGGCGAGTCGGAGAACCTCGCCCAGCACCTGAGCCTGTCCACGACGGTCGAGAAGGTGTTCTCCGACGCGCAGCGCGTGTTCAACGAGTGGTCCAAGCTCGACCCCGAGCAGCGCACCACCGACCGCATCCTTCAGATGCTCGACTTCGACTTCTTCGAACTACTCGACTCCGTAACGATCGCCCGCTCCCGGAAGCACATCCAGGCGTTCTATGACACCACTGAGATCGGCGCCTTCCCGGAACGACGCCCACCGCTATCCATCCGCGAACCACTCACGGACCTCCCGGACGTGCCCGGCTTCAACGACATCTTCGAGCAACTCCAAGCGCTGACCCTCGCCGTCTACACCCCGCTCGCCTACGTGTTCCCGAGCCGACGCTCCAAGTACGAAGACCTCTACAACGTCACCGCAGGTAGCGCACGATCCAACCTCGGGCAGGCCGGCCGTGAGCAGGGCTTGAAGAAGCTCATGACCGTCAACCTGCTCAAGCGTCTGGAGAGCTCGGTCGATGCCTTCCGTCTCACTCTGGCGAAGATCGAAGACTCCGTCACTCACACGCTCGGACGCATCAGCAACCACGCGGGCAACCTAACCGATCTGAGCCCCGAGCTCGCGGGGCTCGACTTCGATGTCGATGACGACGACGACGCGAATATCGAAGCGCTGTCCTTCGGCGAGAAGATCAAGATCGACCTCGACGACCTCGACATCGAGTCCTGGCAGCGCGACCTGCGGAACGACCGCGAGACCCTGCGGGAACTCCTCGACGAGATGCGCAAAGTCACCCCCGACCACGACCTCAAGCTCCGCAGACTCAAGCAACTCATCGAGGACAAGGCTCGGCACCCCATCAACGACGGCAACCGCAAGGTGCTCGTGTTCTCCGCCTTCGCCGACACCGCCGACTACCTCTACCGAGAACTGGCGCCCACGCTCGCAGCCGCCGGACTGGACACGGCCGTGATCACCGGCGGAAGCCACGGAGCGAAGACAACCCTCGGCACGGGCTTCGACTTCCAGCAGGTGATGTCGTTGTTCTCGCCGCGCTCCAAGCAGCGCCACCTCACGATGCCGCGCGAGACCCGCGAGCTGGACGTGCTCATCGGCACCGACGTGATCAGCGAGGGCCAGAACCTCCAGGACTGCGACTACCTGATCAACTACGACATCCACTGGAACCCCGTGCGCATCATCCAGCGCTTCGGACGCATCGACCGCATCGGCTCCACCAACAGTCAGATTCAGCTCGTGAACTTCTGGCCCGACATCTCCCTCGACGAGTACATCAACCTCAAGGAACGCGTCGAGAACCGCATGGTCATCGCCGACCTGGCCAGCACCGCCGACGACAACGTGCTCACCCTCGAAAACTCCGACGCCGCCTTCCGCAAGGAGCAACTCCGCAAACTCCAAGATGAGGTCATCGAACTCGAAGACGTCCGAACAGGAGTCTCGATCACCGACCTCGGACTCAACGACTTCCGCATGGACCTTCTCGGCTATATCAAGGAACACGGCGACCTCGACACCGCGCCCCGCGGCCTGCACGCCGTGATCCCCGCAGACCCCAGCAAGGGACTGCGACCCGGCGTCATCTTCGCCCTGCGGAACCTCACCGCTGACGAGGCTGCGTTCTCCGGTAAGGATGGCAACCGAGGCAACCGGCTCCACCCGCACTACCTCGTCTACCTCGACGACCAGGGCGAGGTCATCGCGAACCACACCGAAGCCAAACACCTCCTCGACCTGCTGCGCGCCGGCTGCCGACCCTATGAAGAGCCGGTCACCGATGTCGTCGGCGTGTTCAATGCCGCGACCGGCGAAGGCGCGCAGATGGGGAAGTACTCGGCGCTCCTCACCGACGCGATCCACTCCATGATCGACGTCACCGAGGAACGCGACATCGACAGCCTCTTCACCGGCGGCGGCACCACCGCCCTCACCCACACCATCGCGGGACTCGATGACTTCGAGCTGACCGCGTTCATCGCCGTCGTAGACCCCACCGAGGGCGGCGCCGATGACTGACGTCCTCTACCGGTGGCCCGAGGCAGCGAAGTTCGGCAGACGAGTGCCCAAAGAGAAGTTCTACGAGCACGGCACCGTCAGTACCGCAATCCGTGAGAAGTTCATCGCCGAAGTCCAACGCATCACCTGGGCTTACAAACTCGCCGAGGCCACGATCAACCTGCCTGGAGTCCCGACGGTGCCGGAGATACAGGTCTTCACGATCGACGCCAAGACTGACGACGTCAGCGAAGCCGTCCTGGGCGCCATCGACAAGGCCATCCCGTTCCCGATTATCTTCGAGATCGCGCGCCACCGCGCCGATCAGCCCGAGGTTCGGATGGTCGCGGCGCACAAGCAGCTCGGGGCCGGAACGCCGAAGCTCAGCCCTTACTACTCGACTGGTTGGCAGCCAGAGGACACCCTGCGGCAAGCCCTGCCGACGGCGATCACCTTGCCGACGCTCTACGCTGCGCTCCTGCAACCGCTGACTCCGATCACCGCACGCCCGGGCGAGGAAATGTCAGACGTCGCCGACAGACTGGCCACGGTGCGCAAGCTCGAACGCGAGGTCGCATCCCTGGAGCGCAAGCTCCGTACCGAGCCACAGCTCAACCGCAAGGTCGAGCTTCGCCGCACACTCAAGACGAAGCAACACGAACTGGAACAGCAGAGGTAACCCGTGGAGAGACTACGCATGACATCGCCCGACCTCACGCGGGCCAACATCGACAAGATCGCTGATCTGTTCCCCAACGTCGTCACCGAGAGCTCCGACGCCGACGGCAACCCCGTGCGAGCGGTCGACTTCGACTTGCTGCGTCAGGAACTCAGCGACCACATCGTGGAGGGTCCGCAGGAACGGTACCGCCTCGACTGGCCCGGCAAGCGTGCCGCCGCCTTCACTGCGAACGCTCCGATCGCGAAGACCCTTCGCCCTGTTCGCGAGGAGTCGGTGAACTTCGACACCACGAAGAACCTCTTCATCGAGGGCGACAACCTCGACGCACTCAAGCTGCTCCAGGAGTCCTACCTCGGCAAGGTCAAGCTGATCTACATCGACCCGCCCTACAACACGGGAAACGACTTCGTCTACGAGGACGACTTTGCCGAGACCTCCTCCGAGTACCTCGCTCGATCCAGGCAGGTTGCCCCTTCCGGCGAGCGTTTGACGGCGAACACAGAGTCGAACGGGCGATTCCATTCAGACTGGCTGAGCATGATGTACGCGCGGCTAAAGCTCGCACGGACATTCCTTGCAGACGACGGCGTCCTAGCCATCAGCATCGACGACAACGAGGTCGCGCGGCTTGGACAGATGCTCGATGAGTTGTTCGGCGACGACGGCCGGGTAGCTCAAGTGGTTGTGCAGGCAAACAAGGGAGGTCGTGACTATCTGCCGCTTGCGCAGACCCATGAGTACCTCCTGATCTACAGTCGCACCGGCGGAGCTGGCATCTACGACCTTCCGAGAGACGTTTCGGCCCTCCCACTTGTGGATGAGATCGGACCGTATGAGGCGCGCGAGTTAAGGAATCGCAATCCGAAGTTTCACCGTGGCAACCGACCCAACCTGTTCTACACCTTCTACGTAAATCCAGACCTAACGGATGAGCACGGATACTCGGCGGTCTCTCTCGAACCGCGCTCGGGATATGCCGTAGAGACGGTGCCGCTAAACAGTCAGGGTGCGGAGAGTTGCTGGCGTTGGGGGCGGGACAAGTCACGAGACGCCATCCAGATCGACGACCCTCGCGCGTCACAACTCGTTGCTCGACGAGTGCGCACCGGAGCATGGAACGTCTACGAGAAGCACCGCCCGACCACGCAGAAGGCGAAGACGATCTGGGACGAGACGGAGGTACGCACGGAGGCTGGAACGCGCGAGGTTCGCGCAATGTTCGGCGCACCAGTCTTCGATCATCCGAAGCCTCTCGATCTACTGAAGAAGCTGATCTCCATCTCGACGACTTCCGAATCGATTGTGATGGACTTCTTCGCCGGTTCCGGGTCTACCGCTCATGCGGTAATGGAACTGAACCACAGCGATGGTGGATGTCGGCAGTTCATCTCTGTGCAGCTCGACGAGGATTGCCAGACTGGCTCAGTTGCGGCCCAGCACGGCTTTCGAACGATTGCGGACATCGGCCGCGAGCGCCTTCGAAAGGCTGCGGATACTCTGGGAAACCTTCGCAAAGGTGAGGATGTTGGCTTCCGGTCGTTGCACGTAGATAGCAGCAACAGGACCGACGTGCTCAGAGCAGCAGATGACACCGAGCAGCTCGAACTCAGTGCCTTGGAGCCGAGTGTTGTGGCCGGTCGTACAGGCGATGACCTCCTGTTTCAGGTGCTTATCGATTGGGGCCTTGAGCTGTCGCTTCCGATCGTGCGCGACGAGGTTGATGGTTACGAGGTATTCGCGGTTGACGATGATGCGCTGATCGCCTGCTTCGCGGAGTCTGTGACCCCGGAAGTCGTGCGAGTGATCGCCGAGAGTGGCCCGCTGCGGGCGGTCTTCCGCGATGATGCCTTCGAGTCCGACGCTGCACGAATCAACGCAGAGCAGGTGTTCCGTGAGGTGTCGCCCGCGACCGAGGTAAGGACTATCTGAGGAACGACATGACTCTGACGAACGACGAACTCACGGCACTCCTCGACCGGCTGCTGGCCGGTTGGGAGAACGAGGTTGTCGAGTTCAAGGAGGCTGCGCGCCAGTTCTCTGCGGACAAGACTGGTGAGTACGTCTCGGCGCTGAGCAATGAGGCGAACCTGCGCGGACTCGCCTCGGGGTGGCTCGTCTTCGGGGTCTCGAACGCTCGGCAGGTTGTCGGCACGACGCATCTCATCGACGTGCAGCAGCGCCAGACGTTGAAGCACCACATCCATCAGTCGATCGACCAAGGGCTGACTGTCCGTGAGGTCTATGAGGTCATGCACTCGGGTAAGCGCGTGGTGCTTCTGGAAGTGCCGGCTGCGCCCCGCGGCATCCCGATCTCGTGGAAGGGTGACTACCGCGCCCGTGCCGGTGAGAGCCTGGTGCCGCTCTCGCTCGACAAGTTGGACGAGATTCGGCGGCAGACCATCGGCGCTGACTGGTCGGCGGTCGTGGTTCCTGACGCCACGCTCGCTCACCTCAATCCGGCGGCGATCGCACGCGCGCGTCAGGGGTTCACCGAGCGATACGCCTCCCGTATCCCCGCTGCTGACATCGACGCATGGGATGACGCGACCTTCTTGGCCAAGGCCCGGTTGACTCGCGACGGCCAGATCACCCGAGCCGCGCTTCTTCTGCTCGGTGCTGACACCTCGACGCATCTGCTGACCCCGCACCCGGCGCAGATGACCTGGAAGCTCGTTGGCGAGCAGCGGGCGAACGAGCACTTCCGGTTGCCGTTCCTGCTGAACACGACGGCACTCGCGAAGCGTATCCGCAACGTGCAGCTCCGGCTCCTGCCACCAGATGAGTTGATCTATCGAGAGATCAGCAAGTACGACGAACGCAGCCTGCTCGAAGCGCTCTACAACTGCATCGCGCACCAGGACTACACGCGAAACTCTCGGATCATCGTCACCGAGCATGCCGACCGCATCGTGTTCGAAAGTGTGGGCGAGTTCTTCGACGGCGCACCCGACGACTACGCCCTGGACGAGCGCACCCCGCGGCAGTATCGCAACCCGTTCCTCGTGGAGGCGATGACGGAGCTGAACCTCATCGACCAGATGGGCTACGGAATCCACCGGATGGTGCAGGATCAGGTCCGTCGCTTCCTGCCGCTGCCCGACTACGACCTCAGCACCGCTCGCGAGGTGAAGCTCACCATCCCGGGCGCGGTGATCGATGAGTCGTACTCCCAGCTGCTTATGGTCCGAACCGATCTTCCCCTCGAAGACGTGCTTGCGCTGGATCGGGTACAGAAGGGACTCGACATCAGCGAGAAGGCCGCCCGCCATCTACGGAGAGTCGGCTTGATCGAGGGTCGCAAGCCCCACCGCCGGATCACTCCTCGTGTGGCAGCAGCGACCGGTGCGATGGCCGACTACATCCGCACCCGACCCCAGGCTGACGCGCACTACGCCGCCCTGCTGACTGACTTCCTTCGCGCGCAAGGACACGCAGACCGCGGCGACGTGGAGGCGCTGCTCCGGCCAGCGCTCAGCGAAGCGCTCACCGAGCAGCAGAAGGCAACCAAGATCACGAACCTGCTGACGAAGCTGCGCCGCCACGGCGTCATCGTCAACCGCGGCACGCGCACGAAGCCACGATGGGAGCTTTCTTACGCAGGCGACGAAGGCTCGCAGTTCGAGCCGTCGCGCAAGAAGGATGACGACGCCGGCGGTACCGCTAGAGGGCCAGGATCAGCGTGAACACACGCATCCCCGCCGCCCGCAACCTTCTAGCAGCGACGACGAACAGCGCCGATTGCAGAAAGAAAGACACTCGATGAAGCTCCAGTTCAAGGTCCAGCAGTACCAGACCGACGCCGTCGATGCTGTCGTCGAGACCTTCGCCGGACAGCCGAAGCATGACGGCATCTCCTATCGGATCGACCCCGGCAAGGTCCGTCCCGTGACTGCCCCGGCACTGTTCGAGGCCGAGGAGCGCCCGGACGCCGGTCTGCGCAACGCTGAGATCGTCCTGTCGGGAGCGCAACTGCTGGAGAACGTGCACGCGGTACAGCGGTCGCGGAACCTGCCGCTATCCACCAGGCTGATCGACAGCAAGGCCGCTCCCGGTGCACCGAACCTTGATGTGGAGATGGAGACGGGCACGGGCAAGACCTACGTCTACATCAAGACGATCATGGAGCTGCACAAGCGGTACGCCTGGTCGAAGTACATCATCGTGGTGCCGTCGGTCGCGATCCGCGAGGGCGTGAAGAAGTCGTTCGACGTGACCGCTGAGCACTTTCAGCAGCTCTACGGCACCAAGCCGCGCTCGTTCATCTACAACTCATCCCAGCTGCACGAGTTGGAGCGGTTCAGCTCCGATGCCGGGGTGCAGGTGATGATCATCAACATCCAGGCGTTCAACGCCACCGGTAAGGACAACCGCCGCATCTATGACGAGCTCGATGACTTCCAGTCGCGCCGTCCGATCGATGTGATCAGCGCTAACCGGCCGATCGTGATCATCGACGAGCCGCAGAAGATCGGAGCGCCCAAGTCGCTGGAGGCGCTGTCGCGGTTCAACGCGTTGATGCTGCTGCGGTACTCCGCCACGCACAAGGTCGATCACACCAAGGTGCACCGGCTCGACGCGCTGGATGCCTACAACCAGAAGCTCGTGAAGAAGATCGCCGTGCGGGGCATCACCGTGAAGGGACTCGCCGGGTCGACCGCCTACCTGTACCTGGACGCCATCGAGATCGCCAAGGGCGCCAAGCCTCGGGCACGAGTCGAGATCGAGGTGCAGACGGCCTCGGGCATCAAACGGCAGGTCAAGCGCCTCGACATGGGAGCGAACCTTCACGATGTCTCCAATGGGATCGAGGCGTACAAGGGCTTGTTCATCACCGAGGTGGACGCCAACCGCGACGTGATCGAGCTGAGCAACGGCGATGTGGTGGTGGCCGGGCAGCTCGCCGACCGGGATGTCACTGAGGAGACCAAGCGGCGCATCCAGATTCGCGAGGTCGTCCGGGCGCATCTGGACAAGGAGCGGGAGCTGTTCAGCCAGGGCGTCAAGGTGCTCTCGCTGTTCTTCATCGATGAGGTCGCCAAGTACCGCGACTACAGTCGCGAGGACACCCTGGGTGACTATGCGCGCATGTTCGAGGAGGAGTACGCCGCGATCCGTGACGAGGTGCTGGGCGAGCTCGCTCTCGACGTGGCGACCGAGGAGTACCAGACCTACTTGCGCCGCGACGACGTGCGCCGGGTGCACGAGGGCTACTTCTCCATCGACAAGAGGACCAAGCACCAGATCGACGGCAAGGTCTCCGGCCGGGGCGACGACAAGGGCCAGTCCACTGACACCGATGCCTACGATCTGATCCTCAAAGACAAGGAACGCCTGCTGTCGTTCGCCGAACCCGTCAGGTTCATCTTCTCCCACTCCGCGCTGCGCGAGGGCTGGGACAACCCCAACGTGTTCGTCATGGGCATGCTCAAGAAGAGCGACAGCACCGTCTCCCGCCGCCAGGAGATCGGACGTGGGCTGCGGCTGGCCGTTGACCAGCACGGGGAGCGGATGGACAACCCCGTCACGGTGCACGACATCAACGAGCTGACCGTCGTCACCGACGAGTCCTACACCGACTTCGTGACCGGCCTCCAACGCGAAATCTCCGAGTCGCTCGCCGCCCGGCCGCGCAAGGCCAGCGTCAAGTTCTTCGTCGGCAAGACCATCCAGACGCGCTCGGGTGAGTCGGTTATCGAGGAGGCCGTCGCGCAGGCGCTCTACAAGTACCTCGTCAAGAACGACTACGTGAACGACGACGACACGATCTCCGATGCTTACAAGCAGGCCAAGGAAGATGGAACGCTCGCCGCTCCGACCTCTGAAGTGCTCAAGCCGGTGATCGACTTCGTGTGGCCGCTGATCGACGTGCTCTACCTGGACCTGCCGGTGCCAACCGATGACCGTAAGCCGAAGAAGATTCCGCTGAACGAGGCCAACTTCGCCCGCAAGGAGTTCCAGGCGCTGTGGGGCAGGATCAACCACCGCGCCGTCTACCAGGTCGAGTTCGACTCGGGCGAACTGATCCGCAAGGCGATCGACCACCTCGACAAGCACCTCAATGTCGCCGCGCTGCAGTACGTCGTGCAAGCCGGCCAGCAGCGCGAGCAATTGGAGGCGGACGACCTGACCAGCGGCTCCGGCTTCGCGGTGCAGACCACCCAGACGCACACCGAGACCGTGAGCGCCGGCTCGCAGGTGAAGTACGACCTGCTGGGCGAGATCACCGAGAAGACCCAGCTCACCCGTCGCACGGTCGCCGCGATCCTCCGCGGCGTCACGCCAGGAACGTTCGCCAAGTTCCGCCTCAACCCTGAACAGTTCATCACCGAGGCGGCCCGGCTCATCAACGAGCAGAAGGCCACGGTCATCGTCGAGCACCTCGCCTACGACGCGCTCGAAGACCGCTTCGACTCTGCGATCTTCACCGAGAACCAGACCGCCCAAGACTTCTCGAGGGCCGGGTCGAAGCTCAAGAAGCATGTCTACGACTACGTGGTCACTGACTCCAAGATCGAGCGTGAGTTCGTCACCGAACTCGATACCAGCCACGAGGTCGCCGTGTACGCGAAGCTCCCGCGTGGGTTCTTCATCCCCACGCCGGTCGGCGACTACAACCCGGACTGGGCCATCGCGTTCACCGAGGGCAGCGTCAAGCACGTCTACTTCGTCGCCGAGACCAAGGGCTCGCTATCCACACTCCAACTCAAGGGCGTCGAGGACGCCAAGATCGAGTGCGCCCGCAAGTTCTTCGCCTCCCTCAGCGAGAAGAACGGCAACGACGTCACCTACGACGTGGTGACCGACTACACCGAGCTGATGCAGCTCGTCACAGCGTAGGAGGATTCCGTGCCCTTGTACGCTTCCACCTTCCAGTGGCCCGACCCAGTCATAAGCTTCGTTTCTCTGTCCACTGGGGCTCGTGACGGCGACGCGGAACTCGTGGAGAAGGGCGATCGCTGGATTCTGAAAGCGCCCGGACACTTCTCGGGAGCCACCGGTCAGTCTGAACAGCGCATCCTCAGTACGACTCTCAACGGCGAACCGGCACAGATACGGGGTTCGGTGTTCGCGATCGACGGCGACCTCGGTCTTCGCGTGGATGAACTGAGGGTTGGATCAGTGGAGCCGGATGCAGAGTACGTTTCTGCCACGGCCAACTTTGAGCACCTCGCCTCCGCGTGCACGTATCGACCAGAAGACGGCGCTGCGCGCGACGCCAATCAAGCTCTCACCTTCCCAGCTCTCGACGATGCACCCGGAATGCGAGCGGAGCTACCTTGTCGCGCCGCGGCCATCACCCTTTCCGCAGATGCGCCCGTGCCCTTGGAAGCGTTCGAGGCACAGCTCACCACATTCCAGGACCTACTCACGTTTGCAGCCGACCAGCCGTGCGGTCGAACGAGCTTGATACTGACCGACCGCTCAGGCAATGATGTTCGAGTTTTCGGCAGGGAGAAGTACCAGCCGTTCAACGGGACGACGCGGAAGCCGGTTGAGTTCTCACTCCGCTTCGTCAGCGATCAGACTCAGCGAGTGATCGACGGGTGGTGGAAAGCTCGTGACGAGCTGCTCCCGGTCACGCAGATCATCGCGGGCCTGCGCTACCAGCCTGGATATGTCGAAGCGGACGCTATCCTGAGCGCGGCCGCGATCGACGCCTTGGCTACTGCCGCGCTGGGCGCTTCTCGGCCCCCATTGAGCGTTGAGGAGGCTGAGCCGATCATTACTGCTCTGGACTCGCTGAGTGGCATGAATAGCGCTCAGAGTGAAGCGATCGCGAGATTGAAGGGGGACCTGCATAGGACCACATTCCGCTCGAAAGTTGAGAGTCTGATCCAGGGCGTAGCGCCCGAGAAGTGGCGGTTCTCCCGAGTCGAGGTAGATGAGTGGATCAAGCTATTCATCAAGGCGAGGAACGGAATCGCGCACGCAGCTTCGGGACTTCCCGGCGGAGCGAACATCTGGAAAGAGAGTGAACTCCTTCGCAGCATTCGGGACGCGAACTGGATCGTCATCACCCTGGTATTGCTCACCCAACTTGGCGTACCGGATGCGGCGATCGATCGGGCGGCAGAACGCCTCGGAACGCGCTACGGCGTTCGCCACAGCGGTACACCGATATTCACGTAGCGGGAGTGCTGAGTCTCGCATCAGAGAACCACGCCCACCCCTACTGGACCAACATCGACAGCGCCGAGGTGGCTTGGAGCGGCAGAACGCCATTGCCGAGCGCGGTGATCCGCTGGTTCTGCGTCAGGTTGTCGGTGCCGGTGACCCACCCTGCGGGCAGGCCCATGAGCCATTCGACGAATGCTGGTGCTGGGCGGGGGCCGTCGGCGTCGTTCAGGAGCGCTGGCGCTGGCGCGGGGCGTCCGGTGATGTGTTCCCAGCGGGCGATTGCGTCGGCGTAGCGTCCCCAGCGCTCAACAGTCCGTCGATCAGGGACCACAGCGTTTCCGATTCGCCTCTCCTGCTCGGCGAGCCAGCCGGTCCGTGGAGTGCGAAGTCGATGATCTGGTGCGACAACGCGATCGTCCCGCGCCTCGCTCGCACTTGGTCGAGAGTCTCCCCGCCGCGAGATGAGTCCGTCGCCAGCGGGGTGCGGAACAGCGCGCCGGGCGAGGGCGAAGACGCGGAAGCGTTGGTGAGGAGCGCCGACAAGAGAAGCCGGTAGGCCGATCCACCGCGCATCCAACCGCAGGTCGGCCAGATCGCCGAGAACGGCGCCGAGAGCCCGTAGAGGTCGAGCTGCGTTGTCTCCCAGATGCCACGGGTCGGATTCCATGCCGCGAAGGGTTGCGCCGTCGGGGGTTGCGTCGCCGGGGTTGCGTCGTTCATGAGCGTCTCCTTCTGCGGGTGGCCGCGTGGCGGGTGAGGACAGCAGCCCGCGGACGTTCTCGATGACGACCCATTCGGGCTGGAGCGCGTCGATGCCTGCGGCCATGTGCGCCCAGAGACCCGAGCGCGTTCCGGGTGCGAGGCCGGCGCGCTTGCCGACGGTGGACACGTCTTGGCATGGGAACCCTCCGATGAGGATGTCCACGGGCTCGACCTGACTCCAGTCGATGGCCGTGATGTCGCCAAGATTCGGAGCTTCGGGCCAGTGGTGCGAGAAGACGCGGGCGACGGACTCGTTGAGTTCGGAGAACCACACGGTCTTGGCGTTGAAGACGTGCTCGACTGCGAGGTCGAGGCCGCCGTAGCCGCTGAACAGCGACCCGATCCTGAGTTCTGAGCCGCCGCTGGCGTTGAGGTCGTGCATGAAGTCCGCTCCGGTGACGGTCGTCTCCGGCATCGCCTCGTCACGGAGCTGATGCCGAGCTGGTCACCTGTCAGGTGCACGGCTCCGACACACCCGCCGTTCACCGAGCCCTGATCGACTCCGCGAGTCGCGCCACTGCCTCCGGTCTCTGCTCGCGCCCTGTTCGAGGTCACACGCGTCTTGCAGATCGAGGTTGACCGAGCATTCCCGCGGCCGAGATCACCGGGTGCGGGTGCTCACCTGCCCGGCAGGAGCGGAGGTGAGCATGACGGTTTCGATGCGTGTGATGTCGGCGGGTGATGGCTACAAGTACCTGCTCAAGACGGTTGCGGCAGCCGACGGGAACAGACCACTCTCCACGCCGCTCACCCGCTACTACATGAAGGAAGGCACTCCGCCTGGTCGTTGGCTCGGCGCGGGCGTAGCGGCCCTCGGCAAGGGCGAGATTCAGGTGGGTGACCGAGTTTCGGAGCACCAGCTCCAGCTCCTGATGGGGACTGGCCATGATCCGATCACCGACGAGCCGCTCGGTCGTGCCTTCCCGACCTACAAGAGCCAGGACGAGCGGATCGAGGCGCGGATCGCCAACCTCGACCCGACGATGACGCCTGGGGCCAAGGGCGAGGCAGTCGCGCAGATCGTTGCCGAGGAGACTGCCCGGAGCACGCGACGCGCGGTGGCGGGCTTCGACTTCACCTTCTCCATCCCGAAGTCCGCATCAGTGCTGTGGGCAGTCGCCGATGCCGGAGTGCAGGCACTGATCGCCGAGGCGCATCATCGCGCGGTTGCGGAGGTGGTTGCGTTCACGGAACGTGAGGTTGCAGCCACCCGCACGGGCGCAACCGCCGGGGACGGCGCGGTTGCACAGGTCGATGTCACCGGGCTCATCGCGACCGCGTTCGATCACTTCGACTCCCGCGCCGGCGACCCTCACCTCCACACGCACGTCGTCATCAGCAACAAGGCCAAGACCGTCCTCGACGGGAAGTGGCGCTCGCTTGACGGCAGACCGATGCACGCCGTCGTCGTCGCGCTCTCCGAACTACACGAAGCCGTGTTCGCTGACCACATGACTCGCATCTTCGGCGTCTCCTGGGAGGCGCGCGAGATGGGCCGCGACCGGAACCCAGCGTGGGCGATCACCGGCGTGCCAGAGGAGCTGGTCGCGGAGTTCTCCACCCGCGCCCGCCACATCGACGCGGAGAAGAACCGGCTCATCGACGAGTACGTTGCCCAGCACGGACGCCAACCATCGAACGCGACGATCCTCAAACTGCGAGCCCAAGCCACACTCGCGACTCGCCCCGAGAAGCAGGTCCGATCCCTTGCTGACCTGACTGCCGAGTGGCGAACGCGAGCCAGCAAGACCCTGGGCCAGGACGCGACGTCGTGGGCACGCGCGATGACCGACAACGACAAGCCGCTCCTGCTGCGGGCGGACGACGTGCCGCTCGACGTGATCGGGGAGCTTGGGCATTCAGTCGTCGAGGTCGTCGGCGAAAGGCGTTCGACCTGGCGACGGTGGAATCTCATGGCCGAGGCATCCCGGCAGACGATGGGCTGGCGGTTCGCCACCATGCAGGACCGGGAAGCTATCGTCGCGATGGTCGCCGACGCAGCCGAACTCGTCTCGCTCCGCCTGACACCGCCTGAACTCGCGGCCTCGCCGGTCGTGTTCCGCCGGCCAGACGGCACCTCGGTGTTCCGTCCGAAGAGCTCGACCGTGTTCACCTCCGAGTCCCAGCTCGCTGCCGAGGACAGACTCCTCGAACGAGCCGCGAACCTGGCCGGTCCGACGGTGCCGCTTGCCACGGTCGAGAAGATCACGCGCAGTCCCGACGCGGACGGTCGGATGCTCGGCGACGATCAAGCCGATGCCTTGGCCCGTATCGCGGTGTCGGGCCGGATGCTCGACGTGTTGATCGGTCCTGCCGGTGCGGGCAAGACCACCGCCATGAACGCGCTCCGCCGCGCGTGGGAAGCCGAGCACGGGGCCAGCTCGGTCGTCGGTCTCGCGCCGTCAGCGGTCGCCGCACAAGTCCTCGCCGACGATCTCGGCATCGCAACCGAGAACACCGCGAAGTGGTGGCAGAACCACCTCATCTACGGCGCCACCTTCGAGGCCGGCCAGCTCGTCATCATCGACGAAGCCTCCCTCGCCGGCACCCTGTCACTGGACCGCCTCACCCACTTCGCCCAAGACGCGGGCGCGAAGGTGCTGCTGGTCGGCGACTACGCCCAACTCCAGTCCGTCGACGCCGGCGGCGCGTTCGCGATGATTGCCCGAGACCGGGCCGACGCGCCTGAACTGGTCGATGTTCACCGCTTCACCCACGCCTGGGAGAAGACCGCCTCGCTCGAGCTTCGTCACGGACGCACGGGGGCTATCGACAGTTATCTCTCCCACGGACGCGTTACCGACGGCGACGCTGAGACCATGACCGACGCGGCATACAACGCCTGGCGTGCCGACCGCGACGCGGGGCTCGTGTCAGTGCTGATCGCCGAAACTCACGACGACGTGATCACGCTGAACCGTCGCGCCCGTGCCGACCTGATCCTCAACAAGACGCTGAACCCCGACCGCGAGGTCGAGCTGCGCGACGGCACCGCCGCCGGGGTCGGCGACACAATCATCACGCGCCTCAACAACCGGAACCTCCGTACCCTGGCCGGGCGGGACTGGGTGCGCAACGGCGACATCTGGACCATCACCGCCGTCGGCGACGACGGGACCATCACTGTCGCACGCGACTACGTGACCGGCACCACCGTCCGTGACGACGGAACCATCTCCGCTCGGAGGCGAGGGCGGAGGTTCGGCGGCAGCATCCTCCTCCCGGCGTCGTATGTGGCCGAGCATGTCGATCTCGGTTACGCGGTCACCGCGTACCGCGCCCAAGGCATCACGACTGACACCGCGCATGTACTGGTCGAACCGACCTCGACGAGGGAGACCTTCTACGTCGCGATGACCCGAGGGCGGCACTCGAACCACGCCTACGTGACCCTCGACCGCGCCGACGACCACGCGCAGCCATACCCCGGCGACGACCCGCATGCCACCGCGCGAAGCGTGCTGTACGGCGTTCTGCAGCACAGCGGTGCCGAACTCTCGGCGCACGAGACCATCGTGGCCGAGCAGGAGCGGTGGGGCTCGATCGCCCAGCTCGCTGCCGAGTACGAGACCATCGCCGCCGCAGCCCAACACGACCGCTGGGCCACCCTCATTCGCAACTCTGGACTCACCGACGAACAGGCCGAGAGTGCCATCGAGTCCGAAGCCTTCGGCCCGCTCGCGGCTGAACTCCGCCGGGCTGAGGCGAACCGTCACAATGTCGATGCGCTGCTGCCGCGCATCGTCGCTGCGCGCGGGTTCGGTGACGCCGACGACATCGCCGCCGTCCTCCACTACCGCGTCGAGCGGGCGACCGCACGTCCCGCAGGATCAGGCCGGACCCGCAAGCCATCGCGACTCATCACCGGCCTCATCCCGCAGGCGCACGGAGTCATCGACGCAGAGATGCGGGAGGCCCTCGACGAGCGAGAGGAACTGATCGAGGCCCGCGCCGACGCCGCACTCGAAGCTGCACTCACCGAGAACGCACCGTGGACGAAGGCTCTTGGGGCGCAGCCAGACGACCGACGACGAGCCGCGGCCTGGCGTAAGGCCGCACGCGTGGTCGCCGCCTACCGAGACCGCTACCGCATCACCGACGACGCGCCCCTCGGCGCCCCGCCCGAATCAGCCGCGCAGAAGATCGACGCTGCGAGGGCGCGAGCCGCGCTCGACAAGGTGCGTCAGTTGGTCGCTGATGAGAGCCGTCAGGCAGAAGCCGGTCTCCTGGCCGTCAGGCGCACCCAGCACGGACCTGGGCGCAACATCTGACCCTTCCCAACGTCCGCGCCGCGGCGTAGCCTTGAAGGTGAGGCGGATTTCTCCTTACCTTTGGGCCGCTCGCGGCAGACCTTCGGGTCACTCTCCACGCACCGTCTCGACAACGACTCGCGTGTTGAGAGGAGCCCATCATGATCCGCCTACTGTGGACAGCCAGCGCTGAGGTCCGTTACTTCCTGCGTCGCTACATGCCGAGCAATATCGTGCTCGACCTGATCCGCACCAGGAAGGGACTGAAGTGGGGCATGCCAGCCATGCTGCTCGCCGGCCCCTATCTGGCTATCGCCTTCTGGTGCACCATTCTCATAGAGCACGGCCGCCCAGGATGGCTCCACCTCGTAGTTCTGCTCTGCATCTGGAACGCTCTCAAGATGATGGCCATCGGCCCGGTGAGCGTCGTCCTCGTCGTGAAGGCTCGCGCACGGGAGCGCCGGACCAGGAATCAGGCCGAAAGCGGTGCTCACGACCGAAACCCTCAGCCAGAACTCATACGAAGCGTCAGCTGACGTGCGATAGGTAGACGGTGGACTGTCACTCCGATTCCTGGATTCCTTTGGTTTCGGGAAGTTCGTGTCGCGGCGCTTACGGGCACGACGGGTCCGGTAGGCGCGATCTATTCGGATGCGAGAACATCGAAGCTGCCCTTGGTCACGCTCTGCACATACGACGCAGCACCAGCAATCAGCCTGAGTTGTTCGTCCGAGGATGCCTTGATACTGAGGCCTGGTTGCGCGATGACAGTCGAGATACGAGGGAACAGTTGGGGAGCTTGCTGCCGGATTCCGAACAGAGCTTCCCGGTCGCCGATCTCGAAGGGACTCAGACCGGTTCTCCTCGCGTACGCCTTCGCTCGGCGATCAAGGTGCTCCAGCAGCGGAAGGGCCCCGTTGTCGCGCCATCGTGCTCCACGCATCGCCTGGCCACATACTTCGTACAGGTCGCTGAGGCGTGAGCCGGCGGTTGGCTTCGATGAGTACTTGCAGTGCACCAGCGTGATATGAAGATCACCCTTGTCGACGCGGATACCTACAAGGTCGGCGGCTTCGCCAGCGCGGTCGTCGTCGATGAGGATGTCGAAGGTCTGGTCTTGCGACAGGAATCGGGCCATGTACGCCTGAATAGAGTTTGCCTTGCGCTCGATCCCTTGCGACTCCACTGTGATGTCAACGCCATTGCCCGCCCAGTCGAGCGCACGGAGTCGCTCGCGCGGGTAGGGAGGCAACTCCGTCCGTGGTGCCAGGAGCCGATCGTCTCCGGTCACCATTCGATCTCCCGATAGGAAGAGGGTCGGCTTGTCGCTGTTGAGCCAGGTTGAAAAAGGCGTTCTCACGTCTCGCCAGCCGACAACTTCGGCGTCGTCGCCCTTCGCACGGTAGTGCAGGCCCTGCGAGCCGAAATGTCCCTCATAGGCGAGCTCCCAGGTGGGAGTCATGATCGAGAAGCAGAGTGGTCCGCTGGTGCCATAGTCGTCGATCCTGAACTCGGCATCGGTCAGAAGCACGCTTGAGTCCTTGTAGCTGAGCCTGGATGATGTGCCGTTTCCCAGGTACAGCTTCCAAGGCCACTCCATCGCGAGGATTGGGAATGCTGGTCGTTCTCTTACGTCGATCGGGATGATCATGGAGCGGAAGAGCGAATGAACGTCGATGCTGCCGTCGCTCAGCTTCGCACCTTGCTGTCGGCACCAGGTGCGCCACTCAGCGAGGTTCGGAGCGGTACGCATGGACCAAAACCTCCCCGAGAGCGACGCTGCGATGGTGACACGCTCACCTTCCTCGAAGGCTTTCGCTGCGACATGCGTGTTGGACTTGTGCGTGCGCTCAGCTTCCGTAAGTGCCGTCTCCACGTCACTGCCGACGTGCATCGAGAAGCGCTTGTCGCGATCACGGGCGTCGAGAAGGCCGATATTGGTGGGAATCAGCCTGTCCAGCTTCGAGAAGACTTTGAAGGTGTCGTATCCGCTGACTGGTCTCGGTGCGTGGCCGAGCACCGCCTCTACGAGGTCATCGAGACTGTGCTTCGTGTCGGAACAGTGGACGTACAGGATGCCTTGACCGCGATCGAGGTACATCGCGAGCAGCGTGTAATCAGTGGCACGAAGTGACGGGATATCTCCCCACCGCAGGTCAGAAATGGTCTCGACAACGAACCAGGCAATGGTGTTTTCTGCGTTGAGGCTGATGAGGTCGTCCAACACGGAGTCCCTGTAGATTTCCCGTGCCGCGAGCGGGTTCCAGTCGGTAGTGGATGTCGCGAAGGCCTTAGCGCTCATCTTTGGTTCCAGGAGTCCGACGGGTACATCCGGCGGATTGTCGACGAATGATGCCTCAAACTCGCTAACCTCGTTCGCGCGCTCAGTGGCGCGCTCAGTGATATCGCTGAGAACCTTGTCCCAGTCGGGGTCCTCGCGAAGAAGGAACCGCATCGGCGAGAGTGCGTGGCGTGGCTCTTGGCGCACGAAGACGCTCGCCTTGCCGATCGGGAGTGGAGATGATGTTCTGGCGAGACGGCCGATGAGTTGCACCATTGGGCTCAGCGATCTGTGCGCGTCGTGGAATGCCCCCACCTTCAGAGTCGGTAGATCGAACCCTTCTCCAAGCATGTCAACACAGACGATCACGCGGCTGGTCCGGGCTCGCATCGCCTCAAGCGTCTCTGCTCTACGACGGGCCGACATCGCGTCGTAGATGACCTTCGGCGTCAACTCGGGGGCAATGCGTGTGTAGAGCGCGTGAACTTCATCTGCCCTCGCCTTCGACCCCACCCGTGCCAGCAGCAGGTGCTCGTGACCAGCGGCCAGGTCTGCTCGCAGCCGCGAAACCGCGGCCACAGCCAATGCCTCATCGTCATCGTCCAGATCGAGCACCGCACTGAAGTCGATGGTGCTGAAGTAACCCTCCTTTTGGGCTTCGCGTAACGGGAAGCGGAAGATGACCCGGCCGGGCAGCGTCAATCCGTCGCGACGGAACGGCGTTGCAGTGAACAGAAGCGTCGGCCGGTTCGCGAAGACCCGGATGATCTCTGTCCATGTTCGAGCCGGAGCGTGGTGCGCCTCGTCAACAAGCAGGTGCGTGAAACCCTGGAAGAAGACCTCGCGCACCTCCGGCTCGTTGGCGTGTATCGCGTTTGGGGTCGCGACCACAACGTTCGCCGCTTCGACAAAGGCTCTCGCCTCGGCATCGTCGGCGAACCGCCCCTCTAGCCGTCCCACCCTGGGGCGTAGCGCTGAGCGGTCGACAATGCCTTCGAGCTGAAGGATTCCCAGGGTCTCAAACTTGGTCGCGATCTGATCTCGAAGCGCGGTTGAGGGAACTACCACGAGCACGCGCTCGGGGCGTTGCGCAACCAGCCACGCCAGCATGGTCTCTGTCTTCCCAGTGCCGGTCGGCATGACGACGATCCCAGGCTCAGATAGACCGGACGACTGATAGCCGACGATGGAATGAAGTGCCGCGATCTGCGGGCGCCTCAGGCTGTGGGGCTGATCATGAGCGGTGAATCCAATGGCACCGTCGAAGGATCGGATGACATCGCTCGCTTGAACTGCCTCTCGACCACCTGCCCATTTGATCTGGGCGTTCTTTGATCGGCGGACCGGGAGCCTCGCCGCAAGCGGCCCGTCGGTTGGGAGTTCAGCGGCGCGAGTTACGGGCCACTGTCCGAAGGGCGTGCTCACCAATTCGAGGCCCGACTCAGCCTCAAGTGCCTCGACGTTGCCATACGCCGGAACCAGCAACTGACGGACTACGTTCTTGCCCGCCACGTGCGGCGTCGCCCAGACATCCTCGGTCCGGTATGCCACATCGAGCCTCTCTCTTCTTCGCCTATCCAAGGAGCACGACTGCCAACAAGCGCGTCGCGATCAGCCCTTGGATGACCTCGGGTCGTTCCCGGGTGCGATCGTGTCTTGCGCGCGGATCGTCCCCTTGAGCGAACGGACCTGCAGCTCGCCGCCTCCGTCGTTGCCGAGGATCGCGCGGGCGCGCTGAATACCTTCAGCCTGTGTGGACGTTACGGCGCTGGCACGATCAGCTCCTGGCTTCCGTACCTCCCAGTCGCCGTCGCTTCGGCGCTGGACTACTCGCTTGTTGGGTTCTGTCATGATCTTTTCCTTTCTCGGCGGGGACTGCTGCCCACTACTTCCTGTTGTCTGGATGGTCTTTCACCAGCGTCAGCTTGGGCTGGGGATCGTCGATGTCGGCTAGCCGTCGTATGTGACGAGGAGTCATCTGGAGGTCCTCCGCGACCTGAGTCAGCGGCACGCCTGCTTCGTCGAGCAGCTCAAGCGCAGACTTCAGGAGTTCGGGCCGCTCGCCGGGATAGTCGTGAACCGGCATGGGTCGCCGAGCGATCCCATTCAGCGTGATGTACGCGCGACGGGCTGTGGACTCCGAGATGAGATCGAGCTCCCGGGACCGGAAGATCAGCGAGTTGATGGAGACCCCCCACAGCTGGCTGAGCTCCTCGTACCTGTTGAAGTTGATCCGCCGGGGCAACTGATCGCGGATCGAATCGCGAGGAGTGAGGAACTCGGCCGCGAACATGTCCGCCTGCCGCTCAAGTTGGCTATCTGTTCCTTGCCGGCCGTGATGAAGGACGATGTGTCCGAGTTCGTGCGCGGCCGAGAACCGATGCCGCATTACATCGTTGGCCTTGTCTGGGGTCAGCACGATCATGGGACGTGGCAGCGCGGTGGTCGAGAAGGCGTCGATCCGGCTCTTCTCGTCAAGTGCAAGGTCTTCCTTCATGGAGAAGAAGACGGTCAGGATGCCATGCTGTTCAAGCTCGTAAACGAGGTGATTGATCGGCACGGTCCCGAGCATCCAGTATTGACGCATCGCCCTCGCTGCTGTCACGGGGTCGGGTACATCCGATGAGTCGACCTGCGCCCAGGTTGGGAGGTCTAGGTCAGGGAACTCCACGCTCTCTTCGAGGTAGCAGCTGAGTTCCCAGGCTTGTTCGACATACGCAGTCGCTTGCTGCTGTTGCGTGACAGTCGTTGAACGGAGTCGACGGAACGATGCTTCAGCGATGTCCACCTGGACGCGTGGACGCCCGAGGGCGAAGAAGCCCGGCGGGACGCCAAGCGCCGTGGCCAGTGCGGCGACCGTCTCTGCGCGGGGACGCACCTCTCCACGCTCGTACTGTCCGATCGCGGCGGCCGACACGCCAACCTTGCGATGAAGGTCAGCCTTAGACATCTTGCTGATCCGACGAGCCTGAGCTAACCGCGCTGGGTCAAACATCCTGGCAACCGCCGCTAGGTCAGCGTCGCCTACGTACTCCGTCGGCATCGGTCAGCTGCCTTCCTGCTTGGACCGCCGCTGGCGCAGCTTCACCGAGGTACGCGGACGTGCGCCATTGTTGAACCCAGCGACAGGCTTCAACATGGTGCGCGGAGCATCGACCGAAGAAGGCGTGCGCTCATAGGTGAGCCGCTCGGGGTCTGCAAACTCCAGGTACCGACCGTTCAATCGCGCGGGTGCGAAGTAGACCGTACCCACACCGTGCGGCGTACTGCTGTAGTACGGAACGAAGAGCGTAGTGCGAGGTACAGCCAGTTCGACGTGGCTGAGCGCATCCTCAAGCGACGCAGGCTGATCTCCTTCGAGAACGTCACTGATGTCGAAGAGCCCGGGGTCCGAGTACTTGACGTTGCTCGTCTTCGAGAGGAGTTCACGGCGCGAGTCAGGCAAGTAGCTGAGCCGAACACGGCGAAAGTTGTGCGGCATCTGCTTGCCCACCCGTTGCGCGAAGATGAGCGTGTTGCCGACGAAGGTCAGCATCCGCCGGGTGGTGGGGACCTTTGCCTCCCGATAGGAAGGTAGGTCGGACAGGAGTGCGCGGAGCTCCTTCTGCACACCACGGGCCATGCCAGCCCCGTATACGTCCTGGTCCCCATCGGGATCGTCATACGCTGCCTGGGCGCGGGCCGAGCGATCCTGGCTGCGCTGGATCGCGGTCGGGATTCGTTCGCGGAGCGCCGCAAGCTCCGCTGGCTGGAACTCGCTGCGCCAGTCGTCGCTGTCGTGTTGCTGAACCACAGAGGCCCTCCTTCGTCTTCACGAAGGAATCTAGCACATAACTTTAGTCTCACACGTCAATCCGTCAGAGTTGGCGTGTTGAGGAGGGATTCTACGGTCACTCTTCACTCGGTTCGACGCTCTCAGTCTGTCAGATCGGGCCCCTGCGAGTCGGTCAGACGCGAATCGTCGGTGCCATCCACGATGACACCCGCTTCGACCAGCGCCACGCGAACGGCCTTACGGTCCACACCCATCCGACGGGCGATCGCCCGCATCGAGACTCCCGCACGTGCGAGGTGCACCGCCTCTGCCTTCTCGTCGAGGCCCAACCCCGGTCGGCGGCTCGGCACGTTGCGGCGACGCAGGTGCGAGAACACCGTGGCGCGGTGGATGCCGTACCTCTCGGCGAGTGCCTTGACGCACATCCCGGCGAGGTAGTCACCGACGAGCGCGTCCACTTCGGCGGCGGTGAGAAAAGTTTGAGCCGTCTCGACAGTCCTCACGACAGGGCCACGATCGTCCTTCGGAGCGCTACTCTTGGGACGTTGGGAGACCGCGTAGACCCCACGGTCTAGGCGGTTGACCAGGGTTTTCGTCTTGGGGGCGGAGTTGCCGAACGTACTACTCAGGCACCCCAAACGGGTCAGGTGTGAACTTGCGACCAAGGGTCCGCCCTTGGTCGCGGTTCGCGCCTGGCCCATCTTCTTTGCTTCGGCGGCCCAGCTCAGTGCGTCGGCGTGGAGGCCGGACAGGCTCAGCCCGTCGTACGGGTTCCGGTAGCCGACGCGCACGTCGTTGTCCTCGTCGATGTAGATCGCCTTGAACAGCGCCTGATTGATGAGCCGCCGGTTCGCGTCGTCGGCGTGCCCGTAGATGTCCGCGGCGTTGGACAACAGTTTCAGGGAGTCGTCGAGGTTCGCCCGGGCGTCGGCGTAGTGGCCGTGGTGCGCGGTGATCCGGTGCTCGATGGTCTCCAACGACGCGGTGATCCGGTCCTGCTCCCGCTTGAGGAGGTCGAGCGGGATCGCCCCGGCATAGTGGGCTTGGAGCAGCTTCTGCTGCTCGCCTTCGAGTTGGGTTCTCCGGGATGCGAGGTCGGCGAGCTCGGCGGCTCCTTCGGCCATCATCTCGTCGAACCTGGCATGAATCATCGCCGAGACCGCCTGGATCGTTTCCGGGTCGATCTGCACCTTGGTGTAGAAGCGCTCGATGAGTCGTTCGACCTGCTCGATCAACATCGCCTGCCGGGCACAGTCGCCCCGGCCGCCATGTCGGCTCGCGCACACGAAGTACGGGTAGATCGTGCCCTGACTGCTCTTCGCGTTGCACACCAGCAGCCGCGACCCGCACTGCCCACAGAACACGGTGCCCTTCAAGTAGTGCTCATGAACTTGCGTCGCATCCGCGGCCGAGCGGTGCGTGCCGAGCACGGTCTGCACCTGATCCCACACCTCGTTGGGGACGATCGCCTCGTGCACTCCCGCGTAGGTGACGCCCTGGTAGCGGACGCTGCCCTTGTAGTACGGGTTCGTCAGCATCCGATGCACCGACGACTTGCCGATGGGTCGGGATGGTCGCCGCGGCGACGCTGCTGTCGTGAGCCCGCGCGCTACGAGTTCCTGGTGAAGCTGGCTCGTCGTCCAGTCGCCGGATGCGAACACCTGGAACGCCCACCGCACCAACGGGGCTCGTTCCTCGTCGATCTCGACGGTGCGCACCTCCCGCCCGAACTCGTCGCGCACGCCGACGTTGCGGTAGCCGATGGGTGCCTTCGTCACGGTGCCGCCCTGCGCCGCCTTCTGCGACAGACCCTTGACGACCTCGGTGGCGAGATTGCGGGAGTAGAACTCGGCAATCGAGGACATGATGCCGTGCAGCAGCATCCCCGACGGGGTCTCATCGATGTTCTCCGTGGCCGACACCAGCGTGACACCAGCGTCCTTGAGCGCGAGGTGAATGGTCACATCGTCGGCTCGGTTGCGGGCCAGCCGGTCGACCTTGTGGACGATGCAGTAGTTCGTCTTGTGCTTCGCGACGTACTGGATCATCCGCATCAGCTCGGGCCGGTCGGCCTTGCGCGCCGACTCGCCCGCATCGACGAACTCCTCGATGATCGTTGCGCCGAGCTGGTCGGCCTTGCGCTGGTTCGCCTCGCGCTGCGCGGGGATCGAGAATCCCTCCGCCTGGCCGCCCTTCTCCGCCTGCTCCTTCGTGGAGACCCGCAGGTACGAGACCGCGAACGATCCGGGGAACGGGGTGGGCGCTACGAGGCTGTCTATCGCGGTGCGGTCCGCGTCGATGATGGTCATGGCTCTTCTCCACAGTCACTGGTCCTGCCGACGCGGACTTGTGAGAGCGGATGTTGATCGTGAGAAGAGCCCGAAGGCTGTAGGACTAGGCCGAATCGGCCACGTTCACTTTGCCTCGCCGAGGTGGGCGAAGCGCTAGGACCACAACATCCGCCATCCGCGACGGATGCCTACATTCTACGACGACGTGTGCTCCGTGGCACGAGGGCGCTTCGGTCGCGTCGCATCTCCCGAGCGGCACGAGCCAGACTGCTGGAGCGCCAGGCGGATCAGCAGCTCGCAGAGCTTGTCCAGGTCGGGCGGCTCGTGGAACTCGGCGCGGATCGTCAGCTCGCGCTCGCTCTGCTGACGCTGACGAGTCTTCCGTTCATAGCGACGCGCCACGACTCACACCTCGCCGGTCTCCGGGTCGACGCCCGCGAAGAAGGCATCCTCGGCCTCCTGGCGCGCGTCCACCATGTCGATCACGAACCGAACGAAGTCCTCATCGCGATCCGTGATCGGTGAGTCTTCGATGGGCTGAGAGGGGTCTTCACCTGGCCAGCTCGTCTGGCGAGTCGGGCGGTCCCGGTCGAGCCGAGTGCCGCACGCCGCTACCCAATCGCGAAGGCGAGCGCGGGCGTCGGCGAAGTCGCGGTGCCAGCCCAGCGGCGCGGACCCATTCTGCTCCGGGTCGTACGCGCACAGCCAGTGCAGGTGCAGCGCGGATAGCTCCCAGAGGAGTTCGGGGTGACGGTGCCAGTACGGCGGTACGACGCTTGCGGGGAGTCCGTAGGTGTGGCGGACCCAGTCCACCCAGCGGTTCAGTTCGAGCAACTCGGCTTCGAGATCGTTGGCGGTCAGCAGGTTCCAGTTGACCGGGTGAGGCGGCTCGGACACGTCGAATCGAGCTGATGCCGGGCCTGCCTCGGGCGGCATGTCGTCGTGCTCTGGGAGGAACTGATCAGTCATCGCGGAGTCGCTCACATTCCGATGGCCGTCGCGGTGGACGGCGCGGGCTGCTGAGGGGCGGCGAACGCGGTCGCGTCGCGACCGGAAGTGCGTTCGCTGCGATCCACCTCGTAGCGGGTGCGGGCCAGGTCGTGACCGATGCGCGTCGCGATGAACTCCTCGCCTTCGTACCGCTGGCCACCTCGCTCGTACGAGTAGTCGCGCACCCGTCCGTCGGCGATGATGTTGTCGCCCTTGGCGAGCCGCTCGGCTCCCTGCTCCGCAGCACCGCGATACGCGATGAGATCGTGGAAGGTCGTCTCCAACTGCGTGAAGGTGTTGTCGGGCTCCTTGCGGTAGTGCTCGATCCCGACCTTCATGTAGAGCCGAGCATCACCGCGCTCGGTGTAGCTGAGCTGCGGGTCCGAGGCGACGAAACCGGAAAGGGACTGGTGGGTGCGAATGGCCATGATGGCCTCCTCCTGAACTCGGGCGACCAGCCGTACGTGGCCGCTGTGTCAGGCAGGTGCACTTCCGCGCCCAGGTCCGCGCTCAGGAGGCGGGACGGCGGAGGAGCGCTTCGCGTTCGTCGCGGTCGCTGCGGAGTTGCGCGGCGTCGGGCCGGGTGGGCCAGGCGCGCAGGTCGGTGACGATGGGCGGTGCTGAGCGCAGCATGGTGATGCCGGTGCCGAATGGCAGGGTGCGGATGCGGTCTGGCGGCAGGATCGGGACGCGGCGGATGGAGCGCTGGTTGGAGCGGGTGCCGTGGTCGCCGAGGGTCACGCTGTCGGTGTACTCGTCGCGCTCTCCGATGAGCGTGGAGAGGTCTTGGAGATCGCGGCTGTTGGATGCGCCGCCGAGGATGATCTTGACGATGCTGGCGTCCCAGATCGCGCCGGCCTGATGCTCACTCCACCTGTCGCGAGCCTGGGCGAGGGACTGCAAGACCGGCATGGTCGTGATCCCGGTGCCGCCGCCTTCGGCCATGAGCGTCGGCAGTGACGGCAGCGGCGCGAGGTTCCCGATCTCATCAAGCGCGAGCAACAGCGGCGGATCGAGCCGGGCTCCCGGTGAGCGTGCGGCGAGCCGTCGGGCGGTTTCGATGAGGTCTTCGACGAACGCCGCGACCAGCGACGCGGAGGCTCCCGCACCCGCCCCGGTGGCGAGCAGGTAGAGGGTGCCTTGCTCGGTGAGGAAGGTCTCGGGGTCGAAGTGCTCATGTGGACCCGGCGTGACGGCATCGAGCACGCGGGGGTCGGCGAGCGCGGAGAGGGCGAGGGAGACGCCTTGCCAGATGCTGTCACGGGTCTTGGGGTCGGCGTCGATCATCGCGGCTAGCGAGTCGTCCCAGCCCATCGCGGCGTTCGGGTGCGAGTTGAGGATCGCGACGGCCTCCGACGCCGCGCTGGGATCAAGAGTCCACCTGAACAGCTCGGCCGGCTGGCGGCCGTCGAGCGCGGCGGCGTGCAGCAGGCTCTGGAGTGCTGTGCGGGTCTTGCCCTCCCAGAACCCGCCGGACTCGACCCCGCCAGCACTGAGGCCTGTGGCGGCGGCGAGGCCGTTGGCGCGGATCATCGCGGTCAGCGGATCGTCGCACCCGCGAATGGGCGACCAGCGCAGCCCGGCGGGGATGCCTTCGGCGAGGTGTTGCGGGTCGAACACGGCGACCGGCCCGCCCTTGCGGCGTCGGTCGCGGAGGGTCGCGGTGAGGTTATCGGGCCTGGTGCTGGTGGTGACGACCGCTCCGGGTGCGTCGAGGATCGCGTTGATGACGACATGCAGGCCCTTGCCTGAGCGGGGCGGGCCGATCAGCAGGATCGAGTCTTCGACCGATGCCCAGACCTTCGTTCCACGACTGGCACCGAGCAGGTAGCCGACATCCTGCGGTGCTGGCGACTCCAAGGAGGGCCGCAGCGTGGCCGCGCGGTGAAGCAGTGCTTTCGCGGATGCGGCGGTCTTGACCTCGTGGCTGGTCGCGATCCCCGCGAGTCGGTGCGGGTCGGTCTCGGTCTTCCGCGTGTGGCGGCGCAGCACGATCCAGACCCAGACGATCCCGGCTGCGAGTCCGCCGAGCAGTGTCGTGCTGACGAGCCAGTAGACGAGCGGGTTGAGTCCGTCGGCACCGAGCGCGGTCGCTGGATCGCCGGGGTTGAACAGTACGGCGAGCCCCGCCGCTGCGCCGGCGTCTGGTTGCGGTGTGCCGGTGAGGAGCGCGGCGACGCTGCCGGCCGCGCGGAGGACGAGAGCGATCCCGAACATGCCGATCAGGCCGATGAGGGCGGCGTTGGTGAGTTCGTCGCCCATGCTCCCGGCTTGCCGCTGGTTCATGTCAGCCGCCGCACCGCGAGGGTGCCGGAGATGCGCCCAAGGAGGATCACCTCGGGCGCGCTTGCGTCGGGCAGGTCGTCGAGGTCGATGAGTGCGTGGGCCTCGCCGGTTCCGGTGGCGTCGGTGTGGGAGACGATCGTCGCGACGGCGACATCCTCGCCGGGTACGAACCCCTCGGCGGTGACCTCAGCCAGGCGCGGCACTCGTCGGGCGTGGCGACTCCGACGAGTCTCTGGCACAGGGGTCTCGGGCGGGGCCACGGCGCGTCGGGTCTTGCGTGTGCGGAGGATATCGGTGAAGACACTTCCATCGGTCTCGCGAACTTCGACCCGGACGGCGACGGTGCGGTCCTTGGTGATGGCGTCCATGAGCGGCCCGAACGTCGCTCGCGTCCACGCGCCCGCGTCCGGTGACGGAAGTGGTGTTCCATCGACCGTCGCGGCGAGGCTTCCGTCGTCGGCGACGGTGACGAGGACGTGCGGCAGCTCGACGGGAGCCGTGGCATCGTCGTCGTTCGGGGTGGATCGGCGTGGGCTGGTGAGGTTCATCGGTGGCCTCCGGCTGCGCGGCTGCTGGTGTCGAACAGGGCGAGTTCGTCGGGGTGGAGCTGGTGCTGGCAGACGAAGCTCCTCGCCTTGATCCGCCACAGGCCTTGGCCGACGCCGAGGTTCGGCAAGAGTTGCTGCTCAGTGCCGGTCAGACCGAGGGCGGTCGCGGTCGGTCCGAGCTGGTCGGATTCCTGCCGGTACACGATCCGCGTCTCCGCGTTCGCGAGCAGCGAGTTGGCCAGGGAGCGCATGGCGGAGCCTTGGTCGCCCACGTTGTCGAGGTCGGTGAGCTTGTGGAAGATCAGCATGTTCGCGATCCCGTAGTGCCTGGCGAGTCGCCAGTGCGCATCCATCCGCCGCAACAGCGCCGGGTGGGACATGAGCCGCCATGCCTCGTCGTAGATCACCCACCGCTGCCCACCGTTCGGGTCGAGCAGTGCGGATTCCATCCACGCTGACGAGCACGTCATCAGGACTGAGATGAGGGTCGAGTTCTCGGTGACCCGCGAGAGGTCGAGGGAGATCATCGGCAATGACGGATCAAACGCGACCGTGGAGGGGCCGTCGAACAGCCCGGCCAGGTCGCCTGCGACGAGGCGGCGTAGCGCGTGGCCGACGAGCCTGCCGTCCTCGGCCAGCCTGCCGTCGGCATCCTTTCTGGGGGCGAGGATGTGATCGACGACCATCGGCAGGATCGGCACGTCGTTCTCCCACACGGTCTGGGTCAGGGCGATGTCGATCGCGGTGTGCTCCAACGGCGACAAGCCTCGCGCGAGCACGGTCTCCGCGAGCGCGCCGATCAGGTCACGACGCCGCGCCGCGACGGTCGAGGCCCACTGCGCGTCCGACAGTCCGCTGGGCCGGTGACCTTCGTCGAGCGGGTTCAGGCGAGTGTTGAGCCCGTGCCCGAGGACGATGGCGCGTCCGCCGACGGCGTTCGCGACGGCGGTGTGTTCGCCTTTCGGGTCGCCGGGCACGTACACGCGCCGCCCGAACGGCAGCGACCGCGTGTAGAGCGACTTGGCTAGCGAGGACTTGCCTGAGCCGACGATCCCGGCCAGCACCACGTTCGGCGCGGTGATGATCCCGCGCGCGTAGAGCACCCACGGGTCGTAGACGAAACTCCCGCCCGAGTACAGGTCTTGGCCGACGAACACACCATCGGCACCGAGCCCACCCTCGGCGACGAACGGATACGCACCCGCCAGCGTCGCCGACGTGTCCTGATGCCGCGTCAGATGGAACCGACCCGGAGTGCGCAGCCTCGCGGCACCCGGTTCGCCAGACTTCGGCAGGTAGACCGTGGCGCGCCGCTCGGCACGCTCCTCCTCGGCCTTCGCCTTCGCCGCGGCGAGCGCGGCCCGACGCTGCTCGGCGTGGAGCCGGGCCTCTGCCTTGCGGCGCTGCTTCCGGAGCTTCCGCCGCTCCTTCGACGGCGCTACCAGAACTGCGGTGTGCAGCCGCGCGCGATCCTCGGTCACAGCACCAGCCCTCGCGCCTGCTTGACAGCCGTGATCTTGGCCGGCTCGAACCACGACCCATCCCGCTTCGCCGTCGGCACATCGGCCCGCTCCGTGGCACCCGGCGACGAGTACGACACCAGCAACTCCGGCCCAGCCTGCACCGGAGGGGTTCCGACTGGTTCGGCGTCCTGGGGCTCTGCTTCCGGTTCGGTGTAGCGGCGCAGGAGCGAGACGTAGCCGACGTGCGGGTTGACGACCAGCGCGTAGTCGCCCGAGAGCGCCACCCGGTCGTTGGTGCCCTCGCCGGGCTCGTCGTAGACGTACCCGTTCTCCAGCGCGGCCTGCGTGGTCTCGTCGCCGTAGTCCCACTGCGCGAGGAAGTCCACCGCATCGACATGCCCCAGCTCGCCGAGGATGCGCAACGGCCGGTCCGCCTCCTCGCCCTGAAGGAACACCACACTGACCCACCGAGACGGCGCGGCCTCCTCGACGGCGGGCTCAGGGTGCCAGGCGATCCGCCCGGCGGCGATGAACCCTTCCGCGAGCCGGTCATACGCCCGGTCGACGAGGTTCGCCGCCTGACGCAGTTCCTCCGCAGCAGCGAGGGCGTCACGCACTCCTGCCTCGTGGCTTCCGGCGTCATTGAAGGCGTGCGCGACCTTGCGCTCGTGAACATCGGCGATCTGATCGAGTGCCTGCCGCAGCGAGCGCATCCCCGAGGACAGATCACCGATCACCCCGTACATCTCGGCGGGCTGATCGAACCCCCGGCTCGGGTGCGCGAGTCCGCGCAAGGCTTCGGATGCCTCCGCTGCATCCGCGGTCGAATCGAAGAACGTGGGCATGGTGGCCTCCATCGGTAGGTCATGTCACCCACGAGGTGCGCCCCCGTGCACCCGCAGATCATTTGAGGCATTCAGCAGCAAGGGGCTTCTCATTCCTCCAGCCCACCGCGCTCGACGCCGGTAAACTTCGACCACCGAGGAGGTGAGGCATGAACGACGACGAAGAGCTGCGTTGGGTGCGGCGTCGCGAGGGAACCCACCGTTCCGAGTCGCGGGCGACCCGTGGGTATGAACGGGACCTGCTCCGTGACGACGACACCAAGAACCTGCTCGGTCCTACTGAGTCTCGCCCAGCCGACATCGACGAGATCGTGCGGTCGCGCGGACCCTTGGTACCAGCGCGCCCTTCGCCCGGTCAGGAGTTCCGGTACCAAGTCGGCGACGCAATCATGGAGGCGTTAGCGCCCTACATTGAACGTGGAGTTGATGTTGCGGTGGACGCCGCGGTCCTCGGTGTCTCAAGACTGTGGAAGTGGGCCACAACTCGACCGCCACGGCAGACGTTCTCTGTCGAAGTCGGCAAGGTAGATGAGGTTCCTACTGCGTACCTTGAAGGTCCGCTCGCCGAGCATAATGAGCCACCGTCGGAAGAGCTGGCGCGCAGCCCACAGAGCATGACGGCGGAGCAGTACCAGGCGATTCTTCTTTCAGCGTTGCTGGCGGACCAATACGCAGCTCGCGCGCGATCAATGCTCGCCAATGTCCGCATCGACGACGAGGTGCTTCCAAGCGAGTTGGAAGACGCGGTCCGCGCCGCTCTGGACGGACCGACGATTGACGATGCGACGCTCGTGCGCGTCGTTGAGCTGCTGCGCGAGAGCATGACCCCTGACGGCGAGTATGTTCTCGTTCGTCCGCGGCAGGTCGACGCTCCAAGGTCAATCGCCGACCGCACGAGGGACAGCGCGTAGTCGTTTGGTACGGGCTTCACACTGCGAGGCACGTAAGACCCGTCAGACCCTCCGGCAGAGCGGGAGCGCAGCGGCGGTGAAGGCGGCGGCTTGCTGGCCGACGAGCAGCCGGGTCTCACAAGATGCCTGGATCGCGGCTTGCTCGATGGCGGCGACGGCGGCGTCGAGTTCTTCGACGGTGGGTGCGGAGACGGCGATGAGGCCGGTGTAGCGGAGGATGCCGTGTCCGGCGGTGAGGTCGGCTTCTTGCTGGAGCACGTCGTGGTACTCGGCGGTCTGTGAGGCGTCTTCGATCTGGCCGATCTTCGCGCGCTGGGCCTGGTCGGAGATGTGCTCGACCTTCTTCTTGCGGATGTCGCGAGCAGCGGCGTCGGAACGCATGGGGGTGCAGATCAGCGAGAACGACCGCTGGATGCCGGTGGACAGCAGCACCGGCGACAGGAATCCCGGATAGACGAGCGACCTGGGCCACTCGCTGACCCAGAGCACTGCGTGGTGGGCGGAGTCGGTGCGGAGCTTGCCCCAAGTCTCGGTGACCGCGACCGGCCCTGCGGTCGCAAGGGATTGGCCGAGCCTGCCGTGGCGTTCCAGCGTGGCGGCGATAGCGGGGTCGTAGGCGGAGCGCAGCATCACCGCGATCTGCCCCGGCGTCAGCCATCCCGACGGCGAGAGGTCGGCGGAGCGGAGCGCGGCGACGAGCGTGTTCATCTCCTGCCGCAGCACGGCGGCAGCACCACGAATCCCGCCGCCCGCGGTCCTGATCTGCCGCGCACTGGTCTTCATGTCCAGTGATAGCGAGAGTGTGGTGGCGTGCCGTTCGCCGGCTGGGCCGGCGCGGTCGATGAGTTCTGCGTAGGTGTCGGCCGCCCACGAGCCGTCCGGGGTGCCGTGGGTGGCCCACCATTCGGCGAGTCCGGTGCCGGAGTCTGGGAGGGTGCGTTCGAGGACTTGTAGCGTCGCGATCCGCCCGGAGCGGCAGACGGTGGCCAGGACGCGACCCCAGGAGCTGACGCGGCGTTCCTGTTCGCCGGGGTCGAGGAGCACGAACGCGGGATGGGTGACCTCGCACACCACGGTCAAGGTTGCGGCGTGGGGGTCGTGGATCATTCCGGCGCTGGTGTCGGGGTCGGTGTATTCGCGCAGTCGCGCCATGTCGCCTGGCAGGGCGAGGGTTCCGACGGGGCGTGGGACGACGATCCTGTGTCGGTAGAGCAGTTGCCCGCCGGTGGTGCGCCACAGCCACCAGCAGGCGATGGGTAGCCATTCCACGATGGGCCGGCCCGCGATGGGTATCCAGGTCAGTGCGGCGGCGAGTACCCAGATGGGGGCGGTGTAGGCGAGCAGCATCCCGCCGCCGGCGTAGAACGCGCCGATGAGTGTGGCTCCGCCGATGGCGAGCGTGATGAGCTGGGTCAGCGACAGACCGAGGAGGACACCGCGGCGGGTGAGGCGGGAGAACTTCACCGGCACGAGTTCGCCCGCGGTGGGACGGTCGTGGTTCGTGCTGCTCATCGTCTACTCCTTCGGTGGGCGTGGCGCGGGCGGCGGGGGCTGCTTCGGTGGCGGTGACGGGTCGGTGCTCGGCGGTCGTGGTGCCGGGCTCGACGGCGGTGCCGCAGGCGAGGCTGCGGGAGGTGGCGGTGTCTGCGCGGCGGCGTCGGCGGCGTGCTCGCCCTGGGCTCCCAGCGCGGTTCCGGCTTTCGGCCCGGCGGTCGCGGCACCCTTGGCGACACTCGCCCCGACCACGACGCCTGCCGCGACGGGACCGGCCGCGGCTGCGCCGCCCCCGCCGGCTGCGGCCCCTCCACCAGCGGCGGCACCTCCGCCGCTCGCGGCGTGTGCCGGTGCCGGGGTCTTCGGCGGTGGCGGGGCGCTGCTTCCTCCACCAGAACCTCCGCCCGCGTTCCCGCCGCCACTGCTGGCTCCGTCGAGCACCTTCTTCGGGTCGCCGCCGCCTTGCGGCTTGGTCGGGACGGGGATCGGACGGTTGAGGGCGCTCTTGGCATCCTGCTCGGAGCCGATCGCGTGGTACATGTCGAACCCGACGAACGCGATGAACTTGTACGTGAGATACGGGGCGAATGCGGCCATCGCCATCAGCACGATTCCCGCGATGGGGTCGCTGACCGAGGCGAGGTCGGCGTCGATCGGTGCGGAGACTTGGGTGATCGCGACGAGGAACATCACGACGAGCACGAGCTTGGAGCAGATCAGCGCGACCACGAACATCGCCCACTTCCCGATCCACCCCCGCGAGGCATCCCACGACGCGCCGCTAAACGCGAGCGGCGCGAACACGACCGCCACCAACAGCAGCGCCTTCCTGACGAGCAGGGACAGCCACACGATCGCGGCGGCAGTGATCGCGAGCCCGGCCATGAAGATCGTGATGATCGCGCCCACGCCGGGAGCGGCGATATTGATCCCGACCAGCCCCGCAGCGAGCAGGGCGATCTTGTCGCCCATCGACTCGGTCGTTTCCCCGGCGGCCTGCACGATCCCGATGCACAGCTGATCAACGACCTCCAGCAGCAGCGCCGTCAGCGTGATGACCACGAACGACCCGAGGACGGACTTCGCCAGACCCAGGGCGGCGCGGGTGAGGGCGGTGGGGTCGCGTCGGATCAGCCCGGTAATGAGTTGGAGGCAGAAGAAGATCAGCATCACGAAGACCGCGATACCGAACAACAGGTTGTAGACGGCGATGTAACCGGGCTTGGTGACATCCACCAGCGTCGTGGTGTCGAAGACCGACCAGACCGCCTCGAACAGCCACCCCGCGGCGGCACCCATCGCCTGGGCGAGCCAGTCGAACGGGGCCGCGACCAGAGACGCAGCTCCTTCGCCGACGGCATCGCAGACCGAGGAGATCACGGGAACGTCGCACACGCCCATCACGAACACCAGCTCTCGACGACGGGGCGGGTCAGACGGACTGGCCGACGTTCCAGAAGAAGTTGATGAGCGTCACGCTCGCGCCGCAAATCACCGCAGCACCGCAGGAGACGAGGACGCCGATCTTCCCGCGCGAGGCGAGGTGCGGGTTCGACGAGTTCGCGCCGAAGCCCCACACGATCGCGGACACAATCAGCGCGAGCACGGACAGGATCAGGCCGATGGTCATCACCGCGCCGACGATGGTTCGCAACTGGTTGATCCCCGGCAGGCCGTCGGTGTTGGGGTCAATGTTGATGTCCATCGGCACCAGCAACGGCGCGGACATGACGTTGGCGAGCAGATCGAACACGGTAGGACTCCTTAGCGACGGGCGGCCCGCCCACGAACTCGCAGACGGGGTACACGCCACAGGTGCACCCGTGACCCCTCGGCGACGGAATAGCAATGCCCACGCCGGTGAGGACGTGGGCATCAACGGGCTCAGAGGTGTTCGGTGTCAGAGCTGTTGGCCGAGGTTGAGGAGCCAGTTCATCCAGGCGACGCCGCCTCCGGTGAGGACGGCGGCACCGACGGCGACGAGGACTCCGATTCGTCCCTTGCTGGCGGTGGCGTAGTTGCCGTGGGCCGTTGCGATGGCCCAGACGATCGCCGAGACGATCAGCATGAGGACGGCGACGATCAGGACGAACGTCAGGAGCGCGCCGACCACGGCGCGGAGGTCTCCGATACCGCCGAGCCCGTCGAAGTCGGGGAAGACACCCATCGCCGATCACCCCACCTTGACTGTGACGTGGAGGTGGTCGTAGTGGCCTCCGGTGATGGAGGCGGGGTCGTGCATGCCTCCGCCGTTGTACGGTCGCCAGCCGTCGGAGTCGCGGGCGAGGGACCAGATTTGGCCTTGCCAGATCAGGTACTCGACGCCGAGCACGTCGGCGTTGTCCTTCATCCAGTTGGTGACCTTCCAGCCGGCGTCGAGCTGTTCTGGGTTGGGTCGCTGGCCGATGCGGTTGCCGAAGGTGATGTCGCACGCCCTGCCGAGGGGATGCTCGGACTTGGTGCCGGGGCGCGGTGAGTAGCAGCCCCAGCCGGTGTCGGGGAACGTGGCGAGGGTCTGCTGGTAGAGGTGGAGCAGGCGGGCGGTGATCTTGCCCGAGCTGGTGGGATCGTCGACGAGCCGGTCGGGGTCTCCATCGACACCGACCGGCGTCCCCGCAGTGGCGTTGTTGCAGGCAGCGGGTGATCCGCTGGTCGCCGTCGGCAGGTTCGCGGCACCGTGCTCGTTGAGCCAGGCGGCGGCGTCGATTGCCTCACCGTTCGTGCCGCCGGGCCGGACCTCGAAGTGCAGATGTGCGCCGGTGCTCATGCCCGAGGAGCCGACATCGCCGATGTGCTGCCCGGCGCTCACCCGATCGCCGGGACGGACGTGGATGCCGCTTTGCCACATGTGTGCGTAAGCGGTCGCGACGGTCTTGCCGGCGATGGTGTGCTCGATGACGATGAGGCCGCCGTACCCGCCGGAGAACTCGGCGATGGTGACGGTGCCGTCCGCGGCGGCGAGGATCGGCGTGCCGTCGGGTGCGGCGAAGTCGGTGCCGGTGTGTATCTTTCGTTCGCCCGTGATCGGGTGCACCCGCATCCCGAACGGCGAGGACAGCACCCAGGTGCCCTCGGGCAGTGGGAATACCACCCGCGACGACGAGACCGCCGGGCCACCCACGCCAACCGGAGTGCTGCCGCCGTTGGTGAGGGCGGCGAGGATGCTGTCGGCGACGGGCGCGTAGTTGCGGTAGCGGTCGGGGTAGGCGGAGACCTCGACGGCTTGGGCGGCTTCGCCGGGGTCCATCTGTTGCCAGCCGGGGATGTCGAGCAGGCCGCGTGGCGAGGGGTAGTTCGGTCCGGTCGGCCCGCCGAAGAACGCTCGGGCCTGGTACTGCGGGTCCATCAACTCTGCGACGGTGCCCCATCCTGATTGGGGGCGCATCTGGAACAGGCCGAGGGAGTCGTGGTCGCCGCCGTTGCCGTCGTTCGGGTAGTTCGCCGACTCAGGGTATGCGCCGGTGTTGGTGAGCATCCGCAGTGTGGACTCGGTGAGCGCGGCCATCAGCGCGATCTTGATTCCCGGGCGGCCCACGTCGGTGATGCCGTTGCCGACGGTGATGATCGTTGCCGCGTGCGTGAGCTGTTGACGATTCAGGGTGAAGGTCTCGCCGTTCGTGGTGGTCACGGTGAGCGAGTCCGGGATCGGGCCGAGGTTCGCGGTACCGGCAGGGGTGGCGCAGTAGGCGGCAGCGGGGTTCATCAGCACCCCGATGCCGAGGAGTGCGGCGGCGGGGGCGAAGAGCAGCAGCGCCAGGGCTGCGATGGCGGCTTTGCGGAACACGACGCCAACCTCTTCAGCGCAGCGGGTTGTCGAGTTGAGACAGCCGCAGCAGGTGGCAGGTCGGGTAGGTCGGTGCGCAGACGACGAACACGGTGAACGCGACCGGATGCTCGCTGGTGACCGGTTGGCCGTTCCAGACTCCGGCACGGTGGCGGGTGCCCTCGATCGTTACGGCCGTCGTCCCTGCCGCGAGCTGCCCCGGCTGGGCCTGCGCTACCGCGTCGGCCCAGGCGGCGGGGACGTACGCGGTGTCGATGGTGAGGTGCTGGCGGGTGGCATACTGCCGCAGCTCGATCCAGGCGTCGCGGGTCGGCAGGTACGCGGCCACGTCGGAGGCCAGCCCGGCCTGTTCGTCTCCGCTGGGGTCACCGACCGTGAGGATCGCCGAGGTGTAGTCCAGCGGCCACAGCCCCGAAGCCGTGTCCCAGGCGAACAGCGTTGACGCGACGCCCCGAGCGAATGCCTCGGGATCGGCTGAGCGCGGAACCGCAGGAACCCCCGGCGGTCGCGGCGTGCTCGGTTCCACGGTCGGCGGTGCCGTGGTGACCGGGCCGGGCTCCGGGTCGGGATCGGTGCTGGTGCTGTTGCGTGGGCCAGTCAGGAGTCCGTAGACGCCGACCCCCGTGAGGAGCAGCAGGACGATACCGGCGGCGATGAGGGTGACGAGTCGGCGGCGGTTCCGGGTGTCAGTGGATGCAGGGCTCATGCCGAGCAGGTGCGCACCCCGCACCCACGCCGGCGGTCAGAGCGCGCGGAGGCGTGGCGGCTCCGCCGTGCCTTCGCGGGCGACGCGGAGTGCGTCGGCGAACCGGACGGTGCCGTCGGTGGTGGCGAGGAAGTTCTCGAACTGCTCGTCGGTCAGTTCGGCGGCGAGGGTGTCGGTGTCGTAGTGGGTCCACCAGTTCGTCAGCTCGCCCCAGGTCTGGATGAACGCCCGGACCGGGTAGCGGACGGGCTGCCCTTCGTCGGTGACGACCGGAAGGGACCGAGGTGGGGTGCGCTTGCCCTTCTTGATCGACTTCGCCTGGGCCACGGCTGCTTCGGCGCGGGCGTGCAGCTCGGCCTCGCGCCGCTCCCGCGCGGTGGTATCGGCGTCGCGGATCGTTTGGTAGATCGGATGCACCGGGTCACCGGCCTCGATCCTTTCCAGTCCGGCGGCGGCCTCGGCGCGCAACGTCTCGGGCTGAGCGGGGTTGTTGGCGATGTCTTCGAGGTAGCCGATCTTCTCCAGCGTCGTGTGTGACGCACCGCCGGGAATCATCGCCGCCGCTTGCTCCCGGGTCTTCCCGAGTGGCCCGCTCGACGGTGGTGCAAAGTTTGCACCACCGTCGTTCCCCGGCTGGTTCTCGCTGCTGAACTGCGTGGCGGACTTCCGGCGGGCGGCGTCTTCGGCCATGACCTGCTTGATCTCGCGGTACAGGCCGGCGGCTTCGAGCTGTGTGTAGGGCTTGTGCAGCATGTTATCGTCCTGCTCGGCGAGGAGCTGCCCGAGCCGGTCAGACAGACCGCTGCGAACCCACACGTTGACGGTGCGCCAGCCGAGCATCTTGATCGCGGCGAGCCGTCGTGCCCCGCACACCAGCACGCCATCGATGGTGATCGTGAGAGGTTGCAGCAGCCCGTCGCGCTCGATGGACGCGGCCAAGGCGTCGATGTCGCCGAGGTCGGCGCGGTGCCGGGTGCCGACGAGGATCGACTCGACGGTGCGGTCGAGCTGGATGCTGCCGATCTGTGGCTCGCTCACGACGACTCACCGCCTCCACCACTCGGAGCGGCCAGTGCGAGCGCAAGGATCAGATCGTCGTCGCGGAGCAGCAGGTCGAGCGTTTCGCCCAGCAGCAGCCGGAGCAGGATGCCGCGACCGCTGCTGGTGGCCACGTAAGCCGGGTGCGGGTTCCCGAGCAGCGCCTTCAGCAGCGCGGCCCAGGAGCGGCGCGGCAGGTCGAGCAGTGCCCGCGCGTGCCGATCGCGGCGCAGTGCCTCGTAGGCGGACTGGCGGGTGCCGGCCTTCATCAACGCCCCGCAGACGTGCTCGACAGCGGCCCGTGCGGTGTCGGTCGGCCAGTCGAGCAGGCACAGCATCGCGATGGCGTCCTCGGCCGCCGATCCAGCGGACATGCACGCTTGCGCTGACCCGAGACTGTCGCGCGGTTCCGGTTCGAGGTCGCTGGGACGAAGGTCGGTGGTGTGGAACGCGGGATGGTAGTCGGCCAGCGCGGTGTCGCGTTCGGAGAATCGTTCAGGGTCGTGGAACGCCGAGACGTGGGCGCGGCGGGCCTGGTGCACCGAGCAGAGCAGACCTTGAGCGCGTTCCTCGTAGACGCAGGTGATCCGCACGGCGTGGGTGATGATCGCCCACGGATCGTTGGCTTCACGGGTCGAGCGGTACTGCATCGCGTCGAACGCCGCCGTCACCGCTTCCCAGGTGTCGAGCCTGTGTTTCCTCGCGAGCGCGCGGTACTTGTCGGCGGCGAACTCCATCAGGTCGCGGGCCACCGGGTCGTGAACCCAGGCATCCTCGCCGCCCTCGGCGAGACGGTTGAGCAGGGCGCGCAGGCCCTCGCCGGTGGTGAAGTCCTCAGCCCCGAAGGCCGTCGGCTCGGTGCTGGTGTTCCTGCTGGTGCTGGTTGGTGTGGTCATGGTGTCGGCACCTCCTGGCAGGCAGGTGCGCACTCGCTCCCACGAGCGCGTCTCGCATGCGGATGCCGTCGCAGCCATGACCTGTCACCGCCGTCAACTCATCGAGACCCCGGAGCGGGACATCTGCGATGCCGGTGTGGTGCTGCGCCCGAACGCCGAGATCGGCGGCAACCGCCGGGCGCGATCCCCGAGGCGACGGACTCCGGCCCCGATTGGGTTGCGGGTTCGGCGTGCGAGCTCGGCTTGGAAGTCGAGACCGCGACCGGCGGCGTGCGCGGAGTGCCGGGCGATCAGGTCGGTGGGGCGTACCCATTCCACGCCGCGCCCGCGAACGAGCGCGTGCTGTTTGTCGTCGCGGGCGACCTGGGTGGCCCGCACCGCTTCCGGCGTGCTCGTCGCTTCGACGGGCTCGGGGCGATCCCTCGGCTCCTTGGGCACCCGCCGTGCCGGATCGGGCTTGGCGGGGTCGTTGTGTTGCGGGTTGTCGGTGGTGTTCATGGGGTTGTCTCCTCCCGCTCGTCGGCGGCGTCCTCTGTGTCAGTGAGGTGCGCGGCGGCGAACCAGCGGCCTACGGTCGAGGGATGCACTCCGAGTTCGCGGGCGATCCGCTTGTTCGACCAGCCCGCCTCGCGCAGCTCCCACCCCAGCGCCCGCCGATCCGCCACACCGTCATCTCGACGGGACGGCCCGGTTTCGGCAGGCGGCAGCGCAGGCATCGACTCCGCAGTCGCCGTCGAGAACGAGTCGGCGGCGGCAGGTTCCGTATCGGGTTCGGTGGTGCGGGTGAGGATCACAGTCAGGTGGGTGATCGCCAGCAAGACGACGGGCGGCACCGCGGCGACTGAGGCCGCGAGCATCCGTGGCACGTCGGCGTCTGCGGCGACGACGGCGTGAATGGCGTTCGCTGTCACCGAGACGAGTGCGCCGCCGACCAGCAGCGCCCACGGGTACCAGGCCGAGCGCTGTCCGGCGAGGGCGACGACGGCGACCGTGGCGACGACGATGATGCCGTCCACGATCAGCGGCCACGCCCACGCCTGCCCAGCCCCGATCCCGGAGCGAGCGGCCAGGTCGGCCAATGAGGTGAACGACAGCCAGAACGCTCCGGCGGCGATGAACACCGTCCCGGCGACCGCCGTCATGGCTGCCCAGCGCCGCCCCTGCTGTTCGCGCATCACAGCCCTGCCCTCCCGAAAGCTGCGGACGGTGGGCTCGCCGCGCGGCCGAACCACCGACTCGCGCTCTGGGCGCGGTCGGGTGCCGTGGCCTC
>CEQK01077692.1_pt1 | contig 40146 bp, 75 predicted proteins | sample 531051 | NCBI WGS metagenome assembly CEQK01 (sample SAMEA2621229, study PRJEB7988) | marine metagenome | biome: marine biome (ENVO:00000447); feature: deep chlorophyll maximum layer (ENVO:xxxxxxxx); material: "saline water (ENVO:00002010), including plankton (ENVO:xxxxxxxx)" | depth 150 m
AATGGCGGTCATGCGTCACCGCCTTCCTGCGCGGCGGGCGGGGCGGGGCGCTTCATTTCCCGAAAATGATCCATGCCGGACGCACACCAAGAAAGGAATGATAGTCGTGGCCCTCGATCTTCCCCCAGCTGTCCTTCCAGATCAGCCAGCCTTTCTCATTGTCCCCGTCATGATCCGGCTCGCTTGGGTAGGGCTGAGCCTTCAGCCAATCGAAGGCTATGTCCGCGCATCGGTCGGCATCCAGCGGGACGGGGAAAGCCGTCATGTTGGGAGAACTTTCGTATTTCAGGAAGACGAGCCAGCCGCGCTCTTTATCGATGCGGAAGCCATGCGCCGGGAAGCCATAAGCCAGACGCATGGCGTAGCGCATCCTCTCAAGGCTTATTCCATTGACCTGAAGGACGGGGTTGTCTCCAAGGCTGTCGTGCATATCTGATACCTCTTTTTATGTTTCGCTGTATGGTCGGCGCGTCATTTGCGCGCCCTCTTTTTCAGGAGCCGCTTCAGGGATCGGCTCTTTGCCTTGGGCTTGGGCCGATCTTCGGGGAGCGGCTTATGCGCGAAGGTGCTTTCCCTGATCCGGCGGGGCTTTGCCTCCTTCGCGGGGTTCGGCGACGGGGCCTTTTCCTCGACCACATGCCCGGGGGTCTGATCCTCCGGACGTGCCCACCAGAATGGCGGCGGCAATCCAGCGCCAGCGAATGGCGGTCATGCGTCACCGCCTTCCTGCGCGGCGGGCGGGGCGGGCCAAGATGCGTCAGCCCTTCGCGCTGCATCAAGAATCTGTTGCCCCATCTTTAGGGCTATGCCTTTTGGCAGACGCAGCACGGCATCGGGAACGCCCGGCGCAGATACCGTGATGCAAACGAGGCCATCTCGAATTCCAACGGTCGCGTTTGATTTGTAGCTGTCACCCACGGCCCGCCCCTCCCTCTGCCAGAGCGCGCAGGCCCTCCAAAACGAAGGCCTCGCTTTTCCCGAACCAGTTGGCCAGTCCGCGAACGACTTGGGGGTCTGCGCTGATCGTGCGCGCCGCCTCCGCCACCGTGACAGCGGGCGCCGGGGCGTCGGACAGGTCGCGGATTTGTTCTGCCGTGCACGCGAATATCTCGTCGATGCCATACGGTTCTTCGCTCTTGTCGGCCTCAATGAAAGCCGCCGCCTCTTCCAGCCCCTCCCGCCGCCCCTCTGCCCGTGCCTGCGCCATTGCAGCGTTATAAGCTGCGCGGGCGTCGTCGGGGGTGCGGGCGCGGATTCTTTTCTCCGCCTCGTTCCAATCCCATGCGTATGACATGGCCTGCGCCGCGTCCTGATATGCCGCAGCGACGAGGGCGAGCGGGTCGGGGGTGTGATCCGTGGTCATGTGCGTGGCTCCTCTGATTTGCGCCCAACTTTTTCTGCGGCTACCGCTTTGTTGAACGCATAGACAGCGAGCGTCGGGGTATCACCAAAGCCCGATACGCCAGTCTGCAAATCATCGCCCCATAGGATGCACCACTGCGACCCTTCGCGCTTCGGACTTAGCCCAAGAAGCGCGACCAAAGAAAACTCCTGCCGATGAATTGCAGTATTCAGTTCGGTTTCTGCTGCTTGGATTTTGATGTATTCTGATTGATCGCTCATGCTTTCTTCTCCTCGGGTTGCGGGGTCAGGGCGGCGCGGGCGATGTCTCCCCCGTCGCGATGGAGGGCTTGGCGTGCTGCCTCCCCTTCATTGTGGATCAGGCGGCACAGGCGGGCCTTCTCTTCATACCATTCCAGCGCCTCTCGCAGTTTCTGCACCTCGGCTTCCAGCGCGTCGGCGCGGGCGACAGATGCAGTCAAGTCGCGCTCAAGTCGCTCCGCGCGGTGAAATTGCTCGTTCGCGGTCTTGAGAAATGTGTCCGAAACGATGTGCAGGTTTGCGATTTTGGCTTTTTCTGCATCGCGTTCGGCGGCAAGGGCGGAGATCTGATCCTCAAAGGCCTTGGTCAGGCTGTTGGGGTAATGCCCGCAGCCGGGAGTGTGGCGGACTTCCCCGCCGTGGTAATGGCTGCATCCGGCCTCGCACGGCCCCTCGTAAAGAGCCTCTGTGCTGGTGTCAGGTGTGGTCATGGGTGGCTCCGGGGGGTTACTGTATCGCCGCGCCAGAGCGCGAACCGGGTTCACAGGCGATGGAAAGGGCGCGCTGCGCCCGGGCAAGAGCCGAAGCCTTCATGCCGTTTTGAGGAAATGCCTCAGCGGCCACTTCCCACCCGTCCTGCGTCTGCAAGATCCTGTCGTTCAGGGCCGACGCCTCGGCCTTCGAGAGGATCAGAACGATCTGATCTTGTTGCTTCACATATGCTGCCACGGTGGTTCCTCCTGGCGTGGTTAGCTGGACTGGTCGGCTTGCGCCGGGGTGATGATGCTGGGGGTGAAGAAACCGAGCGCGCCTCGGCAGGGCTGGAAGGGCAGCGCCTCCGCGTTCCGCAGGACGAAGCCGTAGGGGCCGAAGAACCACCGGCTGTCCATGTCTTCGACGCAGTCCACGATCTCGGCGCGCCCGATGATGCCGCCCAAGAGGGGCCGCTCAGTGTCTTCGAGCTTGGTGGCTGTCATGTCTTCTACGAACGCGAGGTCTGCGCGCTCCGCCTTGCCCCATGCCTTGGCGGCATGGATCAGCACCGGGCCGCGGTATCGTGTCGGCCAGCTGCGGTTTTCGACGTCCTTGCCGTGCCAGATGATCGCGTCGGCCCACGGTTGGCGGATTGAAAGCGCCTTCATGACGCCACCCACAGAGCAAGAGCCGTCGCAATGGCAGTGACCAGCACGCCGGGGATGATCCACCAGCCGGAGGGCAGGCGTTCCCGGCGGCGCGGGGGATGCGCCCACGGCCCCTTGTATGCGCGGTATTCCGCATCCAGATCGGCGGGGCTGAGAGGGGGCAGGCGACGGGCTTTCCCGGCCTCCATGGCGTCCTGCCGCTGCGCCTCTGCGGTGTGGCGCGCTATGTCGGCGATGGTGGCGGTGTGGTCGAGGGTCATTTCACGTCACCTCCAAGTGCGCGGATCTCGTCATCGCTCAGGCCAGCGGCTCGGGCCTTTTCGACCAGCGCGCGGCGCGCATCCCGTTTCTTTTGCTCATGAAGGTCTTGAGATGTGGCGCGCAAAAATGGCACGTGACACAGCATCAACATCTCCTTGCCGTCCACCTCCAAAACTGGAATCTCTTTGATCGGGCAGTCGAGGCCCTGAATATATCCTTTGGCGCCGACGCGGATTGCTGTGGCCTCAGATTCACAGAGGCCCTCTACGTATTCATGCCCACGCCCCTCAGTCAGATCGGTGTTGCTGTAGACAGCCCAGAGGGTGCGTTTCGGTTTGTTCGCTGCTTCGGTCATGCGTCTGTCTCCGTCTCAGGGGTGGCGGGGGGCTGGGGAAGGGGCATCCAGTGCGTGACCTCTGCGACAAACGACATGCAGCTTGATCCAGCGGTAAGCCAAGCGTCGTAGGTATCGCTCCACGTTGCGGTTCTGATGATGCCGTTGCGCGACTGGCAAACCAGCCTCCACGTTCCGTCCTTCGGCGCGTTTTCCATGTCGGTGCGCCATTGCTGGGTGAGATCCGCGCGGACGTATTCCGTGTCGTCTTCATCGTATGCGATTTCGCTTGCAACATAGCAAAAGCTGCTTGACCCGTCTGGCCAGTCTCTTTCCACGAACATCCGCGCTGGCATATGGGCATTGGTCATTCCGCACCGCCTTTCGCGCGCTCGGCAAGCATGGCGTCGGCGGTTCCGTATGACATTGCTGCGGCTCTATCCGCGCTCAGTGGGGCACCCGGCCCCCAGCCGGATATAATACCCGTCAGCGCCGCCATGGCAAACTCGTCGCGCAGGCTCTTGGCCTCGGCGGCGGGGCCTTCCGGCTCTGCGGCGGGCGCGATCAGGTCGTATTCGCCGCTTCCTGCGCAATTTACCCCGCTTGGGTAATGCCAAAAAAATCTTCCGTCTTTATGCCTTGCTAGGAGACAGCCGTTGGTTTCTTCAACTTCCATCACCCTCGCAGCTCCAGCTCCCCGCGTCGGGTATTCCTTGCCAACTTCAAACGTCATTGCTTATCTCCCTGTGTCTCGCTCCGATGACCGTAGCCCATGACGTAAGCCTTGGCCGCGTCTGCGGTCATTTCCTCGCCGTTCCAGTCATTCCAGATCACGCCGCCGCCCGATGCGACCACGTCAATCGCATCGCATAGGGCCTGCTTCTGTTCTGTCGTGTCGCGCTGCGTCATGGCGCTCATGCTGACGCCAAAGTCTGCCCACTTTTGCAGAGCGGCGGCAGAGGCATCGGACAGATCCTCCCAGCCCTTCACGGTTCCCCATTTCAGATAAAGCGTCTCACTCATTTCCCTTGCTCCTGTGTCTCGCGCGCCTTGGCCAGAGCGGCCCAGCGCAGGTATGACGATACGCTGCGGCCCGATTCCTTGGCGGCGGCGGCAATCTCTGCCTTGTCGGAGGGTTCCATGTATACCGCTGTGCGGCTAAGATCGGTCATGTGCGGGGTTCCTCGGGTTGCGGGGTCAGGGCGGCGCAGGCAATGGCTCCCCCGTCGCGATGGAGAGCTTGGCGTGCTGCCTCGCCCTCATTGTGGATCAGGCGGCACAGGCGGGCCTTCTCTTCATACCATTCCAGCGCCTCCCGCATCCTCTGAGCCTCAGCTTCCAGCGCGGCCACCTTCATGATCTGAGTGACGTTCTCGTCATATTGCCGGTCACGCTCGGCGGCGAGCGAGCGCACCATGTCGGATGCTCGGCGCTCAAGATCATCGGCGTAGTCGTGGCAGAGATCAGAAATCAGCGCGTTCACGGCACCTGCGCTTGTGTCCGTCATATCGTTCTCCATTGCTTCCATGTGAATACGATAGCACCACGGCGGCGGCAGTCAAGCGTTATTCTGCGCCATAGATCAGCCGCCTGACCAGCGGCAGAAACCCATGGTCCGGCCCGTGCTTGGCTTCCCATGTCCGCTTCATGGTGTCACCGGTTCGCGTGCCTTGTTCCGGTCTTGATACGGCTAACAATACTTTGTGCGATATTGTATTTTTGCGATATAACCGTTTGAGTTTCGCCGCGGTCAAGCATTTCTCGTATGCCAGAAACCTCCTCTTTGGTGAGAGGCTTGCGGGCTCTCTCTCCCGTCACAAGGCCATCAGGGAACGGCGCGTATCTATACGACTTGCCAGTTACAATCGGGTAAACGGTGCCGAACGCTATCCCGTATCTCTTAGAAATATCTGAGAGCTTAGCGCCATCTCGGTACATGGTTCTGATTTCTAAGACAGACGCGTCTGATAGGCTTTTGGGGAAGGTTTTCATCGTGGCCATGTCGCGGCCGTTGTCTTTGAACGATCCAGCATACAGGTGAGACGGTCGCACGCACAACCCGACGCCACATGCATGACAGATTATGCATCCGTCTGGGATCTCCCCCTTGGCCTCGATAAACGCGGCGCGATGGCTGTACTCGGAGTAATGCCTTTCTCCCCGGTTGTATCTGACGCGACCGTGAGATTTCCCGGCTGTCCTCCCTGCGATCCATATCCAGCAATCCACGCCGGGAATTAGAAGAATCTTTTCAGAATGCTTTTCGTGCCAGTCAGTCCATTCAATCATCTACTTCCCTCAGTATTCCGCTTTGCAGCTGCATCATAATAGTTTCGCCGAGAGCACGCAACAAGTCCGCATCGGTACAGTCGGGGTGGTGTCTCTCTTCCTTGGCGTGGCACGACGCGCAGCCGAAAAATGCCAAGGCGTCGTGGGGCTTGCTGGACATGCCTCCCCAGCCGTTCCGCCGGATATGGCACAGGACAACGGTTTCCGTGCCCGGCAGGCAACCGGGCAGGCGGAGGGTGCAATGCTGGCCCCGGGCGTTCTCGCGCAGCGGGCGGCGCTCCTCCGGCGCGCTTGGTTTAGGCGCCTTCGCAGATCGCTTCGCCAGCCCCTTGCCCCGCTTGAGCGTGGAGTTGCCGCGTGGCATGGGGGAGCGTTTCATGCGAACTCACTCTCATATTTAAGCGCCGCAGGATCGGTAAGGTGCACGCCCTGCGCGCGCCAGTGCCGTTCCATGGCGTCGATGAATGCCGACATCTGTTTCAGCGTCATCATCCGGGTCACGGGAAGGTCAAACGCCATGACGGCGGCGAGCTTTTCCTCATAGGGCAGGCGCTTCAAAACGCGGTCATAGGACAGCCGGAACGCCTCATTCTCGGCCCGCAGGATCGGCACGCCGAACATCAGCTTGCATTCCGCGCGGGCTTCCTCGTGTGTCCTGTCGCCTAGCTGCGTGGCAATGTCGGTGAACCAACGCTGCGCCAGCCGGTTCTGCGCCCCGGTGCGCGGCGCTCCCTGCGACCAAGAGACGGTCAGGGGGAGTTTCCGCCCCCTGAGTAGATCGGCCAGCGCATCGACGTGGCGCGGCTCGCGTATGATCCGGGTCGGCATCACCCGGCCCCGTGGTGGATGGTGAACTCCGCCACCACAAACCGCACCCGTTGCAGCCGCTCGCCCGTCTCCAGCGCCAGTGCGTCCATGATGGCCTCCACGTCCTGCCCCTGCGGTGTGGCGGCGGCGGCCTTCTCGCGTTCGATGTAGGCCGCGAAGATCTGAGCGTCGGTCATCAGAACGCCTCCTGCCGCTCGCGGATCTCCACTACGCCGGGGATGTTCAGCCCCAGCTTGCGCGCGCGTTCAGCCTGCCACGCTTCCAGCGCCTCGCGGTCATGCTGCCAAAGGTGCCGGGCCAGCGCGACGGGATCGACCACCACGCTCTCCTTGACTGTGCGTAGGCCTTTGACGGCCTCACGGTCCTTGCGCGCGGCCTGTGCGGCTTTCTCCGCTTCCAGTGCCTCGCGCTTGGCTTCCTCGGCTTCGCGCAGCGCGTTGATATCGGCCTTGTCGGCTTCACGCGCCTTGGCCTCGGCTTCGCGGCGCTTGGCTTCTGCGGCTTCCCATGCGGCCCGCTCGGCGGCGCGCTTCTCAGCGGCAAGCTTCTGCTTGTATCCGTCCACCAGCGCGACAAGCCCGCCTTCAATCGTCTTGGCGTCGTCAATCGTCGGCTTCCACCGGGCAAGCTCAGCCTTATAGGCGTCGTGCAGAGGTGCTGTTGCAGACTTCTGGCCCTTTTCCAGAGCCAGCCGGTATTCGCGCATTTCCTTGCGCAGTGCATCGACGGCCTTCATCGCGGCTTCGTCTTCGACCTTCTGGCCGTCCAGCCAGTTTTCGGCCTCAAGGCGCGTGCCTTCGTATGCGCCGGTCAGATCGTCGATGGGATCGGGCGGATTGTTGTGCGTGCGCGGGGGGAGTTGGTCGGTCATGGTATATCTCCTCAGAATGGGCAGTCGGGATCTGCCTGCGATTGCGGTTGTTCCAGCGCGGCCTTGCGCTGGTCTTTGGCGTCAAGGACGGCTGGCACGGCCTGCATGGCGCGAAGGTCGGACCAGATCGCCCGCAGTTGTTCCAGCGTCTCGGCGTTCGTCAGGCTGGTGCAGGCGGTGTCAATCGCCTCTTGGCTTGGGCCGGTGTCGCGGGGCGGCGGCGCTTCGTCCTGCGCATCATCCGGGCCGTGAAGATCGCCGCCCTTGTGCCACAGGTCCAGCGCCGCGCCGAACCGCATGGCAGCATTCCGCAGCGCATCGCCGATCACTTCCTTGATCGCGTCCCCGCCCTTCTTGCCGTCTGGGTGGCCGTATCCAAGGCGCGTCTGCCCGCAGACCGTGAGCCGGATCCACATGCCGCCGTGTTCGTCCAGCAGGGGAGTTCCCTTGTCGCTGAAAGCCACCGGTTCCCAATTCCACGCCGGATCGCAGTCCAGCAGCCGTGACGTGAGCGCCGCGTGCCCAACGTAGTCGAGGTGCACGACCTTCGGATGATGCCACAGGCCGCAGACTTCGCAGCGAATGCCCGCCTTGAAGTCGTTGCGCACCGCGTCCGTTTGCTGCTTGGTCGGCTTGGGCAGCTTGGAGATCTGGTGCGCAGGGAACGGCTCGCGCAGCAGGTCGAGGCCGGTGGGCTTCGGGGTTTCCGTCTTGCCGGTCATCGTGCCAGCCCCTTTGCCATAGCTGCGGCCATGTCGTCGGTCGCGTCATCGGGCACCGCGTCTGCTGCGGCGCGGGCGGATTGCACCAGATCCAAGATCGCGGATGCATCGCTGCGCGCGTCGAGGCAGGCGTTTTCCAGCACAGACAACGGCGCGTCGGGGTGGTAGCGCAGGAATTTTGTCATGGCGTCGGACAACATCATTGCGCACTGCGTCTGGCGGTCGAGGTGGTCAGAGGGTTTCATTAGCATACTCCACAAGAGTTGATGGTTTCGAGGACAAGGGCCGTGACCCAAAGAACCGTGATGACGGCGGCGGCAATCGCAACGGCATTGACGGCGGCGCGGCGCGGGCTTTCGGGGGCCGATCAGAGCGGCAGAGGCGGCGCGCTTGGCCCGCATTTCGGCGCGGTATTCATCGGCTACGCGCTGCAATTCGGCGCGCTGCTCGTCGGTGAACGGCCCGGGGGCTGTGCGAATGTCGCGGTGCCATGTGGCGGGGTAGGTCATGCTTTCGGCTCCTGTGAGGCTGGAGGGGTGAGGGCGGCATCGCATATCTCTTTGGCGTCATTGATATGTTCCCCATAAACTCGCTCCATCGCCTGCTCCCAGCCGAATCGCATCGCCTCATAGCGGTCGGTGATGCAGCGATCCTCGAGGCCGCAGCCCATGCCCTGAAAGTGATATTCCGGCTCGCCTTCCAGCATGGCGCGGGCTTCTTTCATGGCGGCTTCCAGCGCGTCGGCGCGGGCGACAGCGGCATCGCGTTCGGCGGCGAGGTTCAGAATCTGGTTTGACAGATCGTTCCATTCGATCAGGCTCATGCCGAGCGGGATCGCTGCCATCCGCTGAACTGTCAGCTCCACGGCCTCTGTGCTTGTGTCGGTCATGTTGTCCCCCTTTTGGCTTGATCCGTTACGCAACACTAGCAACGTGGCCACGGCATAGCAAGCGGAAAAATGCCTTGCGTGCCCACATGCCCCATGCAATAGTGCCCACATGGCAAAAACAACCTTCATCAAGGTCCGAGCGACCAAAGCTGAGCGGGAGGCTTACCAGCGCGCATGTGCCGCTCGTGGGTCTGACCTATCCAGCGAAATCAGAGCGTTTCTTGAGCGCCTTGTTCGGCGGTCGGCTTCCGATTGCCGGACACAACCTAAACAGTAGTGAAAGAGTTTCGGAGACAGACATGGACGGATCACATATCAGCACAACCGGCGCGGAACTGCGCCAATTCATCGAGCGCATCGAGGCGGTGCGCGCAGATATCGCGGAATACAAGGCCGTGGAAAAGGAGATCTTTGCGGAGATGAAGGCGCGGGGCTTCATGACGCGGCCCGTTCGCAGCGTCCTGAAAATTCGGGCGACTGACCCGAATCAGCGGGCGGAATATGAAGCCGTGACGCAGATGTATCTCGACGCGCTGGGGATGGGCGAATGACCGGGCTTGACCGAATGATTGCCATGGCGCGCGAGGAAAGCCGCGCCGCTGCGGCGCTGTGGGATGAGGGTGAAAAGGTGCCCCGCCGCCGCGTTGGTGCGCCCGGAGAAAAGCGCGGGGCAAAGCGCGGGTTCGACTGGGACTTGGCCGCGAAGCTGAAAAGCGAAGGCCTCAGCCTGTCTCAGATCGGCGCGCGTCTGGGCGTCAGCAAGGCATCGGTGAGCATGGCGCTCAAGATCATGCGGGGGGAGGAATGAGCGCCCCGAAACGAGAGCGTGACGAAGCCATTCGCCGCATGTGCGAGGCTGGCGCGACGGATGCGGAGATCGCCGCCGCGTTTGGCGTGTCTCGCACCACGATCAGAGAGCGCCGCGTTGCTCTTGGCCTGAAATCCAAGCGTTCACCGGAATCGGTCGCGGAAAGTCAGGTTCGCTTTCGAGAGCTTCACGCGCAAGGCCTCACGGATCAGCAGATTGCGGATGCAATGGGGCTCAAGAAAAGCGCGGTCAAAACGCGGCGCTACGCCATGGGTCTGGATACCAACGGATACCAATGGAATACGCCGCGCATCACGAAGAGCCGGGAGAACAAGGTTCGTGCGCTGCATTCCAAAGGCCTGCTAGATCGTGAGATCGGTGAGCGGCTGGGCATAAATGCGCGGCAGGTGGAGCGCGTCCGGTGCCGTCTTGGCCTCACCACCAACCGGCACAAGAACGCGGTTGACCGTGCCAAGGTTTTGGCGCTTTACGACGATGGGTTGACCGATAAGGCCATTGCCCTGCGTCTGGGATGCAGCAGCACCATTGTCGGCGCCATCCGCCGCAAAAACGGACTGCCGGTCAATTACACCCCGGCCAAGGCGTCTGAGCGGATGCTGCAGTGCGCGCGGGAAAAAGCAGCCCCGAAGCCATGCCAGGCGCCGCTTCCATCGCGATCATACGTCCCGCCAAACGACACCGTGGCCATGCTGCTGAGCCGCGCCTTTGAGATTGACCCGGCCCGCGTGGCTGTCCTGACCGCGCTAGAGCCGCACCTCGCCCAAGCCATGAGGGCCAGCGCATGAACATTTGGTTTGTCACCCTGCCATGGTTCCCGCGCGACCTATCCCCCAACTCTCGCGCGCACTGGCGCACAAAGGCTGCTGCCGCCGCGAAATACAAGGCTGACTGCCAGTATGCCGCCATGGCTGCGGGGATCAGGCAGATACCTGCGGCGGCTCTGCACGTCTCCATCACGTTCCACCCGCCCCGCAACACCGGGGATTTAGACAACATGCTGGCGGCGATGAAATCGGGGCTGGACGGCATTGCAGCGGCAACCGGCGTCGATGACCGGCGTTGGTCTATCACCATCACGCGCGGCGAAAAGATCAAGGGCGGCGCTGTTTACGTCGCAATCACGGAGGCAACAGCATGACCAGCAAATACCACCGCAAAATCCGCAGCGAAACCGTGGACGTCTACGATATCCTCGAAGCCTACGGCGTCACCTGCCCGGCACGAGCGCACGCGGTGAAGAAGCTGCTGATGGCGGGCCAGCGCGGGGCCAAAGCGCCGCTGCAAGATCTGGCAGAGGCTGGCGCTTCGGTGGAGCGCGCAATGCAGTTGGAATACGACAGGGAGGCGCGGGACGTATGAGCCTGCAAGTCAGCACAATGGAGGATGCGATGATATCGCACAGACTGAAAGAATCTCAAGAAGATATCGACGTGAAAGCCCGCCTATGGGATGCGACAAGCCGGGAGCTTATCCGCTTTGCCGAAAGGTATGCGGAAGAGCATGTCGTAGGGCAGCGCGTCAGCGAAGCGCAGGAGGACGTTGCCTGCGCCGCAGCAAAGATGGGATACCCCAAAACCCTTGTGCGAGACCTTGGATCAGCAGCGCGGCGCGGCGTGATGGCCGAAGATCGCGCCGTTGGAATGCTGTGCGCCTATCAGATCAGGATCGGCCTTGCGTCTGGGCGGGCAGCATCATGACCGATGAAATCGAGATCAGGCTGGATGGATCAATACTCCGCAACAGCTTGCAGATCGGCACTGCAACGTTCACCGTCCCATTCCCTTCGGAGTTTTGCGGTGTCTGGACGTCCTCAGAGTGGGGCGTGGACTTTCAGGAGCAGATTGACGAAATGGACGCCGCAGCGGAGGAGGCTGAGGAAAGGGCCAAAGAGGCAGAGGAGAAGCTGAAAGAGATCGAAAGCGAGAAGGATGAAGCGGAGAGCGCCCTTGAAAGCCTTCGTGATGAAGTGCGCGCATTCCTTGCCGGAAATGACGTTTCAAGCGATGCCTTGTGGCGACTGAAGGAGGCGCTTGGGGAGTGACAACGGACGAAATCCCCAAGCTCTCGCCGCGCGAACTTCTAGGCTGGTGGGATGCGGTCTGCGTGGCCCGTATCCAGCCGGAGCGGGACGGTGAGCGGGCGGCGCTGATAGCCCGTGCCAAGGCACTGGGCGTGGAGTTGCCGCAGAAATGACTAAGGCCCCGGCGGGAAACCGGGGCCTTGCCATCTCTCTGGTAAAGAGCTAGGGTGCAACAACCAAACTGCAAGGTTGAGACTAGTCCGGGTGGTGCCGACAGTCAAGCCTTGCCCCAACCGAAAGGGGCAATCCATGCCTGAAATTCCAGAACTGAAACCGTGCCCGTTCTGCGGCGGCACTGATCTGCGCCAAGGCATAGACGAAACGTGGGTTCGCTGCCAATGCGGGGCAGAAGGCTCCGGCGCGTCTGACGGATCAAAACAGCGTGGCCGGGATCGATGGAACACCCGCGCCGCGCCCAAGGTCAAGCCTCTGGAGTGGGAACCAGTCATCGACTGCGAAGACGAGTTTTGCATTACGCCAGTAGCTCAATATTCCATCAAGGTGTATGAAGATGGCTTAGAGCTTGAAGCCATATCTGCACTGGAAACGGAGTGGATTGACTTCTCCTCTAAGGACGCCGCCAAGGCCGCAGCCCAAGAGGACTACGAAAGCCGCATCCTCAGCGCACTGGATCTCTGACGTGAGCCTGCACACGTTCGATCCTGAGATTGCGGCGCGCGTTGGCTTGAACGCCGCCGTGATCTACCAGAACCTGCTTTTCTGGGCAGAGAAGAACCGCGCCAACCGAAAGCACGTCATGGACGGATACGTCTGGACCTACAACAGCACGCGGGCTTTTGCGGAGCTTTTCCCCTACCTGACCGCGAGCCAGATCAAGACGGCGATTGTCCGCCTGATCGATGACGGCTTGCTTGTGAAGGGCGACTACAACCGCGCGAGCTACGACCGCACCAACTGGTATAGCCCGACCGTAACGGCGTCTTGGGTAGACGACGCCATTGGTCAAGGATCGCCAATGGAGTGTCGAAATATCGCCAATGGATTGGCTAAGGATCGCCAACCTATACCAGATAGTAAACCAGATATTAAACCAGATGGTAAGAAGGGGGACGCGGCTGCGCCGCTGCCCGTCGCCGCAAATCAGGTCGATCTGTTCGCAGAACTAGCAACACCGGCCAAGGCGCGATTGCCAGAGAACTGGGCGCCAGACGACGACATGATCTTCTATGCAAAATCCAAGGGCCTGAACGATGAAGAAATTGGACTTATCGCGTTTGACTTCCATGCATACTGGTCAGACCTCCCAGACGCAAAATCCCGGAAGTCTTTGCGCGGATGGCGAGCGGCATGGAGGAACCGGGTTGAGCAGATCGCATGGCGATACATCAAGAATCGCGGCCCGTCTGGCACAGCGAACGCCACGGGATATGGACGCGGTAGCAGTATCGCAAGCGTTGTCGCGCGGCGCAAAGCTGAGCGTCAGATATGAGACGCGATTCCCGCCCGGTGGGCCGTGCTATGACGTTGCGGTGTCCTGCGAAGCCTTCGGCGGGGAAGATCAGCGCCGCGCCGCGTTGGCGGACCTTCGGATGATGATTGAGCCCGCGCCCGTCGAGTGGATCGAAGAATGGCTTGCTGAGCTTTCGGTGCTGACCGCTGGAAGGGGCCGCGAAGGTCTTGATGCGGAACTGATGGTCACGGCCTTTGCCAGCCGTCTGCGCGCCTATCCCGCCGATGTGGTCAAGGATACGCTGCTGCGCCGTGCGTGGAAGTGGTTCCCGTCATGGGAGGAGTTGGAGAAGATTTGCAACGCCCTCGCCAGCCCGCGCCGCCACATGATCGCTGCGCTTGAAGGGCCAGAACCAAAGCGCCCGCCGATGATGCGCCGCGCCACGCAGGAGGAGAAAGACCGAATGCAGGCGATGATTGACGAGATGTTCCCCGGCAAATCTGCGGCGGAGCGCCGCGCCGCCGTGGATGAAGCGATGAAGGGCGATTGTATGAGGGTGGATCCGGAATGAAAGCGAAACAAGCAGAGCTTTTTACCAAGCCGCCGCGCGCGAAGCCCCGCGTCATGGCAAAGCTTATCGATGCCGGAGAAGCGCCAGACGGTCAGCAGGTGGCGAAATACCAATGCCGGTGCGGCTGGGAAAGCGGTTGGATCAATGACAGCAGGCCAGATTCCGAAATGCGCCGAGGTACGCCGTGCCCGCGCTGCAATGCAGACATGAGGGCTGAAAAGTGACCGCCACCGACCCCCAAGACCCAACAGGAGCAAAGATCATGACCATTGATCAAACGAACGCGCGGGATGAATATCGGCGGAAAGCGTTGGCAGACGCCTTGAGAGCGGCGTATTGCCCCACGGTAGCAGTGGCGGTGGCGCAGGCAAATTTAGATCACGTCGCAAAAGCTATCTGCGTTTCTCAGCATCCGAATGCAGGGGAAACCAAGTGGCAAAATAGCGCCGTGACGCGAGACCGCTTCCGCGCCTTGGCCCGCGCCGCCGTGCGCGCTCTGGCAGATGGGCCGCAGCAATGATCCAGACACCCCGCACCCACACAAGCGCGCAGCCCCGTCTCAGCGCCTGCACGCCCTCCAAGCCAGCGCACGGCCCGATCCGGAGCGGAGACGAGGATGAGCTTGCCCGCGCATGGCTGGCCCTACGCCGGCCGGAATAATGCCGGGAGGAACGGCACCAGCAAGGCCCGCAGAGAGTGACGCGGCCTGTGGTCGGGGTTGTCGAACTGCCGACCGGCATAATCCGCAAGGGCGGCACGGCGCACCGGCTGTTGCGTGTGCTGCGCCAAGCGGTGCTGACGCGGGACGAACTGCGGCAGCGGCTTGGAGTGCAGGAGACGACGCTACGGGCCGCGTTTCAGGCGCTGCGGGACGCGGGCCTTACCATCCTGACGGATCGCGGCGGGGATTGCCGGGCCAAGGCCGTGTATCGGCTGGTGGAGGATGTTACCGAAAATGCGGGGTGATGGGTAAAAACCTGTTGACGGTAGCCCCGTGATGGCGCATTGTGAGGGCATAGGCAGCGCACGGTGCGGTGCCGGAACCCGGAGTAACGCAGATGGACCTTGAAGACCTTGAGCGCATGAAGCGTTTGATCGCCTCTCTGATTTCGATGCGCAAACGTCAAGCGACTTTGAGCGGAAAATCTTATGAAGACATGACGCCTCGCCAGATCCAGAAGAACGGCGCAGACCTGACGTGGCTTGGCATGGATATCGATAAAGCCATGCGCGAGGCACACGCGGTCGCTGTGGATCTCGGCATAGCTGATGCCCGCCCCGCCAGCCATTATGGCCCGGTTGATTACCGCCCCAGCGCATTCCACCACTATCGGCACACGCCAACTCTGCCCCGCTGTATGCAATAACCACCCCCCACCCCGGCCCCAGCGCCGGGGCAACCCATGGAGAACGACATGACCGGAAAGACCCTCAAGGAACTGAACGTGCAGCCCGGCGACGTGGTGGAGTACCTTCCCGGAAAGGGAGTTACTACTGTGACTGAGATCCGTGATGGATTGTATTACGGGACGGGCAGCAACGGTGATAACCCTTACACGGATCGCGCCGCCTTCCGCCTCATATCCCGCGCCTGCGACGCCCCAAAGACGTGGGGCGACATGACCGACGCAGAGAAGGGCGCTCTGATGCTTGCCGCGCATGAGGGGAAGGTGATCGAGTGTCTTGAGGGTGACATAAGTCAATCGTTTTGGATTACAGACAGCCCGCCAGAGTGGATTTCTAGCTACGCCTACCGCGTCCGCCCCGAACCCAAGCGCGAGACGGTGACGCTGTATGGCAACGTCAAGTCCAACCTGTGGACGGCGAGCCGCTCTGACATCGACCGGCACCGCATCACTTTCGACATGATCGACGGCGAGCCGGAGGGCACTGCCAAGATCGAGCGCCTGACATGAGCGGGCGCACCCCCGGCAAGCGCGTCTCTGACATCCGCCCCGGCGACGTTGTTCGCGGCACGGCCCATCTCTGCGCCTGCGGGTGCGGAGTTCTGTTCATCGCGTCGGCCCGTGCGGAATACTACAGCGTCAACTGCAAGAAGCGCGCCCGGTATCGGCGCTTGAAGGGAGAAGCGAAATGAGCCTGACCACGGAAGAACTGCAACGGCTGCTGGACGCGGCTACGCCGGGGCCTTGGTCTGTCGATGACAACGGGTATACCTATTACATCGAAACGATTCCGGGATTTAACCATGCGGAGGCATACAGCGAAGCCGACGCCCGCTTGATAGCCGCCGCCCACGCACTTGCCCGCCAGCGCATCGCCGCTGACCGGATGGCGGATGCTGCGGAATGGTTCGCCAAGAACTTCGCCGGGCCGCGTGGCGCCGAGCTGGTCGAGGCAATCGCCGCATTCCGAGAGGACTGCAAATGACCCGCCTCGACGCACTCCGCTCCCTCATCGCCCAAGAGGAGGCCAAGGGATGACAGACATCATCGCATTCCCGTCAGCGCGCCGCCGGATCTTCGTCTGCGCCTGCGATTGCAGCACGTTTCATCTGTGCGAAGACGGCACGGCGGAATGTGCAAGCTGCGGAGAAATTGCAGAAGCCGAAAACGGGGCATGGTTCGATGCCACCGGTTCAGCGCCGGATCGCAGCCCTGACGAGGTGGCGCCTTTCTCTGACGTGCAGGGAAACGGGTCAATCGACTTCGCCCGCGCCCGTGTCTCTGGCATGGCCAGCGATGACGACGCAAAGCTTGTTGTGGTGGCGCGAGGCGTTGGGGCCGTTCATGTGTGGAGCGATGCTGAAACAGATGCACAGATCGAGTGGGCGCGGGAAATGCTTGAATGCGCGTCGTGCATGCTGGAAAAGAAAGTATAGCCATGACCCACGCAAGCAAGAGCGTCGAGACCCGCCGCAACAGAGCCGGGGCACAGCGCAAGGCCGCGCACCAGCTTCTGCGCGAGGCACTCTCCGCCTACCACCGCCACGCCACGGCAGAGGACCGCGCAGCAGCGCATGACAGGCTGATGGAGCGGTTTGAGGAACTGGAGGGACGGGGATGACGGGCTTTATATTATGCAGTCAGTGTGAAGAGGTGCGGCCATTCAAGCCGATGGAAGATGACCCTTGCTCCTGCGGGTGCCGGGGAGGGTCGATTGGGAAAACGGAGGCAGATGCGAGGTCTGCGGGCAACGCCTTTAAGGAATGGGTGAAGCTATGGATGGAAGAATTGGAATGCCCAAGCACCCCGCAAGCCCAACCATGGGAGCAGACCAATACGACGCCATGCGCGCTGCTGTGCTGCCCAAGCCGTTCGGTATGACCGTGCCGCAGATCGAGGCGATGTTTTCCAACGCAGCCCCACGAGGTGCACACCTGCACGAACAGGGCTTTGAAACACGCGCATTCCGCGCTATGCTGGACGCAACTGAGACGCCCTGACTGGCGGGCAAAGGCCAGCGCGCAGGCGGAGGACGCGGGTATTCTCGTTAGCCCTATCACCGCAGCCGGGACACGAGGCTGAACTCCCGGCCAGAGACCCGGACATAACGAAGGCAGGCACATGGCGGAGCGAGACCTAACACCCAAGCAAGAGGCTTTCTGCCGGGAATACCTGATCGACCTCAACGCCACGCAGGCCGCGATCCGCGCAGGATACAGCGCCAAAGGGGCGACGGTCAGGGGTGCACAGCTATTAGCAAACCGAAAGGTTTCCGAATTCATCGCTGCTGCCTCTGCCGCTCGCGCCAAGCGCACGGAGATTGACGCTGACTGGGTGCTGCGCCGCCTTGCGGACGAAGCCACGGCGGACCTCGCCGACATCCTCGATGAGGCGGGCGCAATCAAGCCGGTTGCGGACTGGCCGCTGATTTGGCGGCAAGGGCTTGTCGCTGGCATCGACGTTCACGAGGATATGGTTGATGGCGTCAAAGCGGGCCAGACGGTCAAGATAAAGCTGTCCGACCGCATCAAGCGGATTGAGCTGATCGGCAAGCACGTCAATGTGCAGGCGTTCCGTGAGCAGGTTCACAACACCGGGGCAATCAACCTGACGGTCAGCCAAGATGACGCGGAATTGTGACCGCCACGCTCACACCAAAGCAGCGCGAGGCTAACCGGCTCCTGTCCAGTGCTGCGCGCAACATCATGTTGCGGGGTGGATCTCGGTCCGGCAAGACGTTCGTCCTGATCCGGGCAATCATCCAGCGCGCTATCAATGCCCCCGGCTCCCGGCACGCCATATTCCGCTTTCGATTTAACCACGCCAAGACTTCGGTGTGGTCTGACACGCTGCCCAAGGTTCTAAAGCTATGCTTCCCAGATCTTCGCGTTCGGTTCGACAAGACGGATTTTTATGTTGATCTTCCCAACGATTCGCAGATCTGGATTGCGGGGCTAGACGACAAGGAGCGGGTCGAGAAGATCCTAGGGCAGGAATACGTTACGCTCTACTTTAACGAGAGCAGCCAGATCCCGTGGGGGTCTGTCGAAACGGCCATGTCGCGGTTGGCGCAGAAGTGCGAGCTTGCGCCTGAGATCGCGGCGGCAACCGGTAGAAAGTATCTCGCGCTCAAGGCCTATTTCGACTGCAACCCACCGTCTAAGCTGCACTGGTCTTACCAGATGTTCCGGGCAAAGTTGAAACCGGGCACCAAGGAGCCGCTGCCTAAGCCTGATGACTATGCGGAAATGCTGGTCAACCCGGCTGACAATTCGGACAACTTGCCGCCGGAGTATTTCGAGGTGCTTGCGGGCATGTCCGCAGCCAAGCGCCTGCGTTTCGAGGCGGGGGAATGGGCAAGCGAAGTCAGTGGGGCACTGTGGGCGCTGGAGGATCGCAAGGCGCCAGACGGCAAGCCCATGCCGGGCATCGACGCGCTGCGCATCGATAAGCCGCCTGAGCTTCGCCGCATCGTGGTGTCTGTTGACCCGTCCGGCACGCGCGGCGACGGCGGCGGGGATGATATCGGCATCATTGTTGCCGGGCTTGGCGTGGACGGGCACGGCTACATCCTTGAGGATGCGACTTGCCAAATGTCTCCCGAAGGCTGGGGGCGCATGGCGGTGGAAATGTATCACAAGCACGGCGCGGATCGCATCGTGGGCGAGCGAAACTTTGGCGGGGACATGGTGCGCTTCACGGTCAAGACGGCGGACAAGAACGCGGCGTTCAAGGAGGTGACTGCCAGTCGGGGCAAGTCAGTCCGAGCAGAGCCGATCAGCGCGCTATATGAGCAAGGCCGGGTGCATCACGTTGGCACGTTTGCTGACCTAGAAGATCAGATGTGCAACTTCACCGCATCCGGCTATATTGGCGAGGGTAGCCCGGACAGGGCAGATGCGCTAGTATGGGCGCTGACAGAGCTTATGCTTGGCAACAATATAACAAAGGTGACGTGGTGACAGACCAGACCGACAAGGGCAAGCCCGCGCGCATCACGGTTCAAAGCGCGCTTACGTCCCGAGCTCAACTGGCAAGCCGGGCAGGCCAGCACTTCGCAGGCGAGCGCGACCTATACGAGACGATGGGGTATCCCCGCCATGTGACGGTTGACGACTTCGTTTCGGCCTACAACCGGCAGGACATTGCGGCACGGATCGTTGATGCCTACCCGGATGCGACGTGGCGCGAGGCACCGGAGGCCGTGGGGGATGATGCGTTCCAGAAGGCCTTCGCTGATATGGATAATCGCCTGCAAGTCTGGCGCATGATGCACCGCGCAGACCGGCTGGGCAATCTCGGTCATTACGGCGTTATCGTGATGGGCCTTGACGGTGGCCAGCCGATGTATGAGCCGGTGAGGGGACGGGGCTTCAAGTTGATCTATGCGCAGCCGCACAGCGAGCGCACGGCGCAGATTACGCGGTGGAACTCGGACCCGGCATCGCCGCGCTACGGCAAGCCTGAGCTTTACCGCGTCACGACTGGCGTAAACTGGACCGGAGCGGGGGCGGGGCAGAAGGATGTGATCGTGCATCACTCGCGGGTGATCCACTTCGCGGAACGCGCGCTTGAAGATGAAAGCATCGGCACGCCGCGACTGGAGCGCATCTGGAACCGGCTGATGGATCTCGACAAGCTGCTAGGGTCGGGGGCTGAAATCTATTGGCAGAACGCTGCCATGATTATGCAGCTGAAAGCCGATCTTGACGTGCAATGGGATCCAGAGGAGCAAGCCGCACTCACGTCTCAGATTGAGGAGATGCAGCACGGGCTGCGACGGTGGCTTCGCACGCGGGGCATTGACGCGCAGAACATCGCGCCCGGACTGCAGGGCGCTGACCCGTCCACCGTGATCGACCGGGAGCTTGACATGATTGCCGGGGCAACCGGCGTGCCCAAGCGCATCCTGATCGGCAGCGAATCCGGTGAACTTGCATCATCGCAGGACGAAAATAACTGGACGGGCCGCGTGACCGAGCGCCGGGAGCAATACGCAGGGCCAAGTATCGCTGAGGCGTTCATTGGCTGGTGCGTCCAGCATGGCTGCCTTCCTGCCGGGTATCAGGGCATCCAGTGGCCTGAGAATGACACGCTTGGCGAGGACGCGCGGGCTGAGATCGCAAACAAGAACGCGCAGGCAATCGCGACCTATGCCAATGCGCCGGGTGCGGAGCTTCTGGTGACGCCGCAGGAATTCCGGGAGACGCTGGGATACAAGACGCCGCTGCCGGGGTTTGCGGAAGACGAGGTGCTGCCGGAAGGCGAGGCCGTGCTGCAATTCAACGCGATGCGTAAGCGGCGCCGCCCGCTGCGCGCGACAAAGGGGTAAGGAACATGGGGCCGGGAAGAGTTACGGTTTATTACGATATCATCGACGGGGCAGACCCTGCATCAAGATGCAAAACCGATTACAGGCGCCTTGTCGTCGTAGGTAAGGCGGAGCGCTGGAATGATTCACCACAGGTTATTTTCAGGCCTGACGTCCGTGACGCTACCTTTGCGCACCGCTTGGCGACAGAAGCGGTTTCAGACTGACATGGCGTGGATCATCATCAGCTTCTGCGGCGGGCTTGCCTTGGGCATCTTGGGTTCGGCCTACGTCATCAATTGGGGCATCAACACGGGGCGCGTAAGCGTATCAAGGGAGTGAAGTCATGAATATCGGTCAAAAATACATCATCACCACAGATCAATGGTTCATCGGTCCTGATGGGAACCAGTATCGCGCGGCGTTCGGGACTGTCCATGGCGTCCATGATAGCGCGGACGTTCTTGGCGTCCGGACGAACGCTAAAAGCACAAACTGGTATGTGGTGATCGGTGACATGGTTCTTGCCGGTTGCCAAATCCATTATGCCGTTCGCACAGATCAAGCCAACTTTGCGCAGCCAACTTGGGAGGGGGAGAAGGATGGTCAGTGCGTTGCGTCCAAAGCGGCAATGACGCGCATCTACAACGCGGACGCGTCAGGCTTGGTCCCGACACGCTGATGTGCAAAGCCTGCGGCAACGCCTCTCACATCACGGTCAACGCCGCGCTGCGCTATGACCCGACGCGCACCACAACCCTGCGCCAGAGGTTCGAGGCGGAGATGGTTCGCCGGTTCCGCAGGCTTGCCCGCCTGATCCGTGAGCGCGTCGGGGAAGAAGACGGGTTCGGCCTCAAAGCCAATGCCGGGCAATTCGACTTTCCGCGATCCGATCAGAAGGTAGGCGCCTTCATGGACTGGCTGCAAGGTCAGGTGAGTGAGGGCATCCTAGAGGTGCGCGTGGGCGAGGCGCTGGGCCGGGCATCGCAGCGGGCGTGGACCAACGTCTACATCCAGAGCGCATACCAGAAGGGCCTTGCGCAGTCCTCGTCCCGCATGAGGGCAGAGGGCGCGCAGGTGGCGCCTGAGTGGGTCACGGATGCGTTCACCCGGCCATTCCACGCTGACCGCGTTGGGCTGGTCTACACGCGGACCTTCAACGACTTGAAGGGCATCACCGACGAGATGGACAAGCAGATCTCGCGCGAGCTTGCGAACGGATTGAGCCAAGGTCTAGGGCCGATGGACATTGCCCGCAGCCTGACGGATCGCGTCGAGAAGATCGGCGTCACGCGCGCCCGAATGCTGGCCCGCACCGAGGTAATCGCCGCCCATGCCGAGGCATCGCTTAACGTCTATGAAGAGGCAGAGGCGGATGGCGTGCTTATTGAGGCGGAGTTTGCCACGGCTGGCGACGATCAGGTTTGCCAGCAATGCCGCGATGCTGCCGCAGCAGGGCCTTATTCTCTGGACAAGGCTCGTGGTATGATCCCGTTGCACGTGAATTGCAGATGCGCCTTCATCCCTGTCCTAGCTGATCCAAGAAAGGTTAACCTCCGATGACTACCATTTTCGCCTTCGCCCTGTTCGCACTGCTGGTCTATGGACTGCTGAAAACCGCCGTTGCTGCCGGTGATCGCGCCAAGGAAGGCGCATGGGGTCGGCTGACCATTGCCGGGCTTGCGCTTGCCGCGCCTGTGCTGTTCGCGCTGGTTTATGGCGTGCAATGACAATAGGTCCGCGTCAGCCGTCACCAAAGCCTTTGCCCATATGCAGCTACTGCGGGGCAATAATTCAGCCTGAGTGTCGCTGCCATGGATGTGGCGCCTGACTTTGCATCTTTGCAGTTTAGCTAAGCCGTGCTATGGTTCTGCAAATTTGCAAAGTGACGGCACGCCAACATGACGCTCCACGCGATCCGCGCCAACTTCCAAGCCGCGCCTGAGGGCGTGCGCCGCGACGTGTTCGAGGGGCAAGAGCATCTTGTAGTGCCCGTGGTCATGATCGTGGAAGGCGTGTTGAACGACGCGCTTGTCCCGGCTGCGGAGTTTGCAAAGTTTCCCGACGCATGGAACGGGCGCCCGGTGCCGGTGCTGCACCCGCAGGAGAACGGCGCGCATATCAGCGCAAACCGGCCTGACGTTATCGAACGCAACACCATTGGCCAGATCTTCAATGCCCGCGCAGAAGGCGGAAAACTCAAGGCCGATGCGTGGATCAACACCGCGAAGGCCGGGCGGCTTGGGTATGGCGATCTGATCGCGCAGCTTGAATCCGGTCAGGTGGTCGAGGTCAGCACCGGGTATTTCTCGGACGATGACATGACGCCGGGGGAATACAACGGCAAGCCCTATCGCATGGTTCACCGGAACATTCGCCCTGACCATCTGGCGCTTCTGCCGGGGGAGATCGGGGCTTGCAGCGCGGCAGACGGCTGCGGCACTCGCGTCAACAGCAAGAAAGGATCACTGACCATGAAGGTCAATGAGGCGATGTCCACGCTGGCAAAAGCGCTGGGCATGAAAAGCAACTGTCAATGTGAAGGGGACGGCATGGACGTTCTGGAACAGGCCAAGGCGCTGGTGAAGGCCAACGCGCTGGATGCCAAGCAACTCGCGGCCATTCAGGCCATGTCGCCCGAGGATCGCAAGGTCATGGCGGCTTTCATCGCAGCACTTGGCGAGACGGAAGGCGGCGAAGGTGAAGAGATGCCCGAAGGCATGGCCGAAACCGATCCCGAAGAGAAAGTGGCGCCCATGGTTCAGTCCCGCAAGGCGCAGCCCGCGCCGAAGGTGAATGATGCCGACATTGATGCACTGGTGGCGAACAAGGTTGCAGAGCATCTGCGCCGCCACGAAGTCGTGGGCAAGCTGACCGCCAACAGCGCCAACAAGCTGACCGATGCGCAAATCAAGGCTATGTCGGTGGAGCAACTGGAAGCGGTGGAGCAGATGATCCGTCCCGCCGACTACTCCGGGCAGGGCGGCTTTGCTGCCAACGCTGACGTGATCGACAGCAACGTGCAACCGCTGGTGCCGCGTGGCCTCGTCGCCATGGCCCGCGCCAAGAAGGAGGGCTAAGGCATGGCCTCGAATGATACTCCCAAGACCATCGACCTGTGGGGCGTTGGCGTCCAGAACGAAGCGGCAGTGACTGATGCTGTCGTTACGCCGGGGATGCTTCTGGCGCGCACCGCTGGCGGGGTTCGTCCGCACAACGTTGCCGGTGGGACCGCTTCCCCGGCCTTCGCGGTTGAAAACGAATGGATCGGCGGCACCATCAGCGACAACTACGCCATTGGTGAAAACTGCTACTTCCGCACCTTCGCGCAGGGGTCTGCGGTCTACGCCATTCTTGCCGCATCCCAGACCATCAGCGTCGGCGATCTGCTGCAAAGCAACGGCGCGGGCGCGCTGATCGAAGCCTCCACGGCTGACAACGTGGTTGCCCGCGCGCTGGAAGCCGTCACCACCACCGGGGCGACGGCGCGCATTCGCGCTGAAATCGTCACCGGATACACCTCTGCCGTATAAGGAACCCTGAGACATGGCTTTCGATCACATCATGCAGGGCGACTTCGCCGGGCTGGCGTCCGAGAACGGCGCGCTGGCCAAGCGGCCCTACATCTCCACCAATGGCCGCAATGCCGGTCATTCCGTCATCACGGTGAACACGGGTCAGCTGGATAACACCGGACAGCCCATCTATGCCGAGCGCCGCGTGAACGTGAACGCCACGCTGCGTAAGGATGAATGGATCAACCTGGACAACACCATCATTGAAGCGGCTCGCGAGCGGCTTGTGATCGTGGATGACCTCATGTCGGCGGGCCTGACCTACAATGTCGGCGGTCTGGGCACGATGATTGCCGAATGGGAAACCGCGTCCGAAGTGACGGATGCGCGGATCACCATGGATGGCGACACCGTGACTGAGCGTGACAAGCAGGAATTCGGCCTGAACGGTGTGCCGATTCCGCTGATCCACAAGGACTGGCGCATCTCCGAACGCGCCCTGCTGGCCTCGCGCACCCGTGGCGCGGCGCTGGACGTGACCACCGGGCAAGAAATGGCCCGAGCCGTGGCCCGGACGTGGGAAGGTATGGTGTTCAATGGCGGCGGCATCACGACCGGCGGCTATTCCATCCCCGGCCTGACCACCTTCGCCAGCCGCGAGACCTACACCATTTCCGACTGGTCGGACACGGTGAACGTCTCGCCCGAGGATATCCACACCGAGATCCTCGAAATGGTGCAGCAGCTTGAGACCTCCGCCCGCGCGTATGGCCCCTTCACGCTGTATGTCCCCGGCGCCTATGCGTTCCGTTTCCGTCAGGATTTCAAGGAGTTCTCGGACAAAACACTGATGGAACGGGTCACGGATGAGGACGTGATCTCGCGCGTTCGCTTCTCGGACGTGCTGGCAACCGGGAACGTGGTCATGGTCGAGATGACTTCGCGCACCATCGACCTTGCCATGGCGGCTGACGTGACCACGGTCCAGTGGCAGTCCGGTTCGGGATTCACCAATCACTTCAAGACCTACGCCGCGTCGGCGCCGCGTCTCAAAGCGGACTTCGACGGGCGCTGCGGCATCCTGCACGGTTCCACCGCGTAATGTTGCTGCGCGTCAAGCATAAGGGCCATGTCCACGGCGGGAAGCGCCTTGCCGTGGGCGACACCTTTTCCGGTTCTGAGCGTCTGCTGAAAGCGATGCCTGACCGGTTCGAAAGGGTTGCGGAGGAAGCCGCGCCCGAAACCAAAGCCGATCCGCTTGACGATCTGCGCGCAGAGGCTGAGGCCAAGGGCGTGAAGGTCGATAAGCGGTGGGGCGAGGATCGTCTGCGCGAGGAAATCGCCAATGCCGACGCTGCCGACAGCAAGTGAAGTCATTGCCATTACCGGCACGGCTATGTCGGAGGCGCTGGTATCGGCGCTGATTGATGACGCCGCGCTTGTGGTGGCTGACAGCACTTGTTTCAGCGGCTATTCGGACGAAAAACAGACGGCTATCATCAAGTGGCTGGCGGCTCACATCGTCGCCAGCACTGGCCCCGGCGCAAAGACTGGCGCACTGACCAGCCGCAAGTTGGGGGACGCACAGCAAAGCTTCGCCCGCGCCACGATGGGGGAAGGCCTACGCGGCACCCTATACGGGCAGCAGGCGCTTGCGCTTGACACCAATGGGTGCTTGGCCGGTATCGGCAAGGGCCGCGCAAGTGTGCAGGTGATCTAATGGCGTTCTACACAGACGACATGACGCAGGCCGCGACCTACTTTCCCCCGGCGGGGCAGAATGGGTTCGGAGATCCCGCATTTGGTGCGCCTGTGTCTGTGCTGTGCCGGTGGGAGGATCGGGCCGTTTTGTTCCGGGATCAGCAAGGGCGCGAAGTCATGTCCGATGCCATTGTCTATGTGTCACAAGACGTGGCGGTTGCAGGCAGGATCGGGCTTGGCGTTCTTGATGATCCGGAAGAGGCTCGGGAAATCCGGCAACGTGGTATTAGCCCGTCACTGGATGGCGATGAGGAGTTGGTGAAGGCATGGCTGTAGAGGTGGAAGGCCTTGACGATCTGAACCGCCGCTTGAACTCCATGCGGAAGAAGGCGCCGCAAGCTGTTGCCCGCGCGGCATTCGCTGCTGGGCTTAAAATCCAAGGCGAATCGCAGAAGCGGGTTCCGGTCGAATACGGGAACCTCCGGGCCAGCGCCTATACGCAGAAGATCAAGCTGGGCGCGGAGGTGGGGTATACATCTGCCTATGCGCTATTTGTGCATGAGAACATGGAACAGACATTGAAGGGCGAGCCGCGTCCATCGGGTCTGGGCACCTATTGGAACCCCGGCGGGCCGAAGTTTCTGGAATCCGCCGTGAATGAGAATCTGACCGAAATCACTGATCTTGCCGAGGCGTATCTTGCCGAGGCGCTGGGCCTCTAGGAGGGCATCATGGCAGACCTGACCATTACCGCCGCAAACGTGATCCGAGGCGCCAATGCCGTCATCACGCGCGGCACGGCGGGCGCGGCAATCACTGCGGGGCAAATAATCTATGCCGACGCGAGCGATGCATTCCAGCTTGCCGATGCCGATGCGTTTACGGCGGGCGTGACGGAGGTATTCATGGCGCTGAACGGTGCGGCAACTGGCCAGCCCGTCACGGCTCTGAAATCCGGAGACGTGGCTCTTGGCGCGATCCTGACGGCTGGCAGCGCCTACTACCTTTCCGGCACGGCTGGGGGCATCATGCCTGCGGCTGACCTGACAGTGGGCGATGAGGTTGTGCAGCTTGGCCTTGCCAGCAGCACCACGACGCTGAAATTCCGCCCGACCATTCCGGGGGTTGAACTCTGATGAATAGCCCGGCCCACGATACCGCGCTTTACCTTGCCGCGCTTTCGGCGTTCGGCAGCTTTGGTGGCGTGGCAGGTTGGCCGGTCTATGTCGGGCGTGAGCCGCTTGAGCCTGAGGACGTGGTGACATGCTACGACACAGGCGGCGCACCGGGGCCTCTGATCGACCTTCGCAAGCCAACGGTGCAGGTTCGGCTGCGGGCGGAGAGTTACAACGCCGGGTGGCAGAAGATCAACGCCGCGTATGAGGCGCTTGTGCAGCCCATAGCCGAGGCGGCGCCGGATGTGCTAATCTTGGGTTGGGTGCCGATCAGTGAGGTTGCATACATCGGCAGAGATGACCACGACCGGGCTTTGTTTACGGTCAATTTCGAAGTAATGCGCGACGGCGCGACGGCCTAAGGAGGGCTGAACCATGGCAGCGGCAAACGGTAGAGCGGTCCTTGTGTCGATTGATGGAACCCCCATTAACGACGAACTGCGCGCCAAGACGGTCACATTCAACGGCGAGCTTGTGGACGTGACCACGGCAGGCGATAATGGATGGACGACCACGCTTGACGAGACATTCAACGTCATGAACGTGACAATCGCGCTGGATGGCGTTCTGAAAACGTCCACGCTGACAGATCTGGCTTTTGCAGGAACGCAGTTTCCGGCGGTCATCACCAACGGCGCGCTCGAAACCTTCACCGGCACATGGCAATTCCAGCCCGGTTACAACATCGGGGCGCCTTACAACGGCGAGCGGACCTTCGCGGGCACGCTGCAAAGCGTCGGTGAAGTGACCAAGGCTGCGGTGGTCTGATGAGCGTTTTTCGCGAACTGACCTTCACCTATCAGGGGGAGACGCTGACCGTCACCCCCTCCCTTGCCCTTCTGCGGCGGATCAAGGCGCGCGGGATCCACAACGTCATTCTTGCCAACAAGTGCATCCATGGCGGCGCCGATCTGGAAGACCTCGCGGCGGTGCATCACGAATTCATGCGCGCAGCGGGCCGGGAGATCAGCGAAGACGAAAGCTATGGCTTCGTGTCAGGGCAGAACCTGACGGAGATCATCGGCTTTCAGCAAGCCTATGTGCAGGCTGTTCTGCCTGCGGTGGACTTCGGAAAAAAGCCAGAGGCCCCCGGCAAGACGAAGCGGGCAAGCCGGGCCAAGGGCTAAGCCCGGACGACATAGACTTCACCGCGCTTTACTGCGTGGCCCGCGCATGGGGCATTCCGCCCTCTGATGTGTGGGCCATGACGGTTTCCGAGATTGCCCATGAATACGAGTGGCGCCGCCCGCACATGGCGACGGATTACGCTGGGGGCATGACGGAAGGTGAGATTGAGGCTATAAAGGACGAGAGCGCGGCACTGCGCGCCAGAATAGAGGCGAAGCGGAATGGCTCTTAAGCCCCTCCTTGTTAGGATCACAGGCGACGATACCGACCTGCAACGCACGCTGAACGCGTCGGGGCAAGCGCTTAAGGGGCTGGTGGCGGCGGCGGGTGCTGCAAGCGTTGCCATGGTCGGCGCCCTTGGCGCTATCGCTGTTCAGGGCATCGCGGCAGGCAAGGAGATCCAGATTCTTGCCGACCGTGCCAACGCCACGCCGGAGGCTTTCCAGCGCATGGCGGCGGCGGCGCGGACTGCCGGGATCGAACAGGACAAGCTAAGCGACATCCTGCAAGACGTGAACGACCGGGTGGGCGACTTCCTGTCAACCGGTGCCGGGCCGATGGCGGATTTTTTCGAGAATATCGCGCCCAAGGTCGGGGTGACGGCAGACCAATTCCGCCGCTTGTCTGGTCCGGAGGCACTGCAACTCTATGTCAGCAGCCTTGAGAAAGCGGGCGTCAATCAAAAGCAGATGACGTTCTACTTGGAGGCCATGGCCTCTGATGTGACCATGCTCTTGCCGCTTCTGCGCGACGGCGGCGCGGCGATGACGGCGCTTGGCGATGCGGCGCAGCAGTCCGGGTCGATCATCTCAGCCGATATGCTGGAAAGCATCGTTGCCGCCGATACCGCGATGAAGGCGATTGGCGAGACGCTGCGTTCGGTGCAGCTGCGGCTTTCGGCGGAACTTGCCCCGGCCCTGCAAGCGGCGGCGCAGCAGATTGCCGCGCTGGCGCAGTCCGAAGAAGCACAGGCTGCGATCCAACGGCTTGTCACGGCCTTTGGCGATCTGTCCCGCATCATCCTGTCCGAAGACTTCATTGGCGCAGCTGTGGCTGGGCTTGAGATGCTGATGGGCGTTGCCGCGACTGTCGCGGAAGGCATGGTCTACCTGTCGCAGAACGTCGAGCTTGTGACGGTTGGCCTGTCTGGTATGGCGATTGCGGCGGCGGCGCTTGGTGGCCCTCTGTGGCTTGTGGCCGGTGCTCTGAGCGCGGCACTTGTGGGGCTTGCGGCATGGCGTGGAAAGGCGGAGGAGGCGAAGGGCGGGACTGATGCCCTTAAGGCAGCGCAAGACGCGCTAAACGCTTCGCTCGGAACCTTCTCAGGAACCGCCGCGCCGAATGCTGGCGCTGAGGCAGTTGCCCTTGCTAAGACATATGAGCAAGAGGCTAAGGCGGCGCTGGTAGCGGCAGAGGCGAACCTTGCTCTGGCGCAGTCTCGCCTGCAAGACGAAGAGGCCGAAAGCGGGCGGAACCGCAGCCGGGGCCGCGTCATCACTCTGGAAGAGGATGCAGAGGCGGCAAAGGCATCTGTTGATGAATTGCAGACCACGCTTGAAAACGCGCGCCGCACTCTGGCTGCGCTACAGATTGGGGAATATTCCGGCAGGGGTGGTGGTGGAACTCCCCCGGCAGACGATGATGACGGAACGGGCGACACAGCAGGCACAGACACGCCTGTTGATGTGCCTTCCATCGGCGGAGGTTCGTCCGTTGCGGATCAGATGAAATCGCGCCTTGAGGCTCTGCAAGCTGGCCTGATGACCGAAAAGGAAACCATTGACGCTTGGCGCAATGAAGGCCTTGAGACGCTGGAGGCAGCGCTAGAGGCGGAGCTTCTCACGGTCGCGGAATACAACGAAGCCAAAGAGCGCTTGCAGGCGGAGCATTCCGAGCGCATGGCGGCGATTGTGGACGCGGAGAACCAAGCCCGGATGCGGGCCACACAGGGCGCGCTTGGCGATCTGGCGTCCTTGATGCGCAGCGGCAATGAGAAGCTGTTCAAGATCGGGCAGGCCGCAGCAATCGCGAATGCCGTGGTCAGCGGGTATGAGGCTGCGGTAGACGCGTGGAAAGCGGGCATGAAGATCGGCGGGCCTCCCGTCGCTGCGGCATTCACTGCGGCATCCCTCGCGCGCACCGGGGCGCTTATCGCGCAGATTGCCAGCCAGTCGCCTAGCGGGTCGGGCAGTAGCTCTGCAAGCGGCGGAGGTGGTGGGGGCAGCACAGCGGCTGCTGCGGCGGTGGAGACGCGCACCGTTTCCGAGATCCGCTTCATGGGGGCGCTTGGCGCGTCTGGGGAGATGCTGGTGAAGACCATCAATGACGAATACGAGCGGGGAAATTACGTGCGGGCGGTGGTCGGATGATCTATTTTGAGGCAGGCTTTACCGGCATTTACGGCGCCAACTTTCCGCGCGCGCTGTGGAATAGCGTAACCCGTCGCGGCACCATGTCAGCATCAAGCGCGGCGACGGGCTATGAGGCGGTGAACGCGGCAAGCCCTCTGGAATACAGCTATTGGCAGGCCACCGGCACGGCGGCGCAAACGCTGACCGTCACGCTGTCTAGCGCAGAGGTGGTCAATTCCGTGGGCATCACGGGGCACAATCTCGGCACGGCTGGCGTTACGGTGCAAGTGCAGGTTGACCTCGGCGCGGGCTTTGTGAGCGTGGGGCCGCTTGTCACGCCTACCGATGATAGCCCCATTGTGGTGCTGCTAGAGGATAGGTCAGTTGACGCGGTGCGGCTGTCCATTTCGTCGGGCACGGTCGCGCCTTATGTCGCGGTCCTGTATGCCTGCGAAGCGCTGGAATTCCCGCGCACGACTTACACCGGGCAGGGCGCCCCTGCCAACATGGCGCGCAGGACTGAGTTTCGGACCAATGAGACGATCAGCGGGAAATGGACGGGCCGCAGCATCAAGCGCTCACGCAATCAGGTGGATGTGCCGATCCAGCATGTGTCCGAGGCGTGGATCTTGGCGAATGCGGACGACTTCTTTGCCGATGCCCGCAGCTATCCCTATTTTCTCTGCGCCCGGCCTGCGTCCTATCCGCGCGATGTGCAATACAAATGGATGGCGGCTGACATCGTGCCGCAGCGTATGGGCGTCGGGGGCAATCTCATGGAATTTACGCTATGAGCAGCCCGGAAACCCCCGGACGGGAGCCGCGCGCCATTGTCGAGCTTCGGCAGAAACGGTGCGTCAATCGCTACGGCGTGGCGCCCTGCACCGCGAGCGGCGGGCCGAAATGCTACAACACCTATTCGACGTGTCAGGACTTGCCGAACTACAACGGCACGGGGTCCATTTCGTGGATGCTGACCGAAGACACGGTGCATGATGACCTGTTCGGGGATTTCAGCGATCCGGACAACATCCGCACCAACGGAATCCCTTGCGTGCGCAGCGTCTCGACGGCATCGGCGCGGATCAACCCCGGCGCCAACCGGGACGGGGAAAGCCCGTTCGGCGTGACCGGCAAGGAAACGATCCGCGTTGTGGATATCCCATGGGATGACCACGTTGGAGATCATTACCTTGCCGACCGCCCCGGCTATGTCGCGGGCGCTGAACTGCCGATCCGAGGGGGCTTCTGGCGCCTGTTCAACGCGCGCAATGACTTCCTCGTGGATATCGAAGTTAGCATTTATGAGGGCTATCAGGGCGAGGCTCTGGCCGACATGCGCCGCCGGGATAGCGTGTTGGAAAACATAGACGGACCGTCATTCGACGGCAGCGCCACGCTGACCGCTGTTGATCCGCTCAAGCGGTTGAATGACGACAAGACGCAATACCCCCCGGCCAGCACGCTAGAGCTTGCCGTTGATATCAGCGCGGCGCAGACCACGGGTATTCAGGTGTTCGGCGCGGAAGATGACCTGACAAAGGTGTTGGGCAATGACGGCGTGAGGGCGGTTGTGATCGACCGTGAATTTATCGCCTTCACAGGATACACCAGCGACGGGGACAGCTTCTACACCCTGACCGGCGTCACGCGCGGGGCCTATGCCAGCGAGGCGGACGAACACACGGCGGGCGATAGCGTCCAGCGCACGGCGCGGTTTCTCAACATCACGCCATGGGAGGCCATGTCGGAGATCCTGACATTCGAGACGGCAATACCTACGTCATACATCCCCCTTGCCGAATGGGAAGCGGAGTATAGCCTGTATTTCCCGACCACGCGGTTCAGCCGCATCCTGACGGAGCCTGTCGGGCGGCGTGACCTTGCCGGGCAGATCAGCCAGCAGGGGCTGCTTTATGTCTGGTGGGAGCCGTATGACCGAGAGATCAAGCTGCTGACGGTTCGCCCGCCGTCCGGGGCCGTCGCCACGCTGGACGATGACACCAACATCTTGGACGGGCTGGAACTGACGGCGGCGCATGAGGACCGGATTACCCGGGTGATCGTCTATTACGAGCCGCGCGATGTGTTCGGCGGCGATGAAAAGAGCAACTTCGCGAGGCGCTATACCGTCATCGACACCGACACGGAAGGCGCGGGCGTTACGCCGGTCATCAAGGAGATCTATGCGCGGTGGATCACGTCGCGGGCGCAGTCTGTGCAAATCGCGGTGCGGCTGCTGATCCGCTATCGAGCCACGCCGCGATTTTTGTCGATCCGGGTTGACGCCAAAGACCGGGAAATCCGCATCGGGGATATCACGGATATCATGTCCAGCTACCTACTGGACACGGAAGGCAACCGCATCTCGGGCCGGTGGCAGGTAATCGCGGAATCGGAGGTGCAGGCCGGGCACGTCTACGCGCTGGATCTGCAGACCTATACCTATGTGGGCAAATTCGGTTACTATATGGCGGACGGTAGTCCCGACTATGCCGATGCGACGGCGGAGGAACGTGAGGCCGGGGGCTGGTATGCCGATGCGGCGGGCGAGATCGACGGAGATGAGGGGTATCAATACCAATGACCACCTACACGCCACACGCTGACGCGCTGTTTGACGTAGGCAAGCCGATCTTGGGCAGCACGCACCTAGAAGCGCGGGACAACCTCATTGCTGTGACTGAGGGGGATGCTACGGCGCCTAAGATCAACGGCGCGATTGCTGCGCTTACTCCGGGCGACGTTGGCACGCATGTCCTTGCTGTGGTGGATTTTACAGTGGATGGCGTGATCGCATTTGGCGCAAGCGTGGCTGGGTCCAACCTGACACCGGCTGGAATTCGTTTCAGCGCCCGCGATGCAAACCTTCTAGGAGGTTATTCCTTCACGCTACAGGACGGATTGAGCAACACATACACAGCGCCCGGATCTCTTTCCGGAACTTGGTCGTGCCTTGGGTATGCATACGCCGAGGATGACGGCGGCGCGACAGATTACAGCGCAACCCTGTTTGTGAGGATCTTGTGATGGGCGTGGTTCGAAATGCCGTGATGGGCAGCGGCGGGGCGATCAATTGCGAGGTGGAGGCGCGGGGCGTCTGGCACCCCTACACTGCGCGGGCCGACGATCCGAACGAGCGTGGCCGCAAGATCTACGCCATTGCGCTGGCGCAGGCGCTGGGCGAGCCGGAGCCTGACGTGGGGGATGATGCAATCCAGCCTCCCGACGCGGCGGAAATCATGCGCCGGGTGCGCTGCGGGACGCGGGCCGATAAGCTGGACCTCGCGCGGCGGATGCGGGCTGCGGGTTTCTGGGACGGGTTTCGTGACGGCATGGACAGCGACACCCGCGAGGATTGGGACATGGCGGGCAGTATCTGGCGCAACGACCCGGTTTTCGGTAGGGTGATGGCAGGCATTGGCATGACGGACGCGCAGATTGACGCGGCGTTCGGGATCGGGGATCATGTATGACGGCACTTGTCACGCAGCTAAAGCGCGACCTCGCGGCGGTGCAGGCAGAGCGGGACGCAGTTGCCCAAAGGCTTGGCGCTGCGGATCGCGTAATTGCCGATCTGCGCCGCGATCTGGCCGCGCTGGCTGGTGATATGGCAGAGGCCCGCAAGGCGCGGGGCGATGCGGAGGCGCTGGCCCGCAGGCTTGATGCGGCTCTATCTAAGGCGCAAGCAGAAACCACCGCCGCAATCGCAGCAGGCAAGGCCACGCGATCCGCGCAGGCTGACCGTCTCCGCAGGGCACTGGATGAGGCAAATCGCCGCCTCGCGCAGTATGGCGGCGCCGCCGTCGAGGTGCCGTGATGCCGATCAGCCTGTCAGAGCTTGGGATTGCTACTGCGCCTTATCCCCGCGTGTGCTACTTTAGCGCGACGATCTACAACGTCCGCGCTTTCCGGATTAATTGGAGCCGCTGCATGAGAGGCCTATACCGCCACATCGACACGGGAATCCCGCAGCACAATGACGGGCGTTTCGTGTTCACGGTCTATGACGAAAACGGCGACGAAGAGGATATCACCAGCGTCACCGAAATCGAATGGATCGTGGCGCGCAGCCGGGCGGGCACTCCGCTGCTGACCAAGACGCTGACTGGCGGCGGGGTCCAGTTGACCGGCACGGCGTCGTTTTACTTCGACTTCGCCGACACCGATAGCGGCACGTTGGGCGTCACCGGGCGGCTTTACCACGAGTGCCGCCTTACGCTATCCACAGGTGAGCATCGCACCGCCTTCGCTGGCGCTTTCGAGCATCGCAACATGGTCATTGGGGACTGATATGGCACTATTCAAGCGCACCGTCCGGGATGGCAACGGCAGTATCGTCCCGCTTGCCGATCTGTATGTGCGGAACGAACTGAACAGCGCGCTGGTGACGATCTACAGCGATGCGGCCATGACCACGACCGTCACGCAGCCCCTTGTCTCGGACAGCGACGGCGCTGCGACTTTCTATGTTCCGCCGGGGGTCTACACCCTTACGGCGCAGCGTGGCGGCGATGAGTGGGTTGAGGTAGTCAAGGTCGATCCTCAGCGAGTTTATGATGATGCAAGCGACCTCATTTCAAGCACAGAGGTTTCCCGCAAGGAGGGGGCGTATTGGCAGGCGCAGGACGGCTTGATTTATCGCGAGTCAGCGCCAACCGCAACAGATAGCGACGTGACCACGGCAGGCGATGTGAAACTGGACGTCGCAGATGACTCAACATCGGCCACCGCAGTAGGGGCCACTGACGCTGCCGACCCAACTGGCCGCGATGTTTTTGCTCCTGCTCTGGTGGCGTCTATGCAGCGCCGCCGCCTCTATGGCGTCACGCTGCGCGATCTCGTCGGGCGCAGATATAACCCCGTCAATGACGCCGCTGAGGAGATCAACGGATTTTCGCAGGAATTGGTGCCCGAAGGGATCGGGCTGCGCGACGATCACAATCTGCTCATTTCGTGCGAAACTGCTCTGGTCGCCTACAAGGGCCTGAAGATGACGCTGGGGCCGGGCACGCAGATGCGCAAAGTCTCGTCCGGCGGCACGCGTCTGATGCAGCGCGACAAAAGCCGCGACCTGCGAGACACATCCGCGACGCTCGCGGGCACCGCTGGTGGCTCGCTTGTCGTCACCTCGGCGGCGCTGGCTGGTGCTGCATCACCCCCTGTGGTGGGTGACAAGTTGCTGATCCGGCATTGCTCGGATGCCAAATACTATCTGCAGGGGGTCATTGCCGAGGTTACGGCGGTCAGCGGCAACAATTTCACACTGGATTACCGGCTGACCGAGACCATTACTGGCATCACCTGCCACGCAACCCTTTTCGCGTGGGCCGATGATCTGGACATCTCGGGCGGCATCTGGGGGGCTTTTGATGATGCCACCAAGAGCGGCCATCTGTTCGAGCTTTTCGGGTCGAGCTGCAGCCTGCGCAACATGCGGATTCTCGGCCATTACAACTCTGAAGCCGGTGGCGGCGGCCTCGCCATGCTTCTGGGCGGCGACGACAACACCCTGCACAACATCCGCAGCGCCACCTCGGCTGCGACCTCTGGTACAGGGGGCATTCGCGTCATCGGCGGGCGCGGCTGGCGGATCAGCCAGTGTCATGTGCTTTCGGGGGATGACGCATTGCAGTTTGTGCCGGGGTCAAATCCGGCGCTAATTGAATATGACTGGGATACCCTCGACAGCATCTATAGCGATTGCGTCGGGTATTCGACGTTCGCACGCTCGGCAATCATCGCAATGGGCGGGCCGCAGGAGGATTACTCAATGCTGGCCCGCATGCAGGGCATCACCATGCGCGGCATCTCCGGCTGGGGCACCAACCGCAGTGTCGTGGTCGATAACTCCGAGGGCATCGGCTACGCCGGGCAGGTGGATAACATCCTCTTGGATGACATTAACATCGACGCGCGACGCGAGAACGACCTCACGTCGCAATCGCTACAGGTATATTCGCGGGTCGCTGGCGGTGTTGGTCGCGTTTCCATGCGCAAAGTCGTGACGACCGGCACGTCGCGGGAACACGGCCTGACGATTCAGGCGCCGGGCGCGCATGTCACGCTCGATGACTGCGCGATGGAAGGTCAGGGCGCAGCAGTGGATATCACTGGTGCGCGTCGTGTGGATATTATCGGAGGTGCATACGGCACTGTCGATCAGGGTGGGGGAGGCTCACCCAACCACGTCATCGATGTCACGGTGGCGGCTGGCGATGCCGAGCTCAACATCTCCCGCACGCCACGGTTCTACGGGGTCGCGACGGACAAGGCGGCGCTCCGGCTGTCCTCCAGCACAGCGGTCGCGCGATGCGGTGAAATTGAGGTTGAGCGCCGGTCTGGCGCCACTGGCGTGATCGGTGTGTCTCATGCCAACGGCGCCAAGGCGGCGCTGGGTGCCGTCCTGGGCGATTATGACACCGCTCAATCGGGCGGCGGCACGGTCAGCCTCTTTGGCGCATGGCGCGCGACGGCGGCGCAGATCGCCGATGCGACGCACGCGGTCAATGCCGATGCGTCGATCAAGCAAGCGGGGGCGCAGGTGCAGGCGACGGACACCCGGGCCCGCTATGTGTGCCGCGCCACCGGGGCCACCGGCATATGGGACTTGGTTGATGGATCGGCCAGCGTGACCCCGTCATGATCCCCGCAATCCTCACCGCCATCTCCCGGCATTACATCGACGCCTATGCGGTGCTGGTGCCGTTCAATAAGCCACAAAGGAGCGGACATGCCTGACCTCTCCGCCATAATCGCAGAGCTAGGCGGCGGTGTTACTGCCGTCGCCCTTGCCGTCATGGGGCGCGCATGACCTTTCTGGAAGTCTTGGATCGGCACGGGCGCTTCGGGGCGTGGATGACCAGCGCGGCAATGGTGCTGATCGCGATGACATTCGCGCTGCCCGGAGACAGCATGCGATTTTCTCAATGGTGGGCGCTGCGGGATCTCGGATTCAAGGAGGTGACCATTGCGACATTCGCCATGTGCGTCGGTAGCTGCCGCCTGCTGATCCTGTGGGTCAATGGCGCATGGCATCGCACGCCGCTACTGCGGGGCATTGGTGCTGTGGCGGGCTTGTGTTTCTACGGCGTTATGGCGATCCTGAGCCTATGGCCGTGGCTGTCTGGAGCCGTATCCGCGCTGGACACTCTCACTGCGGTCTATGCCGTCCTTGCCGCCGCTGATCTGAGGGAGTGTCACCGTGCAGGATTTGATCACCGTGGCGCAAAGCTGGTTGCCTGATGAGGCGATCAAGCTACTGATGGCAATCGGCGTGATACTGGCGGGCGTGGTCTACGGTCGGCGGGCGTTTGCGACGGGGGCGCAATCTTCGGGGCCGGTCAAGTCCACGCCTGAAAGCGATCTTCGGCAGGGCATCACGGCGCTTGCCGCTGAAAGCCGCCGGATGCACGGCGAGACGCATGACAAGCTGGACGATATCGAGGGGCGCATAGAAAGCTTGGAAAAGGTCGGCGCAGTCCTTCTGGATCGGTCGGCGCGACATGGACGAGATTAAGCGGCTGCTGCGGGAGTGATGGTGCTGCTGGCAGGGATCGAACCCGCAACATCCTGCTTACAAGGCAGGCGCTCTACCTGTTGAGCTACAACAGCAGTTGAGCGGGACCGGCAGCACTCCATACGGCAGACATGACCGGTCCTTAGGCGTTTGCCGCGCTCGGGAGGTACATCCTAGTCGGCCTCAGCGAATATGGGTGTTCGCCAACCCTTAGCGTGAATGCACCGCCGGAAAGCGGTAGTTTGATCGCAGGCCGGGCGCTACTCCGGCTGTGTGACTCCTGTCGCCTTTCAAGGGGTGGTGGGTCACTTCCGCCTACTAGCGTGTCTGCTTTCCACGCCGCTGCGATCATGCTACCCTTACCACGCCACAAAGGGGCTGACAATGACGCGCATCAATCAAGCTACCGTCGATCTTGTTAAGGAATTCGAGGGGCTGGAACTGTCCGCCTATCGTGATCCGGTCGGCGTTCTGACTATCGGCTACGGATACACCAATCAAGCCGGATACGGCCCCGGCGTGCAGCCCGGAGACAGGTGGACGCAGGAGCAGGCGGAGAAAATGCTTGCGGAAGGGCTAGACCGCTTCGGCGCGCAAATCCGGCCCATGTTCACGCGGACCCCGAACGAAAACCAATTCGGCGCGTTCGTGTCTCTGGCCTACAATATCGGCGTGACCGCGTTCCGCAATTCCACCGCTCTGCGCCGCTTCAATGCGGGTGATAACGCGGGCGCGGCTGAGGCGCTGACGTGGTTCAACAAGGCGGGCGGAACGAAGCTGCGCGGCCTTGTGCGTCGGCGTGAGGAGGAAAAGGCGCTATTCCTGACCCCGCCGCCGATCAGGCACGCGGACCCGGCTGAGGTGCCGCAGGGCTGGCTGGCGGCGCTCGTCAAGGCGCTGGCGAGGCTGTTTAAATGGAATTCGGCATAAAGCCGTATCGCCGCGCGGAGCGTCAACCGCGACTGTCAGCACAAGGACACTGGCATGCATATCAAACTCCACATGGGCGAAGAGACGCCCGCAGAAACCCACGTTTCCGATTCCGCCGCCGCGCTGGTGCGCTACAAGTTCAACCCGTCCGGTCTGGCCGATGTGCAGCGGATCAAGTTCATCGCCGCCGCGCTGATTTCCGAATGTGAAGCGCTGCGCGATGCTAAGGGGCCGGGCGCGCGTGAGGCGGCAATCGCGATCACCGACATTCAGAAAGCGTCCATGATGGCTGTCGCAGCCGCCACGGCGCATCTGTGACCAACTCGGGGCGGCTCCGGTCGCCCCAACCACGGAGGTGGAAATGATGGGACCACTCGCGCGGATCGTCCTGCGCTACGGGGCCGGTGCGCTGTTCGGCGTGCCGGTGGGGATGCAGCTTGCGTCGGATGCTGACGTGGTGGCCGTGGTGGCTGTCGTGATCGGCGGGGCCGTGGGCATTGCGACAGAGGGCGCCTATGCGCTGGCCAAGCGGTGGGGGTGGCGGACGTGATCCCGGCATTCCTGCGCTGGCCCATTGCGCTGGCCTGTGCCGCCGTGCTGGCCTTCGGGGCGGGCTGGTGGTCCGGGGCACGGGATGCGCGCCACAGGGCCGCTGTGCAGGCCGCAGAGGCGTATTCCGACACGCTGGAAAGGATGGACCATGAAGGCATTGATCGTGGTGACTCTGGCGCTGTGCTTGATCGGCTGCGCGCCCTCTCTCAGTGACAGCGCTATCTGCGACGGCACCCGGCAGGACCGCAAGAGCCATGCCGGGGCGCTGATCGAAGACGGCGGGCCTGTGTCTCAGGCATCCGGAGCCGTGCTGCTGTCACGGCTCAGGGCGGGGTGCTCCGAATGATCCTGTTCGCCGTCACGGTCTGCCTAGCAAGCGCTGGCACGGCAGAGTGCCACAGAGAGGCGCAATACCTTCCCAGCGAAGCCATGGCCCAATGCCATGCGCGCGGCGCGGCATCTCTGGCGTTTCTCGAAACCCGACCGTCAACGCCGGATTCCGAAGTGGTGTTTGTCGGCTATCAGTGCCTAGTCGGGATGGATGGCTAGGGCGGTCAGAGCCTCCCCTACCACGCCCGTTTGGCGCACTCCCACGCCAGCACCGCGCTGACTGACTGCAGGAACCCATGAGAGTAATCCAGACCGGGATACCCGGCATAATGCTGGATCGTGGTGAAGATCATGCCCACCAGAATGGCGGCGGCAATCCAGCGCCAGCGAATGGCGGTC
>CEQK01025021.1_pt1 | contig 39089 bp, 38 predicted proteins | sample 531051 | NCBI WGS metagenome assembly CEQK01 (sample SAMEA2621229, study PRJEB7988) | marine metagenome | biome: marine biome (ENVO:00000447); feature: deep chlorophyll maximum layer (ENVO:xxxxxxxx); material: "saline water (ENVO:00002010), including plankton (ENVO:xxxxxxxx)" | depth 150 m
CCGCCACTGGCGGGCGTTTTCATTTGGGGTGGGGAGCGGGCCTGTAGGCCAGCATCAGATTGTTCGCGGGCATCGGGTGCCGCGCAGTCCGGTGAAGGCGTTCGGCGCGTGCCAGATCATCCAAATCGGAAATCTGCCGGAGGCCCCATTCGGGGTTACGGGCTTTGAGGCTGGCGTCGAATTCGAGGTTCGAGGGCGCCGTGTCGATGTCGCTCTCGATATAGGGACCGTAGAGGATCAGGGGGGCGTTGCCGGTCAGGATACGGCTTGCTCCGGCAAAGAGGCCTTCTGTCGCCCTCCATGGGCTGATGTGAACCATATTAATTCACTCTGCGCAGTTGTGTGCCTTCACCAATCTAGTTACGGACTGGAACCACAGGTAAGGAACAACATGAAAGCAATCGCTTACGTTCGCTGGTCTAGCAAGGACCAGAAGAAGGGGGACTCCGAAAGAAGGCAAACCAGCTTAGCTGCGGAGATGTGTCAGACGAGAGGGTGGACGCTAGTTGAAACGGTTATCGAACACGGCAAGTCCGCGTACCATGGCCGTAACAGGTCAAAGATAGGTGAACTCGGCAAATTAGAAAAGCGAGCAGCCAATGGCGAACTAGCGGGTATGGCTCTTATCGTAGAAAACGTGGACCGCCTAAGTCGGCAAGAACCCATAGAAGGTCTGCTACTCCTACAGAGCCTTACCAAAGCGGGCGTAACAGTTGCCGAGAGTGCATCAAATTCTGTTTTAGACGCAAACACGGTTAAAGAGAATTGGCAAAGCCTGCTTGTTCCATTCTTGCGTTGGGGCTTGAGTTATGAGGAAAGCCACAAGAAGGGCTTGCGCATCAGTGAAGCCTACCAATCAACTCTTGATCGTGGCTTTCGCACAAAAGATGGACTGGCCGACTTGCGTTTCTCTCCAAGTTGGATCGGTAGGGATGACGCTGGCGACTACCAGATAATCGAGGACCGCGCCGACATCGTGCGGCTCATCTACAAGCGTTGTGTAGATGGTCACGGGCTGCGCGCCATCTGTGCAGAACTGAACAAGGATTTGAGCAAAACCCGGTGGCAGAAAGGTGATTGGAACCAAGCAAATATAAGGGAGATACTGCGCAACAGGCAAAGCCTAGGCGAGTATGAACTGACAGAGCGAACTGAAGACAATTACACTCGCAGAACCGGTCAATGGGTTAAAGGCAACTTCCCTTCCGTGATTGATGCCGAATTGTGGCACAGGGCGCAATCCGCGCTAGATGCGAGGCGCAGCACTGGGGGCAAGCGCAGGGGCATGGTGAACCTGCTACAAGGCTTCACATACTGTGGCGCGATCAATGACGGTGAGCGGTGTGGCTCTCGAATGATAATAACCCAAAACAGCAAGACGGAGCCGCGCAAGGCAAGACTACGTTGCGCTCGCAATCATAGAGCGGCTGGCTGCAATAGCAGAGCCAGCTTCCATTATCAGCATCTCTTAAACGGCATCCTAAATCAGCTTCTCGAGGTGGCGCTGCCTGTACCGAAGAAGGAAAGTGATGCATCGAGTAGCTTGGCAGTTGCACAGGTTGAACTCGAAGGCGCGGAGAAGCGGTTGGACAATCTGGTGGACGCCTTCGCGGAAAGTGGAAGCCCTGCACTCAAGCGAGGCATAGCGAGGGCTGAAGCGGACATTGAGGAACAGCGACAGAAGCTAGAAGAGCTGCGCATTGCGCTTGAGAAAGAGCAGAGCAAGCGGCCAGCACAAAATGCGATCGACGAGATCCAAACTCTGCGAGATCAACTCCAGGAAGATGAAGACGCTAGGCGCAAAGTCCATTCGGCATTGCAGGAGATGATAACGAGCGTTTTCTTGTACCCCGACACCCGAGAAGCTCATGTTCTGGTAGCGGGTATCCACGCTCTGCGGTTTGATGGACTAGGCAATCTCATCGACAGTCAGGTAGCGACTAGTGCGGTGCTTGAAGGTGCGCACAATGACAATCCGATTGGGTTGCAGAGATACTTAGACTATACGAAAAACGGGTAATTAGCGGGGCAGTTCAACTACCTCGCCACGCGCTTCAAGGATGAAACAACCATCCTTCCGCTGGTAGAAAACTGGCACTTCGCCAAAGTAGATGCAGCCCTCGTCGCTGTTCCAATGCACAGGGTCGCTGTCCGCATGTTCTTGAAACTGCTCTGCTACAAATTCCCAATTTACCATTTCATCTACTCCTGTTTGCTTAGAAGTAGAGTGGCGCCAGACTTGAACTAGAACGACCTAAAGGAGACGCAGCTCGTCGCAAACAGAAAGGCCCACCGGACCTACAGCAAATCCGGTGAGCCTCGTTCCTTGAATGCCGCCTCAAGGAATAAAAACGGCACGTCTATTTATCTATTTTCCGTTCGCTTTTGGAAAAAGACGGTGCTTGATGTTCTGGCTCCACAACACGGAGCAAGACATGAACTGGTATGATATTCTGAAAGGCGACACGCGGGAGCAGCTAGAGGCAAACTGGCGTGAGCAAGCGAAAGTCAAAGGCACAAGCAAAGAGGTGGACTATGAGCCAGTCTGCAAACTCTTCATCCCATGGGCATCTGGTACGTGGCTGCTTACAGAGCTTGAACCTGGCACCTCCCTCGCCTTTGGACTTTGCGACTTAGGGTTTGGCACCCCTGAACTCGGTGACGTATGTTTGCGGGAGTTGTTCGACTATGAAGGTCCCGGCGGCTTGCGATTAGAGCAGGACATTCACTTCAAGGCGAAAATGACGCTGCGCCAGTACGCAGATCACGCAAGGCGGATCGGTTGCGTCGTAATTTAATAGCCGATCCAATCGCATTTAGAATGAAGCGAGGGCCAAGCTCTCGCTTCAACCATGACCAGCAAATCCAACAGAGCGTAGAACGCCCGCAAAGGGGGCAAGAAACGCACTCATTCCGTATCTGCTGCGCAACTGCCCTGACTCCGCATCCATCGTTCTCGGGCATCTACGGCCCTTGCAGTGACCCCCAATACAGCCGACCCTCGAGCGGCCTCCCAATCGATTACAACTGGTGCTTTGAAAGTGAGCTTCCTCAAGCTGGCTAAATATCACGTGAGCAAGATGACCTTGCCGGTTTGCTCACACATGGAAGCCCCGATGACCTCAGCTCGGCGTCGGGGCTTCTTTATGGCTAAATATCTGCGCTCCAAAACTGACAGGGAGCAATTCGGGAAGGACAGGGAAGGCTTACGATAGGCTGCTCAAAAACCCTGTCCTTCTTGCTGACGCAAAAAGGGCCGCTGTCACGATTAGTAACAGCGGCCCATTTGCCTAGCAGAGTGGATTATGCTGGCTGCTTTTTACCCTTCTTTTCGGCCCAGCGCTTCTTCGCAGCTTCGGAAATAGCCTTGCGGTGTTCCTCGGACATTGTCCGGCCACCAGCGCCTGCATCTTGGTTCTGTTCCTTCTCAGGCTCCCAATCGAAATGGCTGTCAAGTTCGCCAGCGCGGGCAGACTTTGCAACGCCTTCGTAGAAATCCGAGACGCGCTCAGCGGGCATGAAGTCGTGATCCACTTTGCCATTGCCCCAAAGCGGGAATGCAGTGTCCTTGTCCATTTTTACAAAAACGCGAGCCGCTTTGTTCTTGGTTTCAAACGTGCCAAGCGGACCTCGCGTCTTGCCTTCCTTCGCAGCCTTTGCAGCGCGTTCCGCTAGCTTCGCCACCTTTTCGCGCCGCTTAGGCATGTAGGTTTCAGGGTCTGCTTTGTTGAAGTCTTCTGCCAGCTTGCTGTCAGTGAGCTTGAGAAAATCCAGTGCCATATCGGTAACTCCTGTAGTGCCCTGTGGTGTACTAACCTGAAACAAGCGAAATAGGAGAATGGAGGCCGCGTCAAGCCGCTTTAGTTGATGTATGAAAGCATCGACTGCTTACCAGCATCGGGTATCGCGCCGGTTTTTCTCGCCTACGGCAGATCATACATAGAGCCAAAGGCTCGACCAAGTGGAGGCCAAAGGCCGACCGCAGGTGGAGCGAAGCGACGGCGAAGCCATCCAGACGAACTCAGTCAGAAGAAACTCGTCCTTAGTGGAGCAGTCCCTTGAGCGTGAAGCGCGAAAGCGACTTGCGAAGCGTCGAGGACCGACTGCCGAGCATGGATATTTCTTGGAGGACCAATGGCCTTGCGTCATTACTCTTCGAGAGTAATGGTGTTAGTCTATTGCTCTTCAAGCAATGCCCGTGTTCGGCTTTTCGTTTAATATAGTGGCCGCTCGCAAACCGATGACGAATACTGACAGGACGATCGGTCAGGATCTATATTGTTAGGATAAATACCAATGAACACGGAGCATCACATCAGCGTGTCAAAGAGTTTCAGTTTTTACTGGCGCGGTAGAAACTAGGAGACCCTAGGGGTGGTGATGCTCCCCTAGGGTCATTCATATAAGAAGAGCATCACATGTTACCAATATCAGACAGGTTAGGCAGCTACCTCAAAAGCTGGCACAAAACCTCAACAACTCGCCAAATGGGAAAAGGTCGAGTGGTTGAACTCACCTACACCGACTTCCTCTCCTTGTTCACGCCGGGCCAGCTCATGGGTTTGGAATGGGCAATCCAGAACGACACACTGCGCCAACTGCAAAATGAGAAATCCAGCGAAGCATTGGTTCTCACGTGGCGCGGCTATGAAGCTGTTGCCTCGGGTCACTTCAACACCAGAACGGCGATGATCTGCTCACGTAAGACAAGCGAGAAGAAATGCCGCATGGTGGCTGGCGATACTCATACGGCGGAAACGAAGGCTCGCATCAGCAAGAGCAAAACTGGCAAGCGGAACAGCACCAGCCACAACGAGAACATCAGCAAAGCAACCAAAGGCGTTTCTAAGTCTGCATGGACACCCGAACGCAAAGCTGCTCGTCGAGCTTTGATAGCCGCCAAGAAGGCGGCGAAGGAAGCATCGAAGGATTGATAGCGGGGCAGCTTATCAGACTACCCCTTAGCGGCCCCTGTGCTGCCCTACACGGTCCGAAGCAGCGCCAGACACACCAGTATACGCCTTAGCCATACAGGGCTTTGCTGAGCATGTTCTGAGTGACGCCAACATATTGCTGAGTTGTCACAGGACTTGAGTGCCGCAACACTTTCTGCACGACGAGCAAGTTAACGCCGCGATCCACCATATTCGTAGCTAGCGTCCTCCGCCCTGAATAGCACGATCCTTCCTGTCCTGCCTCCCGATACAACCTCCGCAAAGCAGAGCTAATCCCTGCCGCATCAAAGGGACGACCAGCCCTGTTGAGGAACACGACGCCCTCACGATCACCCATGTAAGCAGAAAGCGCAGCAAGAACCTCCGCACAAACTGGCAAGCTACCATGCCCACCCTTCCCCTTTGAGTAGCCATGTGGAATGCGCAATTCCTCCCCACGGAACCAAGAGCGATTAAGCCCTGCTATCTCTTTGGGACGCAAACCCAGCTTCACACTAAGCAGAAGCATCAAGCGATACTTCAATGGGTCCGAGCAGGAATCCACATAATCAAACAGTGCTGCAAACTCTGCTTCGCTCTTATTCGGTGCACGCATTGGGTATCTCCTTACCAACACACCGAACAGCCAGATGATCTACTAATCAACCAAAAACAGACCTTAGTAGCAAATAAGTATGTGGTGGCAAAACTCACCAAAGACCTAGACCCCAAGCAGATATACTCATGGAATTTCCAGGGGCTAACATACGAGAAGTTCGTAGAAGACTTGCGCAGTGGACGGATAGTGATGGATTATGGCTATGCAGCAAAGGTAACAGAACAAAAGCAATTAAGGGAAGAGAGACAGACTGACTTACCAAAGCGCAGACCGCCAATGAACAAAGTAGAGCACAGCTTTCAAGGATATACTAAGACGTGGGCGGAATGGGCTGACTTGATAGACTGGCGTATGGATCGGTTGATGGCACAGACTAGAGTTCATCCAATTGACTATTGGCTGATACTGCATTGGGATCGGGTTGAGCGCAATTTAGGGAAAGAAGGAAAGCAGTAAGGCAGAGCACAAAAAGACGGCAAATCCACGCTAAATAGGGTTGCGACGGAACGGTGTCTAAAAAGTAGGCACATTATTGGAAAGTCGCAGAGAAGCTAGAGTTTTCACATTCTCGAAAACTGGCCACTCTTTTTTAGAAGTAAAACCGGATCAAGGTGGAACCCATTTTATGGCTCGCAGAAAGCTAACAAACCGTCAGAGGACGGACACGGCCAAGAAATACAGCAAAGTGGAGAAGATGAATAAGCTCATCAAGCAGATGGCTGATGAGAACCTGTCTCCCACTGAGCGCTGGCGGCTCTTGGGTCCAGAGATGAAAGCAATCATCCTGTATCGCTGTCATGGTGGGGAATCCGTCAAGAGCGTTTGCCGTGATCTAGGGCTAGAACCAGCCACCGTCTACATGGCTGCTTTCAAGGACAAGGAAGGCTTTGGTGCCGACCTCAAGGATGCGAGAGAGCATGGCCAACACGCATTAGCGGATACCATGTTAGAAACTCCCTTCCGCACGGACTTAAACAGTCAGGACAAGCGATTGCTATTTGATGCCTGTAAGTTCCTCACCAAAACCAGAGGTCGTGAGACATATGGCGATAAGGTGGAATTGTCCGGTCAGGTAGATACCAATGTCGCATTGCCCAATTGGGCCTTCGGACAGGTCATTGATGCCGCTCCACAGGCGGAGCAGCTAACGGACCAGAGTTCAGATACCGGTGTTGCCATTGATGCTGATTATGAGGAAGAAAAATCGCCCGTAGATCGTAAGGGCGAATAGTTTCCGACTGGCCATCGGCACCTTCGTACAGATGCGAATGTATCGCAACACGGCTTTCCAACTGCCCATCTCAAACCAGTTACAGAAGCGACTATCTTCGCTCCCCTGCCATCATGGTTCCGAACGCACATCGGGTCGTAGGTCTAGATGCGAATAGTTCGCACGATTGCTCATCCAGAGATACCAGGCCACTATGAGCCAAAGCGCTGCCACTATTCGTGACAGCCATCTGCACCTTCCTCGGTACTCATTCCCCCACATATAATGTCTAGCATCTACTTTCGTCAAAGCGAGCAGAATTAGTAGAAATGCGACGAACCGTTTAGTTAATTGGGATTGGTAGAGCCATTGGCACCTTCGCCGGTACTCATTCCTCCACTCTACCCATGTAACAAAAACAAGAGCAAAATCGAGCAAAGACCGACACGGCTCGTCGCAAAACAGGTCTGTAAAATGTAGAAGAAACAGACCTTACTAGGTTAACTACTAGACAAGCGATGCTACGGTATCAATTGTAGTAGAGTGACTTGGAAGGAAGGCCCCGAACGGTAGTAGAAACCAGAGTTAGTCCCGGTGTCAACCAGAATAGCAGTCAACCGAAAAGATAGAAAGGAGTGGTTGACAGGATGGTCTGGTTTTCAAGGAGGGTACACCCTAGGTCTGGTAGGGTGCGGGCGGTCTCACGATTTTTACTCAATGGTTCAAATTCGGTTTTCAGAAAATCTGGCCAGCGCTTCATTTTCAGTTTTCAGAATTTGGCCCCACCAAGCTATAGTTGTTCATCATAGGGGGAAGCGATGAAGTTCTTTGCAGGGGTCGCCGTTGGCGCAGTTCTGGTCGGTGGACTTGGTTGGTATCTGCTGGATCAGCAGGCTCGTGAACCTCTACGCTTTCCAACCTATCAGTTGATGGACATCGGGGATTACGTTCGCTTGGAAGGATCGCTCATTGGTGGGGAGAGCCCGCCTGTTAACGGCTTTTATTCCGTCCAGTGCTTTGAACCACGTCTAGAGTGCGAAATAACCTCCATTAGCGAAATTGGTCGCAAACACCTTGGTATGTTCGATCAAACCACCCTCCCCGTTTCTGAGTGGAGCGAAACTCATATCCGCATGAGCAGCAAGGACGAAGCCTTTGTGGCCAATGCCTGCAACTTCTACGAAATCGACATCGATCGCGAGAACAAGTCTGCCACCTATACACGCCGGCCTTTAGAAACAGCGCCGATGGATTGTGGCGAGCGTTTCGAAGAGAGAGTGCTCCGCTGGCAGTTTGGCGATGGGGAAGCGTGGCGCTGACAACCTAGGCTCAATACTCGCCATGGTATGCCCGCTCTTCTGCTTGCCAGTCCACGTGATCGGCAATTTGGTAAACCCAGCGCTCTAAGATGTCCTGCAGCTCTATCATTTGATCGCGCAGCACTATGACATTGATGAGTTTGAATTCGGCAAGGTGCTGATTTCCTCTAATATCCTCGGGATAGCGAAAAACCTGTCCAGAGGGGTCTAAGGCATCAAAGTAACCGATAATTTCCCCCGCTCTATCGATGACTTCCTGCTCAATCAGCTCACGTTTGACCTTACTCCCAAGATCGACAACGTCCGCCCAGAGATCTTTAATCTGATGTCTTTTCTTGAACGTGCCGCCTGAATCAAGGACGATATTTAAGCTGGCGACTAAGTGTTTTAGGTACAGCTCAATCCCGTGGCGATAGCTAAAGGCCGCGGGATATACGGCCAGATCAACTGGATCGGCATAATTCTCAGCTGATTTTACGATGGCATGTCCTGCTGAGAAGAACCCCTTCCCGTAATCGAACAAGTCGTAGGGGCCACCGTTATCTCCTACGCAGGCATTCATGCTGGTGATTTCACCATTTGTGAAGAGTGGGTTGTCTGGTTGGTTTACTTTCGGTTTAGGCATTTGCGTCTGGATTCCTTCTTTGTTCAATAAGTGGATCGGCGTTTCTTCGCGGTCAACCGCTCAAAGAATAAAACAATGTTTCTCTTCTCATTTCGTCTTTCTAATAATTGATGCTCATTGGCCATTAGAGCGTCGGCTTTAATCCGCTACATTTACTAAAAAACTAAGTAGTGGATGGCACAAAGCTCATTCACTCCGAACCCCATGCAGTCTTCGCTTATGGCGATTGCGTGGAATGACCCCGAAGTACAAAACATCTTACTCGCGGGTGGTAGCCGTGGCGGTAAGTCTGCTGGCATCGTGGCGCTTATTATCAATCGCGCCCTAGCTGCACCAAACACCAAGCATGGTATTTTCCGTCTCACGCTAACCAACTGCAATAAGCAGCTTGGCCCTGCTCGCGGCACGTTTCCCGAAGTACTCGACATGATGTTTCCGGGCTATCGGAAGGAGTTGGAGAAGAAGCCAGAGTTTGGCACCTTCAAGAGCGACAGCATTTTCCGCTTCCACAATGGCAGCGAGATACTTTTCGAAGGTCTGGACAAGACGCGCATCGACAACGTGCTTGGTGGTGAATACTCCACCGTTTGGGTCAACGAATGCAACCAGATCAAGGATTATGAAGACGTAATCCTACAGCTTGCCAGCCGTATGAACGGCAGGGGCTTCCTTGAGAGCAATGGCAAGCCCGTTTTGGACACAAAGGGCGATCCTGTCCCTCTACGTCCCCTAACCATCTTCGACTGCAACCCTGCTTTTGAGGATGATTGGGAGTGCCAGCTATTCAGGGACCACAAAGACCCTCTTTCCGGTCAGCCGCTCGACTATCCAGAGTGGTACAAGCTGCTCAAAGTCCCGACCGAGGACAACGCCGCTAATCAGGCGGCGAACTACCAGCTTGGTTTGAAAGCAAGGTACAAGCATTCGAGCAAGCAGATGGCTCGCTTCGTGCTTGGTGAGTGGTCAACAAACAATCCGCTAGCGCTTTTCAAGCGCGAATGGTTCAAATGGGGCGACGTTAAAAAGTCTGACCTCGTTAAAATCGTCGTGGCCGTGGACCCCTCAGGCAACCAAGGCAACAAGGGTGACTATACGGGTATCGTAGTGGCAGGAATTGACGCCAGCGGGCACGTATGGGTCTTAGAGGACGCATCGCTCAAAGCTACGCCGGAAGTATGGGCCGAGAAAGCCGTTGCCATGTATGACGATTGGCAAGCAGACTACATTGTGGCCGAAAAGAACTTCGGCGGTGAAATGGTCCGCACTGTCATCAACGGTGTAAGGCGCAATGCTCCATTGAAGTTAGTGAACGCCACCCGCGCAAAGATCGTCCGCGCTGAACCAGTCGCAATCCAGTACAGCAATGGCAACGTGACGCACTTGGATGGCTTGAAAGAGCTTGAAGCGCAGATGATGGACTACGATGAGAACGCTAAGAAGTCGCCAGACAGAATGGACGCTCTAGTATGGGCACTGACTGAGTTACTGCGCCTTAACGGCGGTGCATCTGGCGAAACCAGACTAGTAAGACACGGACTGCCCTCGTTCTAAATAGTAAATACGGGACTACTAATTCAGAGGTATTCCCGTGGCAGTTGATGATCGCGATCCAATTCTAAAAGAGCAGCTTGAGCGCGTCAAAACGGCGCGTGACGTACTAAGCGGAACGAGAGCAGTTAAGAACGCGGGTTCAAGGTACCTGCCCTACGCCTTCAAGGGCCAAGAGAAGGACGTTATTTCCTACAATGGCTACAAGAAGCGCGTCCCCTTTTACTGCGCAGCAAGCAGAGCGCTAGATGGCTTTCTAGGCATGATGTTCCGCAGGGAACCAGTGCTTGAGGCAGACGGAACGCTCGCGGTAATCAAGAACGTCATCACAAGCCGTGGCGACAGTGTGGAGCGCCTAGCACAACAGGCAGCGCGTGAGGCACTATCCAGTGGTTTTGCACTACTAGTGACAGACCACCCCGAAGGCCGTGCTTCAAGCCAAGGCGCTGCAATCGCAGAAGGTATTCGCCCCTTCACCAACCTCTACAAGTTCGAAAACATCCTCGAATACACGGTTGGCATCGTTCGCAATATGCAGAAGCCAATCCGCGTCCGCGTGATGGACAATGAGAAGACCGTAAGACTGTTTAAGCTGGTGGATGGCTTCGTTGTTATCGAGGTCTACGAAGCAGATGCCGATGGTGTGTTCCCCGATGAGGGCAACCCTACCCGCGTTATCCGTCCTCGCGCCAATGGCAGACCCCTAAATGAGATCCCTTGTGATCCTGTCACGGCAAGCGGCGAGCTGGAATTCAGCAGAGGCCCGCTAGACAACGTGATTGAGACGAACTTGGAGCATTTTGCGACCCAAGGGCTGCTCACCACGCTCCACATGTACGGCATCAGCCCCATGCTGTTCTTTGCGGGTGTCGAGAGAGGCACAAGCATCGACTGGGTACCTGGTGGTGTTTGGTGCGAGCCTGAGCATACAGCGCGCCCCTACGTGCTTAGCGTGCCCGCTGACCACGCTATACCCCTTGAACACCAGCTACAGGCCCTAGAGGACCGCCTAGCGACCCTAGCAAGCCGTATCCTCGCACGACACAAGGCTGTGGCAGAAGCGGCCGAGACAGAGGCCGTGAGACAGGGCGCTGAAAACTCCGTCCTTGCGATGATCGCCAACAGCGTAAGCCAGAGCATCGAGAAGGCATTGCAGCGCGTTGCTGATTATTCAGGTGTCGGCGAGGTCCGTTTCCAAATCAACACAGACTTCGTTCCCGGCAATATCACCCCTGCCGAGGTAAGCTCGCTGCTTGGATTGAACGAGAAGCAGAAGCTGTCTGACAAGAGCCTGTTCTACAAGCTACGTGATGGGGGCATTTACGACGAAACCCTGACTTACGAGCAGGAGCAAGAGCGTATTGCGCAGTCCACGGTAGTAGAACCTCCCGTGGCACCACAGGCTAGTACACCGGAAGAGTAAATAGAGACGCATTGGCAAGGCTGATGCGTCCCGCCCCAAGGGGGCAACTCTAGAGGCCAAGGGCCGAAGGTGTAATATGACAGAACAAACTACTCCTACTGAAACCACGACCGAAGACGTTTCAGGACTAAAGAACAAGAACGCTGAACTGCTCTCGACTATCAAGTCCCTCCAGACGCAGGTGGCAAATCTCACACAGGCAGCGGAAGACGCAAAGGACGAAGCAGCTAATGCGGCTGGCGACGAACTGAGCAAGCTACAGCGCCAAGTTACCAAGCTAGAACGCGAACGCGACCAAGCCAATGAGCGCGCCGATAAGGCAGATGGCGAACTCCGCACCGTAAAGGTGGACAATGCGGTCAAGGCTGCGCTGGTAGCAAACAATGTCCGTCCCGAACTCCACCTAGCAGTTGAAGCTATGCTGCTTCGCCAAGTGGAAGCCGAGGATGGCGAATTCACAATCAGCGGCAAGTCAATTGACGATTATGCGAAGGGCTACTTCGCAAGCAAGGATGGCCAGCATTTCGTTTCGGCACCAGATTCCACCGGCAGCGGATCAACCGGCGCGGAAACTGTTAAGACCACAAAGACATGGAAAGAACCACCCCAGTCCAACGAGGATTATGCTGAATGGTTTGAGTTCCAGAAAGCTAATCCAGAACAAGCAACCAAGCTAGCAGACCAGTGGGGACAGCCCGAACTAAAACCGTAACAACCCGTTACGGCTGGGGAAGAAGCCACGGAACTAAATAGTCGTGAGCGCAGAAATAGGCGCTCACGACCCTCCGCTTATTGGGTCGTGAAGTAAACCCAATAATGAGGTGATATAAATGGCACAAACTCGTATCGAGGACCTAGTAGGTACCGACGCAGGAGCATTGTCCAATCTGGTCGCGAAGCGCTTTGCTGCTAACAACAGCCTAGTTACTTCGGGCGTGGCTGTTACCGGCCCAGAGGCTGACATTCTCATGCAGGGCGGCTCTGCTATTCAGAAAATGAACCACTTGAACAAGGTGGACACTAGCGTATTCAACTACTCATCGGACGACTTCGATGAGAAGGGTGCAACTGGCAAGATCACTGCTTCGCCTTACTTCGCACTACGTCACGACATGAACTGGGGCTGGACTTACACCGACCTAGTACGCATGATTACCAAGTTCGACGTAAAGACCCGTGCGCTTCCAAACGCAATTCCGCTCTACTGGTCGGAAGTTGCTGAGAACCTAGCAGTTGCATCCATGAAGGGCGCGCTTGCTGCTGAAGCTGGCCTAACCATTGGTAATGGCACTGACGCATTCGACGTTGACCTTCTAATCGACGCGGCTGCAACGCTTCAGAACCCACAGAGCAACAAGTCCATCTACTGCTCGCGCAAGACGCTTGCAAAGATGCAGAAGCAGAACAAGAACGCATATGTTCCTGCTGCTGAAACCAACCTAGGTTTCGCTACTTTCGCAGACCACCGTCTAGTCATCACCGAAGCATACGGCGACGGCGAAGCTGTCACCGCAGAAGATGGTGCTTTTGCATTCTCGGCTGGCCTAGTCCCCGGTGAAGTTGGCATGGAATACGACCGCGATCCAAACGCTGGTAACGGTGGCGGTGGTGAAATCCTCCGCACTCGTATGTCGATGGTAGTTGCGCCTCAGGGCTTCAGCTACGTTGGCGAAGAGAAGCCCGGCGTTGCTGGTCTTGCACTGAACACCAACTGGTTGATGGCTGCTGAAGACATCAAGGACATTGGTTTCCGTTCGGTGAAGTTCACCGCGTAAGCGAACAACCCATAGAAAAGCGGCTCGTCACACTCCGGTGCGGCGGGCCGCTTTCGTCTTGGAGTAAATACCAACATGGCGACATTACCTACAGTTGAAGCGGCAGACGCTTATCATGAACCAAGGCTCAACACCGTTTGGGAAGAGCTTACTTACGAGAAGAAGGAGGCCGCGCTGTACAAGGCGTTGGACTATCTCACCTTCTACGAGCTGCGAGATTACTCGCAAGAAGTTGCCGCTAATATCACGAAGTATGATGCGCTGGTTGAGCGAGCAATTATCATGCTTGCTCCTGAGCTTGCCAACGCAAATAGCATCGCAGCTAGTCCGTTGGTGGTAAAGGAATCCAGTAGCGTTAAGCAGGGTCTAGTGGCCGAAAGCAAGGAATACGCTCGCCCATCGGCAGACCGTTTCCCCCAAGTAACAGCATTACTCCAACCGATCCTAGTATCATCCAAGCTAGGCGGTAACGGGCTAATGAGAATTATCAGAAATTAAGAGGTTATCATGGCAAGAAAAAAGAAAACAACCGAGCAGCCCGTGGTTGCCGCAGAACCTACCATTACCCCCAAGGATATTACTGAGAACTCTGTCGAAGCTACGGAGACTGCTACCGCTGGCATTAATGTAGATGCCTTAGAGAAGGCAGCAGACGCAGTTTTGGAAATTGGAAAGAAGGCCCTAGAGCAAAAGCCAAAGGCTGACACCATTCCTATGCTGTTCATCCAGCACAAGAAGTCCAAGTTCGCTACGCTGATTCCAGAAGCCGAATTCATGGCTCACGATGAAGACTATCGTAACGGTTGGAACATCGTAGACCGCGCCCCAAAGGCGAAGGACTAAGCTATGACCCCGCTAGAGGCTCAAGCTAAGCTAGACAGTGCCATTGAAGAATATGGCACTCGCGCTACCCTTACTTCTGCCTCTAGCGTCGTCGTGGACGAGCGCGAAGGCACTGTTACTAAAAGTGACAGCACCCGTTCGATAATGCTTTCCGAGGACCATGTAGAGGTCACTGCCGTTGATGGTGTTTACGTTGCAGAAGCAACGGCAACGGTGCGCTTGGACGAGGAAGTCCAAGTTGGTGACACAATCGCGTTCGGTGGCTGGACGTTCCGCGTTGGTGCTACCTTGGACACTGAAATCCAAGGCGTCGGCCTAGGGCAAAAGCTGTTCCTGAGGTCGATCTAATGGCCAGTGGCTTGCGCAACCTGAGGGGCTTCAAGCAGGGGCTGAAGCGGGGGCAGAAGAGCTTCGAGGACGCTGCGCTCAAGCGACAGAAGGACATTGCGAAAGCGATTGTCGTCAATCTCGTCAACGCAACACCAAAAGACACTGGAGAGGCAGAGTCCAACTGGCAAGCTGGCATCGGCAGCACACCAACGTCTGTCCTTGAACCAACCTCGCCAAGTGAGACGATCGCGAAGGCTTTTGCAGTGATTGACGCACTTCAGCCCGGCGAAGTCCTGAACATCGTCAACAACGTGGATCACCTCAAATATCTCATCGCAGGTTCATCCACTCAGGCACCGCAAGACTTCGTGGTGAAGGAAGTTCAGCGCGCTATTCGGGAGACCCGCAAATGAGCATCGAGATAGACGTTAGAGCGCTGACAGACCGCTTTCTAAGCGAGTGGGATGAAAAGCATTCCGAGATACCAAGGCTGCTTGAGAACATGCCAACGCAGAGGCCAGCAACAGGCCCCTTTGTGCGCTTCATTGCCGACCCTAACGAAGTGGCACATCGCGCAGGTGGCAAAGACAATCCTGTGATGGAGCGAACTGGACAAGTTACGATCCAGATTTGCGTACCAGCCGAAGAGGGAAACAACCTCGCATGGAAGCTGGCAGACAGTTCAAGAGCTATCTTCCATTTCTGGCACAGTGCTGACGACAAACTGCGCTGCGGTGACAGCCGAATTAACCGTCGCCCTCCCCTAGAGAACGACCCCTATTTCATCGTCACTGTGTCTACGTCCTACCAGTCCATCCGGCACGGATAACGCGGTCCGACTAAATACGTCGGAAGCCGCTGCGGCTTCGCAAACTCTAATTAAATGGAGGCCGCAAATGGCAATTAATAATGGTGATACACGTATCGCTATCGTTGCAGAGACCACAAAGGGGTTTACTCCTGCAACTCCTGCTTTCCTGTTGGTTGACCACCTTCCCGGATCAAAGATCGCAGAAGCTGGCGATTCCAATAGCTCGAACACTCGTAAAGCTGGACGTACTTCGTCGGGTCAAGTTGTTTCGGGACGCCGTGCAGAAGGTACGATCCAGAGCGAATTGAAGCGCGATGCTGCAACCGAACTTCTGTTGGCGTCAGCCTTCTGTGGTTCTTGGCAAGGCGACGTACTGAAGGGCGGAAAGACTGACACCTCATTCACTGTAGAGCAGACTTTCTACGATGGTGATGCAGAACACATTCGTCGCGCAACCGGTGTACAAGCTAGCTTCAGCCTTGAGTGTGAATACAACGGCTTCGCAACTGCGACCTTCGAACTGCTCGGCCTAGGTTGTGAGCATGAGGTTGAGCCAATCGCTGACGCAACCTACGTTAACGCTTCCACCAAGCCCTTCATTCGTGGCGAGAAAGTCACCAATGTCGTTATTGGTGGTCTGAACGGCATCATCCCAACCAAGCTCAGCCTTTCGGTAATGCCAGAGCGCGAAGCTAAGGGTGGCTTTGGTTCACTTTCCGCTGCATTCATTGGTACTGGTAAGAAGCAAGTTGAAGGTAGCCTTACCTTCCTCGCATCTGACCTCGCTGGTATGAACCTAACAGGCGAAAGAATTAACATCAGCTTCCAGATGGAAAGCGGTGTGAATGGCTACCAGTTCAGCATTCCAGTTTCCGCAATCGGTGTCGTTTCAGACAATGAAGATGGTACTGCGCTTGAAATCGAAGTTCCATTCATCGCTGACCGTGATGAAGTTCAGGAAACCGACATTGTACTAACTCGCCTTTCCTAATCACTCCTGATTAATAGGGCGAGCGTGGGGCCACTTTTATCTGGTTGGTGGCCCCACAACCATGAGCAGCAACTAAATACACTGCAATCGCTTTTGGTTGCCTCAAACCGGAGAACTACATGACATATAATTTCAAGAAGAAGGCTCCCCGTAAGGATACGATTGACCACACTGTCTATCAACCAAATGGTGACGAAGTTGGTGGCTTCACAATCAAGTACCACCTGCAAAGCGATCCTCGCTGGACCAAGCGCCTCATGGATATGAAGAAGCTGCTAAAACCAGCCGATGTGCGTCGCCTCGAAAATCCAAAGACTGAAGAGGACATTCTTTTCACTCGTCAGCAGAGCATGAATGCTTTCATCGATCACGTTATCGTAGATAGCAGGCTGCTTGGTGAGGACGATGAGGTTATCCCTCACAGTGCAGAAATGCTGAAGGAGTATTTTGCTGACCCTGAGAACTTCTGGGTTTTCTCGGAAATCGACCAGACATCAGCAGAGGTAGCGAACTTCCGCATTGAGCAGGCTGAAGAAGCAAAAAACGACTAACAAAGCGCATCGCCTTCCACGTCACAAACAACGGAGGCGATACGCGCAAGCGGGCAAGAATTGAAGCAATGGCGGAGGACGGAAACCCTTCTGCCATTGCTGAACTAGCCAAGCTGGATGCCGATACCCCAAAACTCAAGCCAGAAGACCAGTTCTATTGGGATGCCTTTTGGAGACTAAACCGGGACAGGGATTTTGGCATGGGGGAAGGATATATACCTTTCCAAGCAATCGACTGCTTCGCTCGCAGATATGACATAGACGATTGGGACTTCGAAGACCTCTTTTCCAACATAACCGCGATGGACACGGTCTACATGGAGGAAAAGGAAAAGAAGCGGCCCAAGGGTAAAAACTAACTCTCCGCAGGTCCGACTAAATACCGGACCCTAGCGGAGAGTTTTTCTATGAGCAATGAAGCGGTCCTAGTACAAGTAGACGGTAGTGGTGCCGTTAAAGCTCTGTCGCGGACAGAAGCTGCATTCATTCGAAATGCTAGAAGCGCTGATAGCTTTGACCGCTCGCTAAGCCGACTTGATAGGACCTTTGCGCGCACAGAGCGCGCTTCCAAGTCGTCGGCAGATGCATTCATTCGGACAGGCGCTGCCGCTCGCAAAATGACGGTGCACCTAGACGCCGCAAACAACAACGCGATCAAAACCAATTCCAGCCTCTTGATGATGTTCAAGACGCTTGGACGTGCCTCGATAGCCGTAGCGGGGCTTGGACTGCTCACAGGGGGCGTAGCGGGGCTCACAGGGGCGATCACAGGCGCAGCGGACAAGATGGCGCTCATGGAAGCGCGCTTGAAGGTCGCAATTGGCGCTAATGGGAATCTAGGCGCAGCGATGAACGAGGTCCGCAATATCGCGGACAAGACCCGAAGCGGTCTGGATGAGATTGGTACGCTATATACCAAGATCGCTCGCAACTCCGAAAATCTAGGCGTTTCGCTAGGGCAAGTTGGTGGCGCCACACAGAACTTCGCGATGCTGTTGAAGGTGTCTGGTGCGACTGCGGGTGAAAGCGCATCGTCCATCCTACAGCTTGGTCAGGCATTGGGTTCCGGCGTCCTGAATGGCGACGAATTCAAGTCCCTGAGCGAGAACGCATCCGAGTTTATGAAGGTCCTTGCCAAGAGCATGGGCGTTTCCATCGGGCAGCTAAAGGCGCTTGGTGGCCAAGGCAAAATCACCGGGCAAGAAATCGTCAAGGCGCTGACGGACCCGAAAATGGTAGCCGACATTGAAAAGAACTTCGGTGCGCTACCTGTCACTTTCGCTGACTTCAAAACCGGCTTTGCCAACGCTGGCATGGGTTGGACTGCCGCCCTTATGCAGGGAATGGGCATTGACGACAGCAAGGCCGTCATGCTCGCCAAATTCCAAAAATGGGCGCGCGACTTAGAGCCAACCATCAAAGCGTTTGGTGCGCAGCTTTCGGACATGTTCGCAACGGTCCAGCCGATCTTTGCGGCAATCGGCAACGTAGTAGGCCCAACGGTCAATCTACTAGCTACAAACCTCGGGAACGTAACCAAGTTCGCTGTAGCGGCAGGCGCTGGCTTCCTTACGTTCAAAGCAGGCATGGCGGCGGCAAACGTCGCTGGTACGATTGGCCAGCTCATCAACTTGCAGAAGGCGCTTGGCGCTACCAGCACAATGAGCGCTGTCTTCAGCGTTGCAATGAAGGCGGCGCAGGGAGCGGTAAACGGCTTCACTGCCTCATTGATGCTGAACCCGATTGTAGCCCTCGCTACGGCGGTGGTTGCAGCAGGTGTGGCACTGTATCAGTTCAGCGATCAAATCCAGATTGGCACCAAGGGAATGGCTACCCTTGCTGATTGGGCGAATGTCGTTTGGGACGACATGACTGCTGGCATCACTGCCGTAGGTAACTGGTTCAGCCAGACATGGGCCTCCATCAAGCAGTGGGCATCTGATGCGTGGAATAGCATCACTGGTTGGTTTGGACCGATTGGTGACTGGTTTGCGGGCATCCTAGAGCCTGTCATGGGCGCATTCAGTTGGCTCACTGACGGTATTGACTTTTCGTTCTCTGGCTTGGTGCGCTTCATTGCTCGCTACGTCGATGTAATCATCAACTTCTTCGTCAATGGCGCGAAGCTCATCGGCAATGCGTTCACGGTCATTCCGCAGGCTATTGGTGCTGCGGTTACCGGCGCTGCGAACTTCGTAATCAGCGGCATTGAGAAGATGATAAACAATGCCATCAACGGCCTGAACAAGCTGATTGGATTGGCCAACAAAGTACCAGGCGTGAACATCGGTTCGATGGACGGTGTGAGCCTAGGGCGCGTCAATGGCCCGGCAATGCCTTCCATGGGCGATCTAACGGCTGGTATGGGTTACAACAGCTATGTCGAAGGCTACTTTGACAGTGTGAATGAGCGCGCTGACAGTCGCGCAGCAATTCGCAATTCACAACTAAGCAGCCCGTCTAGCAACCCATCTGATCCATCCAGTCCAAGCTCTCCATCGGTAGGCGGCAAGCAAGGTGGTAGCGGCAAGAAGTCGGAAACCGAAAAAGCGGCAGAAAAGTACGCTGAACTCATCCAGAAAATGAAGGATGAACTGAAGCTCGCTGGTATGCTCGGCCATGAAGCAGAGTTGTACAACAAGCAGCTTGAAGCCAAGAAAATCCTAGGTTCGGCATATGGCGACATTCAGGCGAAGGAAATTGAAGGCCTAGTCCAACAGACGCGCCTAACGAGCGCGCTTACCGGAATGCGACAGGAAGCATTCGAAGCTAGCAATCAAGCTACCATCAATTCCATGCGCCGCGTCGGTCTTTCCGAGCGTGAGCAGACAGTTGAAGATGCCCTTGCAAAACATCGTCTAGACGCGCTGAACAAGGGCGTCACGCTAGCTGAAATCCAAAGCGATGCTTGGAAGCTGGAAGAGCAGAAGCTGGCAACCATCCTTCGCCAGAACGCTGCTTATGATGAACAGCAGCGCAAGCTAGAAGACATGCAGAAGATGGGGCGTGACCTCATCGAAGAATATAACCGCAACGCGAACCCTCGAAGCGCGGCAGCATTCAACCGCAATGAGCGTGATGCTGCTATTCGCTCAGCGCAACGTCCAGAGGATATTACTCCCGAGGTTTGGGTACAGAGGGTCGATGCAGCGCTCGCAGGGTCAGCACGTGAATTTGAAAAGGATATGGCTGAAATAAGCCAAGCATTCCGTGACGAAGTTATCGGCGGTCTGGATCAAGTAGCTGACATTATCGGCGGCAAAATCGGCAACGCCTTAGTTGGATTGGCTGACGCGATTGACGCTTGGGGTGCTGCTCAACGCGGTGACTATTCGCAAGGTGGACTGCTCGGTGGCGTGGCTCGCATGTTCGGCGGTCCTGAAGACAGCAGGAACGCATTTGGCAAAGCTGTCGAAGGCGGAATTGGCCGCATGTCGCAAGGCATGGAGCAGGTATTCTCAGACCCGCTGAAGTCCATGACGGGAAGCCTGAAGGACATTACCAAGTCGTTCAATCCAGCTAATGGCGGCGGACTTGTTCAGGGCATCGGCAACGTGGTTGGCGGTGCGATGCAGGGCGCAGCAATAGGCAGCGCAGTAGCTGGCGTGGGCAAGGCACTGTGGGGCAAATTCAGTTCAACAGGTTCGCAGGTTGGCGGTGCGGTCGGCAGCATTTTTGGCCCAATCGGCTCGTTTGTTGGTTCGGCACTTGGCGGCATCGTTGGTGGCCTATTCAAGAAGTCCAAGTACGGCACGGCAACAATCACCGCTGACGGCATAACGTCACGCGGAAATAGCGCGGGAAGAGTCGATGCGGCTGTAGAAAGCGGCAACTCCATTAACGACACGCTTGGCCGTATTGCAGAGACCCTAGGTGGTAGCGTTGGCAGCTTTGGTAGGCTGTCGATTGGTACCTACAAGGATAACTGGCGCGTCAGCACCACGGGGCAGACTGGTAAGCTATCTGGCCGAAGCAAGAACGAGCGCGCCAATGAAATCAATCAGGGCCTCTACAACTTCGGTAAGGACGGTCAGGAAGAAGCAATTCGCTTTGCGCTCAACGTAGCAATCGAGCGTGGCGCTATCACTGGCATTCGCGCTTCAACCAACAGGTTGCTGAAGGCTGGCACTGACATTGAGATACAGCTTGAGAAGGCGCTGAAATTCGAAACGCTGTTCAAAGACATGGCCAGCATGAAGAACCCTGTCGAGGGTGCAATCGCAAGCCTCAAGGGTGAATTCGATCAGCTTGGTGACCTCTTCCGTGAAGCAGGTGCGAGCGCTGCTGAATACGCAGAGCTTGAGGACTACAAGCGCCTGAAGATCAAGAAGTCGATGGAAGAGCAAACCGCTTCATTCCGTGACTTCCAAGACATGCTACGCGGTGAAGGCAGCGGCGTGAGCAGCGTTACGCGCCTTAACCGCATGATGCAGCAGTTTAGCGTTTTTGAAGCGGATATTCGCTCTGGCAAGACGGTAGACCAAAACGCATTCACGAGCCTTGGCAGCGACATATTCAACCTGTCGCGCGATTTGTACGGCACCACTTCCTCGCAATTCCAGAACACCAGAAGCCGCCTAATGGGCGCAAGCGAACTTGCCGTGTCGCAAGTCGAAGCGAACTACGAAAAGCAGTTGGTGAACAGCGCTTCTGACACCAACGCTCACCTAATCCGCAACAATGATTTGATGAGCGAACAGACCGACGTTCTGCGTGAAATTCGAGACGCGGTGCAGGCTAATGGAAATGCAGCATCTGGTGGCGGCGGTTCACGCGCAGGCGTCAACTACGGTGGCCGCAACTTGGTCAACTCCTACTAAGTAAGAGCGGAGGTACCTAATGGCAATTGACCCTGATCGCGCCATCTTCGCGCAACGAGATTTAAGCTGGCAAGAAGCTCTAGACGATACTGTCAAAGCCGAACAGCCGCTTGCTCGCACCATCGAATTGGAAAGCGTGTTGACCGCCCCCGGCGCTGCTTACCTCGCAGCCGAGATATTAAACGACAATGACGAGGTAGCGCAGATTAATAGCTTCGATGTTGAAGGCGTGGATTTCATATCCGCCGCTTCATTCGCTGGCGCTCCACCTATTTTCGACGCTCATTTCGATGGCTTCAGCCCTGATGATGGTGTGGACCTTCGCACCATCGAGGTCGCAATCGATTACGACCAAAACACCACAAGCATCATAGGAAAGGGACAGGTCTAATGGCTGTATCTTGCTTTGTTAAACCTGTGCCCATGACCCTTGTGTCGGTTGGTTCACAGGCAACCAATGGCCCCGCTGTGAACCTCTTGAACGATCTACCAGACATGGTTTGGCGAACAGACGCTGTGACTAGTAGTGACATCGTTCTCACCGTGCCGGCTGGAACGGTGGTTGATTGTATCGCCCTGCTCTTCAGCAATCTGCGCAGTACGGATCGGGTTCGTGTTCGTGCGGCAAACTCGACAACCGCAACCATCAACAGTCCAGTTTTCGATTCCCGCGATCAAGATGCGTATGAGGGCGTGAAGGCTGACAATTTCAAAACGAAGACGATCATCTTTGCGCCAGACGTAAAAGCGACACACTGGCGCATAACGGTAACGGCAACGAACCATCCCGATGGCTTTATTCAGGCCAGCCGCATCGTCATTGGAAAGAGCGTCAACACCACGCATGACATGGATTATTCATGCAAGCAGTTCAGCCGTAACCAGAGCATCGTCACCGAAGGCAATGGCTGGGAAACTGTAGAGCATTACGATCCACTGCCGGGATGGACTGTCAAATTCTCCTACATTCCAATGGAGGTGTGGGACAATACGTTCTTCCCGTTCTTGCACTCGGTGAGCAACAGCAAACCTGTCTTGTTTGTGCCTGTACCGGACCAACCGAAAACGTGGCAGCATGAAGTTGTTTACGGAAGAATGAAGGTAGAGCCGGGCGGCGATTGCGACCATTACGATGGTTGGAGAACTGAGCTGACTGTGATCGGGCTGGCATCCTAAGCCCAATAAATACCGTGGAAAAAAGCACGGTAGGTAACAGATGGCTCGCACATTTCTCGTTGAAGTAAAACCATACAACAATGTCACTAACCAACGAGTAACGGTTCGACTTTCCAAAGCCGGAACGCATGGTGTCGTGATCGATGGTTCAGCCTATCAATGGCACCCGCTGGTAACTCAAATTCCTACCGTCAGCTATCTGCTTCAGAGCAGGAATGGCGTAGGCGGCTTTGACACGGGCTACGGCCCTTTAGGGCTTACCTATCCATACGGCCACAAGCTGGACGATGGGACGGATTTCGACACTCTCAAAACCTACGATTGGGATGGTGCGGAATGCAAAGTCTGGATGGGCGACAATGAAGCTGATTTCAGCACCTTCACTCAAATCCTTGAAGGTCGATGCGGGCCGCTTTCATCGGAAGGCACACAGGCGACAATCGTATTTCGTGGGCCAGCCGCCGACCTAGACAAAGACCTTTTGAGCAAGAGCTATGGCGGGTCGGGCGGTGCAGAAGGGCGCGCCGACATTAAGGGTGTGCTGAAGCCTTGGTGTTCCGGCGTCGCACTTAACATCACCCCTAGACTGCTCGACCCATTGCAGCAGGTATATCAGTACCACGGCTATGGACCCACGCAGGGCGTCACGGCGGTTTACGAGAATGCGGTACGCCTAAAGCCTGCAACGGCTGTCGTTTCTACCTATGCGCAGCTTGTGGCCCTTACGCTGGCAGAAGATGAATGGGCAGTCGCACCACCCGTTGGTATGTTCAGGCTAGGCGGCGAACCCGTTGGCCTCATCACGGCAGACGTTGTGGGCGCTACTGATGGTGCGGCTGTACCCAAGCGCGCTGGAGCCGTTTGCGCCCATCTAATGAAGGCACAAGCAGGTATAACCGCAAGCAAGCTATCAAGCGCCACGGCCCTTGATAATGCCTTCCAGCACGATCTAGCGGGCTTCTACGTCACTGAGCAGATGACGGTTGCAGATGCAGTCAAACAGATCCTTGAAGGCATCAATGGCTACGTCATTCCAGATGGCCAAGCCAACTGGATCTTCGGCAGAAACCAGAACACCAAGACGCCAACCTATATCGACAGGTCGCGCTCGACACTTCCGCTAATTCGACCAAACACCCTGAAGCAAATGGACGGCCCTACCCGCGCTTACAAAGTCCGCGTTGGTAGTGACCGAAACTGGACCCCGCAAAGCAACATAAGCGATGCAGTGCGCGAGGCGCAGAGAGATATTCAAGCAGCGTCAAACGTCGCGGCAGAAGCGTTTCAGGACGCGCAAGAGCTTATTGCGAGGGCTGATGAAGCCGCTGCTGACGGGAAGTTAGTAGGTGTTGAAAAGAAGGACCTGTTTAGGTCGCTGTCTGAATTCAGCGCCGAGAAGAGCAGCCTTGAAGCGCAAGCCAATGACCTCGGTATCGCTACCGAGAAGGACGATTACATTGCCAAGTACAATGCGCTGAATACCTACTTCAACAGCATGACGCCCCCGCTGGTCGATTACAGCGAACCGACAACGATCGTGCGCGCAACGCTCCTGCAAAAGCTCGCTGATTTCACCAATGCGCGAACGGCCCTGCTTGTCCGCATTTCAAGGCGCGCTTCTGAAGTTGGAAACGCGGAAATCTATGATCCGATGGTCTACGCTACAGCGGCTGACTTCAACGCCTTCTGGGGTGCTGCTCCAAGCACTCAGATTGTCACCACAACATCAATTGGTGGCCGAGCAATACAGGTTGGCGACAACGCTGGAAACGACGTTGTAAACATCGCCCCGAACCAATGGCTGAACTACCACAGCGAAGACTTGTACGAGGTCAAATTCGAACTTGAAGTTGTGGCGGCAGACCCTTCAGCGAAAATGTATCTCGGCGTAGAGGCGCAGGATAACAACGGTCAAAACCTAGGCCAGACTTACAATTATGTCGTTGTCAGCAATGGCACCATGTCAGCCACTCTCGGCAAGAAAACCTATACCGGATACTTCCGCGGTCTGACCGGCGCGACAACGTCTGGCACTAGTAGTGACAGGGCGAACCCCGTTGCAATGCCATCCGGTACTGTTCGCATTCGACCACGCATCTGGATTGGCTATCCAAGCAATGCCCACCGCACGATCATTCACAGCGTTCAGCTTCGCAAGATCGAGGATGCTACGCTGTCTTTCACCGGCGCTTGGTCTTCGTCGCGCTCGTACTTTGTCAATGAAGCCGTAACCTACAGCGGGCGCACGTTCTCTTCAAAGACGAACGGGAACATCAACAATACACCACCTTCAACAGCTACCAGTAACACTCACTGGACGTTGGTGGCTGATCGCGGTGAGGACGGCATACAGGGCGAGGATGGCGCACCAGGCTTCCGTACGATGCTTGTGCCTCTTTACAGGCGCGCAGCTACCGCCCCTGCCCGGCCCACAGTCACAACCTATTGGAAGTTCGCTACCAATCCACCAACGCTGCAAGGCAGCTTGAACGGCTGGTCAGTCACACAACCATCATCGAATGGGCAACCGCTTTGGACTACTCAGGCAACTGCTAGCTGTCTTGCTACTGAAGACACTGCGCCGATTGATGCGAGCGCGTGGTCTACCCCTACTCTGTTGGTGCAAGACGGTGCGCCCGGTGCGCCCGGTGCACCGGGTCCAGCCGGACCTGCAGGGCCATCTGGCAATGAGGCAGTAACTCCAATCCTCAAGCCACCGGCAATGACGCTGCCGAGTTATGCAAATGGCTTGTCACCGAACTTCTCAGGCGCATCTACCACTGTCCAGCTTCTTGCTGGCGGTACCGATGTTTCAAGCAGCTTCACGCTTTCAATTGTCAGCAACCCTCAGAACCTGACAACGAGTATTTCCGGCCGCACGGTAACAGTTACCGGCGCTGGTACGGCTTCAGGGCAATTCGGCAATGCGAACGTCACCAACGCCAGCCTGACAATTCGTGCAACCGGTTCTGGCGCGTATGCGGGTCGCACGTTTGACCAAGTGTTCCACCTTGGCAAAATCAAAGGCGGCTACGAAATCCTCGGTAGCTTACCAACGTCGAACCTCTTTGAAGGTCGAATGGTCTTCCGGACGAGCGATAATAAGCTCTACACTTACACAGGCAGCGCGTGGGTTTCGAGCATCGACAGCGCGACGCCAATTCCCGGCGGGCAGCTTGTTGCTGGTTCTGTTCTGACCAACGCGCTTGGTGCGGGTGTCGTGACAGCGGCGAAAACGAACATCACAGAATTGTCCGCGATCACTGCCGACATGGGTACGATACGAGCGGGACAAATCATCTTCAACCATGCTGGTTTCATGCGTGTCCAAGGCATCGGTTTTGGCAGCAATAGTCAGTTCTTCGAATGGTTTGGGCCTTCTCAGTCCAGTATAAACAACTGCACCGAAGCGAACGCGATTACCTACCTCAAAACGAATGGCGATGCCTATTTCGGCGGCACATTGTCGGCTGGCATTATCAGGAACTCGGCGAGATCAACTCAGGTGTCTGCAGACGCTTCCGCTTCCACAGGCCAATTTGCCTCAAACGGTGGCCAAAGAGTTGTGGTTGTTTCTTACACCAGCAACAGAAACGTCAGCATTTCTGGCGCGTGTAATGGTTCAGGCAGTCCGTCTGCTACAATCCGCCTCAAGCGCAATGGCGCAGTAGTCGCAACTTGGTCGACCAGTGGCAACGTGTCGTGTGAACCCGGCTTTGGTGTTGAAGAACCCGGACGCTGGAATGAGCAAATGGGTACCGCTTGGACCTACACGGACAACAGCGGCGGCACCTCAATCGAATACACCGTTGAGATCGTATCTCGCACCCTATCAACGATCCCGTCAACGCCGCGAGGACAAGTTGCTCACTTCCAGTCCATTGGCGTCATTTCGACAGAAGAATGACAAGGATGGCTTTGGCATAACGCGCCAAAGCCATCGTGTCCTCGATCCCCCATGCCAAACTAAATACCGGCATGGCGAACCAAACTATCACAGAAGAGACCATTACGGTCCATGGGCGCGGCTCACTCTCACTGCCCTACAAGGTGCAGACCGCGAGCGGTGAGCAAGTCGATATTTCGGATTGGGTTATCTACTTCGAAGTAGACGGCAATCCCTACCCGATCAGAGAGCCATTGGTTCCCGATCCCAATGACCCAATGGGGCAAAGGATCGTTCTCGAACGCGCACAAGTGGCGATGCTTACGAAGTCGCCAATGCGCTTTTCAGTCATCGACGAAACCAACATCGAAGACGATCTACCTTACGTTCTATGGGCAGGCACCATCAAGCGCACTGGATACGTCGGAGAGCCAGATAATTTACCAGATGCGGGGGACTAATGGCGATTACGACAACCATAAAAGGTACGGGTAACACCGCTACCGTAATTACCACACTCTCGCTCGGTCAAACGAGGATTGGTGTTCACGGAGCCGACACGGTTATCACCTCGATGCAGGGACCAAAAGGCTCGCAAGGGCCAATTGGCTTAACTGGCCAGAACGGCAGAAGTGCATACGAAATTGCTGTGGCAAATGGCTTCGTAGGTTCGATGCAGCAATGGCTAGATTCCATCGTCGGCCCTCCCGGTCGTGATGGAATAGACGGCAATGACGGGCAGGAAGGCGCAAGCGCATTTGAAGTGGCTCAAGCTGCTGGCTTCTCAGGCTCCGAAGCAGAATGGCTGGCCTCGCTTGAAGGTGCAGATGGACAGCAAGGCGCAGATGGTGACGACGCCTACCAAGTTGCCGTTCGTAACGGTTTCCAAGGCACTGAAGCTGAGTGGCTAGAAAGTCTTGAGGGCACAGGCGGCGGCGGTTTCGCAGCTATCGTCAACTTGGATGAGTATGAGGGTCAGATTGCAGGCGGCACCGGTATCAACCTCATCGTACCAGTCGCAGAAGGTGATCCGCCGATTGAGTTGACCGAAAGCGCGCAAGTTACAATCCCAAGCAGTGATCCTAATTCCGGCATCGCTATCTGGGCGAAAAGCACAACGTCTGGCATCGCGATCGTACTTGGACTGGTAAAGACTTCAGTCACCGACCCTGAAGAGCCTGTTGATCCTGAAGAGCCAGTTGATCCAGAAGAGCCGGTTGATCTGTCAGGCTCAGGTACCGTTTATGGTGCGCCAGGTACTGTCTTCCCACTTGGCATCTATCTCGCGGGCAGCAATTCCAGCTTCACGCTTTCCTACCCCGCAGGCTTCCCGCTTAAGGTCACACGACAGACTGACACACTTGTCCCGGTACAAAGCCAGTGGGCAACGCCGGCGGCTGGTTATCCGTACTCGGTTACGGGTGGAGCAGTATCGCCAAGCACAAAGCTCAAAGTCGTTGGCACTGGAGCCTCTGCAACCGGCGGCAATTTGCGATTGGCCAAGGGTACATTCCTACAGTCTGACCCTCTCGGCTTCGACTTCCCGCAAACAGGCGATGATGCGACGACGCAAACCCCATCTAGCTTCAGGCTGTCATACAAGGGTGTAATTCCTTCAGGCAGCATCCCGCCAATCTGCTCGCTGTATGACTACAGCGTAGGCCGCTTCGAATTCGGCCCGCATTGGGATGGCAACACCATGTTCGCATTCTGTGGGCGTGGCACCGCCAATGAAACGAAGATCATTAGCGATGCAGGCTCAGCGCGTGTGCTTGGTACGAACCAGCTTTATGAAGTTGAATACACTGACAACCCATCGGGTGCTGGCGGTACTATCACCTTCTACATCGATGGTGTCCAATTCGGCTCGCCAAAGCCAACTCCAACCAAGCTACGCCTAACACCGGTCATGATGCTTGAGGTCAACGCTTCGGCTAGCAACACTAACGACGCCATTGGCAACCTCGTTGTCGAGCAAGTGGGCCTGTCATTCGGGCAAACACAAGTCGGTACCTCATACGAAGACGCGAGCAACGGCGCTATTTCGGCTGCTGATCTTGAAGCCCTTGTGGTTGACGCGAGAGGTTTTGAAACAGAGCAAGCGCCAGTCACCGTAAGCTACACCGCTGATGGCACTCAAACCTATGACATTGAGGTTGTCGTTGGCGAGATGGCCGTTCCGGCCGGCAGCGCCTACATGGTGGTCCTCGAGGATTGGTCTACTGGTACGGCGGTACCACAAAGCGAAGAGCTGGTTATGACAAGACCGGCGGCGCAGAATTGCCGCTTTGAAGACGCTACGCTCTACAATTCGCAGGCTTCATGGACCGAGGTTCTACCACAAGGTCCGGTGCCCAATATCAACGGCATCAATTACTACTGCGAAGGCATTCGCATCGGCAACTATGTACAGCTTCAGTTCGGATATGACTGGGATGACACTCAAATGCCGAACAACCCCTTTGGCGACCCTACCACGAAGGAAAGCTACATGGTCCCGCACAAATGGGCCATTTACGATGTGGAAGGCACGTTACTTGGGCGCATTGAGCAACCAGACGGAGAACCGCTGAATACCACAGCGACCGAACCATGTTGGTCGGGCCAGCTAGACGGACGCGGCGTTGCGATCATTACCGAGGATAACAAGTTCTATCCCAAGGGAACGGTTCGCAGCGGCATTATCTGGCGCTCGCATCAGCCGGTTGCGTACGAACAGACGCAAATCTGGGACACTGTGCCAACGTATGACCTCGCGGTACCGTTTGCATCGCAGACTGGATATTCCGTCAATGGCGGCGACATGCGTATCTTTGGCGAGGCGCAGATAAACGGCTTTGCCAACTACCGCTGGATGCCTTGGGAAAGCAGCACCTATGATGGTGTTATCCAAGCAGGCCTGAACACTTTGAACCCGTACAAAGTCGGCAGCAACGAAACCGGACAGGTTCCGAACGCGGCAGTTTGGCTGAAGTACACCCCGTTCAACCAACAGGGCCGCTCACCAATTACCGGTCCTGGCGGTACACGCGATGACCGTCAGATGATGGCAGAGCCGGTTGCTCGATATGCGCGTGACGTTAGCTCGACCCGCCCACACGATAACCGATCTATCAAGCAAATCGCACTGGACTACCTGACTGGTTACGTCAGTGATCCTTATCAGTGTTTTGAAGCTGGCAGGCTGACCCCGCTATTCAAGGGCGCCCCTCAGCGAAGTATCACGATGCGCAACCACTACTATGGCGCTGGCGAGGCATCTACGCCCGCAGAAAAGGCGTATTACATCCAAGGTGGCCGCACTTACGAATGGGCAACAGGTTATAACCCTCTGACCGTCACGGTGCCCTACGCTGGTTCTTCAGCCAACAAGCCGATCTTCGGTACCAACCAAATTGACGACGACCACGCGCACCAATTCCCGCATTGGGGTTCGCTACTTTGGCAGACGCCTGAATTCGCGATGCTTGGTGCCAAGTTCTTTGATCAGTCGAGGCTTTACCGCAACGCGATCCTGAACAGCGATAACGCTTCCATGTTCGCAGAGCGTGGCGCGGCTTGGAAGTTCAACCATGCGGCGATGGCTTGGAAAACTGCCTCAAGCAATTCCTCGCGTCTATACAGCCGCAAGGAAGTCCTAGACTGGATCGTGTTCGACTTCGAAGCATTCCACGATCTGCACTACGCAAGCACACCGGGCTTTATGAACCCGCCAGCATCCATCTCGGGTGCTGACACCAATCAGCGCGTTATGGCTGCAACTCAATACTTCGGTCCATGCTTGGCAGATGGCAACAGCGTCTACCAGCACGAGTTCTACATCGGCTATTGGCTCTCGGCGCTACAGGTTGGCGAGAAGATAGGTTTCAATAATGCCGTTCGCGCCGCATCGCCAAAGGCGCAGACTGTATTGAATTGGCTAATCAGCATCCACGAAAAACGCATCACAGGTCGCTTGAATGGCGGCATGTTGGTGAACGCTGGCGCAGAAAACTACCTTTGCCCAATCTGGACGAACGCGCAGATCACTGCTGCCGGTGGCAATGTAGCCAACCTACCGCACACCTTCGCGGCATTGGCTACCGCGCAGGGAGCAAACGCCGCGCCAACTTGGGACACCTTCAAGTCGGGCAGCAATGTCTACGACAAGGATGGGCAGGCAATGGATCAGCTATTGGCTGGCCCTTCCCTGCTTCGTGATATGGGTCGCAATAGTCAGGCTGTCATTGATGCCGAAGCTGTCGCTCGCGGGTACCTCCAAGAGAAAATCGATAGCGAAACTGCTCGCGGGACAGGCGTAACCGGCGGCGCTGGTAGTGCTTGGTTCAAGTACCTGCAGACGACGAACAACGCTCCATATCAGCCGGAGTAAGGGTGGCGCTGGAATAGGTAAATAAGTGCATGAAAGCGCTACGCAAACTCTGGGCCAAATATCGCACAATCATCGATTGGCTCAAAGCGAACGCCGCTTACATCACCATCATTCCTAACATACTGTTCAGCAGACCGGTCCTGAATATCATCCTCGCAGCGATGGTAGCCTTTGGCCTTTTTGGACCTGAGACAGCTAACAGCGTCAAAGACGCGGTGCTTGGTTCCGACCTCGCAGATACAATCGAGGTCATCGACAATGCCAAGTAATCCAGAGACTGATACTGAAATGCGCGACCTGCTAATCCGCTTGGACCAGCGAGTAGACGACGGTTTCCGCAACCTACTTGACCGCCATGATGCAACTGATCGCAGACAGGATGGGCATGAGACGCGGATTCGAGCGCTCGAAGAATGGCGCATTGCAATCAAAGGCGGAGTTCAAGGCGCGGGATTGAGTTGGAAGATCGGCACAATCCTAGTCGGCGTGTTGATCGGCGCTTTAGGTGTAATAGGCTTCCAACTTGCCGTGGTGCCAAAAGCAATCCCCACTCCTGCACACCAGACCGTGAAGGTCGAATCCAAATAAAAAGGGGCCAGCCTTTCGGCCAGCCCCATAGTCTACTATCACCCCATGACAGAGGGGCCGCCCACTCGGGCGTTGATAGAGTCTCGTTAAGAGTTCGCAGTTTCCTTCAAGAACCCATCCTTCACCCTCGTAGGCAAAGTATGGATAGTCACCTGCGGACCTAGCTTGTACACCTTTTCCTTCTTTCCCTCGCGCCGCTGGTTGGCCAGCGCGTGGAAGTTACTGTTCAGCTTGTCCAAAAACGGGTTAACGGACTTCACGGCGTTTGGCAGGGTGCCATATAGCTTGATCTTTCCGTCACGAAACTCGCCCCAAATCACCACGTAATTGCCATCCTCGACCGCTTGCTGGCCTAGGATTTCCTTTCCAATCTCAGCAAACGGCTCCACGTTTTCCACGTAGGCCGAATAGCCGTGATTGGTCCGCGTCGTGATTTTTCCCTTCTTTGTGACAGGCTCCTCGGAAAGCCCGGAATAATGGCGATCAGCCAATTCCAAACCAAGCAGCTTCGTTTCACCATCGAACTTGTACTTGTTGATAAACTCGGCAGCTTCCAAGGGCTTGACTTTGTTCCGCTTCAACTCCCGAAACACCGCCGCGTACTTGTAAGCGGAACGATTGATTTTGAGAGAGCCGTCTTCCTGCGCCATTCCGAAAAGCAGATTGACAACTGCGACCCAAGGATTGCTTTTTTCGCGCTTATCACGCTGCAACATATTGGCCTTTAGCTGCGCATCAAGCGGAGCCTTGTCCCTCTCGTCAAGCTGCATGATGAGGTCAGCAATCCAGTAGGCGCGGGCCAGTCTGTCATAAAGCGCCCGTTGCTCGTTGGTGGTGAACTGGCGTTCACGCTCATGGGCATTGCGCTGCTCAACTTGCTGATAAACACGGAATGTAATCAGCGTATCTTCCAGATTGTCGGCAGTTACTACAAGGTCAGATTGTATTTCATTGATGCTAAAAGTGGTGTCAGTCATTCCATACTCACTAGTAGTAGCAAACGGCTACCGCGTAGGGCGAGTTATTCGCCTTAGTGAGTAAGCTGGCATCGAATCCAGTTAGTAGGGCCACTCCCCAAACTCAGTAGTCAGCGACAGTGAGTTAGTGCCGCTGAACAGAGAGGTATCACGGAACTGGAATCCGTCAAGCGTTTTTGATGATTAATAGAAAGTAGAGCTGTCACGAGTAGTGATAACCCCGTTGGCTACTTCGCTACAAATCGGGGGAAATGTCTTCCGCGCCAACGGGGGCTGGTACGCGCCAGCCAGCTATTTAACAAACCCCACCCCCTTCCGTTTGACCCCCTTTTTGGCCCTAAGTCCATAAATATATTGACATTAACGCTTTCGGGGGAATGCAATGAATTATCCTGTATTAGAACTATCTCGATTTGATCGAATTCACCGAACCAACCATATCATAGACGCCTGCAAATATCCTGCTGCGGATGATACTGGAACGGTCCACACTATGACCCATTATATGACGCACTGCTTGTTCCGCTTAAAGACAATGGGACAAGAACCGCGGTACTGGAGTTTTGCTAGCTTTAGTTCGAGAAGGCACGACAAAACAGCTATCCGCCTTAATACTGCTTTAGTACTCGAATACCGAGATAGTGCCCGCGCTTCTGTCCTCGCAGAGTTGGCAGACATTGGGCTAGCGCATTGGATCGTAGACACGGAGTCACCAAACGAAAATCGCTTTGCAGTCATATTTCCTTTAGCAAATCCAATCCTCAATGAAACCAGATCGAACCGTTACACTCGCCTAGCTAGCGTGTTGCTTCAGCAGATTGGCGTCGCTGGTGCTGTTGACGGCTGCAATGCCATTACCTTCCTTGTCGCGCCCCGCCCTACTGCGTTGGTACAGGGCTTTGCAGGGGACATTTTAGACCCTGAACCCTACATCAAAGAGACTGCCGAACTTCTCGCAGAAGCCAACAGCTTCATTAATCGAGTAAAGTCAGAGAATGAAGATGATGATGGCCTGTTCGTATGGGGAGGTGCAGCATGAAGATCGAAGCTCTACCTATCGCAGATGCCGATGTTCTAGTTCAAGCTCGCAAAGACAAGTTACAAGCGATTCAGAATGGCTACAAAGGCGAACTAATCGAGTTGCTAGATCGGACTATTAGACTGTTCGGGGACGCTGCCAGCGAATTAGCTAGTAGAAATCCAGATCGCTCAGACTAAACTGGAAAACGGGTTCACGCTTTTAAACTAGTGAGTGTGATGAAGTTGAATTAGATTGCTTCGCGTCTATGATGGAAGCCGGTGGAAAATCGAACAGCCAGATTGATCGGTTGACAGCATAGCGCCTTAGCGCAGAATGGCCTTCGTTTATGCGGAGGCCATTCTTGTGAATAAAAATCGTTCAGGGCCAAAGAGGACCATCGCCATGGCGGGGCTTGATGATTTCAACTGCCGTTTGGATGAACGCTTCCCGCACGTAAGTGAGACCACCCTCCCCAGCGACGAGGACATAAGGGCGATTTACGAGTTTGGACGCTCTTACATACGCGAAGCTGCCGATGCACCGGATGGCCCTGTGTTGGCGTTCTGCGCAGTACATTGGCCTAACAACGGACCAGCCTTATTGGGAATGACTTTCGCGTATAACGCACGGCATCGCAAAGACCCAACCACGGGCGACGCCTTGTTTTACCGTATGTGGACTGAGCAGGAATATGGCGAGGTCCAAACGAAGGAACAGATGCAGCAAGACCTTGCCCGGTACTGCTTGGCGCATACGCCCGGCCCTAAGGCGGTCGTCTGACACTCAAGGCGATACCCCGACCAAGGGGCCGAGGCATCACCCGTTAAGCTACATCAGCTCTGTTTAAAGTCCATCCTCGAGCGGCAAACAGAAGGGTGAGAGTTTTCTCCCACCCCTTTTCCATGACTTCTACACAGGGTTATCCTCTAGCGGCGCAGGTTTGTTGCCAGTATGTTCCGCAATATGGCGACATTCAAAAACAACAGCCTCACGGACCTCATACGCAATGGCTACTGGCTTAGGCTTGTGTGCCCCTGTGGTCATGAAGCCAAGGTGGACCCTGTAACGCTGCGCACTCAGCTTCATAAAATGGGCAAAAGCAGCGAGCTAAACCGCCTAAGTGAGAGCATGAAATGTCAGAAGTGCGGCAAGCGCGATTTCAACCCTGTAGCCTGCTTTGGTCCTGAGCGATGGTCCTAACTGTGGAAAGGACCAGTGGCCCTACCGTGCGTTTTCCTGCTGAGCTATAACAATGACATGAACGATGTAATCCGCCCCCGCCCCTACTATGCCGCTCGCAAATACGGTCCATCTGCGACTGGGCTTAGTCTTGAGGATATGAGGGAATTGCTGAACAGCGCTTTCGAGCATTATGACCACAGCGGGTACTTCGTAGAAGCCTTTGGCTTCACATGCGTCGATGCAGGTTTCGAACCCGGCTACGTTGGTAGCAATGCAGATGCCTACTGCCGCCTCATCCTTGAACGTGGCAAGATGTGGCCGATCACCGAGTGCTACAAGGACTATGATGAAGACGATCTCTTCACCATGATTGAGTTCTTGTTCGATCACATCAGCAAGCCACAGACCAAGGAGTTCCATAGCTGGGATAACTGCGGCTACCATTATTCTAACTATGATCGCGCAGAGGGTCGCGCTGAGTTTCGAGAGCGTATGAACTTGCCTTTGCGAAGATATGGCGATGGCTGGCAATTATCTGAGCGGGGCGAGGTGTTGAGTTTACCTCCCGAAGGAATGACTACCCTACTTACGGCTGATTTGCCGACGCGCGATCCTACGACACGGGAAAGGGTTGCAGAGGCAACTACAAAGTTCAGGAGACACGGCAGCAGCATTTCTGACCGGCAAGATGCTGTTCGGGCTTTAGCTGATATACTCGAATGGTTGCGGCCACAGATTAAGGAAACGCTGCTCAAAGAGGACGAGCGAGAGCTGTTCAATCTCGCAAATAACTTCGGCATCCGACACATGAACCAGCGGCAGAAACTAAAGTATGACAGAGCCGTCTGGCTAAGCTGGATGTTTTATCACTACCTCAACACGATCACCGCCTGTTTGCACCTCCTAAAGAGGCAAGAACGAGGGGATTAAGTTGGGTCTCCCTGGCAACCATAGGAATCGTCAAACCTCACGTCTTCCAACACCACCTGGCCGTTGTTGTCGTGAAGAATGTAGCTCGCTTAGTTACACTTTGTGCATTGCGTCCTAGACGTTCTCTACCTTGTCCTGACCGGTCACAAAGAGGTTGTAATGGTCTTTCGAGAAATGCTTTTTGGTCGCCGAAAAAAGCAAAGTCTTGAGAGCGAAAAATTGGATGTTCGCAGCGATCTTCTTGAAGTGATCGAAAGCGCGATCTGCAAAATCATGCTGGTCAACATCACGATGTTGGGCATGGAAGCACAAGCTGTCCCGAGTTCGGGAATGACAGGAAACCTGCGATCAAGAGGCTACCTGCACGGCGTTGCTGATACTGTAATTCAGCAATTCAAAGAGTTAGAGCCCACAGTGGACGAGTTCATGATAGCCTTCGCTTCCGCGTTCGCTGTGACATACGGCACCTACGATTGGGGATGGGCTTTAGATACAATCGACCATTATCAAGCAAACCATCCTGATGTTCTGTTGGGCTTTCGCTTAGCTCAGCGGGACGTTTTAGCTACCTATGGAGGCCAGCCCTTTAGCACTGCGACTGGTTTCTGGCTTTTGAATAGTGGCGATGAGCAAGCAATAGCTGAAAATCTCAGCGCGTTAAACTGAGCGCTCGTTCGCACACTTGTCCAAAATGGCCCTAATCCGGTGTACGATGCAGATGTCCTAGCCCCATCGAAGGCTCAGATATTAAAAAATTCCGGTGCCAAATAATACAAAAACAGCAGTGCACAAATCAACAGCGCCGGTCCAGCGCGCTTTATTAAGCGGATTGCTATGTCCGTTTTTGAAGGATTATGTAGCTTTTGCCATTCGCCCTCCGTCAGGCCCATGCGAATGTGTTCCGGAAGTAATTGCCTATCGATCGGGGGCGGAAAATAGGGCTGGTGCATCGAACCTGAAGACGAAGGCGAAAACGGTTCCGACGTTGTATTCAGTCGGCCTTCGGAAGACTTGCGCTGCATGTCGGCACGCCGCTGTTCCTGGAGCCGGCGGTCGTCGTCCCTCCGTCGCGCGGCCTCGCTTTCTCGCCTCCGGCGGTCATCTTCTTCTCGACGACGTTTCGCAGCTTCTTCGGCTTGGCGTTGATGGTAGCCAGCCCGATTAGCATCACTGCCAGTCCACACACCATTGCGACCGTTATTGTAATCAAACGACATCCCAATCTCCAGTGAGCTTCGAAAGCCAATGTCGTTACCGTCTATATCAAATAGCTATCGGGCGCTAGCGGATCAGGGCGAAGTAAAACTAGGCTCTTTCGATTTTTGGTGACCAGGTCCGTATGATTAGGTCGTTAGCAGCCGGACCACTGTTATCGTGCATGTAAGAAATTCGGACTGTCGGCTTTTAGGCTTTCCGACAAAAGCCGGTAAAGTCGGCAATTAGGGTTGAACGCGGTCATTCGGCTATACTCTGTTCGAAACGTTGGATTGCGGACCGACTGACGACCATCGTCTTGGCGACATGTGTAAGCGCATGGCCTGCGTTGCGCATTACGACGACATCATCTTGCTGTTGCTCATCAAGAGCGCGGGGCCTGCCGAGCTTCTTGCCCTGGCTCGAAATTTTGGGGAAGGCAAAATTGAGCAATCACAGACTGTGATGAGGGGTGCCCCGCCGCCAAGGGAAGCTTGAAACGGCAGGGCTACACCATCACTTCGAATCGAAGAAATGAAGGCGCAGGGCCAGTTCCATACTAGCCCGAGGGGCTGGTATCATGCGCACATGATCGATTGCAGCATCGCTTTCGAGTGCTCTCTGACTATTTTGATATGAAAAATGCCCTGTCGCTCAGGGTTTCGCTAAGCGACAGGGCAGCACCATCAGGACGTTCGCATGGGGACGCTAAGACGATGGTGCACCAGATGAACTGGCGTCGATTAATCTAGTTCCTGAGCGCTCATGTTTAGGGTGCTGGTGCCCTGTCGCCTTGAGGAGGCAGACACGACAGGGCGCACCATCGGACGGGTCGCATCGTAAAATGGTGCAAGGCGATTGGGACAGCCCCACCAGCAGAAGTCTCAACAGCAATTGATCTCGTTCGTTCCTGAGCGGTCCTGTTGAGGGCGCTCAATGGCTGCAAATGGGGTGGAAAGCGGACGTCAGGCTGTCCTTGGTCCCCACAAGATTATGCTCGCGCCGAGCAGGCAGATGGCGACACCTAAGGCATCCCAGCGGTCGGGCTTGACGCCTTCTGCAATCCACAGCCACCCAAGCGCAGACAGGATATAAATACCTCCATAAGCGGCATAAGTGCGACCTGCGTGCTCCGCATCCACCAAGGTCAGCAGATATGCAAACAGCGCCAAAAAGGCCATTCCTGGCGCGACCCAGATCGGGGACCTGTCCATTCGCAGCCAAGCCCAAAACGCGAAGCATCCGGCGATTTCAGCAAGAGCTGCTCCAAGGTAAATTATGGGTGTCATTTCAGCAGTGTCGCAGTCGAGGCAAACGACCGCAATGGGGTCGTTTGCTGATCGTTCACTCTGACCAAAATTGGGGTGGGAAGCGGACGTTTAGGGGCCGCCAAGTAAGATATCGGCGATTTCTCCAAGATCTCCGACTAGCCTAGCATTCCAGTGGGTGTTGACTTGCCCGTATGGTGACACGACTGACATCCAGTGCCTAGCCGCGCCAATACCTGCGGTCCCCGAGGTTTCGGCTTCGCCCTGATATACATCATTTGACTGAATTAATCGGTCAAGTGCTTGCCCTTCGGAATCCGAAATTTCTCTTTCTCTAAAATACTGGAGTTTTCGGTCGATTGGTAGCAGCCCACCGGGGCCTTTCTCACTTGCTTGGCTCCAGTGCCAGCGCCCAGCCTCATCTCGCCAAGCGATTGTGCTCGCCTCGCTATAAGTATGATGAACCGCAACGCTGTCGATATAAATTATGGTTTCACTTTCCGGCGTTGAGATTCCGTTACGGTCCCGCAGTTCCAAGGACCTTGAGACCTCGGGACTTAATGCGAAGCTGCTCGATTCGAGGTTGCTTGTTTTTGCCGTAACACATCCCGCTGTCATGCAGGCGCAAGCGAAAAGGAATAAGTAGCGCATCAGTCTTGTCTAAAAGAGGGCCAACATGTCTGCAATGGGGTCGTT
>CEQK01001943.1_pt1 | contig 39039 bp, 44 predicted proteins | sample 531051 | NCBI WGS metagenome assembly CEQK01 (sample SAMEA2621229, study PRJEB7988) | marine metagenome | biome: marine biome (ENVO:00000447); feature: deep chlorophyll maximum layer (ENVO:xxxxxxxx); material: "saline water (ENVO:00002010), including plankton (ENVO:xxxxxxxx)" | depth 150 m
TTTAGAGGCTGGGGATGCTGGAGGCAGCACAAAAAAAAGAACTTTTGGTCTCGTGCAAGACATGGGAAATGAATTCAACTTATCAGACGATACAGCTCCTAGCTGTTGATTAATATGGAGTTATAAATATAATGGTTCATCCAAACTTTTTTACTGGTTCAAAAACAGGAATCGAAACAACTGCAGTAGCAATAACAGATACAGATTTGCATTGTAAAAGAGGAATACAGATTGTAGCAGATTCAAGCAATTCAAACTCTTTATATATAGGAAATGATAGTTCAGTGACTGCTGGAACGGCAGAAGCTACTGATGGCTATCCATTAGCTGCTGGAGAAAGTATAGTTCTTCCAGTTACAGATCCCAACACTGTCTTTGTTATTGGCCCGGCAGGGACAGGTAAACTATTTTTTGTCTCGGTATAATTATGAAATTCTATAGAAATGCAGTCTATGTCCTTGCAACTCTTTGTTTTTTTAACATGTTGCAGAGTGCATATGTATATAAGAAGTTAGTACAAATAGAACAAAAAGAACATAAGATAGATGTTAGAGTTCCTATTTCAGAAGACCTAAAAGAATTACCTTTACATAGTAGGCTTAGAGATTCACAAATAATGCAAGCAATCCTTATGACCCATCATCAAATAGGTGTTCATGAGCCCGGCTCACAACCAATGTGTCCTTCTTGTCAAAAAGCAGGCCTAAAAACAGTAACTCTAGAAAGCAACAACTAATGAGCTTTATAACAAATATATCGACTACTCCCATAACTGGAATTTACGACGAAGATGGTAAACCTTCAGGTATAAATGAGGTGGGGACTACAACTTCTAAATTCAGCTCAGTTACTGATGCAACAACAAACTTAGTTCCATCAACATATGCTAGTGGAATATCTAATTCTAGTTCATATCCATTTTCAAACTCAGGTCTAACAGTGTACGGACCGAATATGGTCACTGGCCTTAAAGTATCAAGTGACTCATCAAATATTGCGCCAAATTATTCAAAGGGTAATGTTTCGACACAACTTCTAACTAGTCTTCGCGAAGGAGACTGGGACAGATTTAACGGATGGAGAGAGCCTATAAACTCTTCACTGGCTAGAGGATTTGCAACAATCAATCCATTAGAAACTGGAATGAACATTTCTTCTAATAAAAATATATCTCCAGACAGAGGAAACAAAAAAACTTCTGTCAGCTTTCTTGCTCCGGGTGCTGCAAACCCAGTTCAAGCCCCGATTGGCGTTCCTATAGACGATGATTGCAACAATTGTCCATACACTCTAGAAGATGAGAAGCCTACATATGCCCCAAAAATTCGAAAGTGTGACGTTTGGGCTAGCGAACTGAGCTGTTTTCCCGAAGAGTTTGTCACTAGATCTTTGTTTTCTGGAGTTATTCCTGCATATAATGACGATGGGTTTAATTATTTTGTAACCGGATATTTTGTCATTGACTGGACATATCTCAATATTGGTGGTGGTGCAGACTATGGGCCCCCAGAAAGAGGTGGTCCGACGACCCCAAATGAAGACCAGTATGACCCTTTATTTTATGACTACTTTAAAGTGCCTTCTATTGAAGAACACGAACAACTACTTCAGATATTCAACGCGTGTTTGAGCTGCATTGACGATATAGAAGAAAAAGTTGGTAGAGAATGTACGTGGGGGTATATGCTTGGCGATACAACGCTTACACAAGTTTATTATGTAGGAGATTCCGACACGATAGGCAATAATGCTGAACAGTCTGGAATAAAATGGACAGGCTGGTGTGCAGAGCATGATAAAAAGAATTTTATGGACCAAACTTTTTATGAGGTTTCTCCGGGGTGTAACAATGGAAGTCCTCCAATAACACAGCTTGTTGGATGTACAGAGGTTAACACAGGCTTATTTGAGCCCGCAGACTGCATATCTAACCCTTTAGATTATATACGTGATATTGAGGGACCTTATGGTTGTCGTTGTAAAAATAGATATGATGCAGGATTTTCAAAGAGAAGTAACTGTGCAGGAAGTATGGCAGGAGACATTGATGGAACTCAGAATATGACCCACCTATCTTCAAAAATACTGTCAGATTGGGATGCTATCATTACAAGCGGAAGCTCGAACTGTTCTACTATGGTTAATATAGTAGACCCATATACTTGCTCTAGAATTGAAGAAGAAGACGGAGAACCAAAATTGTACGTTCCTTGGCCAACAGGATTGACTCCTGAAGGGGCTACAATCTCAGGAGGAGATGTCACTGGATATGCAGATCCATATTGGAATGACAACTATTGTGACTTTGTAGTGGGAGTTAGAGAAATAGTAAAAGTAGAAGCTGACGAATGTGCAGATCAAGGCTTAAATTGTGGAGGGCTCGAAGCGTTTCAAGCTAGTGGAAATGTGATAGAGTACCCATTCTATAAATTACAGGTTGCTAAAAACATCCAAACTGATTTTAACTACTTCGAATCGAGTACAGAATGCATCAGAGCAAACTCTCCTACGCCAACAGGAACTGGAGAAGACCCTTGTGGCTCTGACTGTGTGTGGATGTGGGATGGTTCTGATTGGTATGTGTCCAGTAGCGGAGAAAATTGTTTAGACTGTGGAACGGGCCCATCAAGTCCGGGAGGGATGATTAATGACGTAATAAGTCATCCATGTGACTGTAGTTAATTTTTTGGAGAATTATTAGTGGCTAGAAGAAAAAAGACAACCACACAAAGTGAAAGGCCTCAGAGAAGGAAGTCTTTAAAGGCAAAAACCGAAAACCAACAGATTTATATAGATGAAATGATTGATGAGGATGTCACATTCTGCTCTGGCCCTGCAGGATCAGGTAAAACTAGCGTAGCAGTAGGACTGGCATGTGAGTATCTTATGTCAGAAAAAGTAAAAAAGATAATTATAACTAGGCCTGTTGTGGAATCTGGAAGAGGATTGGGACATTTGCCGGGAACCCTCATAGAAAAAATAAATCCTTATCTAGTTCCGATCATTGAAGAAATGAATATGTATCTGACACCTACTAGGGTAGATACTCTAAGAGATAATGGAACTATAGAGCTCTGCCCCCTAGAGTACATGAGAGGAAGAAACTTCCACGAATGCTTTATGATTCTTGATGAAGCGCAGAATGCTACGTTTGAACAAATAAAAATGTTTATAACAAGGATAGGAAGAAATTCTAAAGCTGTCATAAATGGAGATCTTAAACAAACAGATCTAGGAAATGCTAGTGGAGGGCTTGAAAGATGCATGGACACTCTTGAGCTAGTTGAGGGTGTTGGAGTTTGCGAATTAGATTATTCTGATATTATTCGCAGTGGTATTGTTGCCAGAATTCTTAAAAAATTACATACCTTTGAAGGCTCTAATTAATCAATATCTGTTATAATAGTATAACTACTTTTATAAAGGAAAATAAATGAGCAGGTATGTATATCAATATATAAATAGTGCAAATAACAATCCTCCACCGTTGTCTAACTGGAGACTTGTGGTATTAGATGTAAATGAAGATGCAAAAATGCTTTCTGATTCAAAGATTGTATTTGAAAGTCCGTGCTGCGAAACTAGAGAAGAATGTGATGTCTATCGCAAGGAGTTTGATTCTTATGCCTGAATATAGCTATCTTTGTGATAACTGTGGATATAAATGGTCTATCTTTTGCCATATGTCAAAGTATAAGAGTCGAAAGAAATGTCCAAGTTGCGGCAAAATAAAAAGTGTTCACAGAGACTATGAAGAGGATGAAGTCTATGGCAGCTATAGCTACTCGTTATCTGAAACGAAAACGCTTGGTCACTATGCTGATAAACAAGCCGAAAAGCTAGGCAAGAGCAGAGTTGAAGATATGATCCAAGAACAGAAAACAAAAACAAAAGATACTTTGTCAGACAAACTTACCGATGGGATGAGTAAAATGGATCGTCCCAAAGATGCCAAGAATTGGACAAAGGAAAAGAAATCTAAAAGAAAGAGGAACAAGTAATGGAGTTTGTAATTAATCAAGACAAAGAAGAAAATAACGATTCTTCTACAGACGTATTTACAATCTACGGCAAGCAAGAGTTTCAAGACTCAAATGGTTTTCCTCGTCTAGAAGAAAGCAATGAAGACCATGCAGATGCATACGCTAAAAAAATTGTTGTAGGAAGAAGAACCAAATACTATGTAAAGCGTGGTCGATATGGGCGTCTATATAATCCAATTGGTCTGTACTCGGAAGGTACAGCAAGAAAACAGATGAGACATGCGGGTCGTCCAGAATGGGAGTTCAAAGAAACAACAAAACAAGTATTTGATAAATATATTAACTTTTTAAAGACCAAGAATGTTGCTTGGTTAAATAATGCAGAAAGGGATTCATAATGGGAAAACTATCTAATGCAAAAAAATTAACTAAAACAGAACAGTATGCAATTCAAGGAATGTATAGCAATGGGATGAAACCACCTGCAGTCGCTCAGGCGCTCGGAAGAGACCTAGACTTAGTTTCACAATATATAGAATCTATCGAGCAAGATTCAAAAACTCACACAACAATAAATACCACAGCAAATGGTAATCGTGGAGTGGCTATTATGACCGAAGCAAGTTCGCAAAGAGTAGATGCAATGAGAAATCAAGCAGGCAATACACACAAGAATACTTCATCTATTCATAAAATTAAATAATGGCGAAAAACAGAACCGATAAAAGTCGCTACCCTTCTCGCTACAGTCCTAATGGTTGGGTCTCTGCTCCACAATACATTACTGAACTTGTATGTGAGAAGAAAGCACAAAAGGAAAAGAAAGAGCTCCCAATGAAATTTTGGGAGATTAAAGAATGGTGTAAATATTACAGGTATCAAATCACTATTGCCAATAAATTGATCAAGGAATTTGGCGAAGAACCTGTTATCGCAGCACTGAGAGACAATCGTTGTTGGTCTACGTATTCTTTACGTTCACCATTCTTAAAAAAGATAATTGAAGAAAAATCAAAAGAAGTTATCGAAAGACCGGCGAATACTGAGTATAATATAAAGGACTCAGAAGAGGTCAAACACAAAACAAACAATACTAAGAAATCAATTATTTCAAAGCTAAGGGATTTAGATGAATAAAGACATTGTCAAAGAATATGGCGATGTCCTTCATGATCCTGCTTCCATTACAGAACGACCGCTTAAGGTTATATCTGTAGGGCCAAAACTAGACATGGCACTTGGTGGTGGAGTTCCTGAAGGATCACTGTTTATTATGACAGGGCCAGAAAAGGTAGGAAAAACCGTAACAGCATTAACATTCTGTGCAAATGCTCAGAAGTATCATAATCGTCAGATATATTATGCGAATATTGAAGGTCGTCTTAAAAAGCGCGACTTAGAAGGAATCTCAGATCTTGATTTAGATCCAGAAAAGATGAGCATTATTGCTTCAACTGAAGGGAATATTCTTTCTGCTGAAAAGTATCTAGGAATTATTGATAACATTGTACATACTCAACCGGGAGCATGTGCTGTTGTTGACTCGTTCTCAGCATTATCGAGCGAATCGGAACTAACAGGAAGCCTATCAGACAATCAGGTTATGTCTGTACAGAAGATTCTAGCCAAATTCTGCCGTAGAGTTTCCAATGTACTTCCAATTAATAGAGTTACTGTTATTGGTATTACGCATCTAATGGCAAATGTCAATAGGTTTGGTAGGGGAAAAACAAAAGTAGAGAAGTCTGGCTCGGCATTAAAGTATCAGGTGGATGTTAAGCTTCACGCTACACACTCAACGCCTTTAATGCAAGGAGAGACTCAAATTGGCCAGACGATTCATTGGCAAATTGTAACTTCTGCAATCGGACCTCCCGGCCAAAAGGTTGAAAGCCATATCAGATACGGTAAAGGGATCTGGAAAGAAATGGAGCTTGCGGATTTACTTATTGATTTCGGCTTGATCTCTAAAGCTGGTGCTTGGCTGAAGCTTCCTGATGGTGAAAAGGTTCAGGGTAAAGCAAACTTTGCACAGTATCTTGAAGACAACCCAGAGAAGTATAGTGAATACAGTAAACAAGTATTTGAGATGGTTGGCATTGCACAACCAGAAGATTAGATCGAGTTTCATGTAGCTATCTAGTTCAGTCTAGATTCATCTCTTCAACTCGAAATAGGAGCAAAGATGAAAATCAGAGACTTAAATAACGAGCAACATAGCTGGAGTTTATCTGGTTATGTGATCAAAGCCAATGACACTCGTCCTCGCTCCAAATTACATCTGACAGCTAGGGATCTGCTCAAAGAGCTTTTTCCTACTGTTCAGATTTTAGAGGAGGTGCTCGTACCATTAACTAGAAACGAGCGAGCTTATTTTGATTTCTATATCAGTACAATTAAGCTTGTTGTAGAAGTCCACGGCGAACAACATTACAGATTTAATTCCATGTTTCATTCTTCTGCACAAGATTTTGCGAATCAGAGAAGAAAGGACATGCGAAAACAAGACTGGTGTGAGTATAATAATATTACATACGTGGAACTACCGTACAATGAGAAAGTTGAAGAATGGAAAAGTCGAATACTCCAACGGAACGATTAAATAAATTAGACGAAATCTTAGATCAATATGAATCAGGCTTAGGACTCTCCGCATATTCTAATAATTTTCATGACGATTCAGTTCATGAACTAATGAATATGCCTCGGCAGCAAATGGAAAAGCTCACTGTAGATCAGTGTGCTGAAGCTGCACTTGCACTCGGAGGATTCTCGTTTTATCTGCAAAGATCTTATAATCGAGAAGTAGCAAGGGTTAACTGGGCGGAAGGCGCTATTAGAAGCGTCATCTCAGGAAGAGAGAGTCAATACAGAGGGTCGTGGGATAGTCAATATTATCAGGCTGCTAATGAAGACGGGTATACTAAAAAGCTTTTAGCTATTAAAAAGTATGCTCAGCAGCGAGCTGATAGATTGACTTATCTCGCATCCTCGACTAAAAATTTAAGTGACTTGTACATTAACCTTCAAAGAGCAAAGATAAATAGAAATGGATAAGAAAGAAGCACTACTAAAACTATTAAGTCAATTCTCTGAAGAGGAGATCAACGAGTTGTTATCCGCCAAAGAAGAAGACGATAACGATGGTGTGTTCACTATTAATAAAGATAAGAAACGTCGTCGTGGAAAAGGCAAGCGTAAGCGTGGGAATAATAAGAATCAAGAAAACAAAAATACTGATTTTGTAAATAAGTTCGATGAAATGATGGGCAATATCTCATTGTCATCTGATGAAAGAAAAGAGCTTGATCAAGCGTCGAAAGCAGATAAAAATGCTAAGCCTAATCCCCTAAGAGGAAAGAGGAATAAAGCAGAAAAAATAACCATAAAGTGTATTGGTTGTCATAAAGACTTTAAAGTTTATCCATCGTCAGTATATAATAAAGATCGCTGGCGGTGCAACTCGTGTATTTCAGGAAGATAAAATGTTAAGTGATTTACCAGCAGAAAGAGCAATCCTAGCAGGGATTTTTCGTTACGGATCAGAAGCATACTATGATGTCTGTGATATAGTATCGGAAAGTACATTCACAGATGAATCTAACTCAGTCTTATATTCATGTATGAAGCATGTTTTAGAAAGAGATGACACTAGGTCGCTGGATGCCCCGACCATGATGTCTGCCGCAAAGGAACTTGGCCTTTCTGACTTCTTTAACACGCAAGAAGTACAACATATGTCTTCCGTAATAAAGTTTCCAGTATTGCTTCCTAATGTCAGGAAGTTTGCTGCTAAAGTAAGAAAGCTTGAGATTGCACGTATGATGCATGATCAACTTGAGCTTACTCAAGAAAAGTATCTAGAAATCAAAGGTGATGAGCCTATCGCCAAGATCTTAGGTATGGCCGAGGAAGGTGTCATGGATATTACATCTATGGTAGCTGGTGAAGATGAATCCCCAACTCAAATGTTCAATGATGTCGAAGAACATCTAGAAGAGCTTTGCGAAACTCCTGTCGATCAGATTGGTATTTCAACCGGCTTCCCCAGATATGACTATGCCATCGGAGGAGGTTTTAGAAAGGGAACTGTCAATGTTATTGGGGCAAGACCTAAAACGGGTAAAACATTGCTCGCAGATAATATGGGCATTAACATCGCCAAGCAAGGCATTCCTGTTCTTAATTTAGATACAGAAATGCGTAAAGAAGATCACCAGCATAGAATGATGGCTATGCTCTCCAAAGTTCCGATTAATGATATTGAAACAGGCGCTTTTGCCAAAAATCCAGCTACTAAAAAGAAGGTTATGGATGCGGCTAAGGAAGTAAATGATCTTCCTTATTACTTCAAGAGTATTGGAGGAGCGTCTTTTGAAGAGCAAACATCTATTATGAGAAGATGGATTAGTAGGGTTGTAGGATTAAATGATAAAGGAAAAGCAAACGACTGCGTGATAATTTATGATTATCTAAAGTTGATGGATTCCGCCGAAATAAAAGGCGACATGAAAGAATTTCAGATTCTTGGATTTATGATTACCGCCCTACATAATCTGTCCCTCAAATATGAGGTTCCTATTTTAACTTTTATACAGCTCAATAGAGATGGTATTACTAAAGAGTCAACAGACACTGCTTCTGGCTCTGACAGAATCATCTGGTTATGCTCTAACTTTACAATCTACAAACGTAAATCAGACGAAGAGATTGCAAAGGATGGCCCAGAGAATGGCAATAGGAAACTTGTTCCTGTGATTTCAAGGCATGGAGAAGGCATACAGCCCGGAGACTATATAAATGCTGAACTAAAAGGTCAGTATGCTATGGTTGTTGAAGGTAAGACAGCTTTTGAATTAGACAATGGTTATGACAACGATAGTGACGGAGATTACTTTGGCGATGACGAAGACGTTCCATTTAAATAATAAAAAGATCGATTATGCTAAAGTTAGAACTTTAGAAAAAATCGCTGCTCAACATATAGATCAAATTCTAGAGTATTTTGACACTAAGAAGTCATATTCAAATGATATATTGATTAAATCATGCTGTCCTATACATGGTGGAGATAATCCAACAGCTCTTAACTTTTATCCTAATGGTGACTTTAAACCACACTTTAAATGCCGGACTCATGGCTGTGAAGATATTTTTGGAAACAGTATGGTAAGCCTAATTAAAGGAATACTATCAAGAGTAAAGTATGGCTGGGAAAAAGAAGGTGATAAAGAGGCTACATTTAGAGAGTCTGTTGAATTCTTACTATCTTTTCTAAATAAAGACTTTGATTCATTAGAAGCTTCAAGCACCAATATAGAGAAGATGAAGTTTGGAAGCTTAGTAAAAAACTTAAATGCTGATCCAGCAAAGCCAGCCGGCCCAACACAACAAGAGTATAGGGCTAGAGTGGAAGTCCCTTGCCAGTATTATCTTGATCGTGGGTTCTCTTCTAAAGTGCTTGAGGAATATGATGTAGGTTATTGTGACAATCCCTCAAAACCAATGTATGAGCGAGCAGTCGTACCAATTTATGATAATGACCACAAATATATTGTCGGCTGTACAGGGAGAAGTATCTTTGAGAAATGTGGTAAGTGCGGACATTACCATAATCCCAAGAGAAAATGTCATCATTTTCCAAAATGGATGCATAGCAAAGGGTTTCAAAAGGAGAAATGGTTGTATAATTACTGGAGGGCCAAGGATGAAATAGTAAGATCTGGTGTCGCAATCCTAGTAGAATCGCCGGGAAATGTCTGGCGATTAGCTGAAGCCGGAATACATAATGTTGTTGCTATCTTTGGAACAGCATTTAATAATGAACAGAAAAATTTACTTGACGAATCTGGAGCACTGTCTCTGATATGTCTAATGGACAATGATGACGCTGGACAGAAAGCAGCAAAGAAAATAGAAGAACAATGTGCAAGACTTTATCGCTTGTATTTTCCAAGTTTTGATGCTGCTGACATCGCTGACCTTAATGTAGATACAGTAACATCAGACATCAAACCTTTTATTGAACAAGCCATGAAAGCTTATGAGGACTTTTAAAATGAGCTATAAGACAACAGCTATTGATTATCTTTACAATAAGACTTACGCAGATCGAGACAAAGCGATTATGTCTTTAAATATTTTGCTAGACCATCCTGCTGGCATAGGAGATCACTCTACTGAAGATTTGTATGCCAACCTTGAAGAAGCTCTTAGCGCATTAGCTGATGCTGAAGATAGATTAGAAACTCTAGAAACATATTATAGTCGGAGCGAATAATGACACAAATAGTTGGATTTGCAGGTAAAAAACAAAGTGGTAAGAATACTGCATGTAATTATATATTAGCACTTAAACTTGCAGAGCTGGGAGTATGTAAGAAGAGTAGACTTTCAAGCAAAGGAGTTGTTGAAGTCACTGATATATTTGGTGAAACTTTGGACGACAAAGAATGGTTTGAATTTTCTAATGAGAACCTAAATATATCTAAATTGTTTGAAGATCATCTTGGGAATTATATTAGAATATATGGACTTGCTGACACATTAAAAGATCTCTGCATTGATGTTCTTGGTCTAACATATGATCAGGTGTATGGAACTGATAAAGATAAAAATAGCAAAACGAACATTGAATGGTCTTCTTTTGATAAGAGTAAAAAAGGATACATGACTTCTAGAGAAGTCCTCCAATATGTTGGCACTGACTTCTTTAGAAAGCTAGACCCAAATGTTTGGATTAATTCTTTACTTAGAAAAATTAAAAAAGATAAACCAGAAGTAGCATTGATTTGTGATGTTAGATTTAAGAACGAAATAATAGAGCTGCAAAAACAAGGCGCTTATATTGTTGGGTTGACAAGAGATCCTTACTCCAGCGGAGATGAACATCCAAGCGAGAAAGAAATAGAAGAAGGATTGTCTCTATGTAATTCTATTTGCGATAATGCAAAAGTAGACGTAAAATTATCCATTGAGATGATTCATAATACACTGAGTGGGCTTCCCAATGTTATTCCAAAGATGGAGAAATAATGTCTATACCAATTGTGTACTTCAGGAGTAGCTCTTTTAATTCACATAGAATGTGCCCGATGCAATATTATATGGAATATACTCTCGGCTGGAGAGGTTCATCTGGCAAGAAAGCAGATAAAGGTACTATTGTACATAAAGTACTTGAATTGTGTGCGCTTGCAAAGAAAGCTCTACAAGATGGTCATGCAATTTTTGAGGATCATGAGATTGGTGAAATAGAGACTGCCAATTATGATACAGAATATCTAGATGAGATTATTGATAGAGTATATGACTATTACACATCTAGAACTACACATCATGATTGGAAGCCATTAGATCTAAAACATTGTCGAAGATGGGTTTGGAAGATATTCAATGATGACGACGGCTTCTTCGATCCAAAAAATAGAACTATTGTAGAAGCTGAGCCACACTTTGACTTTGAAATAGAAGAAGATTGGGCATCTTATGAATATGATCTAGCAGATGGAACAAAGCTAAAAGGCAATTTGGCGCTAAAAGGAACTATAGATTTAATTACTGATATCGGTGATGGAGTCTACGAGATTATTGACTGGAAAACAGGAAGAAGGCTGGACTGGGCCACTGGAAAAGAAAAAACTCAAGCTAAACTGCAAAAAGACCCGCAACTGAGAATGTATCATCTTGCTTGCAAAAAGCTGTATCCAGAAGTTGAAACTTTTCTTGTTACTATTCATTTTATGAATGATGGTGGTCCGTTCACTCTTCATTTTCAAGACAGTGATATTCCTGAAACGTTAGAAATGATAAAAGCCAAGTTTAATGTAATCAAAAACACAGAGATTCCAGAGCTTAGAAAGTCTTGGAAATGCTCTAAACTTTGCCCTGCTGGAAAGACTACATACGAAGGAACAGACGTAGATGTTATGGACAATATGTTTGGCGCTCCATTGACGAAATGTGAACAGACCAAGACAATGATCAAAGAAAATGGTATTGAATGGGTCACTGCAAACTGTATGTCTCCAGACCATGCTATTGGTAAATATAAAGCTCCGGGCGAAGTATGATCAAATTACACTTTACAAAAAACATGATAAGAAGTGCTAGAGAAAAAGCAGAGTCTCTAGGTTCAATCAACAACTCCATCCTCAAAGGTGGAGGTAATATAGCTGGGTACTTAGGTGAAGAAGCCTTAGCTCCTTATATCAATGCCACTATTGTTAGTAACAACAGGGGTCTTGAAAAATACAACCACGACTTACTAATTGAATCTGGTGACAGATTTGAAGTTAAAACAAAAAGAAGAACAGTTGCTCCAAGACCACACTATGATGTATCAATTGCTGAGACTAGCAGGCATCAGAAGCCAGATGTTTATGCATTCATTAGTCTTGAATTTGAAAGGTCTAGCAAATCACATCCAAAGAAATATTATGGGCTAAAAAACATTTGGTTGTGTGGCTTTATGCGATCCGAAGAGTATTGGGAAAGAGCAAAACTTTGGAAAAGTGGCAGAATAGACTCTTCTAATAACTTCAAAACTCACGTTAACATGTATAATTTAGCAATCAGTGATTTGTATCAAGACTTTCTGGAACTAACAAAATGAAATATGTACCTCTTCACGTTCACTCAGAATACAGCCTATTGGACGGACTGTCTCAAACTAAACACATCGCAAAAAGACTAGAGGAAATAGAAGTCGATGGCTGTGCTCTAACAGATCATGGCTCCGTCAGTGGCGCTATTGACTTTCACAAAACAATATCTAATGGCTTCAAGCCAATCTTAGGTTGTGAGCTTTATGTTAGCAAGCAAGCCGCAACAATTAAAGAACCAGATAATTCAAAACTATTTCATCAAGTAGTATTATGTAAAGACCTTCAAGGATGGAAATCTCTTCTGTCAATGGTCTCTATATCAAATAAGATAGAACATTTTTATCATAAACCAAGAGTTGGATATGATTATTTTCTTGAGTTAGCTGCCGCCTCTAACGGCAAGCTAGTATCTTTCAGTGGACACTTAGGCTCTCGTCTTGCAAATGTGGTTGTAGATAACCCCAATTGGAAGAGTGAAGGTATCAGAGAAGCCGAGCGTTTGCAGGAAGCCTTTGGCAAAGGTAATTTTTATATTGAGATTCAGCTTATTGATTCTCTTATTAATACTAAAGCCAAAGAAGTTGGTGAAAAGCTGCGTGAGATTTCTAAACTTACAGGAATTCCATGCGTAGCTACTCCAGATGCGCACTATTGCAAAAAGGAAGATGCTCACGATCAGAGAGTTCTTCTTTGCACGGCAATGCGTAAAAGCCTTAGTGAAGTACAGAATGAGATTAAAAAAGGTAAGTCTCGCTCTTTGAAAGCTTTCTTTGAGTCGGACAACTATCACATTCCTAGCTATGATGAAATGAGACAGTTCCATACTGAAGCAGAGCTGGCTCATACTGTTGATATAGCGAATATGTGCTCCCAGTATGATATATTGGGACCTCCTAATCCGCCTGTATTCGACTGCCCTGACGGAATGTCTCCTAACGATTACTTACGTTACCTATGTCGTGATGGCTGGAAGCGTAAGATGGGTCACATTGATAAGGGTGAAAGTGCCTTTGAGGACTATGGTTCAAGAGTTGAGAAAGAGATTAAAATCTTCACTGAAACTAACTTGTCTAGCTACTTCCTAATTGTTAGAGACATTTTACAGTATGCAAACTCAAGAGGATATTTAACTGGGCCGGGACGCGGCAGTGCAGCAGGATGTATGGTTTCATATCTTATGGATATAACCAAGATTGATCCTATGCCTTATGATCTTATTTTTGAAAGATTCTATAATGCAGGACGTAATGCTGGCGGTCGTGTTTCGATGCCCGATATTGATATTGACGTACCAAAACAGTCTAGAAATGATATTATTGATTATATCAAACAAAAATATGGTGAAGATAATGTTGCTCAGATTGTTACATTTCAAACACTTAAAGGCCGAGCAGCGTTGAAAAGAGTTATGGCGGCGCGTGGGAACATTGGATTCAGTGAGCAAAATGCAATCACATCACATATCCTTGATGAAGCAAAGATTGCTGATGAGTTACAAGACATGAAGCAGGAACTTGGCACGGCCTCTGTTATTACTTGGGCTTTAGAGAATAAAAAAGACGAGCTGAAAGAGTGGTGTTATGTTGATGATAATGGTGTCCTTCAAGGCAAGTTTGCAAAAATATTTGAGCAAGCAATTCGACTAGAAGATACAAAGATTATTCAATCCAAACATGCCGCTGGAGTTGTTGTTTCACCACAGCCGATTTATGATGTATGTCCAATGGTCATTGATAAAGAAGGCAAAGGTCAGCTCGCAGGCTTTGAAGGTCCATCTTGCGAAGATGCAGGGCTACTTAAGCTTGACGTACTTGGAATTAAAATGCTGGATAAAATCATGGAAATTCCAACAATCATTAAAAATACATACAGAATGACAGTATAATTAATTAGATCGGGATTCAGCTTTTCATTTAGTTTGGTCTAGATTCAGAGAAGCATTCCGACTTTTTAGGAGTAACAACTATGATGAATAATAGATGGATTATGGTATTTGATTTAGAAACAGATGCTCCGAATCCGCAGACATGTAATGCCGTTGAGCTTGCCGCAGTCCCAGTAAATCCTAGAACTTTAGAGATCAAGGCTGAGCAGGCTTTTCGAGCAACAATTAAACCTGATAATATTGACAAAGAAGAATACTTCACAAAGGCTCGTCAAGATACAATCGCTTGGCACGCAAAGACTCGTGGAGTAGAAACAGAGGATATTATCAAAGATTGGAAAAGTGGACAATCAGAAAAGGTTGTCTGGAAAAACTTCTGTGAATATTGTGCGAAGTATAAGGTTGACAAGAAGCCGGGACAATGGTATACTGAACCTATTCCTGCAGGATATAATATCATTGGCTTTGACATGCCTATTCTTCAGCGTATGGCCGATAAGTACGGTACAAAGATGCCACTATCAACTGTAACCAAGATTGATATGATGGATATTTTATTCATGTGGTTTGAGAATCTTGATGAGCCAAACAGCATGAAGCTCGACACTTTCAGAGACTTCTTTGGAATGAAGGCATCATCTCAAGCTCATGAAGCTTTGTCTGATACGATTGATGAAGCTAAACTGATGGTTAAATTTATGAAATTTCACAGAAAACAAGCAAGCGTAAGTAAATTTAAAGGTGCTTTCAAATGATAACTTTAGAGTGTGGGTGCGAGTTCCAACAGGATGAACAAGGCCGTATTATCTTTGATACAGATATTACAAAGATGAATATGAACTGTTCTGCTACATGGGATTTAATTTGCGAAGGTAACACCAAAGGTGTTTTTCAACTTGAATCACAGCTAGGTAGATCTTTAGCAAAGCAAACAAAGCCCAGAAACATAGAAGAACTCTCTGATTTGATTGCTATTATGCGTCCCGGTTGTTTGGAAGCGATAGTAAAAGGCAAGAGCCTCACTATGCACTATATTGATAGAAAGCACAAGAAAGATGCCATAGAATACTTCCATGAAGCTCTGGAGCCAATCCTGAAGAGCACCTATGGAATTCTTGTATATCAAGAGCAAGCAATCTTATTAGCACAGGAAATTGCCGGTTTTGACCTTCAAGAGGCGGATATCCTTCGTAAAGCTATCGGCAAGAAGAAAGCTGATGTGATGGCAAAAGTTAAGAAAAACTTTATTGATAAATCTATAGGAAGAGGAATTGTAACGAAAGCAGAAGCAGAAGAGATATTCAGTTGGATTGAAAAGTCGCAAAGATATTCTTTTAATAAATCTCATAGTGTATCTTATGCATACAATGGATATATCACGGCATATGCTAAGGCGCACTTCCCACACGAATTTTTTACATCTTATCTCAAGCACTCTATAGGTAAGCCAGATACTTTTGTTGAAGTTCAAGAACTTGTTAACAATGCTAAAATTATGGGCATTAATGTTCTTCCTCCAAGCGTTATTGAAATGAACGAAGAATTTGAACTTATTGGTGAAAACCCAACCTATGGCATTACAAACGTAAAAGGTGTTGGCTCATCTGTATATAAGAAAATGCGTGATGATATGCAGGCCAATAATGTTGACCCTAGACATTGTGATTGGGATTGCTTCCTGTTGTTAGTAGCGCCAAAGGTTAACAAGAGAGCGTTTGAAAATCTTATTCTTGCGGGAGCATTTGATTGTTTTAAAATATTACGAGCAAAGATGCAGCATAATTATAATACTCTGAAGGACATAGGTAAAAGAGAGACCGCTTGGCTTATGGAGTACAAGAAAAATAATATGGATGCTACAGTAGAAGAGTGTATTCAAAAAATGATTGATGTCTCTAAAGAAGGCGGCAAGAAAAGACCGATATTTAGAAAAGACAAGATTCCTGTTGTTCAGGATTTACTTCGCAGTTATAATGATCCCGGATATGCGTTGTTTGATTCTCCATCTTGGATGGCAAATAAAGAGCAAGAACTTCTTGGAATCTCATTAACGTGCAATAAGGTAGACGAGTACGATACTACTCGGGCAAACTGTACATGTAAAGAATTTATAGATGGCTTTGAGAGTCAGCACGGAGCTGTAGTAGCAGTTCAAGTGGAATCGGTTAGGGAATGGACTATTAAGAAGGGAAAAGCTAAGGGCAACAAAATGGGATTTATTATAGCAAGCGATAATAGTTGTTGTCTGGACAATATCACCGCATTCTCCGAAGAGTGGGAAAAATATAAGAATCTTTTATATGAAGGTAATACGGTATTGCTTAGAGGGACAAGAGATAAAAATAGAGGAAGTTTTTTAGTAAAAAGAGTAGAACAACTAACAAGTTAGTTTGGAAAGGACGATATAATATAGTAATGGATGATATTATAGAAAAGAATATGGGACTCGTAGCTTCTGTAGTCAATTCTTTTAAGCCAAAAAATCATGTAGAAAAAGAAGACTATATGCAGGCTGGTAGAATAGGATTATGGAAAGCTCTTAAAAAACACGATCCATCAAAAGCCGCACTTTCCACATATGCTTGGAATCCAATCAGATGGGAAATTATCAAAGAAATTAAATCAATAAAGGCAGACAGGTATTGCTCAATATCTGACATAAGAATACCAGAATACAAAATTAAAAGTGAATTTTGGGAAAACTATCCTAATAATCTTACAGAGGAAGAATGTGAGTTGATTGATCTAAGAAGAATGGGATATACTTTGGAAGAGATCTCGAATATAGCTGGAAGAGGTCGCTCGTATGTCAAAAGAAGAATTTATACAGCAATACAAAAAATAAGAGAATGTAATGACTAAAAAAAGAGTACTACTAGTCTCAGAGTCACACCACCTTGCATCTGGTTTTGGAACATATTCTAAAGAAATTTTGACTCGTCTTTGGGACACTGGCAAATATGAACTTGCTGAGTTCGCTGGATATGGAGATCTTGATAAATGTAAGGATGTTCCTTGGAGATACTATAGCAATACTCCAACAACCGATCAAGAAAAAAATGTATTCAATTCCAATCCAAACAACTCATTTGGACTCTGGAGGTTCAATCATGTAGTTCTGGATTTTAAGCCAGATATTGTATTGACATATAGAGATCCTTGGATGGACATGTGGATAAATGAATCTCCGTTGAGAAAGTACTTTCATTGGTTATGGATGCCAACCGTTGACTCATACCCTCAAAAAAGAAAATGGCTAGATGTATTCGAGCAATGTGATGGTATACTTGCTTACTCAGAATATGGAATAAGGTCACTAAAAAAACAAAGTGACTTCATTACTACTCTTGATTGTGCATCTCCGGGAATACATCCAGAGGTTTTTAAGCCGGTAAAAGACAAAAAAGCTCATAAGAAGTCTTTTGGAATCCCTGAAGATTCTATTGTAGTTGGCACTGTGATGAGAAACCAAAAGAGAAAACTATTTATAGAGTTAATGAAGGCATTTAGAATATTTTTAGATAATGCCCCAAAAGATATCGCTGATAAAACATTTCTTTATCTACATACTAGCTATCCAGAAAAGGTTGGATGGGACATTGAGTCTGGGATTGTTGAAAATGGGTTATCTTCAAAAGTTTTCTGCACATATATATGCAAGAGCTGTGAACACTGGCATATATCTAAATATGCGGGAGCAATTGCGACATGTCCAAAATGTGCAAACAGAACATCTTTTATGCCAAGTGTTAGTAATGGGCTCAGCACAGAAGATCTAGTAAGCGTATACAACATATTGGATCTTTATGTTCAGTATGCTATATGCGAAGGTTTCGGAATGCCCCAAGTAGAGGCGGCTTCTTGTGGAGTTCCTATTGCATCAACTGATTACAGTGCAATGGAGGATGTCGTAAGGCATACAGATGGATATCCAGTACCCGTAAAGGTATTTTTCAGAGAGATGGAAACTTGGGCAGAAAGAGCGTACCCAGATAATGACGCATTGGCAAAAATAATTCAGGAGTTTGCTATGCTGAATGATAGTGATAGGGGTGCTAAATCTGACGCAGCTAGAAAAGGTGCGATTAAAAGATATAAGTGGGATGACTCTGCTAAGGTTTGGGAAAAATATATAGATGAGTATACTCAAAAACGCAGAGAGCACTCTTGGGATTCTCCTCCTAGGTATTTACAAAATACTGGAATGCCGAAAATTGAATCAAATTCAGATTTTGTTAAATGGTGCCTATCAGTAGCATTGCAAAGACCAGAGTTAGTCTACAGATATGCATATACTAACTACTGTAAAAATCTAGACAATGGTTGCTATATGGATGGACACTTGGAACCTTTTAGCAGAGAAAAGATGCTTGAAACTATAAATGCGAAGATAAATGAAAATAACTTTTTTGAATCTATTAGGGCTGGTAAAAGACAGCCAGAACAGATAAATTATGTAAATGGTAATTAAAAATGATAAATTGTTTAACAGTATCTCAGTATAGAGACTTATCAGAAGAAGGGCAAAAAGCATTAGAGCTAATAACATCTCTAGAAAATGAAAAGAATATACGTAATAAGAATGAATATGTTTCTTTCTCTGAAGATAAGAAGCAGATTAAATTAGAAGATAGTACTAGATTTGAAATTGATATATGTATACAACACATGTTAAATGAAAAATTTGTCAGAACAGAGTTCAAAGATGTTGGTATATTTGAACCAACTACAAAAAATGAAATCGGATACAATAATTTTCTTGACTTTATGGATGCGATTATTGTAAGAAGTTCACATCAGAGGGATATTCTTCCAGAACATCTAAAGAATAAAACACAAGTTATAAGACCTGTTTACTCTTTTCCCTCTAAAAGAGATCGTACAAAAAGAATCATATCAACCTTTATCTTTTCTTGCCAGCTAACCGATAAGATAGATGATATCCTAACAGCGTACTTCAACTCATTTACTATAAATGATAATGTATGCCTAGCAGTATTGTCAAGTCCTGAGCAGTTAATAAAAAAAATAGATGAGGTAAAAGGTAAACTTGGCTTATATAAAGGACAAGAGTTTTATCCAGAGATCAAGATAGTAAATAATCTTGACACACTTTTAAGTATATCTCATTGCTGTATAGAGATTTCAGGAACTTATAACATAAAGAACTTCTGCGCCTCCTCGTTAAAGTATGGAAATCCAATAATAACGTTAAAGAACAATGCAGTGCTAGAATGGATAGGTGCTGAGTGTTACTACATTGTAGATTCTCATCAAGACTTTGTTAGGTCAAATCAGACTTGTGAGTTTGTTCATAAGCTCTCACTAGGCGAAAAAATGAGAAGTGTGGCGTATGACAGGAGAGGTTTTTTAGAAAAACAAAGGTCTATAATGGAGGGCTACTTTAAGTCATTTGATTATCTGAAAAAAGATTCTATAGGAGAAATTTTATGTTCTCTGTAATGAATTGTATAAAAAGGGCAGCTCCTCTTACTAAAGATAGGAATATTGAGATACTTGTTATACAACAGTCTCGCGAAAAATATCTTCTAGACATGTGTAAGATTCCTAATGTAACAGTATACTCTTATTTTAATAATTTAAATCTTATCGATTCTATACCCGATAACTTGGTTGTCATAAACGACTTAGACAATGTTTTCTCCAAATCACTCGATTACATAGTATGTATTGGTAAAACAAATAGTGCGCATATATCAAATGTTCTAAGGGAAAGGTTTTCAAGCTCTGTCATTCTTGTAAATGATACTACAGACGAAACATATTGCAATAGGCCTTTTGGCACTAGTGTCACCAACAGAATACCTACAAACTATGATATAAAGGTTTCTATATATCCAAACATTTGCAAGGAGTCCATAACAATTCCAAACATAATGAGTGATACAATTATCGCACCAAAAGACGAACAGTTCTGTTTATTCGACAAGCTTGAAAAGCCAGTCTTAACTAGATATCTAGGCGCACTGAAAGATATTAACTGTCTGACATTCTCTGAAGACAATCTGTTAAGAAGTAGGGTATTTATTGATACGGTAGTTGGTGTGACAGAACATCTGATTAAAGCAGTGCAAAGTAATTGCTTTATTATTTGCCCATATTCTGAAGAAGCACAAGATCTAATAGGAGAAAATGGATTGACATACAGAGGTTTTGAAGAGTTGGCAAAACACATACAAACAGTAAAAGATGAAGTAAACTTTAAAATGATTGACCCTAGCAAATATTGCATATCAGAAGATAAATTTGTTAGATCTTGGGAAAAAGTTTTGAGAGGACAATAGATGAAATTACTAATATATTCAGACCAGCAACCACCAATAGTGCCGCTAGACAATAATAGTATTGAAGTAGTGCATAAAGACGATATAAATATAGACGACATACCGAATTATCTCTATGACGAGATTGAGTGCTATAATTATCTTGAATACACAGAGGATGATGGACTAGACAAATTGATTGCTAAAATGAGTTCGAAAGCTACGCTTAGATTAAAAGGTGTGGATATATTTCAAGCTTCTAAAAGTTTTACTAGTGGCAATATATCAACTTCACAGATGTCAGAGGCAATAGCTAAAGGCAGGAGAAGATGCTTTAGTGTACACGAATTAGCAGAGTCAATATCTTCAAAAAATCTAAATGTTGTGTTCGCTGGAATATCTGGAATAAACTATATGATCGAGGCAAAGAAAAATGATTAATCAAGTACACACTAGCTGCAGAGATTGTGCTTTCGCTGAGTATACTAAAGGAACGCAAGTTGGCTGCGAATTTAATAGGATTGAATCGTATAAAAACTCAGGTGCAGAAGTCTTAGAAGCCTATGATGAAAATGGAAAAGAATTCTATGTTATTAATGATAGGATTTGTATTTATCATAGAAGTAAAGACTGGGCAAAAAAGTATCCTACTTCTGATTTAAAAAGTGTTGTTAAATCACAATGCAAGATACCATTTCATGCAATTATTATTCATAAAAAAGGACAGACTATACAAGAACTTGAATCTACGATATCTAGCCTTAGTGACCAATATAATCCTCCAACAGTAGTCTCTGTTATTAACAGGAATATTGGAGATTCTTTGTACAAGACTAACATGATGATTGAGTCTGTATTTAAAAAATATGAAGATTCATTCAAATGGAGGGTACAAAGCATTGTCGATCAAGAAAAACCAGAACGAGAGTGTATTGATTTAGCTATTGATGGGACATACTTTAAGTATAACTATCCATACTATATCACATTTTTTAGTGGCTTTTCTGTCCCAAAAGATTTTACAAAAGAGCTTGACAATGCAATAATGTTAGACAACAAGCAGGTCATTGTTGCTTATGGAGTTGATAAAACAGAAAACTGTATGTTGGTTAATAAACTTATGCATAGAAAACATACTGGAAATGCATTTTTAATTAATGTTGAGACTAAAATTCTAGAGCTGGAAGAAGACTCAGAAAGCTATTTCCATAATATAGAAGACCTATGTCCATGCCTTGTAGGATAGTCATAGCATCTCAAAATTTATTTAGAGAAATGCAAACATACAATGATTGTTATGTGTGGCTAAACCTCTATAATAGACCCAATTTTATAGAAAAAATATTCACTCAAGAAAGCTTTGATATATTTGGAATACTAGTAAAAGGGATGACATTTGCTAATGAAAATTCAGCAGATGTTATAGTCAAGCTATTTGAAGCTGTAGATGATTTAGCATGTATTATGACTGAAGAAATAGTAAATAACGAATACTGTGTTTTCATAAATACAAGACTAACCGGCGCTGTGATAAACACTAAAGAAATTATTCAAAATCAACAATGGAAGACTGTCTGTATTGGCGGATTGGTTAAACCGAATGGCAAAACATAAAATTAAAAAATCACATGAAGATGAAATCACGGTTATAATACCTGCAGCAGGAAGAGGTAGGAGGATGAAGTCTTATGGGCCAAAACCACTCATAAATATTGGGAGTTGCACCATACTCCAAAGACAGATAACTATGGTAAAATCAATTTTTCCAAATGCAAGATTTGTCATAGTGGCTGGATTCGAAGCTGATAAACTAATGTCTAGTACTCCAAAGGATTTTATAAATCTTGAGAATGAACTCTACGAACAGACCAATGTATGTAGAAGTGTTTCAATTGCGCTCAATGCGATTGATACAGAGAGGGTTCTTATAATTATGGGAGACCTCATCTTCAATGACAAAGCATTGTCCACGCTTGACTTTCATAAGTCTTGTATATCTGCTAATATAGATATAAATAGAGATCGTGAGGTTGGATGTATAGTATCCGCAGATGACACCTTATCAAATATGATGTATGATTTAGACTTGAAGTGGAACCAGATTATATATCTTCAAAGTAAAGAGTTAGATATCTTCAAAACAATCTGCAAGAAAAGAAAAAATAACAAGCTGTTTTTATTTGAAATAATAAACAAAGTTATTGATAAGGGTGGTAAAATTAAGTGCATAGTAAATGATGAAGTAAAAGTAATAGATGTTGACACATCTAAAGACCTATTAAGAGCAGGTAGTATAATATGAAGATAGCAATAGATATATCAAATCCATTTTCAAAGAAACTATTTGATAAACTGGTTAGTGTCAAAACAATACATAACCTAATTCCTTTTTATTGCGAGAGAACCCCTTTGATGAAGGTGTTCAAGGAGTCAAGAGCTGAAGCTTTTATATTGAATAGTAGATGTAATTACATTGATGCTTCTTATATAAAATCCTGTCAGGATGTAACAATAATACATTTAGGTAATGATTCTGAAGATATAGTAGTAGCCGATCTAGTGACAGGAGAGTCTTCTAGATACAATTGTTTAGGGTTTGATAAGTTTATTGATCTAAACACATTCAAGCCATCACAGTTCGACAAAAAATATAAATCTGACTATGTGTGCATAACAAGTAATTTAAAAGATAACAACGATCAAGTTCCTATTGAGATAATTAAAGAGCTTGCTAAAATAAAAACAAAGTTTATCGGCAGTACTAAAATAGATGTTCCAAACTATTTGGGACGAGTTGATGAAGAAGACATGATTAAATTTTGTGGCTCATCTAAATACTGTATAGATATAACAGGTAATGATTACTTAACATATCTAGCGTCAGGATCAGAAAATATTTTGAGTGCTCAGTATCACTTCAATTCTGTAGAAACTTTAATGGATGCGATTTCTTATGAAGATATATTTGAGTCAGAAGATCATAAAAAATGGATTAGGGAAAAGTACGAAGACATCGCAAGAAACAGTTACTCGTCTTTAGTACAGAACTTATTAGAATTTATAGGTTAGCAAATGATTGGTGTTATATCAGAAAAAATAAACTTCTTACATAATTATAACTTAGATGGTAGTAATACATGTGTATTCTTTGATGGGTATATACCTCCTGTACTAATGCCTGACGTATGCCAGTTTTCGGTAAGTGGCATATTTGATTTTAGAGGCATAGCTGCTTCTACATGCATTGAATCAACAAAGACACTGTTGAATTCTAGCACTCCGTCCAAGAAGTTTTATCTTGTAGAAAATGCGGAATGGACTAATGCTGAAATATCATATAAGGACCTTATGCGTATTTTCTTTAATAAAGATTTAAAAATAGTTGCTTTGAATGAAGAAATACATGAAATCATATCAGACTTTTTTAGAGAGCCCGACCTTCTCATGGAAAGTTTTGATTTAAGACTATTGGAGAATGTATAATGGAATATTCCAAACTTACTGAAAAGGAAAAGAAAAAGTTCATAAAAGATAATTATATTAAAAAGAAGCTTAGCTTTGCAGAAATTGCAAAAATTGCAGGAACATATTCTAATAAGATTAGAAGAGATGCAAATAAGTTTGGTATTACTATAAGAAATCGTAGTGAAGCTGCAAAGATCGCGCTCAATCAAGGACGATCAGAACACCCTACTAAAGGCAAAGGTCATGATAAGTCTACTAGGCTTAAAATTAGTGAGGCTCAGGGTAAGGTATGGGATTCTTTAGATGAAGAAGAAAGACAAAAAAGGTCTGAGATAGGAAAGCAAAGCTGGAATAAAAAGAGTGAATCTGAAAAGCGTGAAGTTATAGAAAAGGGAGGTCAAGCTATCAGGGAGGCTTCTAGAATAGGTTCTAAGCTAGAAAGATATATATTGCAAGAGTTGATAAAGCTAAATTATAATGTTCAATTCCATAGAGAGCATGTGCTGAGAAATCATAGGCTAGAAATCGACTTGTATGTAACAGATTTACAAACAGCTATTGAAGTTGATGGCCCGTCTCATTTTGAACCTGTATGGGGCGAAGAAAATTTAATCAGAAATCAGCGCTCAGATAAGCAAAAAACGGGTTTAATTATATCACAGGGAATGGTTCTGATAAGAATCAAGCAGGATAAGCGTATTTCACAACGATACTTTAGGAATATATTAAATAAACTCGTTGAGGAACTTGAGAAGATTAAAACAAATTTTCCAGAACAGGATAAGAGGTATATAGAGATATGAGTAAAGCAAAAGCAAAGAAAACAGATTTTGAAGACATTGTAGAAGTAGTTGAGGATACTTTGGAAACAAAGGAAGAGGATATTGTTATTCGGCCACAAGACCCTGAGTGGAGTGAATATGTGCTTGATCAAATGCATGACAGCGAACTAAAAGATGGTAATCCTACAGTTGATGGTTTACGTCGTGTTACAGAGAGAATATATGGTGAGATTATTCAATCTTCAAGTGAAATTTTTAATTACAATACTGATCGTGGCATTTGTACTGTAAAGCATACTTTAGCGATCCAAAAATACGCTACGGATACTATAATAACTGTAGATGGTTGTGTTGATGTTAAGTATCAAAACATTCCACACCCTTTCAACCAACATCTTGTTTCGACTGCAGACACGCGCGCCGAAGGGAAAGCTCTTCGTAGAGCATTAAAGCTTCGAGTAGTGACTGCCGAAGAAGTACAGCAGACATCAGAAGATGATGTTCTTGCCGCTGAAGAAAATATCACAGATCAACAGATCTTGGCTATTAATCAGATGTGCAAGAGACTGGACGTTAATTTGGTTGAGGGTGTAAAGAGCGTTTGTCCTAACGCAGACTCAATCAGAGATTCAAGCAACCTCCAAGGCCGTATGCTGTTAAGTACTCTATCCGAGTATCAACGTAGTCCAGCATCCATTCCTGAAAACCTTGTTGGTTATAACCCACAGTGGAGAGACACTTTTGATAGCGGAGGTAAAAAATAATGAAAGCTAATGTGAGAGCAACAGCAGATTTATCATTTCAAGTTGATGCGGAAACCGAAGAAGAACTTTTTAAGCAAATTGCAAGAGTTCAGGAGGTCTTCCAACATCAGTCATGTGGAAAATGCAATTCTACTGATGTAAAATTTGTGTGCCGTCATGACAGCTCAGAGAACGACTGGCTTGAGGTAGTCTGTAAAGAATGCCGAGCAAAAGTAATCTTTGGGCGCACCAAGAAAGGTGGTCAAATCTATCCAAAGATCAGATGGGATCAACTTTCACAAAAGCAACAAGAGCAAAGGATCAATGAAAAGTCCTATGCTGACAAAAATAGAGGCTTCCTGCCTCACAGAGGGTGGTTTATTTATAAGCCACAGGGCGCCAGCTAAGTTGCTGAATACAGTTTTTAAAACTGGACGGGGTTTTATACCCCGTTTTTTATTTAACGCCTTGTAAAATTCCTACACACGTTTTTGAACCAAAGTTTTTCTAGACTCTTTGTATCTACCTTACTTGGTTTTGTGATAGCAATAGCGTATCCAGATCGTTCGTTATTACTAAAGTACTCAAGAAGGAACTTCTTCATCTTATCTTGCTCTTTATACTCAGGTAGATGTATTAAGTTTTCCTCTAGGAACTCATCTACTGCTGGTTTGACACCATTGAATACTTCTTCATAATAGTAATCATCTATTACAATCACTCCTCCTTCTTTAAGTCTATTCCAAACAAGTGGTAGTATATGTTTGGTGGGCTCATATATATCTAAATCTATGTAACAAAAAGATATTTTATTAGGTAAGTCGCCTTGTTCAATATCTCTGACATCTACTTTTAATATCTCGTCTGGAATAGGTGTATCAAATTTATTAAATGTGTTTAGAAAATTGTCTAGACTTGAAGCAAGGTCGCCATCCTCACAGTGTCCGTGAGCATTTGAATCTTTATCAGAAGTCCCTAATATACCTTCAAAGCTATCAAATACCCAAAACTCTTTATCAGGACAAAAGAGATCTATAAAAGTTTTTATAATAACAGATGTCTGACCATAGGAACATCCTACCTCTATTATATCACCACCCTTATCTTCACATAAAAAAGAAGTATTCCACAGGTGTTTTAGTATAAGAGATTTTCTTTCTATCGTGGTCATATTAGGAAATGCACATAACTGTTCTAGAAATTGTCTTAAGTCCATTGTTCTTCTTTATATATGTAAGTTTGTTGCCCTAATTACTTCTACGGAGTTAACTCTTGTGTCTAGAATAATGTCTAGATTCTCTTGCACTGTAGTCAAAAATTCATGATACATTGGATGATCTTTATTTGATATATCTTTTGACTCAAAAAGTTTTCTGTCTGTTCTTCCCCAAAATCCCATCATTGTCAAATTAACAAATGAAGCCCCATATATATTAAAGGCTTGCTCTATAAATAATGGAATCTCTCGAAAGTTATCTTGTTGTACAACCATATTTACATGTATTTCTTTTCCTAATTTGCTTACAAACTGCATAGCATCTGTTAATTCGGAAAATGTTGACCCAAGTCTAGTCTTGTTATAGGTTTCCTCTGTGGCCGCGTCAATACTAACCTTAATATTTTTTATATTGCTATGTATATTTTTTATTGAATCCCAGTAACGAGGAATCAGTATTCCATTAGTAAATATTTCTATACTCAAATCATTGTATAATGAAGGATCTAGCTGCTGAAGTATCTTTCTCCAAGCCGGGCTAGCAAAAGGATCTCCAGAGCCTATACACTCTATCCAAGTAATACTATCTTTAAATGTGTCAAGTACTAAATTAGTTTGCTCAAAGACAGCTTGCTGGTTTTTATCTATTATAGGCCGAATCCTACATGTCCAGCAATGCAGGTTACAAGTTTGGTCATTAGCAAAAGTTATATATCTTGGCCCTTCCTGCATCACAGGAGTCATATAGCTATCTTTGTATTGAACGTGCTTTGGAGCCGATGATAGAACAGGACAATTGAGACACAATCTAGAATCAGAAGAAAGCCATGATGACCGCAAGTTCTGGAATATCTCATGATTCCACATATCCCACAGATTTCTGAAGTCTCCCTTTACTATCATATCGTTATGGTTACTAAACCAAGAGCCACAACATGTCATATAGTGTGGATAAGGATAAAAAGTTGCTTTATTTAGAACGTGCAGAGTGTGAAAGGGATGATTGCAAAATCTCATTCCTCTTTCTCTGTTGTTTTCTTGAAGAAAGGAAACAGGCGATTTAAGAATCTTTTTCTTTCTTTACACCCACATCCGCGAATTCCAAAGACTCTTTCCATCCTTTCTGGAGTAACGCCCATCTTGCTTAATACAGATTCTATTGCTGTCCCTAAGCCCTCTTCATTTTCTGGGAATATAGAATGTTCGTCCTTAACACCCTCTTGTGCTAAGTGCTCCCTAAACTTATCTGCTAGCTGATCATCAGACAGATTGTCATAATTTTCACTCATCTTGTTTTCCTTTGTTTGTATAAGAAAATATTTTGTTAAACCAAGTTTTTCTTTCGCTGCATCCACATCCGGGGCCGCCTAATATCTTTTCTATTTTATCTTGATTTATACCAAACTTATTTAAAACTTTTTCTATCGTATCACCAAGACCCTCTGAATGTTTATTAATATCAATACCAGAATCTTTCATTTCTTTAATTGCCATATCAGCAGTCTTATCCATCTCTGTTTTTTTTCTCATCTTCCTATCATAGTTTTTTCTGACTTCGTTGTTATGAACACCTTTCATGGTAGCGGTTTGTAAGAATAGAGTTCTATACCTAACGTCTGTTTTACATAGGTGATGAAGCCTTTGTGTCATAGATTTTTGTAATAGAGGACAATATCCTGCAGCTTCACAATCGCATTCGAAACCCTCTTTTGACATTTTTTCATAGTCATATTCATCTTGCATAATAAATTTCCCCTGAGTTTGGACAAACAACAGTCTTTCCTTGTGTGTATACTGATATTTTTTTCGCTAATAAATCATCACTCTCTATAAATATTTTAGCTCTTGACTTAAGAAAAATGTCGCCTTTATATTTGGAAACATTTTTTATGAACGAGGCATCTCTAAAAGATTTATCAAAAGGATACATATATAGTTGGTTATATCTTATATTATTGTTTTTTAACCAAGTCTCTGTTATGGCTCTGTATTTTTCTAGTCTTGCAGTAACAATAGACATGCACATATTTGATCTAGGTATTCTAAAATCAATAGGCTCAACAGTACTTATAAAATCTACGTAAAGTTTTTCGTCTTCGCATATATCATCAGGAACATCCGGACAGAATATACCATCTAAATCAAACATAGCTGTTTCTGTAAAGTAACTATTAAAAAAATGCCATTCTAGATAGTGAGGACGTGCAAGTTCAAGACCATAGAAATCTACAAACTTCTTAGACTCAGGAGTACAATACAAACAAGCATATTTATTATTAGGATATTTCTTTCTGACCCTTCTAATCTCTTTTCCTGTGTAGCACGTGTCATCAATGAATAAAATTTTACCCTGAACTTCTGAGTGTGATTTCATCCTTTTTCCACCAGACGATGTTGAAGAGGAACATTTAATCAAGGTATTTCCGCAACTGGAAAGTGTATACAAAGGTTTATTTAAAAGAACTGCGCATATAGATGCAACTACCATTCCAGATCTAGGCACCCCAACAATACATTTTATATTCGCGTTTGCTATCTTAGGGATAAGATTGTTTATGCAGTCTATTGGGATATCAGAGACTTTTTTGAACTGATGGCTAGTTACTTTATCTTCGGAAAAGATAACGGGCTCCTTATACAGCTTAGATCTAGAAGATGGATGACTCTTACAAAACTTAACCAAACTAGGAGTCATCATCCTATTAAGATTATTGCAATAAGTAGAAGATATTGGGCAATCACATTTATCAAGAGACATATTAACTTACTCAGTTATAGTAATTGATATTGTTTGGTCGTTTTCTCCCCCTTCGCAACAGTCACAATTCCATCTTGTTCCGCTAGCTTCAAAGTCAAGCATAAAAGGGTCGCATGTTCCATTTACAAGTGAAAACATATTAAATATATCTAGAGCTGCTCCAGCATGAGCCGATGGCAACTGTGGCACGTCATAATATCCAGTGGGGCAATGACAATAGTCATCTATGCTAGTACCGTCTCTTCCAGACAAAGGAATGAATCTCATAGTCAGTTGATAGTTGCACACATGGCATTCTCCAGTTGATCCGGGCCTTACACCACCCATTGATCCCGGAGTTTCACAACAACATAAAGATAGATTAATTTTTGAACCGGAACAAGGAGGGTCAGGATCACACAAAACTCCGGAATACTTACCAAATTTTTCTTCGCGTATTGGTTTTAGATAATATGGGCCTAGATCTTTATAACATGTAGTAGTAGTTCCTGCTAATCCGGGATTCTCACCTGAACATATATCTATTCCATCTCCTTGGTTTAATGGTATTTCTACACTTAGACCACAAGGAGAAACAGTTAGACTTGCTGTTAATGTAGTCTCATCTGGGCATGGGCAACAGGTATATGGAAAACACGGACCTCCATCTTCATGAGTGCTATACAGAGGCATATCGCTTGTGCAGTGCGACTCACAATCATTCCCTATATTCCCACAAACACAGCATTCACTATCTGGCATTCCTGCTGAAATAAATTTTGGCTCTTTGACTTCAAAATCGTCTGGCACTTGCTACTCCTTTTATAAATTTATATAATATCCTATTGACTATGATGCACATCCACTATAAGCAGTACCTGTAAAGCAACCTTCTACAAATCCCATCGTCCCATACCTAATGTCAAGACCACTACCTGAACAGCATATATCATGTACATACTGAACATTGGCTGACGCTCCATCTGTACATGCTCCTGCGCCTCCCGAGAGAGTATAGTTACATGTTCCGGACTGAGAAGGTGTCTGATATAAAGTTAGTCCTCCTTGCAATACTATGTTTGAAAAGTACTCTCCTCCAAATTTATGTATTGTAGATATTTTTATTCCAGAACCACCACAATCTGAAGTTCCATCTGTAAATCTTTCTCCTACAATCCCGTCTCCAAGTACCATTCCTTTATATTTTAAATATTCTTCATCATATCCATTGATTCCGTCCACATCTAAGTCTTCTGCAATACAACCACTAGCTCTTCGAACTTTCCAGCATAAAGCCGGAGAAGTAACTATTCCATAATAATCGCAAAGCTTGGTATCATAGAAAGCCCAAAACTTCTCTAGCGGCTCAATATCTCTTTGAAAGCTGGGATTGGTTACGGTTATAGTAGGACTGCTTACTGTGCTGCCATTAGCGTCATATACTGGATCTAGGTTTTGTGGCACAACATTGGCAGCTGAGCTTCCACGTTCAATCCCTGTTGGAGCTAGGCCTATAATCATTCTAAAAGTTTGAGGAACTGTCCATACTTGTCTCTTCCTATCATATCTTACATCAAGAGGGGCGACAGGCCAAGTTTCTCTTTTCAACATATGATTATCAAGGAACTTATCTTTAAGGTTAGAATCTTGAAATGTGCCTGCCCTAGCATTAGATGCACTATCGACTTTGTTAGGAATGGGCTTGCCATTTAAGTCGTATCCCCACCCTTGTATTACAATAGGACCTCTAATAGCCACAGGTCTAAGATCTGTAGGAAAACTTCCTCCTTGTAGATGAACCTTGCTCACTAGATTTTGTGTAGTGCTTGTACTCCCATTAAAGATTACCTGCCCATCATAGGTATCACTCGAAGTGTCTGAGTGCTGAGGATCGGCAGCCCTTTTAAATGGGTTTAAGTATTGACTATTAACTGTCGGAGGAGTCCATTGATCAACAGGTGGGTCAACATGATTGGATTGTGCTGGAACACATGTTGAGGATGGGGATGTTGGATACGTAGGTAGTTTACTAGAACCTCCATTTATCTGAAATGGAGAAAATACTGTATCTATACTTCCTCCTCCTAAGTCTGAGAAGGAGGTGTTTGGGGACGTTAGAACTTCCCTATTAGAGGCAAACAGCATACTGGTTGTACCAGTCGGGCTATTGACCTCATTTATGAAGCCCGCGATCACATTCTTTGCGCCAGCCTCTGTTCTCCTCTGCTGGTTGTTATAAGATGCATTTGAAAATCTTTGACTGCTCATATTAACCTCTATTAGTCCTAGCTCTATTTCTAGACATCTGAGTATACATTCTCATGAACTGTTGCTGCCTTGACATTTTTGATTGCATTACCCTTTGTTTTGCAGCTGATTTTATTCTGCCTGTATTTAACTTAGACATTCTACCAAAAGATGGTGTAAAAGTACTTAGCTCATATGTCGTTGTCACGCCATTGGAATTGGCATTAACATTTACAGAAGTTATGTTAGGTCCAAATGCTCCTGTTGAGCTAGCTATATCAATATAATAATAGTATTGACTCGCTACTGTACCTTGACCATTTGCGCATGTATCCCAATTTAACGTAGATACGGCGTAATCTTCATATAATGTCGTATCGGATCGTAGTTCCGACCCAATCCTATGTAATGGGTATCCCGGCCAGTTTATTGAGCCTCTTTCTCCAACCTGCATAAATGTCAAACCGTCTTGACTCTGTGAATTTGCCACTATAGTCATATTTACAGCCCCATCATACTCCCAAGGATTTAGGCTATCGTCTGGCTTCAGATTCACTGGTCCCGGAGGGCCAAGAAAACCAAAAGGCCCATACTTGCTGTAATTACTTCTTAATGGTACGGCAAAGTTATTTGGATAAATTCTTTTCTTTTCAAATCCCATAGCCATTCCTGCACCTCCACCCAAATGTAGATTATCCATTATGGCGGTTATTGAAGCATCGTTGGCCTCTAAATTCTTTAGTATAATTGGGGTGCAAGCGATGAGATCATCATAGCCGATCTCCTGCGTCTTTGTAAATCCCGGACTTGAAATATCTACAACAGCGAACAGAATGCCAGTTCCTAAACTAGAAGTATTTGCCTTAGCGTTTGCGTCTTTTATAATGTAATCAGAATCAACGGAAGCCCTAGTATAGATATTACTACCATCTGTTACAGAGTTTCCATCATCTTGTATCAATGTACTACCGGGAAACCTGACACCTCCAGTTATCATATTTTGATCTGTAGTAAAATGATCTAAATATACAGATGGTTTTGTTAGTCCGAGCCAAGCATCACCATCTTCAAGCCAAGCTTCAGAACCGGGCATCGCTTGGTAAAAATTCTTTTGAGATTCTGTATTGAAGTAATAATTTACTGGCCCTGCTTCTTTCGAAGGTTCTCCGACAGGTACTAAAACCTTTCTTCCATAAAACTCATCCGCAAATTTTGACACAAATGCGTGGACTGCTTTCGCGTCATTTTCTGAACTTGCACTATACATGATGCCAGACAATATATTGTCGATACCATTAATAACAAGTGCAGCCTTGGCCTGATCTTCTATGCCTATATTCCAGTCACCGTCTGGGAAAAATGGCCTCAAAGATAATTGATTATATAGATAATTTCCTATTACAGTCATGCCTCTATGGTTATAATTTAAGCAGTATTCTTTCCAGCCCTCAAAGCCAGAAAGAGCTGCTCTTAATTCATTTTCAAGAACGTACACAAAGTCTGTAGGAATCGCAGTTCCTAATGATGTATTTAGTTTTCTAACATCTAAGTTGATTCTGTAAGCAGTACCTAAGTCATCAGTTTCAACAGTGTCCCAATCATGAGGATTTCCTTCTGTATCAAATCCCCACCAAGGTTCAAACATATGTGTTTCTCGGAAATACTGTTTATTAGCACCATATGCTAAAGACTGAGTAGGTTCATTTCTTAGCTCTCTACCAACGTTTTTAGCTATAACTCCCACTCGACTATCAATGAAAGCTTGCACTTCTCCTAATATTGGCTGTTCTCTTCTTTGTTGAGTTCTTACTTTTATTATTTTTTTAGTATCTCCGGGATTATCTACAACAAATAACTCTATATAATAATCACATCCAGCATCTGCGCAGACTTGACTTATTAAGTCTAGCAAATTTGTATCAGTATTCTGCAATCTATAAATACTTGGAGCAAAAGGAATTTCATGTAAATCTACGAAGTATCCTGTATACCAGCCATTGGTATTAAAATCAGTTGTTAGAGTGGGTTCATTTGTATCTGTGCCGTCTTTTATTAAACCAAAGTCTGCCTCAACAAGATTCCAATTATGTGCTCTATATGCCAACGCCCCATATGGCCCATAACAAGCATCTTTTAGACCGGAAAGAAGACTTGATACCGCTAGCTTCACATTATTCCAAGGTATGCCAACCTCATTCATGTCTGAGCAACCAAAACCATATTGTTCATGGAAGCCAAAAGCATTAACTGCGTTGAAGACATCCCCTACACATCCATTGTTTTCATTTAGAATGATCTGCGTATTTTGAAGAATAAATCTAGGATCTGATATATTTACATTATATTGGCCAAGTCCATTGACATCGTCTTTTTTCATCCAAGATTGGACAACACCAGCAAACTCAAAGTCACCAAATCTAAAGTAGACAGGACCGCCAATAGTGGGCTGATATTCTTCAAATCCGGGGTCTGCTTTTTTCCATTCCTTCCTTTCTCCGGGAAGAGGATAATAGATTTTAGGGTCATCTTCTGGAGGTATGCATGGATCTTCGATCAGATCAACACTTATAGAGGTGGTCTGTTCATTCCATCCTACTGTGCAATTAAAACCTTTTATACTACAGCCTAAAAATAGAGTGTGTTCAAAAGGCCCATATATATTTTCCGGTGTACAAACTTTAGGCATTATCAATCACACCTTGTATAAATCCAACTAACATTCCTACTATATCTTCCTGTTTTAACATCATATGATTCACTGTCTGCAGTCCTAAATATACTTCCATATTCTCCACTAAGACTAATTTCTAGGTCGTCCACAACTTCATCATATTGTGTCAATGGGCCTCCGCTGACAAACTCAACTCCGCTACACCCAGTGTTTGGTACGACTGTTGATTCTATTGATATGTCCTGAGTGAAAGCCGTTTTTGTTCCTATATCCTGCAACAGCGGACCAGAATTTCTTCCTAAAATAGTATGAGAAGCATATATATCTATAGGCCTTTGCCTTGTTACTGAAATAATTTCAGATAGAACTCCAGTAACACAAGTCGAAGGTCTATTATTAAATTGTAGGGCATATGTTATAGTGCCCTCCTCTATATTATAGCCATAAGTTTCAGATAATGGCTTTCTATTTATATCAAGATCTAAGACGCCGCTTAAATGCTTTGTTGGTTGTCCTGATGTGAATTCTTCATCTCCACTATATGCCATGCCAGCCCTGTTTGCAAAAACACCGCTATCTAAACAGTGTGTAACATAGAACCGTGCCATATCAAAGCCACCAGTTCCTGTGACTCTAAAAGAACCTGAGACAATATCTAATGAAGGATATCCTTGTACGCTACCATCAATTGATACGACTGTTAGTCCATCTTCATTTGACTTCTCTATATTTACATTAAATGTATCTACAGCACAAAAGTCTCCCGCTGGCATATAAGCACAGCCCGTTGCTACAGGAACATATCCACTAGCTTCTGTATACGATCCTTGCCCAACAATAGCGCCAGCAGCAGCTAATGGAGGTGAGGGAGAACCAACATCATTAGGTATCCCAGTTGCAATAGCTATAAAAGTATCATCTACGCTAACTGAACCAGCAACCTCATCTTGAGATACTGTTCTTTCCGTTAGATATGTTTTAAATGCATCTCCCGATCCTAAATCTAGCATATGGTTGTAGTCAAAACTTATTTGGTTTGTAGCAACGCCAGTTAAATAACTAACAGCATTTTGAACTGCGGTTATAGTTCCAGTCTCAGTAAGATCAGCTATATCTCCACTACCTATAGTTTGACCAACCGCGCTCATACTTCTCTGTATTTCTACTACAGCAGGAAACTCAACTCCATAATATTTATATGGTTTTTTAAGGTACGAAAAGGCATAAGAAGTCGATACGTCCTCTAGTAACAGACCTGTTCCTAGATGATCTTCAGTTCCTGTGAGCGACGTTACTGGAAAGGTTAGACCAATGGAATATTGAGCTTTTTGTATATAGCCTCCATTGTCATTACTTGATATTTCTATGGAATCAACGAGAGGTCTTCCTCTTACAACATATCCCGTGCAATCAGCAGTGCCTAAAAATTCTGCCACAAAGACCTTATAGTCATCTTTGACTCCAGAATATAAATGCTCTTTAGCTTGAAAAACATCTAAAGCACTTTGTAGTCCGGTTGGGATAAGTGTTCCATCTAGTGTAAGCCTATAGTTGCCACCAATAGTTTTACCTGTATTCTTAATTGAAAAAGATTCTCTTTCATAAGATATATTAGGTGCAGGTTTAAACTGATAATCACCATAAGTTACATTTACGCCTGTTATAGCCATTTAATTTTTCCTTATATATTATGCATAGGCGCCCGGAGGACCATTTATCTGACTCACTACGTCCCCACCGGCTGGAGCATTATTCAAGTCCACCGAACCAACACCTTCCTTTACAGCCTCCACAACCATGGATTTAATTGAATTAGCCAGTTCTGTAGCATTACTTATTGTTACATTGATTTCGCCTACATTAATTTGGAATCCGTCTTTGACACCATTTAAGGCTTGTGCAAGGTTATTCATTGCTACGTCTGGACCAGCAACTCCACCTCCAGCGGCAGCAGGACCGGCAGCAGGAGGACCAGCAGCAGCAGGACCGGCGTTAGCTCCAAAAGCCGGCTTGGGCATTTGTCCTGTTTTTATATAGTCTTGAACTTGGCCTTTTTGAAGCTTGCCTGAACGAAGCATGTTTCTAGCTTGGTTGATACGCTGTGCTTTGCCTAACTGTCTTTCTTTAGTTGCTGATAATATATCTTCTTTGCTCTTAAATCCTCTAGCTTCTCTCCCTTTATCAGTTAGAGCTCCAGACATCGGATCTATATTTCCAGCGGCTAAGTCCTGTTGCCTTCTAAACTCTATAGCTGCAGAAACCTCCTGATTTGTAACCCTACTACTTAGATAGCTGTCTTTCTTTAATAATCCTAACTTTGGATCATAACCTTTGAAGTTTCTTATTTTCCCTTGAGGAATTAAACCTTGATCTTCTGCAAGACTCTGAGGAATATCATACTCCAGCCTTGCTGCCCCTGTACCATCTTCATCAGTCATCAATCCAGTGCCTTCAAACTCGCCTCTTTTTATAGCATCGGCTAGTCTGAGCTTAGAATTACTTATACCGAACTGTGATTCAACTGTACCTACAGGTCTTCCTCCACGTTGTTTATTAAACCTCATTCTTCTTTCCATCTCAGTTTCTCGCTTTTTAGGCGCTTGAGAAACCCCTTGTATAGGTTGGAATGGAGTGCCGCCTGCTGGACGACCAAGTTGTGCATTTAAGGCCTCATCATCATAAAGACGGGCATCAAACGCACTCATTGTCGGATCAAATTTCAACATCGCTTCGCGATCTGCTACAAATTGTTGAGCGCTAGGAGAAGCATCTAATTTAGCTTTTCTTTGAGCTGCCATTTCTGCAAGCTTTGCCTCTGCTTTTTCCTCGTCTGGACGTAAGAAGTCATCAAGCGACTTTTGTTCTGCTTTTCTTAACCCTTCTTGATGCGCTTCCAGTGTTGCTTCAGTTCGCCTCAAATCATCTAATAACACGGTTCTATCTGTGTTCCCAAGGTCGAGACCTCCTCTCATGTCGAGACCGCCAACCTGCTCAACACGAGAACCTCCTTTCTTAAAGAAAGCTCCTGAAATCCCGGTGCCTCTCTGTCTCTTTTTTATAAATTCTTTTCCGCTTAGAGGCGATCCAGAGTCATCAAATCCGGTTAGTGTTGATCCCTCTTTAGTCTCCTTATCAAGAATTTCAGCTAAAGAATCAAGGCCTGTAGCACCCTTTTCTTTCATCAAAGAGCCAAGATCCTTCTCTCGTCGCATTGCCCTGTTTTCTTCATCGAATTTTCTGAGATTCTCTTGAGCAAGCTTAAACTGATCCTCACTTAGTTTGACAGAATCCCTCATCCGAGCAACTCTAGCTTGATTAGCCTTATTAATCTCAGTCTGATTAGCCCTTGCCTCATCAGCAGACTTTCTTTCTGAAGCCAATCTCTCCTCAAGGACCTTTTCTTCTTCCTTAAGAGTTTTAAATCTATTAACATTACCTCCTGTAAGTGCCTTAATCTGTTCTCCCCTCTTTATAGCGGCAGGGTTTTTCCTCACTTTGCCGGGTTCAATATTCTGGAAGCCACCGCCTCCTGCCGCTACAGCTTGTGCGGCGGCAGCGGGAGCTGCGGCAGCAGGTTGTTCTGGCGGCGCTTGATTTGGATTTACATTAAACTGCAAAGCTCGCTTAAAATTAAGCAACTCAACCGTAGTGTCCCTTAATGCTTTTTGCATAATATCCGCTGCTGTTTTTGAATTGTTTACAGCATCGCTAGCAAGCTTGGCGTTATTCTTGAGTGCTTCAAAAGCTGCATTTTGTAATTTAGCAATTCTATCTGCTTCATTTTTTGCATCGTTTATCTGATCTCCTAGATTAACATTTTCAAAGGCATTAGCTGGAAGCTGTATTCCAAGCTGCCCCAGTCCGCCTACCGCAGCGCCTCTACCTAGCTTAAAGCCATTATCAATTGCCTTCTTCAAGGCTTCAGGATTTGCTCCTAAATCAAGCAATAACTGGTCAAACTCTCCGCCAAGAACTTTAGCAGCCTCATCTAGGTTGAGAGGAATTCCCTTTTGAAGCTTCTGAATAGTTGCGAATGTTTTTCTAATATCTAGAGCTTGCTCTCTTGCTCCTTTAAAATCTCCAGCCCTTGCTCTATTCTGAACTTCTCCCAGTTGTCCTAAAAGTCCAACTAGTCCTTTTCTTGATGCATCTTGTCTAGATTGAAGTTCGGCTATTTTATTTTGTACAGCGGTCAATGCTGATGTATTTTCGGCAAGTAATTTTAGCGCTTCAGTATTTCTGGAAAACTCATCCTTCAGTCCAGCTAATTCTGTTAACTCATCCTCATTTAGTGGTTGACCTTCTCTTTTTGTTTGAAGTTCCGTTATCCTTCCTCTGATTCTACCTTGGGCTTTACCAATAGCTGTAGGATTTGTTTCTCCTCCAGTTAATATAGCAATTCTCTTTCCTAAATCTGCAA
>CEQK01043436.1_pt1 | contig 37425 bp, 33 predicted proteins | sample 531051 | NCBI WGS metagenome assembly CEQK01 (sample SAMEA2621229, study PRJEB7988) | marine metagenome | biome: marine biome (ENVO:00000447); feature: deep chlorophyll maximum layer (ENVO:xxxxxxxx); material: "saline water (ENVO:00002010), including plankton (ENVO:xxxxxxxx)" | depth 150 m
GCGACTTTTCACGCCGCGCGATCACCTTTCCCTTGGATACGACGAGCAGACGCTGGGCGCGCAGGCGCACCGCTTCCACGGGGCCGTTCGCATCGAGCACCACAAGGCTTGCGACCGAACCTTTCTCCAGCCCGTAATCTTGCAGACCCATGATAGCTGCGTTCTCGCGTGTGACCATGTGGAAGCACTGCGTCATGTCGGCAGGGCTCGTCATCTGCGCCACATGCAGCGCCATGAAGGCTACGTCCAGAAGGTCGGCGGTGCCGAGCGAGTACCAGGGATCGAGCACGCAATCCTGACCGAGACCGACACGGATACCGTATTTCAGCATCTCCGGCACCCGGGTCATCCCGCGCCGTTTCGGATAGGTGTCATGCCGGCCCTGCAGCGTGATGTTGATCAGAGGATTGGCGATGGCAGCGACGCCAGCCTCCGCCATCAGCGGCAGGAGCTTCGAGACAAAGTAATTGTCCATCGAATGCATCGAGGTCAGGTGCGATCCGGCCGCACGTCCGCCCAGCCCGAGACGCTGGGTCTCGTAGACAAATTGCTCGATATGGCGGGAGTGAGGATCGTCGCTCTCGTCGCAATGCAGGTCGATCATCAGGCCGCGCTCGGCGGCGATCTCGCAGAGTTCGGTGACCGAGCGTCGCCCGTCTTCCATGGTGCGCTCGAAATGCGGAATGCCGCCGACGACATCGACGCCCATGTCGAGGGCGCGGATGGTACACTCCTTCGCGGCTGGCGCCCGGTAGAGCCCGTCCTGCGGAAAGGCGACAAGCTGCAGATCAAGATAATCCTTCACCTTGTCGCGCACGGACAGAAGCGCTTCGACGCCCTTCATCCCGTGCTCGTCGGAGGTGTCGACATGGCTGCGGATGGCGAGCAGCCCCATCGAGGCAGCCCAATCACAATAATCGATGGCCCGCTTCTCGATTTCTTCAACCGTCTGGATCGGCTTGAGCTCGTTCCACAGTGCGATGCCTTCCAGCAGCGTTCCGGTCGCATTGATCCGCGGCGTGCCGTAGGACAGCGTCGCATCCATGTGAAAATGCGGATCAACGAAGGGCGGGCTGACCAGTCGGCCGGAGACGTTGATCGTCTCGCGGGCCTCGCCGGAAATGTTGGCTTCCACCGCGGCGATTTTGCCGCCGGCAATCGCGATGTCGGCTGTCTTGCCGTCGGGCAGGGTGCCGCCCTTGAGGAGGAGGTCGAAACTCATCTCTCGCCTTTCTGGTATGGGGTCATCAGCGCTTTGGGATAGCCGGCGCGGCGTGCCACGAGCACGAGTGCTGCGATCGACAGCACGTAGGGCAGCATCAGGAAGACCTGGTAGGGGATCACGCCGCCGGTGAGTTGCTGCAGGCGCACCTGGTAGGCATCGAATGCGGCGAAGAGAATGGCGCCGATCAGCGCCTTGCCCGGCCGCCAGGAGCCGAAGACAACGAGTGCGATGGCAATCCAGCCGCGGCCGTTGATCATCTCGAAGAAGAACGAGTTGAAGGACGACATGGTGAGGAACGCCCCGCCAATCGCCATCAGCGCCGAGCCGGCCATGACCGCGCCCATGCGCACAGCCGTCACCGAAATCCCCTGCGCCTCGACGGCGGATGGATTTTCGCCGACGGCGCGGACCGCCACGCCCGCCGGCGTCCGGTAAAGAATCCAGGCGACGAGGGCCACGCAGACAAAGGCGAAATAGGTGAGCGGCGTCTGGTTGAAGAGCGCCTGGCCGACGACCGGGATATCGGAGAGGACCGGAATCTCGAGCGGCTGGAAAGGCTCGATCTTCGGCGGTGAGGAGACTTCGGGCAGCAGGATGCGGTAGGAGAAATAGGTGAGCGACGTTGCCAGCAAGGTGATGCCGATGCCGGTCACGTGCTGCGACAGACCGAGCGGCACCGTCAGGAAACCGTGCAGGAGACCGAAGGCGGCGCCCGTAAGTGCTGCAACCAGCACCCCGGTCCACAGCCCGAAACCCAGATAGACCGTAAACCAGCCGGCGAATGCGCCCGCTGTCATGATCCCCTCGATGCCGAGATTGAGCACGCCCGCGCGTTCGCAGACGAGTTCGCCCATCGTCGCGAAGATCAGCGGGGAGGCAATCCGTATCGCCGCCACCCAGAAACTCGCCGTCAGAAGGATCTCGAAGGCTTCCATCATCCTATCTCCACCTGATCCGGTAGCGCATGAGCATCATGGCGGTGACCATGGTGAGAAGGGCGGATGCGACCATCACCTGGGCGATGTAGCTCGGGACGTTTGCCGACCGGCTCATGGCATCGGCGCCGACGAAGATGCCGGCCACGAAGATGGCGGCGAGCACCACGCCGAGCGGGTTGAGCATGGCAAGCATGGCAACAACGATGCCGGTGTACCCATAACCGGGCGACAGATCGAGCGTGAGATTGCCCTTGAGCCCCGCGACTTCAGAGAAGCCGGCCAAGGCTGCAAGGCCGCCGGAGATCAGTGCGGTCTTGGCGATCACGCGATTGACCGGAATGCCGGCAAAGCGCGCGGCTTCCGCGTTGTGGCCGACGGCGCGCATCTCGTAACCAAGTACGGTCTTCTTCATGATGAACCAGACGATGCCGGCCGAGACGATAGCGAGAACGAACCCGTAATGCAGCCGCTTCCCGGTGATGATGCGCGGCAGTTTGGCTTCGGCGATGATGCGCTTGGACTGGGGCCAGCCAAGCCCCATCGGGTCCTTGAGCGGACCTTCCAAGAGAAGCGATACGAACAGGATGACGATGAAGTTGAGAAGCAGCGTGGTCACCACTTCATCGACGCCGAAGCGGGTTTTCAGAATCGCCGGTCCCAGCAGGACCAAAGCGCCCGCCAGCATCGCCGCGACCATGATGATAGGGACCAGCCCGAACGAAGGAATGGTGATTGCGCCGGTGCCGAGCACAACGGTCATCACCGCACCGATATAGAGCTGCGCCTCGGCACCGATGTTCCACAGACGCGCGCGGAATGCGACCGCAACGGCCAGGCCGGTGAAGATCAGCGGCGTTGCGCGGGTCAGCGTTTCCAGAAGCGCGAACTGCGTCCCGGCAGCGCCCTTGATCACCAGGCCGAATACGTTGAACGGATTGGCGCCCGCCAGCATCACCAGAATGGAGGAAAAGATCACCGCACCTGCGATGGCGAGCGCCGTGAAGCCGAGCGTGCGCGCAAGCGAGGGGTTGGGGCGGGGTTCAAGCCGCATGGGAGGTGTCTCCCTCGAGGCCTTGTTCCAAACCATGGCCAGCCATCAGGATGCCGAGTTGGCGCTGGCTGCGTTCGCCACGCAGGGACGGCGCCGAAAGCCTGCCCTCCGACATCACCACGATGCGGTCAGACAGCGACTGGATCTCGTCAAGATCCTCGGAGATGAGAAGGATGGCCGCGCCGCGGTCGCGCGCCTCGATCAGCTTGCGATGAACATAGGTGACAGCGCCGATATCGAGCCCGCGCGTGGGCTGGCTGGCGAGAATGACGTCAGGATCGCCGTCGAGCGCCCGACCGAGAATGAGTTTCTGCATGTTGCCGCCTGAGAGAAGCCGCACGCGGGCGTTCTCGGAGGGGCATTTGACGTCGTAATCGGCGATGATTTCGCGGGCGAAAGCTGCGGCCGCGGTCCAGTCGATGATCCCGTAGCGGGAGAAACGCCGGGTCGGATAGGCCTCCGAAATGACGTTTTCGGCGACGCTCATGTCGCCGATCATGCCGGTCGCATGGCGATCCTCGGGAATGCGGCCCAGCTTGTTGGCGAGTGCCTTGCGTGGGCTCCAGCCGGACATCGTTTTGTCGTGAATGCGGATCGAGCCGGACGTCAGCGGCAGCGTGCCGGCGATGGCGGCTGCAAGGGCGGCCTGGCCGTTACCGGAAATGCCGGCGAGCCCGGTGATTTCCCCGGCCCGCAATTCGAGATTGATGGCGTTAAGCCCCGCGCCGCCCTCGGTCTTGGTCGAGGCGTTCTCCATGGCGAAGAGCACCTTGCCGGGCGTGGCAGGCGAGACGTCGTCCTGGGGAAGTTCGGAGCCGACCATCAACTGGGCGAGATCATGCGTATCGGTGTCACCGATCTCGCGCGAACCCGCTACAGCTCCCGAGCGCAGCACCACGACGCGATCGCAGACAGCCATCACTTCGTGCAGCTTGTGGGAAATGAAGATGACGGAGAGGCCATCGGCAACGAGCTTCTTGAGCGTATTGAAGAGCGCCTCGACCTCCATCGGGGTCAGAACCGCCGTCGGTTCGTCGAGAATGAGGATGCGGGCATCGCGGTAGAGCGCCTTGAGGATTTCGACGCGCTGCCGTTCGCCCACCGAAAGGTCGGTGATCTGCTTGTCCGGATCGACGGCGAGGCCGTAATCGGTTGCGAGTTTCGAAATGCGGTCACGCGCTGCCTTTCGGTTCAGGAAAGGGCGCCAGATCGATTGCGTGCCGAGCGCGATATTGTCGAGTACACTCATCTGTTCGGCCAGCGTGAAGTGCTGGTGCACCATGCCGACGCCGGCATCGAGCGCTGCGCGGGGCTCACCCGGAGCAAGCCGTTTTCCGAAGACCTCGATATCGCCCTCATCGGCCGTGTAGTGACCGAAGAGGATGTTCATCAATGTGGTCTTGCCGGCACCGTTCTCACCGAGAAGAGCCACCACCTCGCCGCGCTTGAGCGTCAGCGAGATGGCATTGTTCGCGGTCAGTTTGCCGAAGCGTTTTGTGATCCCCGAAAGGCGGAGAACCTCCTCCGCCTTTCCCCCGGTGCCGTTGTCCATCAGCTGGACTTCGGCTCCTCGTCGTTGATTTCGACGGTGAACTCGCCGGACTTGATGGCTTTGCGCTTCTCGTCGACCATCTTCATGGCTTCCTCCGGAACCTTGCCCTCGAAGGTGCCGAGCGGAGCAAGCGATGCGCCGCCTTCCTTCATGAAGGAATAGACGCCGTAGTCTTCAGCCTTGAAGGTACCGGCCTTGACCTTTTCGATGGCCGCATCGAGCGTCGGCTCGAAGTGCCAGATGGCCGAAGCAACGACGGTGTCCGGATAATCGGCCTGGGTGTCGATCACGTTGCCGATGGCGAGCAGGCCTTTTTCCTTGGCCGCGTCGGACACCCCGAACCGCTCGGCGTAGAGAATGTCCGCGCCCGCATCGATTTGTGCGAAGGCGGTTTCCTTGGCCTTGGGCGGATCGAACCATGAACCGATGAAGGCAACCTGGAACTTCACATCCGGATTGATTTCCTTGGCACCCGCCATGAAGGCGTGCATCAGGCGGTTGACTTCCGGGATCGGGTAACCGCCGACCATACCGATATTGTTGGTCTTGGTCATTGCGCCGGCGATGATGCCGGTCAGGTAGGACGCGTCCTGGATGTAGTTGTCGAAGACCGCGAAGTTCGGGTGCGCATCATCGGGCTTGAAGGACGAACCGATCAGAAAGGCCTTGTCCGGATAGTCGTCGGCAACCGCGCGGGCGGCATCCTCAACGGCGAAGGCTTCGCCGACGATCAGCTCGTTGCCGGCCTCGGCATATTCGCGCATCACGCGCTCGTAGTCGTTGTTGGAGACGCTTTCCGAGAAGACATATTCGATGTCACCGCGTTCCTGCGCAGCAAGGGCCGCCTTGTGGATGCGGCTCACCCACTGCTGCTCCACCGGCACGGTGTAGATGGCCGCGACCTTGATCGGGTCGGCCGCGTAAGCCGTGCCCATGAGGCCCGGTGCGGTGAGGGCGAGGGCGCCGAGCGCGCTCGCTGCCAGGATCTGGCGACGCTTGAAGAGGAAGTTCGAAGAGTTCGACATGTCAGACGCTCCTGTTTGAAACTGGTCCCGGTTTTTTGAAATTTTGACCAAACGTTAAAATACTACTTTGGGGTTGGCAATGCTCGCCGTCCCCGAAATCCCATAAAAATGCACAGTCGTTGGGCATGTCTTAGCAATGCCTGTTTTGTCGTCGTGCAGGCAAAGTGAATCAGACGGTGGGCAGGTGGGTCCTGGCCAGTGTCTCGATCGCGTCGTAAACGCCCGGGCCACCGGCGACGAGAGGGAAGCGGTCCCGGGTCAGGGCTTCCGGCGCGGGCATCAGCACCTTGCCGCCTGCTTCCTGGATCATCAGCATGCCGGCGAGGCAGTCCCAGGGGTTCATCGATTCCTCGATGTAGCCGATCAGCCGGCCCGCTGCCGCATAGGCAAGCATCAGGCCACCGGACGCGTTGCGGAAAAACATGCCGCCCTGGCTCAAAAGATCGGCGAGCACGGCGATTGCGGCCTTCTCGTCCTCGCGTGCGGCGTAACCCGCGCCGACCGAGCCTTCGCCGAGGCTCGTGGCATCGGACACCTTCATCGGGCGGCCGTTGACGAATGCGCCCTTGCCGCGACCGGCGGAGAAGGTCTCGCCGCTACAGGGCTCCTCGATCACACCGACCTCGATCTGCCCGTCATGGACGGCAGCGATGATCACGCACCATTGCGGAATGCCGGAGACGAAATTGGCGGTGCCGTCGATCGGGTCGATGACCCAGGTCCAGCCGGATGTGCCGGGTGTCGGCGCGTGTTCTTCGCCGACGATCGCATCGTCGGGATAGGCCTTGGCGATCTCCGCGCGGATGAAGGTCTCCGTATCCCGGTCGGCTTCCGACACCAGGTCCTGATGGCCCTTCTTCTCGATGGTCAGCGTCTCGAGCTTGCGGAAGGAGGCGAGCGCGCTCGAACCTGCGCGCTGGGCGAGGTCGATGGCAAAGGCGAGGCGGTCGGAATTGTCGGCCATGAAGGCGTCCTTTCGGAATGCGGGAGGGGCAGGGATGATCCCCGCGCGACTGGCTGCCACCCGATACTCCCGGTGTTCCGGCTTGCCAACCCGCTCAGGGCGCTTTCCCCTTGCATGTTTGCCGATGACGTTTTGATGACGGCGGAGCGCGATAAAACTGCCCCGCTTTTCCTCTCGCCCCTTTTCCACTAGGTCTCCTGCGGAGAGTGAAGGAGCCCAGCATGAAGATCGTCGCCGTTACCATTTCCGACCGCGCCAGCAAGGGCGAGTACGAGGACAAGTCCGGCCCGGCGCTTGAGGACTGGTGCCGCAAGGCGATTTCCTCGGATTTCGAGATGGTCCGCCGTGTGATCCCCGACGGCATGGAGAGTGTCCGCGATACGCTGATCGATCTGTGCGACAACGAGAAAGCCGATCTGATCCTGACCACCGGCGGCACCGGCCCGAGCCCGCGCGACCTGACGCCGGAGGCCATGCGCGAGGTCATCACCATGGAGCTTCCGGGATTCGGCGAACTGATGCGCCGCGTCAGCCTCGAGGAAGTGCCGACGGCCATCCTCTCGCGTCAGACGGCGGGCGTGCGCGGCACGACGCTGATCGTCAACGTGCCCGGCAAGCCTGCGGCCATCGATACCTGCCTGAAGGCCGTTTTCCCGGCCATTCCCTATTGCCTCGATCTCATTGGCGCCGGCCGCATCGAGGTTAATGACGACTTCATCAAGGTATTTCGGCCCAAGGGGGCGTGAGGCACTTTGCGCTCAAGAACAACAAGTCGCGGATGGAGAATGAAATGTCTCCTTCCCCTCTTGCCGTTCAACGAACCCTTGGCGTACTTAAGCAATTGATGGTTCCCGCCGCAGACGAAGCGAGGCGGGATGTAAAAGGGAACACGGTGAGGCGTACCCATCAGGGACCGAAACCGTGGCTGCCCCCGCAACTGTAAGCGGTTGCCGAATCCGGACATGCCACTGGCGCGAAAGTGCCGGGAAGGCGGATGAGGCGAAAACCGCGAGCCAGGAAACCTGCCATCGAGCGGACGGAAACGTCCAACCTTCAACCCGGAACCGCACGGTGGGTGCGGACAGGAGCAAAAGATGCATATTGAACCCGGCGTCGTTGACGGCGCCAAGATCGCGCTCAGCTATGCGACAGCAGTCGGATCGCTCGGCCTTGCAGCCAAAATGTCGGCAAAGACCCTTCGCGAGGAAGGCGGCGTTTCAGCCCTTCTGTCGCGTTCGGTGATCGCAACAGCGCTCGTCTTCTCGTTCTTCGAAATCCTTCCGCATTATCCGGTCGGCGTGTCCGAAGTTCACCTCATTCTCGGCTCGACCCTCTATCTCCTCTTTGGCGCCGGCCCTGCTGCCATTGGTCTGGCTGCGGGACTTCTCCTGCAGGGGCTGTTCTTCGCGCCGTTCGACCTGCCGCAATACGGCATGAACGTCACCACGCTTCTGGTGCCGCTCTGGGGCGTGTCGCTGCTCGCCAAGAAAATCATCCGCAAGGATACCGCTTACGTCGATCTCGGTTATGGCCAGGCGCTTGCACTGTCGACCGCCTACCAGGCCGGTATCGTTGGCTGGGTCGGCTTCTGGGCGCTCTACGGTCACGGCTTCACTGCCGCTAATCTGGCGTCCATCGGCTCCTTCGGTGCGGCCTACATGCTGGTGATCGTGCTCGAGCCGCTCATCGATCTGGCGGTTCTCGCTGGCGCCAAGGCAGCCCGGGCGCTGTCGTCCGGCCCGCTCTTCTACTCGCGCCTTCACCGGGCCGCGTAAGCGATTCAGAAACAAGCGGCTTCGTGCTGTTTGACTGTAAAACCCCGGCCCGCAACGGCCGGGGTTTTTTGTTGTCCCAACATGACTGCCGGCACCGTCGTCAAACTGCAATATTTGCAATCTATCGCCACCCTGATGCATGGTCATGGGCTGGGAGCGGACCCTGATCGGGACGCCGGTTTGTATGGAGTACGTCTGTGAGCGAGATCGAACTCAAGTTCATGGTCGATAAGGAGCGGGGACGGCCGGTGTGGAACCGCGCCATCGAGCTCGGCTATGCCCATGCCGAACCCTCCGTGCGCCAGCTTGAAAGCGTCTATTACGACACGCCGGACAAGCGGCTCCGCAAGGCGGGCATTTCGTTGCGCATCCGCCGTGATGGCGACAAGTGGCTCCAGACTGTCAAATACAAAAGGCGGCTCAATGCCGGCCTGTCGCGTGCCGAGGAGTTCGAGGTCGAAGTGCCCGGCAAGGCCATCGAGCTTCTGGCCATTCCGGATGCAAAGGCCCGCAAGAAAGTCCAGTCGAAGATTGGCGACGACCCGATTGAAGCCGTCTGCTGGACCATGATCAATCGCCGCGCCGACAAGATCCGTCTGGAGGACGGCTCGGTGGTTGAACTGGCTCTCGACGCCGGGCTGATCTCGGCGGGCGATCATTCCGTCGATTTCTGCGAGGTCGAGATCGAATTGATCGAGGGCGAGCCGCGCGCGCTCTATTCGCTTGCGGGGAAACTTTTTCCGGAAGGCGGGCTTCGCTTCTCGCGCTTTTCCAAGGCCGAGCGCGGCTACATGCTGGCCGAGAAGGGTGTGATCGAGCCGGAACCTGTTGCCCGTCGCGCCAAGAACGTGGCGCTCGATCCCGACGAGAGCGTGCGTGACGCCATGCGGGCAACGCTGCGGGAATGTATCGAGCAGATTTCGCTCAACATCCCGGTGGTCGAGCAGACCATTCAGCCAGAAGGCCCGCATCAGCTTCGAATCGGCCTGAGGCGGCTCAGAAGCCTCTTCATGGTCTTCGGATCGGTAACCGATAAATCCCGCCTGCGTCTTCTTGAAGGCGAGGCCCGCTGGCTCTTCTCAGGGGCCGGGGAACTGCGCGACATCGAGGCTGTGATCGCCGATGTCATCCGTCCGCTCGCCGACGCGAACCCTGACGAGACCGGTTTCGAAGCGCTTATTTCATCGCTCGAGCGCCAGGCCGCAAGCCGCCGCGCCAAACTGCGCGCGCTGCTCGCCGATGTGCGCACGCAAGGGTTCCTGCTGGACCTGTCGCTGATATCGGAAACGCTGGGAGAGGGCGACGAAGAAGTCGAGGACCTCGATCAGCCGCTCTCCGGCTTTGCCGAAAAGGCGCTGTCCAAGCGCTGGCACAAGGCCAAGAAAAAGGCGGGTGACGACGTCGAGAACCTCGAGATAGAGGCGCGTCACGAGTTGCGCAAGGAACTCAAGAAGCTGCGTTATCTCGTCGAATTCTTCGCCCCGCTCTACAAGAAGAAGGACGTCAAGGCGTTTCTCAAGCAGCTCAAGGGTATCCAGACGGTGCTCGGTGATGTCGTGGATGCCAATGTGGCCCGCCAGCTCTTCCGCGATGCCGGTCTGATCGAGGAAACGGATCCCGGTCTGCAACGCGCGATCGGCTGGGTCATCGGCTCGAGCAAGGTCAAGGCGCGGCTCGAATGGGAGTATGCCGCCGATCTCTGGAAGGATCTGGAGAAGACCGGCCCCTTCTGGAAATAAGAGGCCGGTCAGTTGCGTCAGGACTATTCGTCCTCGTCAGCCGAAATGCGGATTTCGCCGGCATGGTCGCGGGCAAAGTCACTCGCGCGGAAGGCTTCGAGCAGATGCGCCGGGATCGTCACCGTCACCTTGTCCACCCCTTCGCGAGCCAGACCATCGGGTGACTTCCGCCGTCCCTGGATCATGCCGCCGGCCACCGTATTGTTGGTGTCGGGGTCGATCAGGATGAAGGCGCCGGTCTGCCGGTTCGTCTCGTAGGCATCGAATATCGCAGCTTCGTCGAAGTCGAGATTGGCGGTTCCGATGGCGTTGAGCAACAACGTGGTTGCCGGCTGCCATTTGCCCGAAGTGAGATCGAGGTTCTGGGTCGGCGTGACCGTTACGCGCTGACGGCGGGAGCCGGCCTTCAGCCAGTAGCGCTTGCCAGGCTCGATGGCGTCCGAGGACAATGCCACGAGGCGCGCCGAGAATGCCGTGCCGGTCTGCGGGCGCTGGTCGAGCGCAACGATCATGTCGCCACGTGCGATGTCGACCGGACGGTCGAGCACGAGTGTGATCGCATCGCCCGAGACTGCCGCGTTGCGGATCAGGTCGAAAGTGACGATCTGCTTGACGTTGGCTTCCACGCCCGAGGGCAGAACCACGACACTGTCCCCCGGCTTGATCGAGCCGCCGGACACGGTGCCCTGATAGCCGCGGAAACCCTCGCCGGGGCGTGAGACCCGCTGCACGGACAGACGGAAGCCTGTCGACTGGCCGCCGCGCTGTGTGGCGCGTTCCAGAACCTCGACAAGCGTGGGGCCATCATACCAGGGCATCGATGTGGAGCCGGGGAGAACGATGTTCTCGCCCTTGAGCGCCGAGACCGGAATGGAAACCACGTTGTTGACGCCGAGGGTGAGCGCCAGCTCGCGGAAGTCGCGCGCGATCTTGTGGTAGCCGGCCTCGTCGTAATCGGTCAGATCGATTTTGTTGACGGCAAGCACGAACTGCCGGATGCCCATGAGTGCGGCGATGGTGGCGTGCCTGCGGGTCTGCTCGAGCAGACCGGTGCGCGCATCGACCAACAGCACGGCGAGGTCTGCCGTCGAGGCGCCGGTCGCCATGTTGCGGGTATACTGCACGTGTCCCGGCGTATCGGCGACGATGAAGGCGCGCTTGTCGGTCGAGAAATAGCGATAGGCGACATCGATGGTGATGCCCTGTTCGCGCTCGGCCTGAAGACCGTCGAGCAGCAGCGCGAAATCGGGCAGGCCGAGATCGTTCTGCTTGCCGGTGGAATCACGCGAAAGTGCGGCCGCCTGGTCTTCCTTCACGGCCTTGGTGTCCCAGAGCAGCCGGCCGATCAGCGTCGACTTGCCGTCATCGACGGAGCCGCAGGTGATGAAGCGCAGCGGACGGGAATCCTTTCCGGCGTGATGTGGCGCGGGTGCATCATCCTCGAAATTGACGAGGCGCACAGCGGGATTGTTGGAGGGTGCGGTCATCAGAAATATCCCTCGCGCTTTTTCTTTTCCATGGAGCCCGACTGGTCACGGTCGATCGCGCGGCCCTGCCGCTCCGACACGGTGGCGATCTCGAGCTCGTCGATCACTTCGGTAAGGTTGGAGGCGTGCGAGCGGATGGCGCCCGTCAGCGGCCAGCAACCTAGCGTCCGGAAGCGGATAAAGTCTTCCTGAATGGTCTCGCCCGGCAGCGGTTCGAACCGCTCGTCCTCGGCCATCATCAGCATGCCGTCGCGTTCCACGAACTTGCGCTTGGCGGCATAGTAGAGTGGCACCAGCGGGATTTCTTCAGCCTCGATGTAACGCCAGATGTCGACCTCGGTCCAGTTGGACAGCGGGAACGCGCGCACGCTCTCGCCGGGCCGGATCATGCCGTTATAGATCGACCACAGTTCCGGGCGCTGGTTGCGCGGGTCCCAGCGGTGATCAGGCGTGCGGAACGAGTAGATGCGCTCCTTGGCGCGGGAGGCTTCCTCGTCGCGACGCGCACCGCCAAAGGCCGCGTCATACTTGCCGGCATCAAGGGCCTGGCGCAGCGCCTCTGTCTTCATGATGTCGGTGTAGCGCGCCGAGCCATGGGTGAACGGGGTGATGTTCTCCTCACGGCCGCGCGGATTGGTGTGCACATGAAGATCGAGATCGTACTCGCGCGCGATCCGGTCGCGGAATGCGATCATCTCGGCGAACTTCCATGTCGTGTCGACATGAAGAAGCGGGAAGGGGATCTTGCCCGGATGGAAAGCCTTGCGCGCCAGGTGCAGGAGCACCGAGGAATCCTTGCCGATCGAATAGAGCATCACCGGACGCTCGAATTCGGCCGCGACCTCGCGGAAGATGTGGATCGCCTCGTTTTCGAGTGCCTTCAGGTGCGGATCGAGCGGCGGGCGTCCGCGCCCGTGCTCGATGATGTGGGGAGTTGCAGTCATGATCAATGAGCCTTTTCGGCTTCGGGTTGGCCGGCCTCGGGATGCCCGGCTGGCGGATTGAGAGTAGTTGCGGCGGGTGAAACGTGCAGGCCGCATTCGCGCTTTTCGTCGTTTTCCCACCACCAGCGGCCGGCCCGCTCGGGTTCGCCCGGCTTGATGGCGCGGGTGCAGGGCTCGCAGCCGATCGAGGGGAAACCGCGCTGATGCAGCGGGTTGATCGGGATGTCTTCGATGACAACCAGATCCTTCAGGGTTTCGAGATCGTAATCGGCGAGCGGATTGATCTTGATGAGATCTCGCACCGGATCATATTCGGCGAGCGGCGTGTCCGAACGGTTCTGCGACTGGCCACGGCGGATGCCGGTGATCCATACGTCGGCGCCTTCGAGAGCAATGGCGAGCGGCTTCATCTTGCGGGCATCGCAGCAGGCATGACGGGCCTCCACGCTCTCGTAAAAGCCGTTGAGACCGTAGGCGCTCACCAACGCGTCGACGTCGGCCTTGGCCGGATGAACCTCTTCGAGCACTATATCGTAACGCTGACGCGTCACGCCGATGAGTTCTATGGTCTCGGGAAAGAGCCGTTCGGTTTCGAGCGTCTTGACCGCGATGGCCGCGCCCGAGCGGGCAATGGCCGCAGTCAGCACCTGGTCCTCAAGTCCGAGAGAGGTGGTAAATACCGCATGGCCCAATTCGGCAGCCCGCTTCAGCCGCTCGTCGAGCGGCAGTCTGGCAAGCGCCGTGGCAAGGGCATGTGCTTCGTCATGGCGGCTGGTGGCCGCATTCCGTGCGTTCTGCATGGATACTCTCCGTTTCGCTGCCGATCATCGCCGCTGGCACGCGAAGTCGCGAGGAATGACGATCCTTTTTGCACCGCCGCATGCGGGCATCCATTCTATTCAATGGAAATGTGACAGGAAAATATCACGCCTCTACGACGCGACGTCCTTTCCGGCGGCGCTTGTGGATACCGCCGAGATCGAAACGGGCGGTGATGTGCAAACCGAAGATCGCCAGCGAATGCATCGCCCAGATCGGATCGATACGGCGCAGGAAGAAAGTTTCCAGAAGCGACATCAGCGTGAGGAAAACGATGATGGTGGCGAACATGTCCGCGAGTTTCCGGTTGTTCGGGATTTTCCGCGCTTTGGCGTAGTTGAAGAGAGGGGTGATGAAGAGCACCCAGATCACGATCGATCCACCCACCACGCCCAGATTGTTGAGGATGTCGAGAAAGTTCTCATGGCCGTGGATGATGTAGCGATAATCCCATGCCGCCCAGAAGGGTTCATCGAGACCGAGTACGGCGGGCTTGAGCCAGAAATTGTCATAGCCGTAACCGAGCCAGGGATGGTTCGGTATCATCGAGACGTTGAACTCCCAGAGCGTCGTCCGGCCCGTATAGGTGCCATCACCGAGCAGCGAATGAATGAGGGCGAAGATCCTGTCGTTGAACGCAGCACCCAGCGTCAACACCGCAGCCGCCGAGAACGCCACCAGATGGGCGAGAATGGCGAGCCATGCCCGGCCGGTCACAGACGCAAGGCCGATGATTAGAATCGATAGCGGCAGGAAGCCTGACGTGGTCTTGGAACCGGTGTGAACCACGAAGACGAAGGCCGCGACGGTGATGACCAACCCGGAGAACCGCATGCCGGACCGAAACATGTAGATCCCGAAAATGGTGATCACGCTCATCACCGGACCGGCAATGTTCTTGTGTGAGAACGGTCCGCGCCAAAGACCGGCGTGTTGGGGCTCGAAGGCATCGTAACCATGCTTTGCCAGATCGGGCAGCAATATGATGCCGCCATAGGAAACGGCCATCAGGGCAATCGCGGCTGCCGACAGCGCGGTGCGGAAATCGCGTTCCGTTCGGGGCAGGGCGACGATGGCGAAAGTGATCATCATGCCGATGACGGTGAGGATCAATGTTCGCGCCGTGGCCATCGTGTCGGGTGAGCGCAGCACCTCGTAGACGACCAGAATCCCGAGAAGCACGAAGCCCGGCGTGATCAGGCTGCGGAGCCTGCGCGGGTCGGCCATCGTGAGAAGCGCGAGAGAGAAAACGGCGCCGGCGGCCAGGAAGCCGACCTGTTTCAGCTTGTCGCCGCTCTCGGGGATTTCCGCGACGATGCTCTGCGCCTGAAACGGGCGCAACGATATCAGGATGAGCGAGAGGCCCGTAAAGCACAGGGCCACGGTAATCAACCGCATCAGGGGAGAAGACGCGGAAAGGCCTCCCGTGCCGCCGTATCCATAACCGGAAGACGGTTGTCCATATGTCGTCGGCGTCTGAGCCATGATGCGAAGCCAACCCGTCCCTGCCGGAAAATCCACCGGCCCGACAATGCCCCGCGCTCGGTTAATTCCCCGTTAACCATGTTGGTTGGGTATGGATAACTCAGCCGGTGCGCCTCCGCCAAAATCCGCGCAGGCGTTTCATCTTGCCCGACAAACTCTAAACCGGCACCGTTCGTTGCCTCAATCAATAGCGTCGGGGTGGAGCGTTGCTGGCGGACCCGCGAAATTCCAAGCTCCCTCACATCCCTCGTGTGCCGATCGATGGGTAAAGTGAAGCGTCGCTTGGCCGTCGTTATAGATGTACCCGCGACCATGGCAATGTGGGCAGCGCTTCATGGCATCCGGCAATTCCAACGCCTCTGATGCGCTCCTAGTCACCCATTCGCCGTCGATCTTGACTTCGCATTCAATGATCATTTCGCGAGTATCGCATCGCTAACATGCAATTCAAAGGCGAAAGTGATCGATTGCGATCGGTTGGAGAGCTAAACCGCTCCGGCCAGCCGGTCCGTCGTTTCCCAGTCCGGGTTGATCCACGGTTCGAGGTTCGACGGCGCGAGCGGCGTTTTGCCGAGAATATGGTCCGCCGCCTTTTCGCCGGTCATGATCGACGGGCCGTTGAGGTTGCCGTTGGTGATGCGCGGGAAGAGTGACGAATCGGCCACCCGCAGACCTTCGACCCCGATCACGCGGGTCTCCGGATCGACCACCGCCATGGGGTCGTCGGCGCGACCCATGCGGCAGGTGCCGCAGGGATGATAGGCGCTTTCGGCGTGGTCGCGGATGAAGGCATTGAGGTCTTCGTCGGACTGCACCTGGCTGCCGGGGGAAATCTCCTCGCCGCGCCATTCGTCAAACGCCTGCTGACCGAAAATCTCGCGGGTGAGGCGAATGCAGTGGCGGAAGTCGCGCCAGTCTTCCTCGGTGCTCATGTAGTTGAAGCGAATCTCGGGAGCCGCTTTTGGATCATCCGACTTCAGCCGCACCGTGCCGCGCGAGGGTGAGCGCATCGGCCCGACATGGGCCTGGAAGCCGTGACCGGCAGCCGCTGCCTTGCCGTCATAGCGGATGGCACCCGGCAGGAAGTGGAACTGGATGTCGGGATATTTGACTCCCGCCGCAGAGCGCACGAATGCCGCCGCCTCGAACTGGTTGGACGTGCCGAGCCCCTTGCCGAGGAACAGCCACTGCGCCCCGATAAGCGCCTTTGAGAACAGGTTCAGATGCGCGTTCAGCGTGACCGGCTTGGTCGAGGCCTGCTGGATGTAAAGTTCCAGGTGATCTTGCAGGTTGGAACCGACGCCGGGGCGATCCGCCACGACATCAATTCCGTGGGCGGCGAGGTGCTCCGCCGGGCCGATGCCCGACAGCATGAGTAGTTGCGGCGAGTTGAAGGCCGAGGCTGCGATGACCACCTCGCGGCGTGCATTGATCACCTGAACCCGGCCTCTGATCTCGATCTCGACGCCGGTGGCCCGATGATTCTCGATGACAATTCGGCGCGCCAGTCCCTTGACCAGACTCACGTTTTCCCGTTTCAGCGCCGGCTTGAGATAGGCGTCGGCGGCCGACCAGCGACGGCCGTCATGGATCGTCTGCTCCATCTCGCCAAAGCCCTCCTGACGGCTGCCGTTATAATCTTCGGTCACGCCAAAGCCCGCCTGTCGGCCCGCCTCGATGAAGGCCCTGAACAGCGGGTTCTTGAGGTCGCCGCGGCGGACATTCAACGGCCCGTCGGTGCCGCGCCAGCCAGCCTCACCACCGATGCGGCCATGCTGGTGCGAAGTTTCCATCCGCTTGAAGTAGGGAAGCACGTCCGCATAGGACCATCCGGTCGCGCCCATCTCGGACCAGTGGTTGAAGTCCTCGGCATGTCCGCGCACGAAGACCATGCCGTTGATCGAGGAGGAGCCGCCGATCACCTTGCCGCGCGGGGCGGCGAGGCGGCGGTTGCCGAGATTGGGCTCGGGCTCGCTCGAATAGCCCCAGTCATAGATACCCATATTCATCGGATAGGACAGTGCTGCCGGCATGCGGATGAACGGCCCGGCATCGGTGCCGCCATATTCGATCACGATGACGGAGTTCTTGCCGTCCTCCGATAGGCGCGCGGCAAGGGCCGAACCGGCGGAGCCGGAGCCCACGATGACGAAATCAGCTTCCATGAAAAATCCTCGACTTCAAACCTCCGGGTGGAACCCGCTTCAGTACGGACTGTCGACCGGACCGGTGGCGACGTAGACGCTCTTGAGCCGCGTGTAGTGGTCGATCGCGGCCTTGGAATTCTCGCGCCCGATGCCTGAGCGTTTCACACCGCCGAAGGGGGCTTCGATAGGGGTGAGGTTGTAGGTGTTGATCCAGGTCGTGCCCGCCTCTAGCGCCGCGACCGTGCGGTGGGCGCGGGTGAGATCGGCGGTGAAGACCCCGGCCGCCAATCCGAACTCGGTGTCGTTGGCGCGGCGGATGGCTTCCTCCTCCGTGTCGAAGGGAAGAATCGACATCACAGGCCCGAAAATCTCTTCGCGCGCGATCGTCATGTCGTCGGTCACGTCGGCGAAGATGGTCGGCGCGATGTAATGGCCTTTCTCAAAGCCCTGCAACGACAGCGCGTTGCCGCCGGCGACCAGACGCGCGCCCTCGCTTTTGCCCTTCTCGATATAGCCCAGCACCTTCTCGAGCTGCGCGCCGGAGATCAGCGGACCCAGATGGGTATCGGGATCGAGCGGGTCGCCGATGCGAATCGATTCCGTGCGCTCGCGGGCACGTTCGACGAAGCGTTCATAGATGCCGCGCTGGACGAAAACGCGCGTGCCGTTCGAGCAGATCTGCCCGGTCGAATAGAAATTACCGAGCATCGCTCCGCCGATGGCGTCTTCGAGATCGGCATCGTCGAAGACGAGGATCGGGGACTTGCCGCCGAGCTCCATCGTTACATCCTTGAGCGTGGTGGCGGCGGCCCCCATCACCTTCTCGCCGGTCGGCACCGAGCCGGTGAGCGAAATCTTGTCGACGCCCGGATGTGAGGCAAGGTGTGCACCGACCTCGCCGAAGCCCTGGACCACGTTGAACACACCGTCTGGCAGGCCTGCCTCGGTCAGGATTTCCGCGAGGATGAGCGCCGTCAGCGGCGTCATTTCTGATGGTTTGAAAACAAAGGTGTTGCCCGCAGCCAGCGCCGGGGCTGCCTTCCAGGCAGCGATCTGCATCGGGTAGTTCCAGGCGCCGATACCGGCGCACACGCCGAGCGGTTCGCGGCGGGTGTAGACGAAGTCGCCGCCGAGATCCGCGGTTTCCCCGGTGATGCCGCCGGCAATGCCGCCGAAATATTCGAGGCAGTCGGCGGCAGAGGCCGCGTCCGCCACCAGGGTTTCCTGGATCGCCTTGCCCGTATCGAGCGTCTCGATGCGCGAGATTTCAGCGTTGCGCTCGCGAATGATGTCTGCTGCCTTGCGCAGCACGCGGCCGCGCTCGACGCCGGTCATCTTCGCCCAGGCCGGCTGGGCGGCACGGGCTGCGGCGATTGCCTCGTCGACGAGTGCGGTCGAAGCGGCGTTGAGCGTCGCGATGACCTCGCCGGTGGCGGGATAGCGGCTCTCGAAGGACTTGCCCGAAGTGTCATCTCGGTAGGCGCCGTTGATGTAATGGGAAGCTTTCGGCTGTGCGGTAGTCATGTGTCTGGCCTTTGGCGGTTCAAGTCTGTGTATCGGTTCGGGTTCAGGATCAGGCGCGGCCGGAGCCGAACCAGCGATCCCGCATTTCGCGCAGGAAGACCGGGCTCATGCCGAAACCGGCGGCATCCCCGATCACCGCGTCGATCCCGCAGCTCGGGCAGAGCGCGGTCCATTCGCTTTCCGGACGGCTTTTCTCGGTCCAGCGTATCACCGCGCTGGCGGTGAACACGCTTTCGCAGTGGTAGCAGCCGCAGCGCCGGCTCCGTTCAAGTTCGCCACGATTGTTGAGCGAGTGTGTCTGCGCCCGTTCGAGTTCCTGTCTGTTCATCATTCTCCGCGGGGAAACCTCTTGTTTTCCTCGAGTACGTTCAAATCCATGTGGTTGCGCATGTAGCGTTCGGATGCCTTCTGAAGCGGCTGGAAATCCCACGGATAGTAGGAGCCGTTGCGTAGCGCCTCGTAGACGATCCAGCGGCGCGCCTGGCTCTGGCGAACCTCGGCGTCATAGGCGTTCATGTCCCAGCGCTCGCGCACCCGGGCCATGTAGCCGGCAACTTGGTCGGCGAATTCGGGGTTCTCGGCAAGGTTCTCGAGTTCCAAGGGATCGGATTCAAGATCAAACAGTTGCGGCGGGTCGAGCTCACAATGGTTGAACTTGAATTTGCCCTCGCGAATGCTCACCAGCGGTGCATAGGAGCCTTCGGCCGCATATTCCATCAGCACCGGAGAGGTGCGGGCCTCGCCGCGGGTGAGCGGCATCAGGCTTTCGCCATCGGTCCATGGGGCAACGTCATCGATCGAGACGCCGGCGATGTCAGCCAGTGTGGGCGTGATATCGAGATTGGAAACCGGCGCGCTGACGGAGCCGCCCTTGTCGCCGGGAGCCGCGATCATGAGCGGCACCCGCGACGAGCCTTCGAAGAAACTCATCTTGAACCACATGCCGCGCTCGCCCAGCATGTCGCCATGGTCCGAGCAGAACAGGATCACAGTGTCCTTGTCCATGCGGGTCGCTTCGAGCGTTTCGAGCAGCATCCCGATCTTGTCGTCGAGATAGGAGATGTTGGCGAAATAGGCCTGCCGCGAGCGGCGGATATTCTCTTCGGTGATGTCGAAGTTCGCGCAGTCGCTCGCCTTGTAGAGACGCTGGGAGTGCGGATCCATCTTGTCAAAGGGGATCGCGTCTACCTCAGGCTTCAGTTCATCGATGCCTTCATAGAGATCCCAATATTTCCGCCGCGCCACATAGGGATCGTGCGGATGGGTGAAGGAGACTGTCAGCAGCCACGGGCGGCGGTCATCGTCCTCGCTTTCGCGGGAGAGCTGATGGAGCTTCTGGTTGGCGAAGAAGGCGACTTCGTCGTCATACTCCATCTGGTTCGAGGTCTCGGCGACGCCCGCGCCGGTGACCGAGCCGAGATTGTGATACCACCAGTCGATCCGCTCGCCGGGCTTGCGGTAGTCCGGCGTCCAGCCGAAATCGGCGGGGTAGATGTCCGTCGTCAGACGTTCCTCGAAACCGTGAAGCTGGTCAGGGCCGACGAAATGCATCTTGCCCGACAGGCAGGTCTGGTAGCCGGCGCGCCTGAGATGATGCGCGAAGGTCGGGATATCGGACCCGAATTCGGCGGCGTTGTCGTAGACACGCGTACGCCGCGGCAATTGCCCGGACATGAAGGACGCCCGACCGGGCGCGCAAAGCGGCGAGGCCGTATAATTGTTGGAAAAGCGCCAGGATCGCGCTGCGAGCTTCTTGAGATTGGGCGCATGCAGGAATTCGGCCGGGCCGTCCGGAAAGAGCTTACCGTTGAGCTGATCGACCATGAGGACAAGGATGTTCGGGCGGGACGATACAGTCATCTCAGGCAAATCTCCTCACGGATGCGATCTGTGTTTCGACGTGGTCCTCTACGAGCTGAACCGGTTCGGCACGGGTGCCGGCCGAACCAAGCGATTTGCGGATATAGAGACCGTCAATCATCGCAGCGGCACCCTCGGCAATGCGGGCACCCTCACGCTCACCCACCATCGGCCGCAGTCCGCTCATCAGGTTCGAGTGGAGGCGCCGGCCATAGATGCCGAGCAGCCGGGAAAGAGCCGCATTGCGCTGAGCCTCCACATAAAAGGCAAGCCAGGCTGCAACGACGTGGTCGGAAAACTGCTTGCTGGAAAATGAAACCTGGATGATCGCGGAAACACGTGCGCGCGGGGTCCGCGTCTGCCTGAGTGCGATCACGGTATCGGACCTGAGTTCTGCGAGCAGCGACCGTACAGAGGCCAGCATCAGATCCTGCTTTGAACCAAAATAGTGATGGGCGAGGGCGGGCGATACGCCGGCGCGCGCGGCGATGTCCGCCATCGTCACGTCCATCGACCCTTGGGCACCCACGGCCTGGATGGCAGCGTCGGTCAAAGCCTTCTTTCGCACGTTCTCAGTGTCGGTCCTGCGCATAACGGGACCTCCCGATTGTTTGTTGTATCAAGCGGAATATACCTGCGCAGAGTGTAACAAGAATTGATTGATCAATCAATCAATCGAGAGAAATGCATATATTTCATGTATATAAGTGGATTTCGGATTGCCGCTGCAGGATGAGCTTTGGTTTCGTGCCGGACGGCAGTGCCTGCGAGGAACTGCCGTCCGATGCAGAGGGTTTCAGGCGATACCGGCGGGCATGCTCGAATTAAGCACGATCACGCGGCTGCCATCCCGGACGCGATTGTAGAGATCGATCACGTCCTGGTTCAGAAGCCGGATGCAGCCCGAGGAGACGGCCTTGCCGATTGAGTTGGCTTCCGGGTTGCCGTGCAGACGGTATAGCGTGTCCTTGCCGTTCTCGAAGAGATATAGGGCCCGGGCGCCGAGCGGGTTCATCAACCCGGGGTCCATCCCGCCTGCTGCGACGGAGTAGGGCGCAAGCTCTGGATTGCGGGCCACCATGTCGTCAGGCGCCTTCCAGCGCGGCCATTTGCGCTTGTACTGCACCACCGCGTTGCCTGACCAGGAAAAGCCCTGCTTGCCAACGCCGACGCCGTAGCGCGTCGCGCTGCCGTCACCCTCGATGTGGTGAAGATAGAAGTTCTCCGGATCGACCACCACCGTGCCGGCGGCATACTGCGGATAGGGGTTGTCGACCGTGGTCCGCCAGTAGCGCTCGGGTACCACGCCGGCGGGAACGGCCGGAATGGGGTAGGGCTCGTCGGGCACGGGGCCATAAAAGGCGGGCATGGTCGGTTTCGGTGCGGCGGGAACGGTGGTCTTTCCACCAGTGCCAACGGTCGTGCAGCCCGAAAGGGCAGCGGAGGCCGCAGCCCCCATGAAAATGCGTCGGGTGATCATGGTATTGTCCTGATATCTCGGATGTCGATGGCGCGCTGCCGCGCGCCGGTTTGGAGGCTCAGGACACGCGCGGCGGCCGGAAGTGTTTGAAAACGTGCTGGTCTGATGGAAGCGGAGCCTCGGCCAGTGCGAGTTTCTGGCCCTCTCCGTCGGATTGCGCGCCGAGTTCCGTTCGTACAATCGTCTTGTCGATGCTGCAGCTCAAGAGCCCGGCGACACCGCGCTGGCAGTGCCGGACGCCGCGCGTCTTGGCGGTCATGGCAGCATCGGACGTTGCCACCTTGATGGGCGAGGTGTTCGCATCCCGGCCCGACAGCGATGCGCCAAAGGGGCCGGCGGAAACGAGCGCCAGCAGGAGGAGACAATAGACAATGATACGGCGGATACTCATGTCGCCCTATCTACCGGAAAAGAGTGGCCTTCCCAGTCAGGAAAGGAATTTTTGGGATCACAATCGGGTGAGGTGGTTGAAGAAGGACCTGGCATCCGGGTCACATTGCGGAATCGGCTAATACCGGAATGGCCTTTACAAGCGGTTCGTTTGGCGCATCATTCCCCGCAATTGAAATGTGGAGGAATTTTGCATGACCGCCTGCATTATCGGCTGGGCCCATACGCCGTTCGGCAAGCATCCGGAAGAAACCGTCGAAAGCCTGATCACCCGCGTCGCCCGGGAGGCGGTGGAACATGCCGGCCTCGAAGCCGGCGATATCGACGAGATCTATCTCGGGCATTTCAACGCCGGCTTCTCCGCGCAGGATTTCACCGCGAGCCTTGTGCTTCAGGCCGATGACGACTTCCGTTTCAAACCGGCGACACGCGTGGAAAACGCCTGCGCCACCGGCTCAGCGGCAGTCCATCAGGGTATCAAGGCAATCCGCGCGGGTGCAGCGAAGCGGGTGCTCGTCGTTGGTGTCGAGCAGATGACCACGACCCCCGGACCGGAGATCGGGCTCAATCTTCTCAAGGCATCCTATCTGCCCGAGGACGGCGATACGCCCGCCGGTTTTGCCGGCGTCTTCGGCAAGATCGCCGACAGCTATTTCCAGAAATACGGCGACAAGTCCGACGGGCTGGCGGCGATTGCAGCCAAGAATCACAAGAACGGTGTCGAAAACCCCTATGCTCAGATGCGCAAGGATTTCGGCTTCGAGTTCTGCCGTACGGAAAGCGAAAAGAACCCCTTCGTCGCGGGGCCGCTGAAGCGCACGGACTGTTCGCTCGTCTCCGATGGCGCGGCTGCCGTTGTGCTCGCCGACGTGCCGACCGCAATGACCGCGCGGCGTGCCATCCTGTTCCGCGCCGCCGAGCATGTGCAGGATTTTCTGCCGATGTCGAAGCGCGACATTCTTGCCTTCGAAGGCTGTGCGGAAGGCTGGAAACGGGCGTTCGCCAATTCCGGCACGACGCTCAACGACCTGTCGTTGGTCGAAACCCATGACTGCTTCACCATTGCTGAACTCATCGAATACGAGGCCATGGGCCTCGCCAAGCCGGGGCAGGGCGCCGATGTCGCCTTGTCGGGAGAAACCGAGAAGGATGGCCGGTTGCCGGTCAATCCGTCGGGCGGTCTCAAGGCCAAGGGGCATCCGATCGGGGCTACCGGCGTGTCCATGCATGCGCTCTCGGCCATGCAGCTGACAGGTGAGGCGGGCGGTATCCAGATCCCGGACGCCACGCTTGCCGGAATTTTTAACATGGGCGGTGCCGCGGTCGCCAATTACGTGTCCATTCTGGAACGGATTCGGTGACGGTTTCCGGTCACGTCATCGTAACCGGCGGCGCATCGGGGATCGGCGAGGCCACCGCGATAGCACTTCTCGATGAGGGCGTGGCGGTGACCGTTCTCGACGCAAACCGCGATGCTGTTCTCCGCATGGAGGATCGTTTCGAAGGCGAGGATATCGCGGCTTTCACCTGCGACGTGACCGACGAAGATGAAGTGGCCGAGCGGCTTGCTGAAGCCGCCGGCGCCTTCGGTCCGCTCACGGGCCTCGTCAATTGCGCCGGCATCGCCCGCGACATGCCTGCCGAGAAGACCCCGGTCGAGACATTCCGGCAGATTCTCGACGTCAATCTCACCGGCTCCTTCATTCTCTGTCAGGCGGCGCTCGAGCAGATGGGCGACGGGCTCTCGATCGTCAACATCGCCTCAGTTTCCGGTCTGAGGGCCAATGCGGGGCGGGTGGCCTACGGCGCATCCAAGGCCGGCGTCGTGATGATGAGCCAGGTGCTCGCGAATGAATGGGGCAGCCATGGCGTGCGGGTCAACGTGATCGCGCCGGGCCCGATCGACAGTCCGATGGTCAAGGCGCTGCATACCGCGGAGGATCGCAAGGTCTGGACCTCGCGCACCCCGATGCGCCGCTACGGTAATGCCGGCGAGGTGGCAAACGCCATCCTTTTTCTTCTGTCCGAAGAGGCCAGCTACATCAACGGCCATGTGCTGGCCGTCGATGGCGGTTTTCTGGCGGCGGGTATCACGTCGGAGGGTTAGGGCCTCCGCGCCTTACCTGCTCGTGGCCTGGCTATGCTTCCAGATAGGCCTCGGTTTGCACCACCTTGCCGTAGCTTGAGGCAAGCGGGGCCATGAAGGCGGCATGGACGATCGAGGCATCGATGTCGCGGCCTTCGAAGCTCACGCACCGTGCGGCACAGGCGTCTTCCACCACGGTAACGGCAAAGTCGAAATCGGCTGCCGCTCTAGCAGTGGCATCAACGCACATCTGGCTCATGGCACCGCACAGCGTCACCGCTTCGATCGTTTCCCCTTTCAGCAGGTCGAGCAGCGGTGTGTTCTGGAAGCTATTGGGACGATCCTTGGTGATGACCTTCTCGCTCGAAAGGGGTTCGACCGAGGCATGGATCTCCGCGCCGGTGCTGCCCGGTCTGAAGAAGGGCGCAGCTTCGCTGGGAAACTCGTGCCGTATATGTACGATGAGTTCGCCGGTGTCCCTTGCTTTCGCGAGCAGGCGGGCCGCATTGGCCGCGGCCCTTTCCATCTCCGGAACGGTCCACAAACCGCCGGCGAAATAGTCGTTCTGAATATCGATGAGAATGAGTGCGGTCTTGGGCATGGGGGTTCCTGAAAGCATGCGTTGCGATGACCGGAGCGTGCCCGAGACTTGGCGAGGTTGCGATTGGCGGATATGACATAGATCATGTCAAATCTGCCAAAAACAATCCGCGTCGGCCTGATCGACTATGAAGGTGCGCAAAAGGCCGCGCTCTACGGCCTCGCCGATTTGTTGAATGTCGCAGGCAGCCATGCCCGAGGGACGGGCGCCGACAGAACGGTGAGCGGGATCATCGTTCCCGCCGGAGACCCCGCCAATCTCGATCTGGCGGGCTACGACATCCTTGTCCTGCCGCCCAATCTCGCAGGCGCCCGGGGCGAAGCAGACACCGATCTTCATGACGCGCTGCGAAGACGTCATTCCGATGGCGTCACGATCGCCTCGGTTTGCGCCGGAGCTTTCTGGCTCGGTCATGCCGGCCTGCTCGATGGCCGCCCGGCAACCACCCACTGGCTGCTTGAGGACGAGTTTCGCACGGCTTTCCCGAGCGTTCGGCTCACTGCCGAGCGCATCCTGATTGACGATAACGACATCGTCACAGCCGGTGGTGTCATGGCCTGGATCGATCTTGGTCTGCACCTCGTCGGACGCACGCTGGGAACTGCTGTCACCTCGTTGACGATGCGGCATCTGTTGATAGACCCCGTCGGGCGTGAGCAGCGCAACTACCGCTCCTTTCGCCCGGTTCTGGACCATGGCGATGCAAGGGTGAGGCAATTGCAATTGTCCATGGAAGCCACGCCCGAGAGCGACTGGACGGTCGCCGCAATGGCGGATCGTGCGGGCATGTCCGAGCGAACGCTGGCGCGCCGCTTTTCCGCCGCCACCGGCCTTACGCCCAATGCCTATGTTCGCAATCTGCGTATCGAGAAGGCGCGGGGATTTCTCGAGAACTCACGCATGCCGGTTGCCGGGATTGCAGAGGTCGTCGGCTATTCCGATCTCTCGGCCTTCGCCCGGACCTTTCAGGAGATCACCGGTCTCTCGGCATCGGCCTATCGCAAGCGCTTCGCACTCAGTGCGTGATCCGGCCTGTCGTTCAGCGGCCTACTCGGCTGCCGCCGTCGGCACCGGGTTCGGATCGACGGGCGCGCGACGCTTGACGCTGACGCCGGCGATGATGGCGCCAAGCACCAGAACGATGCCGATCCATTGCCAGATGCTGAAGATCTCGTTCATCCAGATCGTGCCGATGAGCGTTGCGACAACCGGGCTTGCGAGCGCCAGATAGGCACCGCTTGGTCCCAGCCGGGTGATGCCCCGGTTCCAGACATAATAGGCGAAAGCGGTGCCGAGGAGGATCAGCCAGGCATAGCCCGCAAGCGCGGGGCCGTCCGGCACCGGCGGCAGACCTTCCTTGATCCACGCGACCGGCAAGAGGATCAGTCCGCCCAGGATCAATTGCCATGTCGCCATCTCGAGCGGCTTGCCGTCGCGGCCCCAGTGATCGATCAGCACCGTGCCCACCGCCATCGAGCAGGTGCCTCCGATGGCTGCGAGAACGCCGATCAGATCCGGCTTGTGCTCCGATGGCGACAGGACCAGAAGACCGACACCGATTACACCGGCCACGCCGGCCGCGAGCTGTACCGGATGCGGCATGCGCCGGATCAGGAGCGATGACAGCGCAATGACAACAAGTGGCTGGACGGCACCGAGCGTGGCTGCAAGTCCACCGGGCATTCGCGCCGCAGCCACGAAGAGAAGCGCAAAGAACAGCGCCATGTTCAGAGTGCCGAGGACCGCGTAGCGCGCCATCACGACCGGACGGGGAATGCGCGGATTGATCGCGAGAAGGACGAGCCCGCCAGCGAGCGCCCGGATAGCACCGACGAAAAACGGATGGTCGACCGGCAGCAACTCCGTGAAATTCACATAGGATGTGCCCCAAAGCATCGGGCCGAGGACGGAGATCAGGATGGTCTGGAGCATGGGGAAATTCCGGTCCGGACGGGACGGTTTGTATTGCGGAACCGGCGGCGCCGGTGAGCCCGGGACCATGACTCCCCCGGCAGGGTTTTGTCCAGACGGTAAAATGCGGCAATATTTCAAGCTCTGCAGAACGGAGCGGTCTGGGCGGACCGCTCCGTTCTGCCGATCAAGCGGATAGTCTATCGAGCACAGCCTGCGTAATCCGGCCGGTGATCGGCAGCCCTTCCTGAGACTGGTAGGCCCGCAGTCCTGCGCGGCTGAGCTTTCCGAAGATCCCGTCGATCGACCCCGCATACAGGCCCATTTCGCGCAGCCGCAGCTGGACCGCCTTGATCCGCGCCACCGGCAACGACAGTTCCACGTCGCTCACGACTCTGGCCGCCGGCGGCCAGGCGACCAGTGATTGCACCTTGGCCAGCCATTCGAAACGATCTTTCAATCCGACCGTGCCGCCGTTGATGCGTTTGGTCACGAGGACGAAATCGCCGCCATCGCAGAGCTTGTTGAGATTTTTCCACGTCCAGAACGCGCAGGCGACCGTGAGCGCGTATCTAGGGTCGGAGGCAAGGTCGGGTTGCTTGACGAGATCGAGATGCGCGCGTTTGCCCACCTCCCTGTAGCCTTCCTTGCCGGTGATCTGGATCAAGCCGCGACCGCGATAGGCCCACCCGTCTCCGGGCTGGTCGTTCCCCATCCTCCCGCCATAGACCTTGTTGGCAAGCTTTTCGGGATTGTGCGCATAGGGTTCGGCGTCCGCGATGGTATTGAACCGCTTCGGCCAAACCTGCCGGATGCGTTTGGCGGAGTAGTTCATGTTTTCACTGGTGATCCGCAGACCCCCGGATTCGTGACCGATCTGGGCGAGAAAGAAATGCAGACGGTCGCGCCGCTCGGAAATACCGAACCGGGGAAGTATCTCGCCGCTGCCTTCGGCAAACGCTTGCAACATCTCCTCGGAGGCTGCGGGATAGAGGTGGCGGAGGAGGGAGGGACTGAGCATTGTCTGAACTCCTTACGGAATGCGCGCGAAGCCGAGCAGGCGATCAATCTTGTCCAGCGTGTAGGAGAAGATCTGCACGCGGTTCGATTTGTTTCCTTCGACCGTGCGCACCACGCCGTCCCGGTAGTCGAGCACGAACCCGACATGGCCCTGCCAGCCGTTCGGCGCTCCGCGCCACCAGACGATGATATCGCCGGGAATGGGCGGATTTGCGAGGGTAGGCTTGATGACCAGTTTCTTTGCCTTGAGCTGGCCCAGCAGGTTGCGCGCCCCGAGCGTGTATTTGAACGGCATAGGATGCCCGCTATTCTTGAAGCACCAGCTCACGAAAGCTGCGCACCAAGCAGATCCTTCTTCCGCCACTCCGTTCAGATATTTCTTGACGTACTTTCCGCAGTTGTTGCCGCCGATCTCGCAAGCGCCGTCGGCAAGCTCGTCCAGCGCCTTCTTCAGCGCCGCCCGCGCCGTCGGCGAGCCACCGTTCGCGAGGGAGGGTTTGGTCTCTACGGGTCCGATAACGGGCGGGGCTACCCCCTCCGGACGCCGATTGATGGCCTCCAAGGTTAGTGGTCCCACGATGCCGTCGACGACCAGCGGTCGACCCGCGGAATCGACGTTCTGCATCTGGAAAGCCTTGACCGCCTTGTAGACGTCGTTGTCGAACAGTTCGGTCTCTGGGCCGGAGTAATACCCCAGCTTCTTCAGGTTTTTGCAGAGCTCGCGGACGGCAGAGCCCTTCACGTTCTTCTTCAGATACATCGCGTCCCCCATGCCTCTTTTGATTGTGTCGAGATGATTAATACAACTTAAAAGATATTTTTATGCAAGATGCAATCTAATGGCGCATTCGTCTGGCAATTCTCGCCCACGTGGAAGTTGTCGGCAGCCGGGGGGTATGATGCGCCCACCTGCGAAGAGGTGGATGAAAAGGCCGCTGATGTTGCGCTCGCGCGCCCATTCTGCGATTGGAATCCCCGCAAACAGTGGAGCCGCCAACCATGCAGAATCCCGTACTTGTCGAGGTCACCCGCGGGGACCGTGTCGAAAGCGCCCATCGCGGGATGGTTGCCGTTGTCGATGGCGACGGGAAGCTCGTCATGGGGCTCGGCGAGATCGAGTTGCCGGTCTATCCGCGCTCGGCAGTCAAATCGATGCAGGCGCTGCCGCTCGTCGAGAACGGCGCTGCCGCAGCCTACGGTTTCGGCAACCGGGAACTCGCCATGTCCTGCGCCTCCCATTCCGGCGAACCGGAACATGTCGCCGCCGCCGGTGACATGGTTGCGCGCGCCGGACTGTCGGAAGTCGATTTCGAGTGCGGGTCGCACTGGAGCTTTTATCCGAAGGTGATGATCGAGCAGGTGCGCGACCACAACAAGCCGGACCAGCTCTTCAACAACTGCTCGGGCAAGCATGCGGGCTTTCTGTGCGTGTCCTGCCATGCCGGTGTCGATCATCACGGGTACACCGGTTACGACCATTTCGTTCAGGAAGGCATCCGTGATGTCATGGAGGATTTGACTGGTGCACCGCTCGGCACCGACGTCTGCGGTTTCGACGGATGCTCGATCCCCACCTATGCGGTGCCGCTCAAATCCATCGCCCATGGCTTTGCCCGCATGGCGACCGGCGTGCGGCTTGGAGAAGAGCGGGCGAAGGCCGCCAAGACACTCATGGACGCCTGCATGGCCGAACCGTTCTATGTTGCAGGAACAGGACGCATGTGTACCGAGTTGATGGAGCTCGCGCCGGGCAGGATCTTCGTGAAAGTGGGTGCCGAGGGCGTGTATTGCGGGGCGATCCCCGAACTGGGTCTGGGCATTGCGCTCAAATGCGAGGACGGCGCGGAGCGCGCGGCCAACGTCATGATCGCGGCCGTACTTGCCAAGCTCCTGAAGGATGACGCCGAGCTGTCGGCGAAGCTTGCCGAGAAGGCACGGCCGAAACTCTCAAACTGGAACAAGATGATGGTGGGGTCTCTGCAACCCGCCGGCGAACTGGCCTAGCTTACCGAATTCCGTTCCACGGTCAGATGCGGCCAGGCGGATGCACCGGTCTTGGCCATGTCGTCCGTCACCGCATCGTTCCATCGCGTGCCGACGACGGCGCCGCCGGGCGTATCGGAGAAGACATTGTCGTTGATCAGTGCCTTGCCGGCGCCATCAACCACAGTCACGGCGATGCCAAGGCCGGCGTCGCGGATGATGTTGCCGGTGATCGCCACGTCGCGCAGATACGGCCCCCAGCCAACCATCATGCCCCATTTCGGCGCACCTTCGATCGTGTTTCCGGTCACGCTGGCATCGGCTTCCACCGCGATCCCTATACCGAAGCCAGAGTTTTCCGCCTTGTAAGGACCCTCGGCGCGCATGTTGCGGATCATGTTGCCGGAAATAACAGCGAGCCGTCCGCCCGAGGCAAAATTGGCAACCGATATTCCCATTGTTCCGCCATCGACCAAGTTGCCGGCAATCAGTGCACCCTCGAAGGAGAATTCCGCATAGACCGCGGTCTCGCCGGAGCGCAGTGCTTTGTTCGACAGGATCTGGACGTTGTTGGCTGAATTGGCGCGGATGGCTGAAAACGCACAGTCGCTGACATGATTGTCACTGACTGTGACATCGCCGGCGCGGAACAGGTTGATGCCGTTGCCGAACTGGCCGGTGCCGCCGCGCCGTGCAGCGATCCGCGCCACACGGTTGCCCGACACGACGGTGCCGTCCGAACCTTGCGTCCAGCGATGAACCAAGATGCCGCCATTGCCGCAATCGTGGACGAAATTGCCCGTAATCGCCAGCTCCCGGCTCTCGACCGCGAAGAGCCCGGATTCGGCGGCGCCCGAGATGTCGCACCGTTCGATGCGTCCGCCGCACCCTTCGACCACAAGCCCGTCACGTGATGAGCCGGCGATTGTCACGTCATCGAGAAAAACCTGTTCAACGAGACGAAGGTGAACGAGACCGCGCACATGCTCACCGAGACGCTGGTTCGCCCCGTCGATGGTCAGCCCCTCCAGCCGGACGGAACGGCCTGATTCTGCCAGGAGGCCATGGCCCTGTCCGGTGTAGATGAGCCGCGTCGCGCCGGGCACGCCGGCGATGCGGGTGCCGTCTGGCAGCTTGAGGTTGGAAAAGTGGAAGCTTCCCGATGGTAGCCGCAGGATCCGGCCTGCCTGGGCCGAACTGTCGATGGCATCCTGCAGGCGCCGGCTCTGGTCATCGGCGGTATCCGGCAGAAGGTTGGCGAGGTCTGTGTCATGCCCGCCGCGTAGGCCGACATCGGTGAACAGCCCGCTCGCGGCCCGACCGGGGGAGGCGGACATGACGTAGCCGGCAGCAAATATACCGCCGATCAGGCTTCGTCGTGAAATTACGCGATTACTGGTCATGACACGTCCCGAACACAAGCCGTGCCAGTATACGCTGTGCCGGAATGGAAAAGGTTAAGGCGCGGCATCGAGGAAACCGGCAGTTTGAGCGAGATCAAGGTGACTGGTCGCAAAGGGATTAGCGTCAGTCTCGTCGGACCGGGCGGTGCACCCGGAAGCAGTATCCAGGCGGGACGCTTTCGCAGGAGCCGCCGGTCCGGCGGTGGTTTTCCGGTGCGCCCGGGTTTTCGGCATTTGCCCCTCGCGCTCCGTTTGAACGGCAAATGCCTGAACTGACGAAAGGCCCACAGCGCCGGGCCGCCTTCTTGATGCGCTGCGACGGTTGTGGACCGTTCGTTTCCCAAGCTGTCCGAACGGCACATCAGCCGTACGGAAGACGCGTCATCGGAGGCAAATGATGATCAAGCTTTTTCCTGTCATGTATCTTTTGGCCGCATCGGTTCTCGCCGGGGCATGCGTGACCGCGGTTCTTGCGATGAACCGAGTGGATCCCGCAAGCATGGGGATCGCAGCGGCGGCGGGTGCGGTTCTGGCGTTGCCGGTTGCATGGCTGTTGTCGGCACGACTGCTCAAGCTGGTGCAGGTCGCCCGTTGAGCTGAATTCCGGTCCGTGGCGCTCGCCCGGGCCAAATTCTTACAAGCTGAATGATCACACCCCGCCAAGCTTTATTGCTCTGGCGGGGCATTTGTTTGTGCAGGCTGCAACTCCAGAAATATTTCGGTCGGCGCATAGAAATCGCGAAGTCATTTGATACAGGTCAAAGCGCTTACGAGTGTCGGCATTACTATCAAAAGCGTCGGACGGAAGCGGTGTACCCGGGAGTGCATCAAGGCGGGAGCCTTCCGCAGGAGCCGCCCGTCCGACGACGTCTTTTCAAGCCTACAACGGACATTCGCATCGTATGCGTGTGTCCGTTATCGTTTTGGTTACCACGCAGTTTAGGTTAATTTTTAGCGATCCCTGTCACTCTACGCGATTCAGAGACAGGGAACTGCCGTGAAAAGACTTCAGGACAAGAAACAGCGCTTTCCGCTTACCGTACAGGTCTATGTGATCTGCGCAGCATTGGCGTTGCTGTTTGCCGCCTCCAATCTCAGGCTCCTCGATGTGGCAGGCAGGCACATCGATCAGCATCAGGTTGAGGTTGATCGCGAACTGGTCGGGCACGAGCTTGGTCAGCTCAAGGTGCTTGCGGCGCGCGACCAGGCACAGATCTCCTATTGGGACGATGCAGTCGCGGCTCTGTATAACGGCGTCGAGGTCGAGAGCTTCGTGCGCCGGGATATTGCCGATTGGCTCTGGGATGATTTCGGCATCCGGACGACAATTGTGGTCGGTCATGACCATCAGGTGGAAATCGCCGTTATTGAAGACACGCCGGTCGCGGCGGAAACCCTTCGCGCCGATGTGGATGAGAACCTCGATCTCATTCGCCGCGCGGTGAGTAATTTCGACGATATGAAAGTTCCGTCTGGCAACGGGTTCACCATCGAGAACGATCCGCTCGACCGGTCCAATCCGCTATATGCCGCCGATATCCGTGCGCATGGAGGGCAACCGGCAATCGTTGTCGCCCAGGTTATCGTGCCTGACAAGTCCGCGATCGTACCAGCCGGAACGCCGAAAGTTCTGCTGACCATCAAGCCCGTGACTGACACTATTCTGGATCAAGCAAAGGTGCTTCTGGGGTTCGAAGATCTGAAAATCGAGCTGGTTGATGCCGATCCGGTGGAAAAGAAGCCGGAATCCATGTTCCTTCAAGGTCAGCCGGGTGCGAAATCCTTGATGGTCACCTGGACGACGCCGCCCGACTCCGGCGCGATGTGGCAAGGCATGTTGCCGCCGCTCGCTGCCGTGTTCCTCATTGTCGTTGCCGGACTGGGAGTGATCGCTACGCGTTATGCCAAGATTGCCAGGGAGCTTGCGGTTCGTGACGCGCGCAACAGCTACCTTGCGCTTCATGATCCGCTCACCGGGCTTGCCAATCGAACCCAGTTCAATGCCGCGCTGGAGACGCTTGTGGAAGACCCCAACGGCAAGCGATGGGCTGTGGGGTGCATCGACCTCGACAAATTCAAGCTGGTCAATGACAACTACGGTCATCAGGCCGGAGACGAAATACTCCGCCGTGCAGCGGAAATCATCGAGCAGATGGTGGGTGACACCGGGCTTGTCGCCCGGGTCGGAGGCGACGAATTTGTGGCGCTATTCGTCGAGGACGCTGACAAGGAGCGTCTTCGGGTGCTTTGCGAGACCATGATCTACCGTCTCTCGCAGGATATCCATTTCGAAAACGGCAAGGCCCAGATCGGCGCCAGCATCGGGGTCGCCTGGTGGCCTGACGCGGGGAGTTCGGCGAAGGAAGTTCTCCGCGCCGCCGACAACGCGCTCTACCGGGCGAAAGAGAGTGGTCGGGGTACGGTCTGCTTTACCGATGATCCGGATGAACGGCGCAAGGGGGAGAGGCGAAGCAAAGGCGGTCACGCTGCCTGAGCGATAGATGTATCAAAACAAAAAAGCCCGGCGGACTGATCGCCGGGCTTTCAATTCTCTCTTCGGCCCCGCCGATCAGACGAACTGGCTCAGACCCGGGATCGAATTGACGATGTCATCGACCGCATCGCCGGCGCCGTTCTCGCGTGCGAAGCCCACGGTCTCCTTGGCGACCGACGAGATCTGCCCCATGTCGAGGCCCATGCCCATCAGCTTGGAGCCGAGGCCCATGACGCCGCCGCCCATGAGGCCACCGAGCATGCCGCCGCCTTCGCCTGCCGCCATTTCCATGAAAACTTCCGCGCCGGGCATCTTGGCCAGCATTTCGGCGACCTTGCCGTCCGGACCTTCGGACTTGAGGAAGTTGAGGATGGCGCCGACTGCCTTCTGTGCCGTTTCCGCGTCGAGACCGGTTGCTGCCTCGATGCGCTTGATGAGTTCTTCCATGGATGGGCTCCTTCTCCCGAAATAATTTACGTACGCGTAAACAAGGTAAGGTTTGGATGCAAGCTGCACATGTCAAATTTAAGTCTCACGGACCTTCTTGTCTGTCACAAGGAAAGTTTGCCGCAATAGCTGCCAATGAGCTCGGCGCTTTTCTGCAGCGCGGCTTCTTCCGCATCGTCAAGCGAGGGCATGATAGCTGCGGCAACGCCTTCCGCGCCGACAATATGGGGGAGGGACAGGGCAACTTCCGATACGCCCGCGATCTCAGAAGTAACCTGCGAAACGGTCAGCACGGCGCGCTCATTGGCGAGAATGGCGCGGACGATGCGTGCCAGACCCGCGCCGATGCCGTAATAGGTCGAGCCCTTGCCTTCGATGATGGTGTAGGCGGCATCCCGGACCTCGACTGCAATGCGCTTGCGTGTCTCGGCGTCGAGCGGCTTGCCGATCTCTTCCGCGAATTCGATGATTGGCATGGATCCGGCGGTTGCGGACGACCAGATCGCCACTTCGCTGTCGCCATGCTCGCCGAGGATATCCGCGTGTACGGATCGCGCCGCGATTTCCAGATGCCGCCCGAGCAGATTGCGGAAGCGGGCTGTATCGAGGATGGTGCCCGAGCCGATAACCCGGCTTGTGGGAAGGCCCGAGAGCTTTAGGGCGGCAAACGTCATGATGTCGACCGGGTTCGAGGCAATCAGCAGAATTGCCTCGGGTGCTGCTTCCATAATGCCTGCGATCACCTTTCGGAAAACCTCGACATTGCGCTCAAGCAACGCCAGCCGGTCCTCGCCCGGCTTCTGGCTCACACCTGCTGCGATGATGACGATAGATGCATTGTCCAGATCGCTATAGCTGCCCGCGCGGACCGACGTGGTGGTCGCGTAGGGAGTGGCATGCGCGATGTCCTGCGCCTGGGCCAAAGCCAGTTTCTCGTTGGCGTCGACCAGCACGATCTCGTTGCCGACACCCAGAAGCGCCATCGCGTAGGCGGCAGAACTTCCCACCATACCGGTTCCGACGATCCCGACTTTCATGATTGAAGCTCCATGTCCGGTTTCCGACAGGGCGCTCTCGCACCGCACAACGCCACCATAGGAGGCTCGCATGACAGGTCAACGGTCACCTCCCTATGGCTTGTGGCGAGCATTGTTTGCGCGTTGGAACATGCCTATAAGTTTTCATCGACGAGTTGCCCGAAGGGGTTTCGGGAGTTGCAGTGAGGGACAAGGTGGGAATGCTCCAGGACGGAAAGATCTATGTCGGCACGAGCCGCAAACCGGACGACACGATCAACAAGGGAGAGTATCTCGACCTCAAATACGCCAACCGCCATGGCCTGGTGACGGGCGCGACCGGCACCGGCAAGACGGTGACGCTGCAGATTCTCGCGGAAGGCTTCTCCAATGCCGGCGTGCCGGTATTCTGCGCCGACGTGAAGGGTGACCTTTCCGGTATCGCGGCGATGGGCGAGAAGAAGGACTTCCTCGAAAAGCGGGCTGCCACCATCGGCCTCGATCCCTACGAGATGCAGGAATTTCCGGTCATCTTCTGGGATCTCTTCGGCGAGAAGGGGCATCGCATCCGCACAACCGTCTCGGAAATGGGGCCGCTGCTTCTGTCGCGTCTGATGGATGCCACCGACGCGCAGGAAGGCGTGATCAACATCGCCTTCAAGATCGCCGACGAGGGCGGTCTTCCGATCCTCGACATGAAGGATCTGCGCTCGATGCTGACCTACATGTCCGAGAATTCCGGCGAACTCTCGCGCATCTACGGCAATATCTCGCCGCAGTCGGTCGCAGCGATCCAGCGCGATCTGCTGGTACTCGAGCAGCAGGGCGCTGAGCAGTTCTTCGGCGAACCGGCGCTCAAGATTTCAGACATCATGCGCACCACCAATGACGGACGCGGAGCGATTTCCGTGCTCGCCGCCGACAAGCTGATGATGAACCCGCGGCTCTACGCGACGTTCCTTCTCTGGCTGCTTTCCGAACTCTTCGAGGAACTGCCCGAGGTCGGCGATCCCGACAAGCCGCGGCTCGTCTTCTTTTTCGACGAAGCGCATCTGCTGTTCGACAATGCGCCGAGGGTGCTGATCGAGCGCGTCGAGCAGGTGGTCCGCCTCATCCGCTCCAAGGGCGTGGGCGTGTTTTTCGTGACGCAGAACCCGCTCGATGTGCCCGAAACCGTGCTCTCGCAGCTCGGTAATCGCATCCAGCATGCGCTGCGCGCCTACACACCGCGCGAGCAGAAAGCCGTTAAAGTGGCTGCCGATACTTTCCGCCCCAACCCAGAGTTCGATTGCTTCGAGGCAATCACCCAGCTCGGCGTTGGCGAGGCGCTGGTCTCGACACTCGAATCCAAGGGCGTGCCCTCAATGGTTGAGCGGACGCTGATCCGCCCGCCGGCTTCGCGTCTGGGGCCAATCACCGAAGCCGAACGGCAGAAGGTGATGGCGGTTTCGCCTGTGGCCGGCCAGTACGATGAGGATTACGACCGCGAAAGCGCCTACGAGATCCTGGGCAAGCGCGCCGCGGAGGCGGCGAAGGAAGAGGAAGAGCGCCGTCGCAAGGAAGAGGAACAGGACAAGGAAATTCCCGAAAACCGGCGCTGGACGCTGCCGGGCTTCGGTGGCGACGATGATGATGACGACCGTGACGATCGCGGCCGCCGCAAGACCTCGACCCGCACCCGCAGGCGGTCCGGCTATCAGCGCCAGACAGTAACCGAGGTGGTTATCAAGCAGGTCGCCCGCACCGCCGCCAGCCAGATCGGCCGGGCGCTGGTTCGCGGTATTCTCGGATCGCTCAAGAAGGGGTTCTAGAGAAGCTTCCATCGTCACGAAAGAAAAGGCCCGGGGCATCGAATGCTCCGGGCCTTTTTCTTTGTCTCGATGATGAGCTGTCAGCGCACCAGGATCGGGGTCTTGGCCGGGACGCGATCGTAGAGGTCGCAGATATCCTGGTTGATCAGGCGGACGCACCCCGAAGAGACAGCCTTGCCGATCGACTTGTATTCGGGGCTGCCGTGCAGGCGGTAGAGCGTATCCTCGCCGCCCTGGAAGATGTAGAG